>Ga0209699_100397_pt1 | contig 26257 bp, 25 predicted proteins | sample SynthPrep_1_END__FD_187204 | JGI IMG/M metagenome (GOLD analysis project Ga0209699, IMG submission 187204) | Synthetic microbial communities from Ohio, USA - SynthPrep_1_END_DS7_MetaG (SPAdes) (version 2) | ecosystem: Engineered > Bioreactor > Aerobic > Activated sludge | place: USA: Ohio...
GGGGGGAGGGGGCCTCGGCGCCCGCCGCCTCGGCCTATGACGCCGGCGTGGCCGGTCAGGCGGCCCAGGTCGCCGACGCCGTGACCCGCAGCTTCGTCGGCCAGACCGTGGCCGAGATGGAGAAGACCCTGATCCTGGACACGCTCAGCCACTGCCTGGGCAACCGCACCCATGCGGCGACCATCCTGGGCATCTCCATCCGTACCCTGCGCAACAAGCTGAACGAATACGCTGACGCGGGCACGCCGATCCCGGCGCCCCAGTCGGGCGTCGCGGCCGCCTACGGCGCGGCGGGCTGACCCGATGCGCGCCGACCGTCGCACCCTGCTGATCGGCGCGGGCGCCCTCGCCCTGGGCGCTTGCGCGCGTGCGACGGAGCCTGCGGCGGCTGAACCGGCCGTGCTCAACCTCGACCTGTCGGCGCTGGAGGCGCGCCATGGCGGTCGTCTGGGCGTCTCGGCGGCGACCGAGGGCCGGAGCGCCGCCTGGCGCGGCGACGAGCGGTTCGTCTATTGCTCGACCTTCAAGATGTATCTGGCGGCGGCGACCCTGCTGCGCGTCCAGGCGGGGCAGGAGCGGTTGGACCGGGCGATCCCGGTGACGCAGGCCGACATGATCAGCCACGCCCCGGTCACGGAACCGGCGGTCGGCTCGACCCTGACGATCGAGCAGTTGATGCAGGCTACGGTCGAGGTCAGCGACAATCCCGCCGCCAACATCCTGATCCGCGAATTGGGCGGACTGGACGCCTTGCGCGCCTTCTATCGCGGCATCGGCGACGACAGCACCCGCGTCGATCGCCTCGAGCCCGAGATGAATCGCCAGGACGGCGACAAGGACACCATCACGCCCGATCAGTCGGTGCGGAACATCCAGCGTCTGCTGGTCGCCGCCGATACGACGCTGAGCCCGGCGTCGAAGACCCTGTTGATGCGCTGGCTGGTCGATACGCCGACGGGGCAGGGGCGGATCAAGGCGGGCGTCCCGGCGGGCTGGACCGTGGCGCACAAGACCGGCACCGGCGGCTATGGCCCCGTCAACGACATCGGCCTGATCCTGCCGCCGAATGCGGCCCCCATCGCCATCGCGATCTATTTCCACGCCACGAAGGATTCGACCGACGCCCAGCGCGAGGCGGTGATCGCCGATGCGACCCGGCAGGCGCTCAAGGCGCTGGGGCATGGCTGAGGGCCGCCGAATCCTGTCATCAGGCGGCATGAGCTTCGCACGTCGTCATGGCTGACGCGCCCATCCTGATGAAGGACGGCATGGCGCGCCCCACGGGGCGTGACGCGCTCGGCTGGCTGATGCGCGGCGAGGTCGGCATGGCGGTCGGCGTCATCGCCGTCATCATGCTGCTGATCCTGCCGATCCCGAAGATGCTTCTGGATCTGCTGCTGGCGATCTCGCTGGTGTCCAGCGTGCTGATCCTGATGACGGCCGTGATGATGAAGCGGCCGCTGGATTTCGCCATCTTTCCCACGGTGCTGCTGGTCTCGACCCTGTTCCGCCTGGGGCTGAACCTGGCCTCGACGCGGCTGATCCTCAGCAACGGTCAGGAAGGCCACGACAGCGCCGGCAAGATCATCCAGGCCTTCGGCGAGTTGATGATGGGGGGCAACTTCATCATCGGGGTGATCATCTTCGCCATCCTGCTGGTGGTGAACTTCGTGGTCATCACCAAGGGCGCGACCCGCATCGCCGAGGTCTCGGCCCGCTTCACCCTGGACTCCATGCCGGGCAAGCAGATGGCCATCGACGCCGACCTGTCGTCGGGTCTGATCAACGAGGATCAGGCCAAGCTGCGCCGCAAGGAGCTGGAGCAGGAATCGACCTTCTTCGGGGCCATGGACGGCGCCTCGAAATTCGTGCGCGGCGACGCCGTGGCGGGCCTGATCATCACCTTCATCAACGCCATCGGCGGCCTGCTGATCGGTGTGGTGCAGCACGGGATGCCCGCCATGGAGGCGGCCAACACCTATGTCCAGCTGACCGTCGGCGACGGCCTGGTGACGCAGATCCCGGCCATCATCGTCTCGGTCGCCGCGGGCTTCCTGGTGACCAAGGCCGGGGTCGAGGGTTCGGCCGACAAGGCCTTCGTCGCCCAGTTGGCCAGCAATCCGGTGTCGCTGGGCGTGGTGTCGGGCACGGCGGGTCTGATCGGCCTGATTCCGGGCATGCCGTTGCTGCCCTTCGCGGCGCTGGCGCTGGGAACGGGCTTCATGGCTTGGAAGCTGGGCCGCGACCGGCTGAAGCCGCCGCCCGCCGAGCCGGTGAACCTGAAGCCGAAGGAAGACGTGGAGGAGCCGATCTCCACCGCCCTGACCATCGACGAGGTGAAGATCGAGCTGGGCTACGCCCTGCTGGCCCTGATCAACGACCTGGAAGGCCGCCGCCTGACGGACCAGATCCGCGCCCTGCGCCGCTCGCTGGCCCAGGAGTACGGCTTCGTCATGCCCAGCGTGCGCATCCTCGACAACATGCGCCTGTCCAATCAGGGCTACGCCATCCGCATCAAGGAGATGGACGCCGGTTCGGGCGAGGTGCGCCTCGGCTCCCTGATGGCGATGGACCCGGCGGGCCGTCAGGTCGAGCTGCCAGGCGAGCATACGCGTGAACCCGCCTTCGGCTTGCCCGCGACCTGGATCGACGATTCCCTGCGCGAAGAGGCGACCTTCCGCGGCTACACCATCGTCGACCCCTCGACGGTGCTGACGACGCACCTGACCGAAATCCTCAAGGAGAACATGGCCGAGCTGCTCTCCTACGCCGAGGTGCAGAAGCTGCTGAAGGAGCTGAAGGGCGAGGAGCAGAAGCTGGTCGAGGAGCTGATCCCCTCGGTCGTCACCGTGACTACGCTTCAGCGCGTGCTTCAGGCCCTGCTGCGCGAGAAGGTGTCGATCCGCGACCTGCCCGCCATCCTCGAAGGCCTGGCCGAAGCGGCGCCGCACACCACCAGCGTCGCCACCCTGGTCGAACACGTGCGCGGCCGTCTGGCGCGTCAGCTGTGCTGGCAGCACAAGGCCGATGACGGCGCCCTGCCCATCGTCACCCTGTCGCCCGAATGGGAACAGGCCTTCGCCGAGAGCCTGATCGGCCCTGGCGAGGACAAGCAGCTGGCCATGGCGCCCAGCAAGCTTCAGGATTTCATCCGCGCCGTCCGCGAGGTGTTCGAGCGCGCCGCCATGACGGGCGAGAACCCGGTCTTGCTGACCGGGCCGCAGGTGCGCCCCTACGTCCGCTCCATCATCGAACGCTTCCGCGGCCAGACGGTGGTGATGAGCCAAAATGAGATTCATCCCAAGGCTCGCCTCAGGACGCTGGGATCAGTCTAGGTCGCGGCGTGGTAGGGGCTGGACACGGCTTCGACGGCGAATAAGGTTCGCGGCATGAAACGCATTCGGCCGGCCTTGCGCACCTTCGGAACCTTCCTGCGCACCCCGACCCTCAGTCGCTCGATCATCGCCCTTCTGGCCCTGGCGCTGCTGCTGCTGCTGGCCGTCAATACGGCGACGCTGGTGATGATCCAGCGGACCTCCAACTACAACGACACCGTGGACCACAGCCAGCAGGTGCGCCTGGCGGCCAAGGACACGCTGATGCTGCTGACCGACGCCGAGACGGGGCAGCGCGGCTTCATGTTGACGGCGCGGACCGAGTATCTGGGCGTGCACGACAATGCGGTCGCCAAGTTGCCGGCCGTGATCGCTCGGCTGGAAGCCCTGGTTGAGGGCGACGCTGAATCCTCGGCGCGCGTGGTCAAGGTCAAGCAGATGGCGCGGGAGCGGCTGGCCCTGATGGATGAAACCGTCAACCTGACCCGCACGGGCCGTATCGGCGAGGCCGTTTCGCGCATTCGCGGAGGACAGGGCAAGGCTCTGATGGACGCCATGCGCGTCGAGCTGGCCGCCATCGACGCCATTGAAGCGAAACGCCTGGCCGAACGCACCCGCCAGTCGGAATGGGCCCAGGCGGTGACCGTGGCCGTCAACGCTCTGGCCGGGGTGCTGATCCTGGTGCTGGCGGGAATCAGCGTCTGGCTGGTGCGACGCTATGTGGCCGAGATCGAGGCCGCGCATTTCGAACTGGACCGGGTCAACGCCGGTCTGGAGAACGAGGTGCGCGATCGCACCGCCGAACTGACCCGCGCCAACGAAGAGATCCAGCGTTTCGCCTATATCGTCAGCCACGATCTGCGTGCGCCCCTGGTCAACGTCATGGGCTACACGTCTGAGTTGGAGCAGGTCGCCAAACAGCTGGACGAGCAACTGGCGGCGGTCGAGACGGCGCACCCTGGTCTGGTGGACCCCGAGGCCGTGCGCGCCGTGCGTGAGGACGCCCCCGAGGCGGTCGGCTTCATCCGCACCTCGACGGCCAAGATGGATCGGCTGATCAACGCCATCCTGCGTCTGTCGCGCGAAGGGCGTCGCGCTCTGGCGTCGGAGCGGCTGGACATGACGGCCATGGCCAAGGGCATCGCCGATACGGTTCATCATCAGGTCGCCGAAACAGGCGGAGAGATCGTGGTGGGCGAGTTGCCGATGCTGGAGAGCGATCGCCTGGCGGTCGAGCAGATCTTCGGCAATCTGATCGACAATGCGGTGAAGTATCAGCAGCCCGACCGCCCCATCCGGGTCGAGATACAGGGGCAGGAGACATCCGGCGGCTGGCTCGAGTATCGCATCAGCGACAACGGCCGGGGCGTCTCGCCCAAGGATCATGAGCGGATTTTCGAGCTGTTCCGTCGCTCGGGCAAGCAGGACACGCCGGGCGAGGGCCTGGGCCTGGCCTTCGTGCGCAACATCGTGCGGCGTCTCGGGGGCTCCATCGACGTCGAATCAGAACTCGGCCAGGGGTCGACATTTCATCTGAAATTTCCGAAACGTCTGACTATGCTGGGTGACTACCAAGGAGACCGCCTGTGAGCCACTCAGTGAAGATCGTCATGGTCGAGGACGATCATGGGCACGCCAAGCTCATTGAGAAGAACATCCGGCGGGCGAACATCGCCAACGATATCGTCCATTTCGATCACGGCGAGGCGGCGCTCGACTATCTGTTCAGCGACGAGGTGGGGCGCACCGGCCCCCTGTTGATCCTGCTGGACCTGAATCTGCCGGACATGTCGGGCACGGACATCCTTGATCGGGTCAAGTCCGACGACAATCTGCGCCGCGCCCCCGTGGTCGTGTTGACCACCACCGACGACAAGGTCGAGATCCAGCGCTGCTACGATCTGGGCTGCAACGTCTACATCACCAAGCCGGTGGACTACGAGGCCTTTGCGGGCGCCATCCGCCAGCTGGGCCTGTTCTTGTCGGTCATGCAGGCGCCTGAGATCTGACGCCGTGACGGAACCGGGGGCCGCCATACGTCTCTTGTACATCGACGATGACCGCGGCTTGTCCCGCCTGGTCCAGAAGGAGCTCGGCCGCCACGGCTATGAGGTCATCTGCGCGCCCGATGCGGACAGCGGCTATGAGGTGTTGAAGGCGGGCCAGTTCGATGTCTGCGCCCTGGACCACTACATGCCGGGTCGTGAGGGCCTGGACGTCCTTCCCGACATCCTGGCCCTGCCGACGCCGCCGCCGGTGGTCTATGTGACGGGGGCCCAGGACGGCCGCATCGCCGTCGCCGCCCTGCGCGCCGGAGCCGCCGACTACGTCATCAAGGACGTGTCCGAGGACTTCACCGCCCTGCTGCGTTCGGCTCTCGAGGACGCCTTGCTGCGGCGTCGTCTGGAGCGCGAGAACGAAGAGGCGCACGAGGAAGTGCGTCAGGCCCGCGACCGCGCCGAGGCCTTGCTGCGCGAGGTGAACCACCGCGTCGGCAACTCGCTGCAACTGGTGTCCAGCTTCATCTCCCTGCAACTGCGCCAGCTGGCCGATGAGGGCGCGCGCGACGCCCTGCGCGAGGCTCAGGTGCGGATCGAGGCCGTGGCCCATGTCCACCGCCGCCTCTACACCTCGGCCGATGTCGAGCGGGTTCAGATGGACGAGTATCTGGCCGGTCTGGTCGATGAGCTGGGCAAGTCCATCGGCCCCGACAGCGACGGGCCGCGACTGACTCTGCAGGCCGAGCCTCTTCAGGTGACGACCGATCAGGCCGTGTCCCTGGGCGTCATCGTGACCGAGCTTGTCACCAACGCCGTCAAATACGCCTATGAACCGGATGCTGCGGGCGAGATCCGCGTGATCCTGAGGCGTCTGGAGGATGGGCGACGCGCCCAGCTGACGGTCGAGGATGACGGGCCCGGCCTGGGCGACGGCTTGCCCAAGGGGACGGGCCTGGGCTCCAAGATCATCTCGGCCATGGCGGGCGGACTGCGCTCGGCGATCGAGGTGGACCCGGCGCATCGCGGCGTGCGCGCCCTTTTGGCGTTTGATCTCTGACGACGCTTTGGGGGTTTCGCCCGGCGACGCGGCAGGGTTAATCTCCCACGATGAAGCTTCAGTTCGGTACGGCCCGTCCCGGTCTCGATTACATCCACCGTCCCGCCGTCTTCGGCATCGCCGAGCGTGACGGCCGTCTGGCCTGCGTGCGTGTGGATCGCGGCGACGGGCACGCCTATTTCGATCTGCCCGGCGGCGCCCTGGACGGCGAAGAGACGGAGCAGCAGGCCCTGGCGCGCGAGTTCGCCGAGGAGACGGGCCTGATCATCCAGCCGGTCGATCGCCTGACCGAGGCGGCGCAGTATTTCCTCAAGTCGGACGGCACGCCGGTCAACAACGTCGGCGGCGTCTGGCTCGTCAATGTGACCGGCGCCGACCCCTCGACCAAGCAGGAAGCGGATCATGAGCTGGTCTGGCTGGAGCCGCTGCGCGCCCTGTTCAGCCTGCGGCACGAGGCGCACAGCTGGGCCGTTGCGCGCTGGTTGCGTGATCGTCATGCCGCAGCCTCCGCTTCGGAACCTCGCTAGAGAAAAAGGGTTGTTTTCCTGACGGGCGCCAGTCCCGGCGATCCGAAAGACAGGGAGCTCCCATGCCCGACCACGACCGTATCGAAGGCGCCGCCAAGAACATCGGCGGCAAGCTCAAGGAAGCCGCCGGCAAGCTGACCGGCGATGAAAAGCTGAAAGCCGAAGGCCGCGCCGATCAGGTGGCGGGCAAGGTCCAGAACGCCGTCGGCGGCGTGAAGGACGCGTTGAAGGGCGAGCGAAGCTAAGACGTGGGGGCGGGCGTTGTCGCCGCATGACGCCCGCTACTCGCGTGATGCGAGAATTTACGATTTATTCGAGATGTTGCGTGTAATATTCGCATGATGGTTACTTTCGGTTAGCTGTAAAAATTCAGAAACGAGAATTTCTGTCGTCATTCACAAGGCGTTCACGGGGGCAGCGATGTCCGATAGAGTGTCTGAGACGAACACGGAGCCGATGGTCGGCGTGCAGGGCGCGACCGGACTGTCGCATCCCTACCGGCGATTGTATCTGCCGGTTCCTGCAAAATTCATTCTGGCGCTGACGTTGGCGATCGCCTGGACGGCGCTCAGCGTCTGGCTTTCGCAGCGTTGGCTGGCGGACCTGGCGAGCGTGAGCAACTGGGTTTTCGCCCTCATCGCCATCGGCTTCATCGCCTATGTGCCGGGGTTCATGAACGCCTTCCTGCTCGGCACGCTGATGTTCGATCGAAGGCCGCCGCGCATCCACCCGACGACCTATCCGGCAGTCAGCGTTCTTGTCGCCGCCTATAACGAGGCGTCCGGCATTCGCGACACCCTCACTAGTCTGGCGCACCAGACCTATCCCGGTTCCTATGAGATTCTGATCCTCAACGACGGTTCGACCGACGACACGGTCGCGGTCGCGCGCCGGGCGATCGCCGAATTGGACTTTCCGCCCAATGCCGCCGTGCGCGTGCTCGACTATTCGGTCAATGCGGGCAAGGCGGCGGTGCTCAACCGCGGTCTGAAAGAGGCGCGCCACGACCTGATCGTCACCATCGACGGCGATTCCTGGGTGCGCGAGGACGGCCTGGCCCAGATCGTCGAGCGTCTGCTGACCGATCCGCCCTCCACCCAGGCGATCGCCGGCGCCGTCATGGTCCGCAACTCGCGTGAGAACTTCCTGACCCGTTCCCAGGAATGGGACTACTTCCACGGCATCGCCGCCGTGAAGCGGATGCAATCCATGTATCACGGCACCCTGGTCGCACAGGGCGCCTTCTCCCTCTATCGGCGGGAGGCCCTGGAACAGGTCGGCGGCTGGCCCGAGTGCGTGGGGGAGGACATCGTCGTGTCCTGGGCCCTGCTCGAAAAGGGATACCGCATCGGCTACGCCGAGGACGCCCTGGCCTTCACCAATGTGCCGACGCGCTTCAAACAGTTCGCCCTGCAGCGCAAACGCTGGTCGCGCGGCCTGATCGAGGCGTTCAAGGCGCACGGCGGCCTGCTGCTCAAACCACGCCTGACCACCATCTTCATCTGGTGGAACCTGTGCTTCCTGCCGCTGGATCTGGTTTATACCTTCGTCTTCATCCCCGGCTTGGTGCTGGCGATGTTCGGCATCTTCTGGATCGCCGGACCGCTGACGCTGGCGGTGCTGCCGCTGGCGGCCCTGTGGAACATATTCATCTTCCGCATCCAGCGCCGTATGTTCCATAGCGAAGGGCTGAAGGTGCGCCGCAACTTCGGGGGATTTCTCTTCTACGCCCTGGGCTACAGTCTGGTGATGCAACCGGTCTGCGTGTGGGGCTATGGCGCCGAACTGCCGGGGATGCGGAAGAAATGGGACACCAAATGAACGCCCTGACCGGGGGAGCCGCGCTGGCGCTCGTTCTGGCGGCGGCCTCCGCCCAGGCTCAGTCCGCGCCGGAGACGGCCCAGCAGACCGCCCGCGCCGAGCATCCCGACAGCGTGGCGGCCGGTTTCCTGCCGCGCTACGCGGTGGGCGCGGACCTGTTCGCCTCGACCGACGCCGACAACACCGACGTCATCAAGGCGGGGGTGAACCTCGACTGGCGCTACAGGGGGCCGGACGACTACCTCGGCCTGCGGATCGAGACGGCCAGCTTCAAGCCGCTGGGCCAGAAGTCGACCGAGGACCAGCGCGTCTATGTGCGCTTCGCCGACAAGACCGGCGACTGGTCGTGGAAGGGGCAGGTCGGCACGGACGGCGACACCGTCCTGGGCGCGGTCAGCGTTCACAACGACGCCCGGTTCCGCCAGGAATACTTCATCGAGCGCGAGATTCTGGAAACGCCGCTCGGGTTGGAGAAGGGGCTCTACTACACGTTCCTCGGCGGGGCCTTCGACCTGCCGGTCAATGATCGCAACAACTTCACCGTCATGGCGGGCGTTCAGGACTTCACGGGCGACAACGTCCGCACCCATCTGCGCCTCAACTACATCCATGTGCTGAAGCCCGAATGGGGCCTGTCCGCCCAACTTCGCACCCGCTACTTCCACAGCAGCGACCCCGGCGAGTACGACTATTTCTCGCCCAAGAACTATGTCGAGGTCATGCCGGTGCTGCAGGTGCGCCGCTACTACGGCGGCTGGCGCTATGTGGTCGCCGGCGGCCTGGGCGCTCAGAAGGAAACGGGCAGCGACTGGCGCAACGCCCGCTATTTCAACGCTCAGGTCACCAGCCCCCCTGTGCGCGAATGGGCCTTCACCGCGGGCCTGACCTACAGCAACACCCCCGTCGCCCGTGGCTACACCTATGACTACACCCAGGTGAATTTCGGCGTGACGCGCGCCTTCTGATCCGCCCAGGATCTTTGCTCCTTTCCGTCGATAGAGGTTGCGGAAAGGCGTTTCGGGTGAAGGGAGTGCAGGTTACCGCGCCAGCGTCCGCATGGCTCGTTCCAGGCCTTCCAGCGTCAGGGGGAACATGCGGTGCTCCATCACCTCGCCGATCAGGCTGACTGAGGGGGTGTAGCTCCAGTGGCGCTCTGGCACCGGGTTCAGCCAGACCGACTTGTCCCATTGTTCGCGGGCGCGTTTCAGCCAGACGGCGCCGGCTTCCTCGTTCCAGTGCTCGACCGAGCCGCCGGGCATGGTCACTTCATAGGGCGACATGGTCGCGTCGCCGACGAAGATGGCGCGCCAGTCGCCGGGGTATTTGTGGATCAGATCCCAGGTGGGGATGCGTTCGCTGTGGCGGCGTCGGTTGTCCTTCCACACCCCTTCGTAGAGGCAGTTGTGGAAGTAGAAGAACTCCAGGTTCTTGAACTCGGTCCGCGCGGCCGAGAACAGTTCTTCACACAGCTGGATATGGCCATCCATCGAGCCGCCGACGTCCAGGAACAGCAGCACCTTGATGGTATTGCGCCGCTCGGGCCGCATGTGGATGTCCAGCCAGCCCTGACGCGCCGTGCCGTCGATGGTGCCGTCGATGTCCAGTTCCTCGGCCGCGCCTTCACGGGCGAAGCGGCGCAGGCGGCGTAAGGCCACCTTGATGTTGCGCGTGCCCAGTTCGACCGTGTCGTCCAGGTTCCTGTATTCGCGCTTCTCCCAGACCTTGACCGCGCGGCCGTGACGTCCGGGGCCGCCGATGCGGACGCCCTCGGGGTTGTAGCCGCCGTGGCCGAAGGGGCTGGTTCCGCCCGTGCCGATCCAGCGGTTGCCGCCCTGATGGCGCTCCTTCTGCTCTTCCAGGCGCTGCTTCAGCGTCTCCATCAGCTGCTCGAAACCGCCGAGGGCCTCGATCTGGGCCTTTTCCTCGTCGGTCAGGTATTTTTCGGTCAGCAGGCGCAGCCAGTCCTCGGGGATGTCGGCGGTGATCTCCTCGCCGGGGCTGACGCCCTCCAGCCCCTTGAACACCTTGCCGAAGACCTGATCGAAGCGGTCGTAGTGCTTCTCGTCCTTGACCAGAACGGCGCGCGACAGGTGATAGAAAGCTTCGACGTCGCGGCCCGCCACGCCCTTGTCCATGGCCTCCATCAGATGGAGCCATTCCTTGAGCGATACAGGCACCTTGGCCTCGCGCAGGGCGGTGAAGAAGGGCAGCAGCATGGGCTTAAGACTGGCCCCGGCCTAACCGCGCCGCAAGATGAACTCGTCGTCCATCCAGGCGCCGACCGGATACTGATACTCGCCCGCCTTTTCGAAGCCGTAGGCGGCGTACAGCTTCTGCGCCTTCAGATTGCCGCTCCAGACGCCGATCCACAGGGGGCCGTCGGTGTGGGCCTCCATCCAGTCCAGCGAGATCTTCAGCAGCTCTGTGCCCAGGCCCAGCCCCTGCGCCTGCTTGCCGACGTAGAGGCGGCGCAGCTCGGCGTGGCTGGCGCGGCCGTCGGGGTGGGGCAGGGTGTTCGGCCCGGCGTTGGCGAAGGCCAGCAGTTCGCCCTCGCGCTCGGCCACCCACCAGGCGGCGCCGGGCTCGGCCAGCTTCTTGGTGATGGCCTCGGCGTTGAAGCTGGCGTCCAGGAACATGGTCAGGTCGGCGGTCGGATAGGGAATGCCGAAGCCGGTGACGAAGGTGTCGATGAAGGTCTGGCGTCCCAGCACGGCCAGGGCGGCGGCGTCATCGGGGCGGGCGGGACGGATCACGGGTTCGCTCATTCTTCGACGCATAGCGCCGCGCGGAGGCCGGGTGAAGGCGCGTCGGGACGCTCCGCGCCCTGTTCATTGCAACCTCGTCATCTTTGCGTGGTTGCAGGGGCGCGCGGCGGAAGCTACCACCTTTGTCCAAGGTGCGCTGTTCGCGGCGCACGCCAATGCTGGGATCGGGGAGGTAAAGGGACGCCAAGGCCTTGGTTTCACAGGCTGATCCCCGTGCTATGTCTTCTCCTGCACTCATGACTCATTCCGAATCCGCAGTTCAGACGCCGGTTGCGGCCGCCGGCTCCGCCGAGTCGGAGACCGCCTATGGCGCGATCACCCTGGCGCGCCATGGCGAGCCGGCGCTGTCGCGCAAATGCATGATCACCTCGGACCAGTATCGCGACTGGTGGGGGCGTTATGAGATCGGCGGCCTGCGTGCGGGTCAGACGCCGCCCCAGGCCCTGCTGAGCACGGCCGAGGGCGCCGGGGCGATCTACGCCTCCACCCGGCCGCGCGCGCAGGAAACCGCCCGCGCCGTCGCGCCGGGCCGCGACGTTCTGGTCGACGCCCTGTTCATCGAGGCCCCCCTGCCGCCGCCGCATTTTCCGGCCTGGATCAAGCTGTCGCCGCGCTATTGGGGCGTGATCTCGCGCATCTGGTGGCACGCCTTCAACCACCACGAGGGCCAGGAGACCCGCGCCGAGGCCGAGGTCCGCGCCGACCAGGCCGCGCGCGTCCTGATCGCTCGCGCCTCGGAAGGCCATGACGTGCTGGTGCTGGCGCACGGCTATTTCAACCACATGGTCGGCCAGCGGCTGAAGGCGCACGGCTGGCGTCTGGCCCACAACCAGGGCTTCAAATACTGGTCCCAGCGCCGTTTCGTGAAGCGCTGACGTCGCGGCGTCAGGAAGGCCGTTGAAGCGGCGCGCCTGCCTCTCTAGGTTGCGCCCATCATGACTGACGCATCCGCTTCCCCCGCCGTGCCCGCCGACCTCAGCTTCGAGGACGCCCTGTCGCGTCTGGAGGGCATCGTTTCGCGCCTGGAATCGGGTCAGGCGCCGCTCGAGGAGTCCATCGCCCTGTACGAAGAGGGCGCGCGGCTGAAGGCTCACTGCGAGGCGCGGCTGAAGGCCGCCCAACTGCGGGTCGAGAAGATCGTCGTCGGCGCCGACGGCCAGGCCAAGGGCGTCGAACCGGCCGAGTTCGGCTGATGTCCGGTTCCGAAATCGCGCCGCAGATCGGCTTCGACGACTTCATGAAGGTGGACGTTCGCGTCGGCCGGATCATCAAGGCCGAGCCGTTCCCCGAGGCCCGCAAGCCCGCCTATAAGCTGACCATCGACTTCGGCGAGGCGATCGGCGTCAAGAAGTCCTCGGCCCAGATCACCCATCACTACACCCTGGACGAGTTGCACGGCCGCAAGGTCGCCGCTGTCGTCAACTTCCCGCCGCGCCAGATCGGGCCGGTGATGTCCGAGGTGTTGACGCTGGGCTTCCCGGACGCGGAGGGGAATGTCGTCCTTGCCGGCGTCGACCGCGACCTGCCGCTGGGCGGGAGGCTGTTTTGACCATGCTCGCCGCCAATTCGCCGGAACAGGCCGTCATCGACCGCGTGGCCGAGATCGCCGATCTGGTCACTGTCGCTCTGGACCAGCTGCTGCCGCGCGCCGATGGCCCGGAGGCGCGCCTGACCGAAGCCATGCGTTATGCCGCCCTAGGGCCGGGCAAGCGGCTGCGTCCCTTCTTCGCCATCGAGGCGGGTCGGATGCTGGAGGTCGAGGAGCGCGCGGCCTTGCGCGCCGCCTGCGCCCTGGAATGCGTCCACGCTTATTCTCTGGTGCACGACGACCTGCCGGCGATGGACGACGACGACGTGCGTCGCGGCCGCCCGACCCTGCACATCGCCTATGACGAGGCGACGGCCATTCTGGCGGGCGATGCGCTTCAGACGGCCGCCTTTGACATCATCTTGGACGAGGACACGCACGACGAACCGGCCGTGCGCTGCGAACTGGCGCGGCGTCTGTCCTTCGCGTCCGGCGCGCGCGGCATGGCGGGCGGCCAGATGATCGACCTGATGGGGGTGCGCGACGATCTGGGCGGCGTGGCCCGGATGCAGCGTCTGAAGACCGGCGCCCTGTTCGCCTACGCCTTCGAGATCCCGCTGATCATCGCCGACGCCAACGAAGCGGCGTGGCACGCCCTGACCAGCTTCGCCCACGACATCGGCCTGGCCTATCAGATCGTCGACGATGTTCTGGACGCCGAAGGCTCGGCCGAGGAAATGGGCAAGGCCGCGGGCGGCAAGGATGCGGCCCTGGGCAAGACCAATTTCGTCACCTTGCTGGGCGTCGATGCGGCGCGACAGAGGGTCGCGCATCTGGCCGATCAGGCTCGCTCGCACCTTGACCTGTTCGGTCATGAGGCCGAAATCCTCAAGGCCAGCGTGGACTTTGTGCTTAAACGCCGGTCCTGATAGGAAACGCGCCCGCCCTCAGCGGGTTACTGTTGACGCTCCGTCGTCTGAAGGCCCCCGATCCCCATGCCCCACACTCCGCTTCTCGACACCGTCAAGTTTCCCGCCGACACGCGGGGCTTCGACATCGCCCAGCTGAAACAGCTGGCGGACGAGGTGCGGGCCGAGACCATCGACGCCGTGTCGGTGACGGGCGGGCACCTGGGCGCGGGTCTGGGCGTGGTCGAACTGACGGTCGCCCTGCACCACGTCTTCGAGACGCCGCAGGACATCCTGATCTGGGACGTCGGCCACCAGTGCTATCCGCACAAGATCCTGACCGGGCGGCGCGACCGTATGCGCACCCTGCGTCAGGGCGGCGGCCTGTCGGGCTTCACCAAGCGCTCCGAGAGCGAGTACGACCCCTTCGGCGCGGCCCACGCCTCGACCTCCATCTCGGCGGCGCTGGGCTTCGCCGCCGCGCGGGACGCCAAGGGCGGGAACAACCGGGTCGTGGCCGTCATCGGCGACGGCTCCATGTCTGCGGGCATGGCCTATGAGGCGATGAACAACGCCGCCGAGGCCACCAGCGGCCAGCTGATGGTGGTGCTGAACGACAACGACATGTCGATCGCCCCGCCCGTCGGCGGCATGAGCGCCTATCTGGCCAAGCAGGTCTCGGGCGGCGCCTATCAGAACATCCGCAAGGTCGGGAAGAAGTTCGTCGACCACATGCCGCGCCCCTTCCGCGACGCCGCGCGCAAGGCCGAGGAATACGCCCGCGGCATGATCGTCGGCGGCACCCTGTTCGAGGAGCTGGGCTTCTATTACGTCGGGCCGATCGACGGTCACGACATGGAGAATCTGGTCCCCATCCTCAAGAATGCGGCGGCCATCACCGACCGTCCGGTGCTGGTGCATGTCGTCACCCAGAAGGGCAAGGGCTACGCCCCGGCCGAGAGCAGCGCCGACAAGCTGCACGCGGTGGTCAAGTTCGACGTGGTGTCGGGCAAGCAGGCCAAGGCCGTCTCCAACGCCCCCAGCTACACCAAGGTGTTCGGCACCGAGCTGATCAAGCACGCCCAGGTCGACCCGACCATCATGGCCATCACCGCCGCCATGCCGTCCGGCACCGGGCTGGACCTGTTCGGTCAGGCCTTCCCCGATCGCACCTTCGACGTCGGCATCGCCGAGCAGCACGCCGTGACCTTCGCCGCCGGCCTGGCCGCCGATGGGATGAAGCCGGTCTGCGCCCTCTATTCGACCTTCCTGCAGCGCGGCTACGACCAGGTCGTCCACGACGTGGCGATCCAGTCCCTGCCGGTGCGCTTCGCCATGGACCGCGCCGGTCTGGTGGGCGCCGACGGCTCGACCCACGCGGGGTCGTTCGACATCGGCTATATGGGCGCCTTGCCGGGCATGGTGCTGATGGCCGCCTCGGACGAGGCCGAGCTGGCGGCGATGATCTCGACCTCGCTGGCCATCGACGACCGCCCCAGCGCCTTCCGCTATCCGCGCGGCGAGGGCGTGGGCGTCGACATCCCCGAACTGGCCGCCCCGCTGGAGATCGGCAAGGGCCGCATCGTTCGCGAAGGCACGTCGGTCGCCATCCTGTCGCTGGGCACCCGCCTGCAGGAATCGCTGAAGGCCGCCGACATGCTGGCCGCCAAGGGCGTCTCGGCCACCGTCGCCGACGCCCGCTTCGCCAAGCCGCTGGACGCCGACCTGATCCTGCGTCTGGCGCGCGAGCATGAGGCGCTGATCACGGTGGAAGAGGGCGCCATGGGCGGCTTCGGCGCCTTCGTGCTTCAGCTGCTGGCCGAGAAGGGGGCGCTGGACGGCGGACTCAAAATCCGCACCCTTTGCCTGCCCGACATTTTCCAGGATCAGGACAAGCCCGAGGTCATGTACGCCCAGGCCGGTCTGAACGCCGAACACATCGCCGCCGCCGCCGTGACGGCGCTGGGCGTCGACGCCAGCCGGGCCGCGCGAGCGTAAACCGATCTTCCTTCTCCCCTTGCGGGAGAAGGTGGCCCGTCAGGGCCGGATGAGGGGTTTCTCCGAAGTCCGATGAGGGATTGCGAGGCCGACGTCTCGCAACCCCTCATCCGTCAGCCCCCGGGCCAAACCCGAGGGCCGCCACCTTCTCCCGCAAGGGGAGAAGGACAAGGAACACAATCCCCCGATCACGCCCGTCACCAGCGGAGATGCACGGTGTCGCTGAATCACAATCGACCATCCCCCCTCGGCGCCTGTGCTAGACTGCATCCGGGCCGAGAGGGGATTTCAGACGATTCAGACGAATTGGACTCTATTTTTTCCTTCTCGCATCAGAGGAGGGCGAGGGTCACAGCACTCCGATCATGCTGGCCACCAGCGGATGGCGCACGATGTCGCGTTCGGCCAGTCGGACGACGGCGATTTCGGGCACGGCTTCAAGTCTGTCGGCGATGTCCGACAGGCCCGACACGCCGGGCAGCAGGTCCGACTGGTGCGGGTCGCCCGTGACCACCATGGTCGAGTGCCAGCCCAGACGGGTCAACAGCATCTTCAGCTGGACGTAGGTGCAGTTCTGCGCCTCATCCACGACGATGAAGGCGTTGTTCAGGGTGCGGCCGCGCATATAGCCGATGGGGGCGATCTCGATCAGGCCCTCGGCCATCAGGGCCTTGACCCGTTTCATGGACAGACGGTCCGACAGGGCGTCGTAGAGCGGCCGCAGGTAGGGGGCCAGCTTGTCCTCCATGTCGCCAGGCAGGAAGCCGATCGACTCCCCGGCCTCGACGGCGGGACGGCTCAGGACGATGCGGCCGACCTTGCCCGCCTCCAGCGCCTCGACCGCCTTGGCGACGGCCAGATAGGTCTTGCCCGTGCCCGCCGGCCCCAGCGCCAGCACCAGATTGGCGTGATCGACGGCCTCCATCAGTTCGGCCTGGCCGTCCGACTTGGGCTTCAGCGTCTTCATATAGCCCTGGTCCCGCTCGTCGTTCGACGGCACAGGCGACCAGCCGCCGACGCGGGCGGGCAATCGCCGCACCTTGGCGTCCTGAATGAATTCGGGCGAATCCAGCACGCCTTCGCGCAGCTGACGCTTGATGGCCGATCGTTTGCTCATGGACGCCTCCAGGGCATGAAAAAAGGCGAGCCCGGCTGGGTCTCGCCTCGGTCGTCGGTGGGGGAGGTGGGGGCCGAAGTCGCGCAGCCGTCCCGAACGGTCGCAGGGTCTTCGCCGCAGCAGGTGCGTCGCCGTCCCCGAACTGGTCGCGAACACGCCAAGCGCATTCTCCAGCGTCTGACCGGACCGGGCTTGATCCGGCTTCGGATCCGGGGGCGAATGGGGCCTGCCGAATCGCATCAACAGTCTGATGCTAACGTGGTTTCCGAAGGGTTAAAGCCTTCATTTTGAGAAGAATAGGCGGTGTGCGGATGAGTGTTTACAGTCTGGGCGACAGCAAGCCTCAGCTTCCGCCGGAGGGCGAATACTGGATCGCGCCGAATGCAACCGTTCTAGGGAACGTGATTCTGCATCCGGGCGCCAGCATCTGGTTCAACGCCGTGCTGCGTGGCGACAACGACCCCATCGTCATCGGGGCGGACACGAATATTCAGGATGGCGGCATCCTGCATACTGACGTCGGCTCTCCCCTGACCATCGGCGCCGGGGTGACGGTGGGGCACAAGGTGATGCTGCATGGGTGCGAGATCGGCGATAACAGCCTGATCGGCATTGGCGCGGTCATCCTGAACGGCGCGCGCATCGGGAAGAACTGCCTGATCGGCGCCAACGCCCTGATCACCGAGGGCAAGGTCATTCCCGACAACAGCCTGGTCATGGGCCAGCCCGGCAAGGTGGTCCGGGAATTGGAAGAAGGGCAGATCGAGGCGCTGCGTCTCTCGGCCCAGCACTATGTGCAGAACTGGCGTCGCTATGCGGGCGGGTTGAAACGTCTCGACTGATCCGCCGCCCCACAATGGCACGGCTCACAATGAGACAGGCGGCCTTTATTCGAGGCGGAATGGCGCAAACTCGCCTCAAGGGGGATGAAACCGCCCAATGTCGGACGCTTGAAACGGCCCGGCGCTTGCATCGCCCCTGCTGACGATCAATGCAGGAGTCCGATCCCATGCGGATAGGGATTACGAAAATGCTGGCGGGCGCCGTGGCCTTTGTGGGGCTGATGGCGGTCGCTGACGCCGCTGCGGCGCAGTGCGGGCCTTCGAGCTGCCTGCCGCCTCCGCCGCCCAACCCTCCGATCTTGCCGCCTTCGCCGCCGATCACCCCGCCGGTGACGCCGCCGGGCGGGGGGTGCGGCCCCAGCGGCTGTCTGCCGCCGCGTCCGCCGGTGACGCCGCCGTGCGCCGGGGGCGGTTGCCTGCCGCCTCCGCCCCCTCCGTGCTGCGGTTCGGGCGGCGGCAATGTGAACGTCAACGTGAACGTCAATGCGAACGCCAGCGCCAACGCCTCGGCGCGCGCCTGGGCCGGATCGCGAGCAGGCTCGACGGTCATCGTCGCGGGCGGCGGCGGCGCTTACTTCAACGTCGATCAGCCCTATCCGACCACCATCCAGGGCCTGAACGTCCAGGGCGGGATGCAGTCGGTGCGCGTGCCCTTCACCGCCACGCGCCGCATCGAGAAGCAGGTCGTGCTGCAGGCCGTCTGCATCGACGACCGCAATGTGCCGCACCCCGCGTCCCAGGTGACGCCGGGCCGCGACGTCGCCAACAGCTATGACGGCGAACTGTATCGCTGCCTGGCGGGCACCAAGCTGCAATGGACCATCAGCGACGCTGAAGGCGCGCCGGGCGAGACCGTGGCCTGCAACAAGGGCGACGCCCTGTGGCACGGCGCGGGCGGGCGTCTGGAATGCCGTCCTGAAAAGCAGGCGCGTCAATGCAACGAGCGGTCGCTGCTGCGTCGCTACGGCGCCGGCGTGAAGGTGCTGACCATGATGCGCGAAGAGACCTACACCGAGTATCGCGAGGAAATGGTCGAGGGCGCGGCGTCCACGGGCATGATCATGATGGACGGCGGGGTCGGCGGCCGGGTTTTCTGAACCGGCTGTTCAGCTTGGCGACAGGCGTAGACGCCTAAGGTCCAGGCATCGACTCTCCGTCGATAGGCCTAAATGACTGGGCCCCGTTCCTTGCGGAACGGGGCCCTTTCTTCATCTAAGCCGTCTTACTGCGCGGCGCTGGCCGAGACGACCTCGGCCTTCCACGCCGTGTCCGGCTTCAGATACTGACGCGCGGCCGCCTGGATGTCGGCGGCGGTGAAGGATTCCAGGTCGCTGATGTGCGTCTGGATCTGCTCCAGGGAGGCGGGCTTGGCGGCCAGATCCTCCAGTTGACCCAGCCAGTATTCGTTGCCGGCCTGGCTGCGGCGCAGGGACTCGATCACCGGCAGGCGGGCGCGGTTCAGCTCGTCCTCGCTGACCGGCTTGTGGCGCAGGTCGGCGATGATGGCGTCGACGGCGCTGAAGAAGGCGCCGAACTTCTCGGGCGCCGTGTCGGCCGTGATCGAGATGGAGCCGTAGCCCTGGAACACGTCGGACGCCGAGGCGCGGACGCTGGGCGAATAGGCCAGGGCCTGCTTCTCGCGGATTTCGTCCAGGACGCGCAGCTTCAGCACCTCGGCCAGGATGGCGGCACGGCGCGACTCGGTGCGATCGTTGACCGCATCCGTGGTCGGCCAGGCGATATAGGCCAGGCCCTGCTCGGCCGGACCGGCGTGGGTCAGGCGGATCGGCTGGGCCGTCGGCGCCGGGAAGCGGCGCTGATCCGAACCGGCCATCGGCTGGGCGGCCGGAGCGCGGGCGGGCAGGGCGGCGAAGGTCGAGGCGACCGAGGCGACGGCGTCCTCGACCTTCACGTCGCCGACCATGACGATGTCGATCGGGCCGGAAGCGAGGCCCTGAACCACGCCTTGCTTCAGCTCATCCAGGGTGAAGGCCGCGATTTCCTGCGGCGAGGGCATGGATTCGCGCTTGTCGCCGCTGGCCAGCAGGCCGCTGGCCTGAAGGCTGAAGGCGCCGCTGGGGGTCGCCATCTGCTGAGCCATGAACTGCGGCAGGACGGCCTTGATCTGCTCGAACGGCGCCGGGCGCAGGCCCGGATCGGTCAGATAGGCGGCCAGCACCTGCATCTGCAGTTGCAGATCGGCCGGGCGAGTGGCGCCCGACAGCTGATAGGCGTCGCCGTCGATGGCGAAGCCTGCGCCGTAGATCTTGCCGGTCAGGACGCGGTTCAACTCGTCCGCCGTCAGCTTGCCCAGACCGCCCGCCGTGAAGACCATCGGGGCGAGGGACTCAGAGGTGAAGCGGTCGGTCGGCAGACCCATTTCGCCGATGCCGGTGCGGACCGAGATCAGGATCTGCTGATCCTTGAAGGCCGTCGGCTTGACGGTCAGGCGCACGCCGTTGGGGAAGGTGACGACGGTGGCGCCGACCGCGGCGACTTCGGTGGTCGAAGCTGGCGTGGCGGCGGCGCCGAAGTCGGCGTAGGGCCATTCCAGTTCGACCTGGACGGCCGGAGCGGTCACGGGGGTGGCGCGGCTGGCTTCCAGGAGGGCGGTGACGCCCGCCTCGCCGCCCTCGATCGGTTCGGGCGTGATGACCAGGGCAAGCGGGCCCTGACCTTCAAAGGCGCGCTTGACCTCGGCGCTGACCTGTTCCGCCTTGAGATCCTTCACCGCGGCCTCGAACAGGGCCAGGTCAGTGGCGGGCGCCGAGAACACCTTGTCGTCGTTGGCGGCGCCCAGCAGGGCGTTGGCCAAAGCTGGGGTGCTGCGCGTCGCTGCGGCCTGAACGGCGTTTTCCAGCGCCGTGCGCGTATTGGCGACTTCGCGATCCAGTTCGACTTGCGAGACGCCGAACTGCACCAGGCGGCGCTGTTCCTGCTCGATGGTCTCCAGCGCGCGCTTGATGCCGCCGGGGTTGAAGGCGGCCGAGACGCTGCCGAGGTCCAGGGTCTTGAACAGAGTTCCCTGGCCGCCGCCGGCGCCGATGAAGGGCGGGTTGTCGGCGCGGGCCAGTTCGCCCAGGCGACGGTTCAGCACGGCCATGCCCAGGTTCTGCAGCAGCGCGTCGCGACGTTGTGCGGCGGTGTCGGGATCAAGATCGGGGTTGCGGATCCAGTTCAACTGGACCGAGGACTGCACGCCCGGCTCGACCAGGATGCGGGTCTCGGGCTGGCGCGGGGCGACCTGTCCCAAATCGGGCTCGGGACCGTCGGCGGCCTTGGGCGTCCAGTCCGAGAAGGTCGCCTTGATCTTGGCTTCCATCTGATCGACGTCGAAGTCGCCGACCGCGATCATGGTGGCGCGCTCGGGGCGGTAATAGGCTTCGTAGAACTCGACGAAGCGCTCGCGCGGGGCGCTGCGGATGATGCTGAGGTCGCCGATCGGCAGACGGTTCGACAGACGCTGGCCGGGCGCCAGCAGGGCGATCTGCGCCTTCAGCGAGCGCAGGGCGGGGGTGTTGCGCAGGCGCTCTTCACCCTCGATCACGCCGCGCTCGGCGTCGATGTCTTCCGCCTTCATCAGGGCTTCGGAGACCTGTTCGCGCATGATCCGCAGCGAGGTGTCGACGGTCTCGTCGTTGGTGCGCGGCAGTTCCAGCGTATAGGCGGTCTGGTCGAAGCTGGTGAAGGCGTTGGTGTCGGCGCCGAAGGCCAGGCCCAGGCGTTCCAGAATCCGCAGCAGCTCGTTTTCAGGCACGTTCGTCGTGCCGTTGAAGGCCATGTGCTCCATGAAGTGAGCGAGGCCCAACTGGTCCTCGTTCTCCATCAGCGAACCGGCCGCGATCCGCAGGCGCAGCGACGCCTGACCGGGCGGGGTGGCGTTCTTCAGGATGGCGTAGCGCATGCCGTTGGGCAGGACGCCGAAGCGCACGGCCGCGTCTGCGGGAATGTCGCTGGTCGCCTGGGCCCAGGGCCTGGAAGATTGGGCGTCCTGCGTCGCGACCGCTGACGGCGGGGTCAGGGCGACGGCGGGAAGCGCGGCTCCGCCCATCAGGGCGAGGCTGGACGCGGCAAGCAGGAGCAGGCGGCGAGGGGATCGCATTCAGTAGTCTCCGCGACGTGCGAGCGGGCGGCCCCCGGGACTGATTGCGGCCCTGCACGTAAGACAGGCGCGAAGCTTCTTCAGCCTCGCGCCTGTTCACGGTGACAAACGAACTTGACTACCTCAAGTTACCGAAAGTTAATTTCCCGGATTGGTGACGTAGAAGCTCGCCGTGTTGCCGACGGCGTTGGCGCCCGCGACGACGTTGCGGCCCCAGCCGTTGATGTTGGTCGTCGCCGTCGCCCGCACGTCGCCCATGTTGGTCTGGCTGTTGCGCACGTTCAGGTCGCTGCCGCAGGTCGAGCAGCCGAAGCCGGTGACGGCGTTGCCCGCCGCATTGGCGCCGACGTAGGCGTCGTAACCGTTCTGACCCGTGAAACCGGCGCTGGCGGTGACGCCGCCGGTGTTCATCTGGGTGTTGTCTATGCTGACATAGATGTCGTTGTTGCCCGCATGAACCTCATTGCCCACGGCCTCGGCTGTCGAATGGGCGGCGCCGAAGTCATAGGAGCTGAGCTCGGTGCGCGACAGCACTTCTGCCGCGTTCTGCTGATCCACATCCACGACCAGCGAACCGCCCTGGTTGTAGAAGGCGGCCTGGTTGGATGCGGCGCGGCTGCGCGCGGCGATGTCCCAGGCGTTGCCCGCCCACACGCCGGTCCAGGCGGTGACGCCGGCGCCCGAGGCGTTCTGGCTGACCGACAGGTTCTGGTGCGAGTTCGGCGTCGAGGTCGCCTGCACGGCGTTGGCCGAAGCCTGACTGCTGAAGACGGCCGGCGCCGGGGCGTAGGTGAAACGGGCTTCGTTCTCGGCGTAGATTTCGCCGGTCGAGTTCTGATCGGTGCGGCCGGTGACGGCGCCGCGCTGTTCGCCCGTGCCGCTTGCGCCCAGGGCGACGGTGTTGCCGATGGCGTCGGCCGAGACATGGCCGCCGTAGTTCAGGCGAGCGCCGGTCTCCACGATCTGGCTGCGCGCCGTGACGTCGCCGTTCAGATTCTGACCGGCGTCGACGTTGATGCCCGTGTTGACCGCAGTGGCGGCCAGATAGTTGCCGCGCGCCTGGGTCACGCTGTTCACATAGCCGGTCTCGCCGCGCAGGGTCAGGGAGGTGTCCGCCACGGCGGCGCCCTGCATGTCCTGGGTCGAGCGGATGTCGGCGGCGCGGCCGTCGGCGCCGCCGGACAGGGCGTTGCCCATGGCGGCGTTCGACACGGCGACGTTGTCGCTGACGTTGACGACGTTCAGGCGTTGACCGCTGATGACGTCGCCCAGGTTGAGCTGTTCATTCAGGACCAGCCCGCGATCCTGAGCGGAAGCCTCAGCGGCCGCCGCCACGCACAGCGCTGTCGCGGCGATCGTGCCAGCGAGACGGGTCGGCGCGAGTTTGGCCATTGTTCGTGTCCGTGTTTGCGTAAGCAGGATAGTAGCCGCCGGTGGCGCCGACCGGGCTGTCGCCCAGCGGGTCATTGGCGGGGTTGAGGCAGATTTCCGGGCCGGGGGCGCCGTAGAGATTGGCCATGAATTCGACCGTGGCGCGTTCGACCAGGGCGCGAACCGCCAGCTGGACGGGCTCCAGGCCGCTGGTGCCGGCCGAGATGTCGAAGACGTTGCCGTTCAGGAAGTCGAAAACGCCCGCCGACACTTCACGGCCGACGATCTGCTTCTGATAGGAGACGACGTCCACGACCTCGAGGGTGGTGGTCTGCACTAGGCGCAGGTCGATCGCGACGTTCATCACGAACACCTTGCCGGTCAGCAGGCCCGAGCCGCCGTTCTGGCCCACTTCGCCGCCGGCGATGTCGAAGCCGCCCGAGCGGATGTTGTAGTTCACCTCGGTGATGCCGCCGACCACATAGAAGTCCGAGCCCGGCACTTGACCGGCCAGGATGCGGCGGAAGGCGGCGTCCTGGGGCGCGCCGTTCGGCACGTCGTCGCCGATCAGCTTGTTGTTGGCGTAGCGCAGCTCAAGCTCGGACACCGAGGTGTCGTAGCGCTCGACGATGCGGGCGCCGGCTTTCGCCAGGGCGGTGTTGGCCATCAGGGACGCGCCCTGGGTGATCTGGCGGCCGCCGTCCGAGGAGATGGAGCCGGTGTAGTCGCTGATCCGGCCCACCGCCATGCGCGGCGAGGGCAGGTTGTAGCGGCGCGCATAGTCGGCCAGGCAGTACAGCGCGGTCGAATAGGGCGTCGGGTTCGACGTGACCGGCGCATTGCCGATCGGCTTGGCGTACTGGCCCGAGGGACCGGCCGAGGTGGCGCAGCCGCTCAGTAGAGCAGCAGCGGCGGCGACGCAGCCGAGGGCGCGCACGGGCGAGCGACGGATGGCGGAGATGTTCATGGACGGGGCCCGTTCAGGGTGGTGCCGGCGTTGATGGCGCCGTTGTTGGTCTGGTTGGAGTTGACGACGACCGTGTTGCGGTTGCCCTGGACGACCACATTCAGGTTGTTGCCGATGGCGGTGGAGCCGCCGATGTTGGTTCCGCCGCCCGAGCCGACGCCGCCGTTGAGGTAGCTCGACGAGGCGTTGCTATCGCTGCGCGAATAGGCGCTGCCGTTCTGTTGGATGATGCCGTCGACGACCAGGCGATTGCCGTTGGCGTCGCGGGTCGTGCCGCGGCTGGCCTGGGCCGTGGTGTAGCGCGAGGCGCCGTAGCCGGCCTGGAACTGGCCCGCTCCAGCCGAGCCGGTCGACTGCGCGGCGGCCGAGCCGGCGGGCAGGACCGCCAGGACGGCGGCGGCCGCTACGGTCATGAGTGTCAGGCTATGAGACGACATAAGGCGCTCCCGAGAACTTCTGGAACGGCTCACGCAATGACCGTGCCATACCGTTTCAGTGTCGTATTGGCGCAAAACGGCGTCTTGAGATCGGATGCGACTGGCCCCATCAAGGGCGAATGTCCCAATCTGACGCCCGTTCGCCGCGGCCGCCGCGCGAAAAGATCTTCAACGCGCCCTTCCTGCTCCTGCTGATCGCAGCTTCCATGCCGGTGCTCTTCTATCTGCAGGAACGGCTTCCCGATCAGGGACTCTCCATGGCCTTCGTCCCGGCGGAGCTGTGGCGCGGACAATGGGCGGGCCTGTTCACCTCCATGCTGCTGCACGGCGGCTGGGCCCATGTGACGATGAACGCCGTGGGGGCTCTGGCCTTCGGCGCGCCGGTCGGGCGGCTGATGGAGCGCGGGCCGGGGCCGCTGGTCTTCATTCTCTTCTATATAGCGGCGGGCGCCGTGGCGGCGCTGGGCTATGGCTTGGTGCATCCGAACAGCATGGCGCCGCTGGTCGGAGCTTCGGGCGCGGTTTTCGGCCTGATCGGCGCCGCGACCCGGTTGATGGGCGGGCATGGGCGAGTCCTGCCGCTGTTTCATCCCATGGTTCTGAAAGCGTCCGCTGCGTGGATGGCGGTGAATCTCATTGTGGGCCTGATCGGCCTGGCGCCGGGCGCGGACGGCGCCCGCATCGCCTGGGAGGCGCACGCCGTCGGCTTCCTGTTCGGTATTCTTGCCATCGGCCCCATCGGCGGCTGGTTCGCCGCGCGCCGTGATTTGCCTATCGGCGGCGTCTGAGCGAACCTGTCCGCCTTGCGGCCGGTCCGCGACGCCCGCGGACGACGGCCTGCCCATAAGGAGGAAGTCGCCATGCTGGTCGCCGAGATTCTCAAGGGCAAGGGAGACGCCGTCTTCACCCTGGCGCCGGACGCCTCTCTGAATGACGCCTGCGCCGAACTGGAGCGACGCCAGGTCGGGGCGCTGATCGTCTGTCAGGACGCAGGCGTGGTCGGCGTCCTGTCAGAGCGCGACATCGTCCGCGCCATCTCCCGCGACGGCCCCGAAGCGCTGAAGCGTCCCGTCTCCCATTATATGACGAGCGAAGTGGTCTTCGCTGATCCGGCCGAAACGGTCGAGGCGCTGATGGCGCGTATGACCGACCGCCGAATCCGCCATCTGCCCGTATTGCTGGACAAGCGGCTGGCCGGCGTCGTCTCGATCGGCGACGTGGTCAAATGCCAGATCGCCCAGGCCACGCAGGAAGCTGAAAGCCTGCGCACCTATATAGCGGCGGGGTAGGGCGCGGGCTCGTCCTGTGCATAAGCGCCCGTTCTGTGGATAGATCGGGAAAGCCGCTTTTGCCGCTTGCCACCCGCAAAGAGCGGACGTATATCGCCGCCTCGCTCGGAGACGGGCTGGCCCAGCGGGCTTCGGAGACGGTGTTTTCGGGGTTTTGTTCGGGGCAAGGGTTTGAAAAAGCGTCTTGCTTCGG
>Ga0209699_100398_pt1 | contig 26239 bp, 24 predicted proteins | sample SynthPrep_1_END__FD_187204 | JGI IMG/M metagenome (GOLD analysis project Ga0209699, IMG submission 187204) | Synthetic microbial communities from Ohio, USA - SynthPrep_1_END_DS7_MetaG (SPAdes) (version 2) | ecosystem: Engineered > Bioreactor > Aerobic > Activated sludge | place: USA: Ohio...
GTGAGCACGCTGAAACCATGGGTGGCCATCACCGAGAGGAACAACTGGTAGACCTCGGACAGGCCCAGCGGCGTGCTGGATACCACGTTGACCTGGCCTTTCACGCGAGGGTCTACGACGAAGGTCTGCCCGGTGATGCTGGCGATCTGGTCAACGAACTCGCGGATATCGGCGCCTTTGAGGTTGATGGTCCAGCTTTCTTCCTGCTGGTTGGCGCTGGTGGGCGCCTGCTGGATCTGTGCGAGCAGAGGCAGGGGCACAGCGGCCAGGCTGGCGGCGAGGAGGGCGAGGGTCAGTCGGCTTCGGAGAACATGCATCGGTTCAGTCGCTTTCCTTGGGCTGATCGGGAGGCATATGCGCGGGCGAGGTGCCCGAGGCTTCCATCTTTTCGTTCAGATCTTGCATGCGCTGGCGCAACTGCTCGAGGTTGTCCTGCTCGAGCTGATCGAGTTGTTGCAGCGGGTCTTGCGCCGGGGCCTCGACCGGAGGCACGTAGTCGTGTTGCCCACCTGATTTTCGCGGAAAGGCAAGGCTTTCCCGGCGGCCATTGCGCAGCAACTCGACACGATCCACGTAGACGGCGTCCAGGCGCACATCGTTGTCCACCTCCATGCCGACTGCGTAACGCTGGGCGTTATGGCCCTGGCGCTGGATCAGCGCGCTGGAGCGTTGAGGGTCGTTGTGGACGAAGCTGCCGAGCAGGGTCAGTTGCAGGTTGGTGGCTGGTGGCGGACCGCTGTCCGCTTGGCGTGGGGTGCCGAACAGCTGGGCGATGGGTGGCTGGGAGCGTTGTGCGGGGTTGGGGGCTGTCTGGCCGCTGGCCTGTTCCACCGGGCTGCGCACCAGGCGCAGCAGTTCTGCGCTTTGCCAGGCGAGGCTGACGCTGAGGGCGATCAGCATGAGCATGCCGATCAGGCTCGGGGCATTGTCCCTGAGTCGCTGGGAAAGGGCCGATATGGGCAAAAGCATTACTCCATGGGCGACGTCCCGATTCTTCTTGTGTGTGCAGGGCGTGGCGCGCTGATCATAGCAGCCTGGGCGCGCTTGGCATCCCCCAAATAGGGTGGGTGTGCCGTGCCGGGCAATGTGCTAAAGATGATCGAGTAAACAATACAAAGAACCGTTCTGGAAATAGTGGCCCATTGGGGCAAACAGCCAGACTAGGCTGTAATCCCGGGACAAGGTTCTGTTCTAAGGTCACGCATGAACGCTTCGCTGCTCGACACTCCGCTGCGCCGACTGCCTTTCAGCTTTGCCAAACGCCATGGTGTGGTGTTCGTCACCCACGACGGGCACGCCCGCCTGGCCCATCGTGTCGATTGCGATCCGGTGGCGCTGGCCGAAGCGCAGCGCTTCGCCGGGCGCAGCCTGCCGCTGCAGGTGCTGAGCGCTCCGGAGTTCGCCCAGGCGCTGGGCGCGGCCTATCAGCACGACTCCGCTTCCATGCAACTGGCCGAGGACATCGGCGGCAGCCTGGATCTGGCTTCGCTGGCCGACCAGGTGCCGGAAACCGAAGATCTGCTGGAGCAGGAGGACGACGCGCCGATCATCCGGCTGATCAATGCCATCCTCGGCGAGGCGATCAAGGAAAACGCCTCCGACATTCACCTGGAAACCTTCGAAAAACGCCTTGTCGTGCGCTTTCGCGTGGATGGCATCCTGCGCGAGGTGCTCGAGCCCAAGCGCGAACTGGCGGCGCTGCTGGTATCGCGGGTGAAGGTGATGGCGCGGCTGGACATCGCCGAGAAGCGCATCCCGCAGGACGGGCGCATCTCCCTCAAGGTGGGCGGGCGCGAGGTGGACATCCGGGTGTCCACGCTGCCCTCGGCCAACGGTGAGCGGGTGGTGCTGCGTCTGCTGGACAAGCAGGCCGGGCGTCTGTCGCTGCAGCATCTGGGCATGCGCGCCGAGGATCGCCGGCTGATGGAGGAAACCGTGCGCAAGCCGCACGGCATTCTGCTGGTCACCGGGCCCACCGGCTCGGGCAAGACCACCACGCTGTACGCCAGTCTGGTCAGCCTCAACGATCACACGCGCAACATCCTCACCGTCGAGGATCCCATCGAGTATCACCTCGAAGGCATCGGCCAGACCCAGGTCAACACCAAGGTGGACATGACCTTCGCCCGTGGCCTGCGCGCCATCCTGCGTCAGGATCCGGACGTGGTGATGGTGGGTGAAATTCGTGACAGGGAAACCGCCGAGATCGCCGTCCAGGCCTCGCTGACCGGCCATCTGGTGCTATCCACGCTGCACACCAACAGCGCCATCGGCGCCATCACCCGCCTGGTCGATATGGGGGTGGAGCCCTTCCTGCTGTCTTCATCTCTGCTCGGTGTGCTGGCTCAGCGTCTGGTGCGCGTGCTGTGTCCGGAGTGCAAGGAGCCTTACCCGGCGGATGCGGCCGAATGCGCGTTGCTCGGCGTACCGCCCGGTTCGCCGCCGACCCTGTATCACGCCCGTGGTTGTGCCCACTGTCATCAGCAGGGCTATCGTGGGCGTACCGGCATCTACGAACTGGTGGTCTTCGACGAAACCATGCGTACGCTGGTGCATAGCCGTGCTTCCGAGCAGGAGATGACCCGCCACGCCCGTACCCTGGGGCCCAGCATCCGTGACGATGGCCGGCGCAAGGTGCTGGAGGGGGTGACCACGGTCGAGGAAGTGCTGCGCGTGACACGGGAGGAATGATGGCGAGTGGGATGTTGGCATCGGTTCTTGTAGGGGCGGCTTCAGCCGCGAGTCGGCGCACATCGTGGCTGAAGCGGAATGCCGCCCAGCCGTTCCTGCGGGGACAACTGGAACGATTTGCCGATGGCGGCCTTTGAATTTATCGCCCTCGACGGGCGCGGTCGCCAGCAGAAGGGCGTGCTGGAGGCCGACAGCGCACGCCAGGTGCGGCAGTTGCTGCGCGAGCGCCAGTTGGCGCCGCTGGAGGTCAAGGCCACGCGCAGCCGTGAACAGGGTGGTGGTCAGGCCCGCCTGGGCTTTACCCGTGGCCTGTCTGCGCGAGACCTGGCGCTGGTCACGCGCCAGCTGGCGACGCTTATCCAGGCGGCGCTGCCCATCGAAGAGGCGCTGCGCGCCGCTGCCGCGCAATCCACCAGTTCCCGTATCCAGGGCATGCTGCTGGCAGTACGCGCCCGTGTGCTGGAAGGTCACAGCCTGGCCGGCAGTCTCAGGGAATTTCCTGCGGCCTTTCCCGAACTGTATCGCGCCACGGTGGCGGCTGGCGAGCATGCCGGGCATCTCGGCCCGGTGCTGGAGCAGTTGGCCGACTACACCGAGCAGCGCCAGCAGTCGCGGCAGAAGGTACAGCTGGCGCTCCTCTATCCGGTGATCCTGATGTGTGCGTCGCTGCTGATCGTCGGCTTTCTGCTGGGTTATGTGGTGCCGGACGTGGTCAAGGTGTTCGTCGATTCGGGACAGACCCTGCCGGCGCTTACGCGCGGGCTGATCGCTCTGAGCGATTGGGTCAAGGCCTGGGGCCTGGTCGCGCTGGTGGCGCTGGCGCTGGCTGTCGTCGCCTTGCGCACGGCTCTGCGTGACGAGGCATTCCGTCTGCGTTGGCATCGATTGCTGCTGCGCATGCCGCTGATTGGGCGGCTGGGTCGTGCTACCGATTGCGCGCGTTTTGCCTCGACCCTGGCGATCCTCACCCGCAGTGGCGTGCCGCTGGTGGAGGCGCTGGCAATCGCCGGCGAGGTGATCGGCAACCGGGTGATCCGTGGCGAGGTGGTGGTGGTTGCACAGAAGGTGCGCGAGGGCGGCAACCTGACCCGTTCGCTGGAGGCCACCGGGCAGTTTCCGCCGATGATGCTGCACATGATCGCCAGCGGCGAACGCTCCGGCGAGCTGGATCAGATGTTGGCGCGCACGGCAAAGAATCAGGAAAGCGACCTCAGTGCGCAGATCGCCCTGCTGGTCGGGCTGTTCGAGCCGTTCATGCTGGTGTTCATGGGGGCAGTGGTGCTGGTGATCGTACTGGCCATCCTGTTGCCGATTCTTTCTTTGAACCAAATGGTGGGGTAGCCAGGTGAATAGCAGACTGTTGAAGCGCGTAGGCGAGGATACCGGTGCAATGCCGATGGCGGCCCCACAAGAACGGGCGAGGAGCCGGTCGCAGTCGCGTTCGACTTCACGGTCTGCCAGAAAACAGGCAGGCTTCACGCTCATCGAAATCATGGTGGTGGTGGTGATTCTGGGCATTCTGGCGGCGCTGGTGGTGCCGCAGGTGATGAGCCGGCCGGATCAGGCCAAGGTCACCGCTGCGCAGAACGACATCCGTGCCATCGGTGCGGCGCTGGACATGTACAAGCTCGACAACCACAGCTATCCCAGCACCCAGCAGGGCCTGGAGGCGCTGGTTAGCAAGCCGAGCGGCAACCCGCCGGCGAAGAACTGGAACAGGGACGGCTACCTGAAGCGCCTGCCCATCGACCCCTGGGGCAACCCCTATCAGTACCTGGCACCCGGTACCAAGGGGGCTTTCGATCTCTACTCGCATGGCGCCGATGGCAAGCAGGGCGGTAGCGATCTGAACGCCGATATCGGCAACTGGGATCTCTGACCCGACCATGATCGACGTGTCGGGAAAGACGCGTGGCTTCACCCTCATCGAACTACTGGTGGTGCTGGTCATTCTCGGCAGTCTGATCGGTCTGGCGGTGTTCAGCACCGGCGTTGCCGGCCCGGTGCGTGAACTGCGCAGCGAAGCTGAACGCCTCGGTGGGCTGATCGGCGTGCTGCTCGATGAAGCGGTGCTGGATAACCGCGAGTACGGCCTGAGCTTTACCCGCGAAGGCTACCGGGTGCTGCGCTATGACCCGCTACGCGCCGAGTGGCATGCGCTGGATCGCCAGGCGCATCGCCTGCCGGACTGGGCCGTGCTGGAGTTCGAGGTCGAGGGCGAGGCCCTCAGCCTGCCTGTGGCGGCCAGCGCCGCCGTGCCGCAACTGCTGATTCTCTCCAGCGGCGAGCTGACCCCCTTTCGCCTGCGCCTGGCCGAGCGGCGGCGTGGTGGCGTGCGCCTGCAGTTGTCCAGCGATGGTTTCGGCCTGCCGCGTGTCGAGGAGCTGGGTATGGGGCGTGCCGGATGAAGGGAGCGTCTGAAAACCTAGGTGAGGCCGTCAGCGCAATACCGATGGTGGCTCTGCAAAAAAAGGCGAAGAACGGACTGAGCTCGTATTCGAGTTCCCGAGCTGTAAATGAGCGTTTCGGCGGGGGTAGGCAGCTCGGGCTGGCGTTCCTGCCTGTTTCTAACGCAGCGATGACAACGCACGACTGCATGGAGGCAGGAGACAGTGCGATGCAGAAAGCCCAACCCGAGGTGGTTCTTGCAGGTGCCCTGAAGTCGACTCGCGGCTTCACTCTGCTCGAAGTGCTGGTGGCCCTGGCCATCTTCGCCCTGGTCGCCGCCAGTGTGCTGACGGCCAGTGGCCGCAGCGTGCGCACGGCCAGCCAACTGGAGGACAAGACCCTGGCCATGTGGGTGGCCGACAACCGTCTGAGCGAACTGCAACTGGCCGACACGCCGCCAGCCGATGGCCGCGACCAGGGACAGGTGGAGTTCGCCGGGCGCCGCTGGTCATGGCAGAGCGAGATCCAGGCTACCAGCGAGCCGGCCATGCGCCGCGTGACCCTGTGGGTTGCCGCCGAGGAGCGGGGCGCCAGCAGTGATCTGCGCGAGCGGGCGCTGGTCAGCCTCAGCGGTTTCCTGGGGGCACCATGACCCGTGAGAGCGCATTCCTGGAGTGCAAGGGCCTTTGCGTGCCTGCCCCGGCGGTTCCTGCTCGCGCCGTGGTGTCACCTCGCTCTATGCAGGGTTTCACCCTGCTGGAGCTGCTGATCGCCATCGCCATCTTCGCCCTGCTAGGGCTGGCCACCTACCGCATGCTCGACAGCGTGCTCAGCGCCGACGCGGTTACCCGTGAACATGACCGCCAGTTGCGTGAGCTGACGCGTGCCTTGTCGGCGTTCGAGCGTGACTTGCGACAGGTGGCGGTGCGGCCGATTCGCGATGGCTTCGGCGACGCGCAGCCGGCGCTGCACAGCGATCTGGCCGATGCCACGGCGCTGGAGCTGAGCCGTGCCGGTTGGCGCAACCCGCTCGGTCAGCCGCGTGCCCAGGTGCAGCGGGTGCGCTGGCAGCTCAGCGGCGAACAATGGCAGCGACGCTACTGGCGAGTGCTCGATCGAGCCCAGGACAGCGCGCCACAGGTACAGCAGGCGCTCGATGGTGTCGAGTCATTGAGCCTGCGTTATCTGGATCAGGACGGTCAGTGGCAGCCCGACTGGCCACCGGCCAACGCTTCGGGCGACGGTTTGCTCACCGACCTGCCGCGTGCGGTGGAGCTGCGGCTGCAGCATCGGCGCTACGGTGAGCTGCGCCGTCTGCTGCGTCTGCCAGACCTGCCGGCGCAGAACCGTGCCGGTGCGCTGCCGGATGATCCGGCCGAGGTGCCGCAAGCATGAGGTACCAGCGTGGCGTGGCATTGATCACCGTGCTGCTGGTGGTCGCCGTGGTGACGGTGGTCTGCGCCGGGTTGATCGCTCGTCAGCAACTGTCGATCCGCAGCAGCGGCAACCAGTTGCACGTGACCCAGGCCTGGCATTACGCGCTGGGCGGCGAGACCCTGGCCAAGGCGATTCTCGAACGCGATCTGCGCCGGGGTGATCCGCGTCAGCCGGTGGATCATCCGCTGGAGCCCTGGGCCAGGCCGCTCGCGCCGTTTCCGCTGGACGAGGGCGGTGAACTGCGTGTGCGCATCGTCGATCCCGGTGGTCGTTTCAACCTCAACAGCCTGGTACGCCAAGGCCGGCCCAACGAACTGGCCGTGCTGCGCCTGCGTCGTCTTCTGCTGCGTCTGGGCATTGACAAGCCCTACGCCGAACGCCTGCTGGACTGGCTGGACAGTGACAGCGAGCTGTCGGGCGGTAACGGTGCCGAGGACGGCCAGTACCTGCTGGCAGCGCCGCCTTATCGCACCGCCAACCGTGAGATCACCGACGTTTCCGAGCTGCGTCTGTTGCTGGAGATGGACGAAGCCGACTATCGCCGGCTGTTGCCTTTCGTCAGTGCGTTGCCGAGCGAGGCGCTGCTGAACGTCAACACGGCCAGCGCAATGGTGCTGTCGAGTCTTTCCGACAATCTCACGCCCGAGGCGGCGATGTCGGTGATCGCCGCACGGGGCACGGAAGGCTATTCCAGTACGGCGGCCTTCGCCGCCCAGCCCGTGCTTGCCGGTCTGGGCGAGCAGGTGACGCAGGGGCTGGCGGTCGGTAGCCAGTATTTCGAAGTATTCAGCGAAGTGAGTCTGGGGGAGCGTCGGGTGGTATTGCGCAGCCTGTTGCAGCGCAGCAATGATGGCCAGGTCAGTGTCCTGGCGCGTGATCTGGGGCAGGCCGGTATGCCGCCGCGGCCCCTCGAGGAAGAACGAGAATGAACCAGTCATGGATATTTTTGCCGCCGCAGGCGTGCCAGAGCCTCACGCCGGAGTTGCTGGTGCAGCGGGTCACGCCTGATGAAAACCTTACGCTGAGCCTGGCCGAGTCCCTGGTCGATCTGCCTGCGCACTGGGAACTGGTATTGCCAGTGGAGGCCGTTACCGCCTGCGCCGTGCAGTTGCCGACGCAGAAGGCGCGCTGGGTGCGCCAGGCTCTGCCATTCGCGGTGGAGGAGCTGCTTGCCGAGGATGTCGAACTGATGCACCTGGCGCTGGGCGAAGCCCTGGCCGATGGCCGTCATCGCGTTTATGCGCTGCGCGCCAGTTGGCTGCGCGAGTGCCTGGCGCTGTTCGTGGCGCAGCCGCCACGGGCGATCAGGGTCGATGCCGACCTGCTGCCGCGTCAGGGCTGTCAACTGGTCTGGTTGCAGTCGCGCTGGTTGCTCGGTGGCGAGGTGCCCTGGCGTCTGGCTCTGCAGACCGAGGACTGGCCGGTACTGGCAGCGCGTTGCCCGTCGCCGTGTATCGTCAGTGCGCCGGCCGGTCGGGCGCTGTCCGGTCCGATCGATGAGGGGCATCTGCTGGAGGACGTGCATCAGTGGCTGGTACGTCAGGGGGGCGGGGTCGACCTGGCCCAGGGGGAGTTCGCCATGCGCCAACAGGGCGAGGGCTGGCTGCGTTGGCGCCCCCTGGCTGGGGTGTTGGCGCTGTGCCTGACCATCCAGTGGGGCTTCAATGTGGGGCAGGGCTGGTATCTGCAACGCGAAGCGGATGCCTACACCGTTTCCAGCGAGGCGCTGTACCGCGAGCTGTTTCCACAGGACGCCAAGCTGATCAACCTGCGGGCGCAGTTCGATCAGCATCTGGCGCAGTCCTCTGGCGGCGACAGTCCGTTGCTTGAGCTGCTCGCCGAGGTGGCCGATGCACTGCATGCCGGTGGCGCTTCTCAGGTGCAGGTCGGTCAGCTCGACTACAGCGCGACCCGCGCCGATATGTCATTGCAGTTGCAGGCGCCGGGCTTCGCCGAACTGGAGCGCCTGCGTGAACGCCTGGAGCAGGCCGGTCTGTCGGTGCAGATGGGCTCGGCCAGCCGTGAGGCAGACGGTGTCAGCGCGCGCATGGTGATAGGAGGGTGAGCATCATGTCGAGAATCGGTCTGGGTCAGCGCCTGCAACTGCACTGGCAGCGCTCGCCGCTGGCCCAGCGCTGGCAGGTGCTGCCAGCGCGTGATCGCCTGGCGCTGCTGGCATTGGTTACTTTCCTGCTATTGATGGTTTTCTATCTGGCATTGTGGCAGCCGGCGCAGCGTCAGGTGCAGGTTGCGCGCGCTGTGTTCGAGGAGCAGCGTAGCCTGTACAGCTATTTGCAAAGCCGTGCGTCGGAGGTGCGTGGGCGCGACCTGCAACCGCGCGCCAGCATCGATCCTGCTCGGTTGCAGGGGCTGGTCACGGCTACCGCTGCGGAGCACGGGTTGGTGATCGAGCGTCTGGATGCCGAGGGCTACGGCGGAGTGCAGGTCAACCTGCAGCCCGTGGCTTTCGCCCAGTTGTTGCGCTGGCTCGAAGCGCTTGAAGAGCAGGGCGTGCGTGTCGAAGGCGCCGTCCTCGACCGCGCGCAAGAGAGCCGCGTGGTCGCGCGGCTCGGCTTGCGCGCTGGTGATTGATCCGGGTAATCACGGCAATTTCTGCTGTCACATGCTGTCATGGCCGTTGCAGCCATCATTCCCGTCACTCCCGCGCAGGCGGGAGCCCAGGTGCCGCGTGTTTTCTGGGTTCCCGCCTGCGCGGGAATGACGGTTGTTCATGGGGCCATGACGGTCGTTTCATGGGGCCATGACGGTCGTTCCAAGAGGTCATGGCGGTTGCTCGATGGCGTAATGACAGCTGTTCCATGGGGTGTTGTAGCGGTATGCACGACGCCCCGGCGCAGTGCTGGCCTTGGCGGTAACATCGCGCACCCGGTTGGGCGGTTAGGGAACATTGGTGCGCCGATACGGTGCCATTTTCAACGCCGGCTGAAATGCGCGAGAGGTTTCGATGCCCATGAAATGGGCTTTCTCCGATTCATGGCCTGAGTATTGCTGTAAATATCGGTTTACCATTTTTCGTTGATCACCCCTTTGGCCGGCTGTCAATATCTCCGGCAGGCGCTTCCTGCTCTTCTGTAATTAGTTGTCGCATTGAGGAAATATCGCCTCATTGCCTGCCGCTAGAATGCCGCTCACCCAGCCAAGGCCCTTTGTCGCTCGTCCTACACGATAGTGCAGCACCGCCTTCTACAATCCATAAAAGGCCCGGGCCCCTCACTGCCATCGATGCCATACCCAATTCGAAGGAGCAAAGAATGAAGAAGATCGCACTGCTTGGCGCCCTGGCGCTGTCCCTGATGTCGCCCCTGGCCATGGCCGAGAAGCCTCTGCGCATTGGCATCGAGGCGGCTTATCCGCCCTTCGCATTCAAGACTCCCGATGGTCAGATCGCCGGCTTCGACTACGACATCGGTAACGCCCTGTGTGAAGAGATGAAGGTCGAATGCAAGTGGATCGAGCAGGAATTCGATGGCCTGATCCCGGCGTTGAAGGTGCGCAAGTTCGACGCCGTGCTGTCGTCCATGTCGATCACCGAAGACCGCAAGAAATCCGTGGACTTCACCGGCAAGTACTATGCCACGCCGGCCAAGCTGGCGATGAAGGCCGGTACCGAGATCAAGGATCCGCTGGTCGACCTGAAAGGCAAGAAGGTCGGTGTTCAGCGCTCTTCCGTGTATGACCGTTATGCCACCGACCTCTTCGCCCCGGCTGGCGCTGAAATCGTGCGTTACAGCTCGCAGAACGAAATCTTCCTGGACATGCAGTCCGGCCGTCTGGACGCCACTCTGGCCGATTCGGTGAACATCGATGACGGCTTCCTCAAGACCGATGGCGGCAAGGGCTTCGCATTCGCAGGCCCCGACTTCACCGACGTGAAGTACTTCGGCGAAGGGCAGGGCATCGCCGTGCGCAAGGGTGACAAGGCGCTGGCAGACAAGATCAGTGCTGCCATCCTGGCCATCCGCGCCAACGGCAAGTACAAGGAAGTGCAGGACAAGTACTTCGACTTCGACGTTTACGGCGAGTAAGCGCTACGAGGCAGATGAAGTGGCACCAACCTTTACCGAGGTTGTGCCACTTTTTTCTTGGTTCATCCTGTAGGGATCGGCTGCCCGTTCGCCTGTGCTGGCGTTCAGGCGTTGTGCGTCGCTCGGGCGACATCAATTTCCTTTGTGCTATACGGCGCCATCGTGGTGCCTGAGAGGTATTGGCGCATGCTTCAAGGCTACGGCTCGACCATTCTCGACGGTGCCTGGCTCACCGTGCAGTTGGCGCTGCTGTCAATGGCGGTTGCCGTCGCACTTGGCCTGCTGGGCGCGGCGTTTCGTCTGTCGCCGGTGAAATGGCTGGCCCTGATGGGCGAGACCTACGCCACGGTGATTCGCGGCATCCCCGAACTGGTGCTGATCCTGCTGATCTTCTTTGGCGGCCAGGATCTGGTGAACCGCATCGCTCCGCTGCTGGGCTATGAGGATTACATCGACATCAATCCATTCGTGGCAGGTGTCGGTACGCTGGGCTTCATCTACGGCGCCTATCTGTCGGAGACCTTCCGCGGCGCCTTCATGGCCATCCCCAAGGGCCAGGGCGAGGCCGGAATGGCCTACGGCATGAGCCCTCTGCGGGTGTTCTTTCGCATCCTCGTGCCGCAGATGATCCGTCTGGCGATTCCCGGCCTCACCAACAACTGGCTGGTGCTGGTCAAGGCCACCGCGCTGATTTCCCTGGTCGGCCTGCAGGACATGATGGCCCGTGCCAAGAGTGCCGGTGATGCGACGCGCGAGCCGTTCACCTACATCCTCCTTGCGGCGGCCGTGTACCTGGCGATCACCAGCGTTTCGCTGCTGGTGTTGCGTTATCTCGAGCGCCGCTATTCGGTCGGCGTGAAAGCCGCCGAGCTCTGAGGGAGTCACCATGCTTTTCGATTACAACGTGGTACTCGACAGCCTGCCGCTGTACTTCGGTGGTGTGCTGGTGACCCTCAAGCTGTTGCTCGTCGCCCTGGCCGTGGGCCTGCTGCTGGCGGTGCCGCTGGCGATCATGCGGGTATCCAGGCAGGCGCTGATCAATTTCCCTGCCTGGCTCTACACCTATGTGATCCGCGGCACACCGATGCTGGTGCAGTTGTATCTGCTGTACTACGGCCTGGCTCAGTTCGAGGCGGTGCGCGAGAGCTTCATGTGGCCTTACCTGTCCAGTGCCACCTTCTGCGCCTGTCTGGCCTTTGCCATCAATACCAGTGCCTACACCGCCGAAATCCTGGCGGGCAGCCTCAAGGCCACGCCGCCGGGCGAGATCGAGGCGGCCAAGGCCATGGGCATGTCGCGTGGCAAGCTGTATCGGCGCATCCTGTTGCCTTCGGCGTTGCGCCGTGCGCTGCCGCAGTACAGCAATGAAGTGATCATGATGCTGCACACGACGAGCCTGGCCTCGGTGGTGACCCTTATCGACATCACCGGCGCGGCCAAGACCGTCAGCTCGCAGTACTACCTGCCGTTCGAGGCCTACGTCACCGCCGGTCTGTTCTACCTGGCGCTGACGTTCATCCTGGTGCGCCTGTTCAAGCTGGCCGAACGCCGCTGGCTGGCCTATCTGGCGCCGCGCAAGGCCTGATGCCATGACGATTCAAGAGAAGCCGAACATGTACAAACTCGAAGTTCAGGATCTGCACAAACGTTACGGCAGCCATGAGGTGATCAAGGGTGTGTCGATGGCAGCCAAGGCCGGCGACGTGATCAGCATCATCGGCTCCAGCGGTTCGGGCAAGAGCACTTTCCTGCGTTGCCTGAACCTGCTGGAGCAGCCACATGCCGGCAGGATTTTGCTCAACAACGAAGAGCTGAAGCTGGTGCCGGCCAAGGACGGCTCGCTGCGTGCAGCCGATGCCAGGCAGCTGCAGCGCATGCGCTCGCGCCTGGCGATGGTGTTCCAGCACTTCAATCTGTGGTCGCACATGAGCGCCCTGGAGAACGTGATGGAGGCGCCGGTGCACGTGCTGGGCATGAGCAAGGCCGAGGCCCGCGACAAGGCCGAGCACTACCTGGCCAAGGTTGGCGTGGCGCACCGCAAGGATGCCTACCCGGCGCACATGAGCGGTGGCGAGCAGCAGCGTGTGGCGATTGCCCGCGCCCTGGCGATGGAGCCGGAGGTGATGCTGTTCGACGAGCCGACCTCGGCGCTCGACCCGGAGCTGGTCGGCGAGGTGCTCAAGGTGATGCAGGATCTGGCCATCGAAGGCCGCACCATGGTGGTGGTGACCCATGAAATGGGTTTCGCCCGCGAGGTGTCGAACCAGTTGGTGTTCCTGCACAAGGGGCTGGTGGAAGAGCGCGGTTGTCCGAAGGAAGTGCTGGCCAATCCGCAATCCGAGCGACTGCAGCAGTTCCTTTCCGGCAGTCTCAAATAATAAGAAGCTAGACTGAGCGTCAAAGCCTGCTCAAGGTCTTGCCAGCCAGAGGCATGCAATACCGATGGCGGCCCAGCAAGAACAGGCGAGCAAAGGTCGGAGTCGCGCTCGACTTTACTGGTGTAAATGAGCTTTGCGAGCCTGTTTTCAACGCAGCAGGCCCGACGCGCAGCAAACTTTGAACAGGTTTTCATGACCCCCCATCGAATAGGCTTTTTATACTGGCCCGGCACCAAGCCTCTGACCTTGTCCCTGGCTGAGGAAGCGTTGCGTGTCGCTCAGCGTGTGCATCCGGAAGTGCTGTACGAACTGGTGTTTCTCCAGGCCGAGCCGCTGATGGCGGGCGACTGGCGTCTGCCGGGCGAGCCCTGGACGGGGCACATGGATGGGTTGCACAAGCTGTTCCTGCTCGCCGATGCACCGCCGGCGCAGGTTTCCGTCGGTCTGGCTGCTGCCCTCAAGCAGCAGGTGCGCAGTGGCTGCGTGATCGGCGGTCTGTCCGCCGGGGTCTACCCGCTGGCTCAGCTCGGTCTGCTCGATGGCTATCGGGCGGCGGTGCACTGGCGCTGGCAGGACGATTTCTCCGAACGCTTCCCCAGGGTCATCGCCACCAGTCACCTGTTCGACTGGGATCGTGACCGTCTGACCGCCTGTGGCGGACTGGCGGTGCTCGATCTGATGCTCGCGGTGCTGGCACGCGATCACGGTGCCGAGCTGGCCGGTGCGGTGAGCGAGGAGCTGGTGGTGGAGCGCATTCGCGAAGGCGGCGAACGCCAGCGCATTCCGCTGCAGAACCGCCTCGGTTCCAGTCATCCCAAGCTGACCCAGGCGGTTCTGCTGATGGAAGCCAATATCGAGGAGCCGCTGACCACCGACGAGATCGCCCAGCACGTCTGTGTGTCGCGCCGTCAGCTGGAACGTATCTTCAAGCAGTACCTCAATCGTGTGCCCAGCCAGTATTACCTGGAGTTGCGCCTGAACAAGGCGCGCCAGCTGCTGATGCAGACCAGCAAGTCGATCATCCAGATCGGCCTGTCCTGTGGCTTCTCTTCGGGGCCGCATTTTTCCAGCGCCTATCGCAACTTCTTCGGCGCTACCCCGCGCGACGATCGCAACCAGCGCCGCAGCAACAGCCCGTTCGAACTCAGCTCGCCGCCGGTGGAGCGGGGCTGAGCCGGCGCTGTCGCGGCTGAGGTCTCTGCCACGGTGTGCGTTGGCTGTAGTCCGGAGAGGTTCGATACCGACCGGTCAACCTGCGGAGATTTTTTTCGGCGGCGTACTCCGGGCGACGATCTGCGATTAAACTGCGCCTTTCCGACGCTTTCTGTCGCTTGAACGAAAACCCTCGGAAAACCCGGGGTGGCGCTATAAGAAGTTGTCGCATGTCGACAATGCCGGCCCCGAATCAGTCCCTACAATCCTTGCATTCCCTGTCGTTTCGGGTGCTTCGTCGCCTGCCTGCGGCGGGTTTTTCTCATCAGGAGAGCTTTGATGTCCGTTCAGCACGATGCGGTGCAACGCGCCGATTTCGACCAGTTCATGGTTCCCAACTACGCCCCTGCTGCCTTCGTACCCGTGCGTGGCCTGGGTTCGCGAGTCTGGGATCAGAGCGGTCGAGAGCTGATCGACTTCGCCGGCGGCATCGCCGTGAACGTCCTGGGGCACTGCCATCCGGCGCTGGTCGCGGCGCTGACCGAGCAGGCCAATACCCTGTGGCACATCTCCAACGTATTCACCAATGAGCCGACCCTGCGCCTGGGCAGGAAGCTGGTCGAGGCGACCTTCGCCGAGCGCGTGTTCTTCTGCAACTCCGGCGCCGAGGCCAACGAGGCGGCGTTCAAGCTGGCGCGTCGTGTCGCTCATGACCGTTTCGGCCCGGAAAAGCACGAGATCATCGCAGCCACCAACAGCTTCCACGGCCGCACCCTGTTCACCGTCAGTGTTGGCGGCCAGCCGAAGTACTCCGACGGTTTCGGCCCGAAGATCCAGGGCATCACCCACGTGCCCTACAACGACCTGGATGCGCTGAGAGCTGCGATTTCCGACAAGACCTGCGCCGTCGTGCTGGAGCCGATCCAGGGCGAAGGCGGCGTGCTGCCGGCGGACAGGGCCTATCTGCAAGGTGCCCGTGAGCTGTGCAATGCGCATAACGCATTGCTGGTGTTCGATGAGGTACAGAGCGGCATGGGGCGTACCGGCGAGCTGTTCGCCTACATGAACTACGGTGTGGTGCCGGACATCCTCTCCAGTGCCAAGAGCCTGGGCGGTGGTTTCCCCATCGCGGCGATGCTGACCACGACCGAGCTGGCCAGGCACTTCTCGCCCGGTACCCACGGCACTACCTATGGTGGCAACCCGCTGGCCTGCGCCGTTGGCGAGGCGGTGCTGGACATCGTCAACACCCGCCAGACCCTGGAGGGAGTGAAGGTCAGGAGCGAGCAGTTCAAGACCCGGCTCGAAGCCCTCGGCAAGCAGTACGGTCTGTTCGAACAGGTACGTGGCATGGGGCTGTTGCTCGGTTGCGTGCTCAACGACGCATGGAAGGGCAAGGCCAAGCAGGTGCTCGATGCTGCTACGGCCGAAGGTCTGATGATTCTGCAGGCCGGTCCGGATGTGGTGCGTTTCGCCCCGAGCCTGGTGGTCGAGAGCGCCGATATCGAAGAGGGCCTGGCTCGTTTTGAGCGCGCCCTGAGCAAACTGGTGGCGTAACTGCAAACTCGGATGGGCGAGGTCATCTACCTTGTCCACCCTTGCTGTCGATCGGGCTGACGAGCCTCTGGCCCGGCCGTCCTAAAGATTCGTGTCTAGAAGGAGTGACCCATGCTGGTGATGCGCCCCGCGCAAATGGCGGATCTGGCCGACGTGCAGCGCCTGGCTGCGGACAGCCCGGTGGGTGTCACCTCGCTGCCGGACGACGCTGGCCGGCTGGGTGACAAGATCGCCGCGTCGGAAGCGTCCTTCGCCGCCGAGGTCAGCTTCAACGGTGAGGAAAGCTACTTCTTCGTCCTCGAAGATACCGAGAGCGGTCGCCTGGTCGGTTGCTCCGGCATCGTCGCTTCGGCCGGTTATTCCGAACCCTTTTACAGCTTTCGCAATGAAACCTTCGTGCACAACTCGCGATCGCTTTCGATCCACAACAAGATTCACGTGCTCTCGCTGTGCCACGACCTCACCGGCAACAGCCTGCTCACCAGCTTCTACGTCGAGCGTCCGCTGGTCGGCAGCGCCTTCGCCGAACTCAATTCGCGCGGTCGCCTGCTGTTCATGGCTGGCCACCCCGAGCGCTTCGCCGATGCGGTGGTGGTGGAGATCGTCGGCCACAGCGACGAGAACGGTGATTCGCCGTTCTGGGACGCGGTGGGGCGCAACTTCTTCGACATGACCTACGCCGAGGCCGAGCGTCTGTGCGGGCTGAAGAGCCGCACCTTCCTCGCCGAGCTGATGCCGCATTACCCCATCTACGTGCCGCTGCTCTCGGACGAGGCCCAGGAAGCCATGGGGCAGGTGCATCCGCGTGCGCAGATCACCTTCGACATCCTCATGCGCGAGGGTTTCGAGACCGATCACTACATCGACATCTTCGACGGCGGCCCGACCCTGCATGCGCGCACCTCCGGCATTCGCAGCATCGCGCAGAGCCGTCTGGTGCCGGTGCGCATCGCGCCCAGCGCAGACACCGAGGTGGGCGGGCGCCAGTACCTGGTGAGCAACGGGCAGTTGCAGGATTTTCGCGCCATCGTTGCCGATCTCGACTGGGTGCCCGGCAGGCCCGTGGTTCTCGGCCAGGAGGCTGCCGAGGCACTGGGTGTCGGTGAGGGTGCCAGCGTCAGGCTGGTCGCGGTTTGAATCGAAGCGGCAAGCCATGAGCGGCAGGCCGGCTTGTCTTTTAATCTTCAGCTTGCCGCTTGACGCCAATAGCTGATCCGGAGGATCCAATGATCGTTCGTCCCGTGCGCAGTGCCGACTTGCCGGCCCTGATCGACCTGGCTCGCAGTACCGGCGCTGGCCTGACCACGCTGCCGGCCAACGAGGAGCGTCTGGCGCACCGGGTCGGCTGGGCCGAGAAGACCTTTCGTGGCGAAGCCGAGCGTGCCGATGCCGATTACCTGTTCGTGCTCGAGGACGATGCCGGCAAGGTCGTCGGCATCTCTGCCGTGGCGGGGGCCGTCGGTCTGCGTGAGCCCTGGTACAACTACCGCGTCGGCCTCACGGTGAGTGCCTCGCAGGAGTTGAACATCCATCGCCAGGTGCCGACGCTGTTCATGGCCAACGACCTGACCGGCAACTCCGAGCTGTGCTCGCTGTTCCTGCATGCCGATCACCGCACCGGCCTCAATGGCAAACTGCTGTCGAAGGCGCGCTTTCTGTTCATTGCCGAGTTCCCTGAGCTGTTTGGCGACAAGCTGATCGCCGAGATGCGCGGCATGTCCGACGAGCGCGGGCGTTCGCCGTTCTGGGAAAGCCTCGGCCGACACTTCTTCAAGATGGAGTTCTCTCAGGCGGACTACCTCACCGGTGTCGGCAACAAGGCCTTCATCGCCGAGCTGATGCCCAAGTTCCCGCTCTACACCTGCTTCCTTTCCGAGGATGCACGAGCGGTGATCGGCCGTGTACACCCGGACACCGAGCCGGCGCTGGCCATGCTCAAGGCAGAGGGGTTCAGTTACCAGGGCTACGTCGACATCTTCGATGCGGGGCCGGCCATCGAGGCGCAGACCGCGAAGATTCGCGCCGTGCAGGCCAGCCAGAACCTGGTACTGGCCATCGGTACGCCGGGTGACGACGCCGAGCCGTTCCTGGTGCACAACCGCAAGCGTCAGGACTGCCGCATCACTGCGGCGCCGGCCCGGCTGGCGGCCGGCACGCTGGTGGTCGACCCGTTGACGGCCAAGCGTCTGCGTCTGTCGGCGGGTGACCAGGTGCGTGCGGTGACGCTGTCGGCGAAGTCCTGAAGTTTTTCGTAGAGAGCCGGTTTGCCTGCCGGCTGTGAATGCGTGGAGTGAAAAATACAATGAGCACTCATTACATCGCGGGCCACTGGCTGGCTGGTCAGGGCGAGCCGCTGGAGTCCCACGATCCGGTTACCCAGGCGGTGGTCTGGCATGGACGTGGCGCCAACGAAGTACAGGTCGATGCCGCCGTGGCAGCGGCGCGTACCGCGTTTGCCACCTGGGCCGCGCAGTCGCTGGATGGCCGCATTGCCGTGCTCGAACGTTTCGCCGTGCGCCTCAAGGATCAGGCCGAGGTCATCGCACGCGCCATTGGCTTGGAAACCGGCAAGCCGTTGTGGGAAGCCACCACGGAAGTGAACAGCATGGTCGGCAAGGTGGCCATCTCCATCCAGAGCTACCGCGAACGTACCGGCCACAAGAGCGGTCCGCTGGCCGATGCCACTGCCGTGCTGCGCCACAAGCCGCATGGCGTGGTGGCCGTGTTCGGCCCTTACAATTTCCCCGGTCACCTGCCCAACGGCCATATCGTGCCGGCTTTGCTGGCCGGAAATGCGGTGGTCTTCAAGCCCAGCGAGCTGACCCCCAGGGTGGCCGAACTGACCGTGCAGTGCTGGATCGACGCCGGTCTGCCGGCCGGCGTGCTCAACCTGCTGCAGGGTGGCCGCGAGACCGGCGTCGCGCTGGCCGCTCATCCCGGCATCGACGGGCTGTTCTTTACCGGCTCCAGTCGCACCGGCAATCTGCTGCATGCGCAGTTCGCTGGGCGTCCGGACAAGATCCTGGCGCTGGAGATGGGCGGCAACAACCCGCTGATCGTCGATCAGGTGGCCGATGTCGATGCCGCTGTCTACACCGTCATCCAGTCCGCCTTCATCAGCGCGGGTCAGCGTTGCACCTGCGCGCGCCGCCTGCTGGTGCCGCAGGGGGAGTGGGGCGATGCCCTGCTGGAGCGCCTGGTGCAGGTCGCCGGGCAGATCAGGGTAGGCCGTTTCGACGAGCAGCCGGCGCCGTTCATGGGCTCGGTGATTTCCCTGCACGCCGCCGCTCAACTGATGCAGGCGCAGCAGGACTTGCTTGCCAGGGGCGCCACGGCACTGCTGGCAATGACCCAGCCGCAGGCAGACTCCGCCTTGCTGACACCGGGCATTGTCGATGTCACGGCGGTTGCCGAGCGGGTGGACGAAGAGTTCTTCGGCCCGCTGCTGCAGGTTATCCGCTATGGCGACTTCGAGTCGGCCATCGCCGAGGCCAATGCCACGGTCTATGGCCTGGCGGCCGGGCTGCTGTCGGACTCGCGTGCGCGTTACGAGCAATTCTGGCTACACAGCCGCGCCGGCATCGTCAACTGGAACAAGCAACTCACCGGCGCAGCCAGCAGCGCGCCGTTCGGCGGTATTGGCGCTTCCGGCAACCATCGCGCCAGCGCCTACTACGCGGCGGATTACTGCGCCTATCCGGTGGCCTCGCTGGAAAGCGAAAGCCTGGCTCTGCCTGCGACCCTGACCCCGGGAGTGACCCTGTGATGTCCGCTTTTGAAATGAATTTCGACGGCCTGGTCGGGCCGACCCACAACTACGGTGGGCTGTCGTACGGCAACGTGGCGTCACAGAGCAACAGCCAGGCGGTATCCAGTCCGAAGGACGCCGCCAAGCAGGGCCTGGCCAAGATGAAGGCACTGATGGACATGGGCTTCAAGCAGGGCGTGCTGGCTCCGCAGGAGCGCCCGGCCGTCGGCGAGTTGCGCCGCCTGGGCTTCACCGGCAGCGATGCCGAAGTGATCGAGCGCGCGGCGCGTGAAGCCATGCCGCTGCTGGTGGCGAGCTGCTCGGCATCGAGCATGTGGACGGCCAATGCCTGCACCGTCAGCCCCAGTGCCGATACGGCCGACGGACGCGTGCACTTCACGGCGGCCAACCTGAACTGCAAGTTCCACCGCAGTATCGAGCACCCGACCACCAGTCGCGTGCTGCAAGCCATGTTCGCGGACGACGCGCACTTCGCTCATCACCCGGCGCTGCCGGCGGTGGCGCAGTTCGGCGATGAAGGTGCGGCCAACCACACGCGCTTCTGCAAGGGTTATGGCGATGCCGGGGTGGAGTTCTTCGTCTATGGTCGCAGCGCTTTCGACAGCCGTTACCCGGCGCCGGCGCGCTACCCGGCACGGCAGACCCTGGAGGCCAGTCAGGCGGTCGCCCGTTTGCACGGGCTGAGCGAGGCAGGTGTGGTTTACGCCCAGCAGAATCCGGCGGTAATCGACCAGGGCGTGTTTCACAACGACGTGATCGCCGTTGGCAATGGCGAGGTGCTGTTCCATCACCAGGACGCCTTCCTGGACACGGACAGGGTGCTGGCCGAGCTGGGAGACAAACTGGCCCGTCGCGGTGCGAACTTCCAGGCCGTCTGCGTGCCGGGCGCTGCCGTGAGCGTGCAGGATGCGGTCAGATCCTACCTGTTCAACAGTCAACTGCTGACCCGTGCCGATGGCAACATGCTGCTGGTGGTGCCGGAGGAATGCCGCAACAACCCGAGCGTATGGAACTACCTGGAGCAACTGACCGCCAGCGGCGGGCCGATCCGGGAGGTGCGGGTCTTCGACCTCAAGCAGAGCATGCAGAACGGCGGCGGTCCGGCCTGCCTGCGTCTGCGCGTGGCGCTCAAGGCGCAGGAGCTGGCCGCGGTCAACCCGGGGGTGGTGATGAGCCAGGCCCTGCACGACACCCTGGTGGCCTGGGTCGACCGGCACTACCGCGACCGCCTCAGCGAAGCCGACCTGGCCGATCCGCAATTGCTGACCGAATGCCGCACGGCATTGGATGAACTGACGCAGATCCTTAAACTGGGCTCGGTCTATCCTTTCCAACTGAACTGATCCATAGGCTGGGCGCCGCTGACAGCGTCGACCCAGCGCTACCTGAACCCGGAGATTTTATGAGCGACGCGCTGCAACTGATTCTCGAAGACAACGACGGCACCCAACTGGAAACCTCCTGCAGCCGCTTCGCCGTGGTGTGGCAGGGCAAGGAGCTTTGGGTTCAGGCCGTTGGCGATCAGTTGCTGATCGGCGTTGACGTGGAGGAGGGCGACACCGAGTACGCCAACCTGCTGTTGCGTCCCCAGGCCACCAACCTGGTCAGCCTGCAACTGGAGATGGAACCCGTGATGGCCGATGATGACGATCACGTCCATGGCCCAGACTGCAATCACTAAGTCCTGAGGAGTGTCCGATGCTTGCCCTCGGCAAACTGCTTGAACTGACCCTGGCCGGCCATGAGCCGTCGGCGAAGATTCAACTGACGCCCGATGGCACGCGTCTGCGCTGGCTCGACGAAGGCGCGCTGGAGGTGACCCCACCTGCGGCGCGTGACAGCGGCCTCGACCTGTTGTTGTCGGCCGGCATCCATGGCAACGAAACCGCGCCGATCGAACTGCTCGACCGCCTGCTGCGCGGTATTGCGCGCAACGAACTGCATCCGGCGGCGCGCGTTCTCTTCCTGTTCGGCAATCCCGAGGCCATGCGCCGTGGCGAACGCTACGTCGAGCAGGACATCAATCGCCTGTTCAGCGGTCGTCATGAGCAGTCCAGTGGTTTCGAGGCGATCCGCGCCTGCGACCTGGAGCACCTGGCCGCCACCTTCTTCGGCAAGGTCTCGGGCCGTACCCGCCTGCACTACGATCTGCACACCGCCATCCGTGGTTCGAAGATCGAGCAGTTCGCCCTGTATCCCTGGCAGGAAGGCCGCGCCCATTCGCGCCGCGAGCTGGAGCGCCTGCGCGCGGCCGGCATCGAAGCGGTGCTGCTGCAGAACAAATCCTCGATCACCTTCAGCGCCTACACCTATGCACAGCTCGATGCCGAGGCGTTCACCCTGGAGCTGGGCAAGGCACGTGCCTTCGGGCAGAACGAACTGGTCAACCTCGACCTGCTGGAGAACGCGTTGCGCGCACTGATCGAGGGGCGCGAGGTGATCGCCGACGAGCCGAGCCTGGATGGCCTGCAACTGTTCTCGGTATCGCGCGAGATCATCAAGCACAGCGACAGTTTCCAGTTGCACCTGCCGGCGGATATCGAGAACTTCACCGAGCTGGCGCCCGGTTACCTGCTCGCCGAAGACATCGCCGACACCCGCTGGGTGGTGGAAGAGCAGGGCGCGCGCATCATCTTCCCCAATCCCAAGGTCAGGAATGGTCTGCGTGCCGGCATCCTGATCGTCCCGGACGATGGCTCCGGACTGGCGTAGCCTGCGGGTAATCCTTGGGCTATTCCCCGAACTTCATCCGGGCTACGCCGTTGACATGGCGTTTCCAGGTGCGGCGCAGGAGCGGCTTCAGCCACGATCTTGCTGAGCGCTTCGCGGCTGAAGCGTGATGCTGCCCAGCCGCTTCTACAGGCCCGTCGTCCGTTCCGCTCGATTTTGCCCCAACTGTATCTTGTGAGCGCCGGAGCGACCTCTTTAGCATGGGCCTTTCGCCAATGACCGGGAAAACCTGCCATGCCCCTGATCGACCTGCGTAGCGACACCGTCACCCAACCCACTGCCGCCATGCGCGAGGCCATGATGGCTGCCGAACTGGGTGATGACGTCTATGGCGAAGACCCCACCGTGAACCGCCTGGAGACCTGGTTGGCCGGTGAGCTGGGGTTCGAGACGGCGCTGTTCGTCCCCACCGGCACCATGAGCAACCTGCTCGGCCTGATGGCCCACTGCGAGCGGGGTGACGAGTACATCGTCGGCCAGCAGGCGCACACCTATAAATACGAGGGCGGTGGCGCGGCCGTACTCGGCTCCATCCAGCCGCAGCCGATCGATGGTGAGGCCGACGGCTCGCTGGATCTGGCCAGGGTCGAGGCGGCGATCAAGCAGGATGACTTCCACTTCGCTCGTACCCGCCTGCTGGCTCTGGAAAACACCATGCAGGGCAAGGTGCTGCCGTTGGACTACCTCGCCGCCGCTCGCGAGCTGTGTGACCGTCGTGGCCTGAGTCTGCACCTCGATGGCGCCCGTCTGTACAACGCCGCCGTCAAGCTCGGTGTACCGGCCCGCGAGATCACCCGCCACTTCGATTCGGTATCGGTGTGCCTGTCCAAGGGCCTCGGTGCCCCGGTTGGCTCGGTGCTCTGCGGCAGTGCCGCACTGATCGCCAGGGCGCGACGCCTGCGCAAGATGGTCGGCGGTGGCATGCGTCAGGCGGGCGTGCTGGCGGCGGCCGGTCTGTATGCCCTGCAGCATCAGGTTCAGCGCCTGGCCGAGGATCATGCCAACGCGGCGCGGTTGGGCAGCGCCCTGGCCGAGCTGGGTTATAGCGTCGAGCCGGTGCAGACCAACATGGTCTACGTGCAGCTCGGCGAGCGCGCCGGCACGGTCAAGGCCTTCATGGCCGAGCGCGGCATTGCGGTCAGCGCGGCGCCACGCCTGCGTCTGGTCACGCATCTGGATGTCAGCGCCGAACAAATCGAGCGGGTGGTCGAGGCATTCGCGGCTTTTCGCGATCGATGAGGCCGATGCCGGCGCCTGACAGGCGCTGGCGATCAACAAGGCACTAGCCGCGGGCGACGGGGCCGATATAATGCGTCCTTTTGCCGGCTTTGCCGTGGCCGCCTGATTCCTTGGAAATTCCTATGAAAAGCGCAGAAATCCGTGAAGCCTTCCTGAGCTTCTTCGAAGAAAAAGGGCACACCCGTGTCGCTTCCAGCTCGCTGATCCCGGCGAACGACCCGACCCTGCTGTTCACCAACGCGGGCATGAACCAGTTCAAGGACTGCTTCCTGGGCCTGGAGAAGCGTGCCTACACCCGCGCCACCACCAGCCAGAAGTGCGTACGTGCCGGCGGCAAGCACAACGACCTGGAAAACGTCGGCTACACCGCGCGTCACCATACTTTCTTCGAAATGCTGGGCAACTTCAGCTTCGGCGACTACTTCAAGCGTGATGCCATCCATTACGCCTGGGAATTTCTGACCTCCGACAAGTGGCTGAAACTGCCCAAGGAAAAGCTCTGGGTCACCGTTTATGCCACCGATGACGAAGCCTACGACATCTGGACGAAGGAAGTCGGCATCCCCACCGAGCGCATGATCCGCATCGGCGACAACAAGGGTGCGCCGTACGCGTCGGACAACTTCTGGGCCATGGGCGACACCGGCCCGTGCGGCCCGTGCACCGAGATCTTCTTCGACCATGGCGAGCATATCTGGGGCGGCCCGCCCGGCAGCCCGGAAGAGGATGGCGACCGCTACATCGAGATCTGGAACAACGTGTTCATGCAGTTCAACCGCACCGCGGACGGCGTGCTGCACGCGCTGCCGGCGCCGAGCGTGGACACCGGCATGGGCCTGGAACGCATCAGCGCCGTGCTGCAGCACGTCAACTCGAACTACGAGATCGACCTGTTCCAGAACCTGCTGGCCGCGTCCGCCAAGGCCATCGGCTGCGCCAATGCCGGCGAGGCTTCGCTGAAAGTGGTGGCTGACCACATCCGTTCCTGCAGCTTCCTGATCGCCGACGGCGTGACCCCGTCCAACGAAGGCCGTGGCTACGTGCTGCGTCGCATCATTCGTCGTGCCTGCCGTCACGGTAACAAGCTGGGCGCCAAGGGCAGCTTCTTCTACCAGATTGTCGCGGCCCTGGTGGCCGAGATGGGCGAAGCCTTCCCCGAGCTCAAGCAGCAGCAGGCGCACATCGAGCGCGTGCTCAGGATCGAGGAAGAGCAGTTCGCCAAGACCCTGGAGCAGGGCCTGAAGATTCTCGAGCAGGATCTGCTGGGGCTGAAAGGCGATGTCATCCCCGGCGACATCGTGTTCAAGCTCTACGACACCTACGGTTTCCCGGTCGACCTGACCGCCGACATCGCCCGTGAGCGCGAGCTGTCGGTGGACGAGGCCGGCTTCGAGCGTGAAATGGAAGCGCAGCGCGAGCGCGCCCGCTCCGCCAGTGCCTTCGGCATGGATTACAACGCTCTGGTCAAGGTCGACAGCGACACTCGCTTCCTCGGCTACGAAGGCACCAGCGGCAGCGGCAAGATCATCGCTCTGTTCAAGGCCGGTGCTGCGGTCGACAGCCTCGCCGAAGGCGAGGAGGGCGTGGTGGTGCTGGATCAGACCCCCTTCTACGCCGAGTCCGGTGGTCAGGTCGGCGACTGCGGCTACCTTGAAGGTGCCGGCGTGCGCTTCGACGTGCGTGACACCACCAAGGCCGGCGGCGCCTTCCTGCATCATGGTGTGGTGGCCAAGGGCGGCCTGAGCGTTGGCGCCAGCGTCAAGGCCGAAGCCGAGGCCAACGTGCGTCAGGCCACCGCGCTGAACCACTCCGCGACCCACCTGCTGCATGCCGCATTGCGTCAGGTGTTGGGCGATCACGTGCAGCAGAAGGGCTCGCTGGTCGACAGTCAGCGTCTGCGCTTCGACTTCAGCCACTTCGAGGCGATCAAGCCCGAGCAACTGAAGCAGTTGGAAGACATCGTCAACGCCGAGATTCGCAAGAACTCCGAGGTCGAGACCGAGGAAACCGACATCGAAACCGCCAAGGCCAAAGGTGCCATGGCGCTGTTCGGTGAGAAGTATGGCGATCAGGTGCGTGTGCTGAGCATGGGCGGCGACTTCTCCGTCGAGCTGTGCGGCGGCACCCACGTATCCCGTACCGGCGACATCGGCCTGTTCAAGATCACCAGCGAAGGCGGCGTGGCCGCTGGCGTGCGCCGTATCGAAGCGGTCACCGGTGCCGCTGCGTTGGCCTGGCTCAATGGTGCCGAGGAGCAGCTCAAGGAAGCCGCGTCCCTGGTCAAGGGCAGTCGCGACAACGTGCTGGACAAGCTTTCGGCACTGATCGAGCGTAACCGCCAGCTGGAAAAGGAGCTGGAGCAGCTCAAGGCCAAGGCCGCCAGTGCGGCAGGCAACGATCTGGCTGGCTCGGCTGTCGATGTGAAGGGCACCAGGGTGCTGGCTGCGCGTCTCGATGGCCTGGACGGCAAGGCGCTGCTGGCGTTGGTCGACCAGTTGAAGAACAAGCTGGGCAGCGCCGTGATCCTGCTGGGTGGCGTTTTCGACGAGAAGGTGGTGCTGGTCGCTGGTGTGACCCAGGATCTGACCACCAAGGTCAAGGCCGGTGATCTGATGCGTCAGGCTGCGGCAGCCGTGGGTGGCAAGGGCGGTGGTCGTCCGGACATGGCCCAGGGTGGCGGTGTCGATGCGAGCAAACTGGATGAAGCGCTGGCGCTGGCCGCAACCCTGGTCGAGCAGGCTTCGTAACGAGCGAGAAAGCGGGGCCCGCAGTGCGTCCGGCGGGCCTTGGCAGTATGACCCGATGCGGGTTTAATGGGCGCCCTTCGAGGAATCAGGCGGCTTTTTGAAATG
>Ga0209699_100400_pt1 | contig 26119 bp, 22 predicted proteins | sample SynthPrep_1_END__FD_187204 | JGI IMG/M metagenome (GOLD analysis project Ga0209699, IMG submission 187204) | Synthetic microbial communities from Ohio, USA - SynthPrep_1_END_DS7_MetaG (SPAdes) (version 2) | ecosystem: Engineered > Bioreactor > Aerobic > Activated sludge | place: USA: Ohio...
GCCCTGCCGCCCCGTACTTCGGTTTTGTGAGGCAGCGTTCTTGAGCCGCCGGCGTCCGGACTGCGGGATTCCGATGCTCGCCCCAATGGGGCTGCGCTTCGGATCCCTCCGCCCGGCCACCGGCTCGCGACATCTGCCCATGAACGGGGTCCGAAACCACCGCATTGGGCGACTGCCAGCCGAGGCGGCCCGGAGCCATCCGAAGCGCAGCCCCATTGGGGCGAGCATCGGAATGGCGCAGGGCAGCCTCGGCGGCTAAAGAACCCTGACACCCGCAAGCTCGAAGCCCTACCGCCCCGTACTTCGGTTTTGTGAGGCAGCGTTCTTGAGCCGCCGGCGTCCGGACTGCGGGATTCCGATGCTCGCCCCAGTGGGGCTGCGCTTCGGATCCCTCCGCCCGGCCACCGGCTCACGACATCTGCCCATGAACGGGGGCTGAAACCAACGCATTAGAAATCAGGGCTGCGGCCCGCCTGGCAGCACCAGCTTCTCCAGGTAATCCAGGTCCTCGCGCACCAGCCGCAAGGACTCGCTCACGTCCGGTGACCTTGGTCGCCGGGCCGCGTCGCGCAGCAGCGACTGCACCGCCATGTCTGCCATGATGGCCGCGACCTCCGCGCGGCTCAGGCGGCCGTCCGGCTTGTACCACCACGCCGACCAGTTGCACATGCCGATGAGGCTGAAGGCCGCGACGTGCGGGTCGACCATGCGGAACTGGCCGTCGCGGATGCCGTTTTCGATGACCCGGCTGAAGTTCTCCAGCACGTTGCGCCGCGACGCCTGCACGGCGGCGCGCTGCTTGGGCGTCATGTCGGCCTCGGTCCGGTCGGCCACCCGGAATTCGGCGGTGCGGGACAGGATCAGGTCGGCATGCTGCGTGACCAAGGCGCGCAGCGCCTCGACCGGATCCAGGTCCTCGCGGGTAGCGGTTTCGCCGGCCATTTTCTTGGCCGCGCTCAGCACGTCCTCGGTCAGCGAACGCAGGATCGCATCCTTGCTCTTGAAGTAGTAGTAGACGGCGGTGCGGCTCAGGCCCAGGGATTCGGCGATGTCCTGGATGCTGGTGCCGCCGGTGCCGCGCTTGATGAATAGCGTGGCCGCGGCGTCGAGTATGGCGGTGCGCAGCGCTTCGCCCTTCAGCGCTCCCTTGGTGCTTGCGTCGTTCACGTTGCGATGTTCCTCGAATAGACCGTGCGGGACGGCCCTGTCCCGAAATTATGGCATGCGCGATCGCGCTGCCTGGCCGCGCCCACCGGCGCTTTCGCATCCTTGAGTCCCTAATTTTTGACGCTACTGTCAATTTTTTAAATTTAATTGACACTAAAGTCAAATATTCGTCTAATACGTCAAACCGAGGTCCAAGGACCATCGCCACAGGAGACGAATGTGACTACCGCCGCCCCCTCCAGCCAGATCACCGCAGGCTTTCTCAACACCGATTGGAATCCGCGCGACCTGCCCGCCGGCGCCTCGACCCGCAACGTCGTGCTGCGCACCGCGGACGGCGCCGCCACCTCCGGATCGCTGTACCAGCCGGTGGGCCCGCGCCCCGACACCGTGGTCTGCGTCATGCATCCGCGCGAGTTCATGGCCTGCCACTATCTGATCCCCGACATCGTCGGCGCCGGTCTTGCGGCGTGGTCGCAAGGCGCCCGCTCGGTCGGCAACGACCTCAGGCTGGAACACGAACAGGCGCTGCAGGACGTGGCGGCTGGCTTGCGTTTCCTGCGCGAGCAGGGTTTCAAGAAGATTGTGCTGCTGGGCAATTCCGGCGGCGCCGGCCTGTACGCGTTCTATGCGCAGCAGGCCGGCCTGCCCGCCGGCGAGCGCGTCGCCCGCACGCCGGGCGGCAAGCCCAGCGGGCTGGATGAACTGGACATGCCCGAGGTGCACGGCCTGGTGCTGGTGGGCCCGCATCCGGGTCAGGGTTCGCTGCTGCTGAACTGCATCGACCCGTCCGTCGCCGACGAGAACGATGCGCTGTCGCTGGCGCCGGACCTGGATCCGCTGGCGTCCGAAAACGGCTACCGGCCCAAGGGCCAGGCGCGCTATGCGCCGGAGTTCGTCGCCCGCTACCGCCAGGCGCAGCGCGACCGCGTGGCCCGCCTGGACGCGCAGGCGCGGCAGATAATCGCCGATCGCCTGGCCGCGCGCGCCGACGTCAAGAGCGGCGCCGACGCCAGTCCCGAACGCCGCCGCCAGGCCGCGCACACGCCGGTGCTGGTGGTCTGGCGCACCGACGCCGACCTGCGCTGCCTCGACCTCAGCCTGGATCCTTCCGACCGCCACCCGGGCTCGCTGTGGGGCAAGGATCCTTACGCCTCGAACTATGGCGCCGTCGGCTTCGCCCGTTTCTGCACGCCCGAGAGCTGGCTGTCGACCTGGTCCGGCCTGTCGTCCAACGCCAGCATGGCGCGCACCGCCGGCGGCATCAATCAGCCCACCCTGATCATCGAATACACCGGCGACCAGGCCTGTTTCCCTTCCGACGTGCGCGCCATCCACGACGCCATCCCCGCGCCGGACAAGACCCACCTGCGCATCCGGGGCGACCACCATGGCCGCGCCCTGGCCGACGGCGAAGAACCCGGACGCTACGCGGCCGGGCGCGAACTCGCCGCCTGGCTGCGCCAACGCTTCCTGTAATCCGAATGCCGACGGAGCAAGTCATGACTGCAACTCCCAAGACCCCCGCCCCCCTGCGCCTGCACGGCGTGGACCATACGGCGCGGCCCACCTGGCGCCTGCGCGAAACCGTCTCCTTCTATCGCGACATACTCGGCCTGCCGCTAGTGCACGTGATCTCGGCGCGCGGCTGGGGCCCCGCCACGCACCCGGACTTCCTGCACTTCTTCTTCGACAGCGGCCAGGGCAGCACCATCGCTTTCTTCTACTACCTGGGCTCGGACGAACCCGAGGCGCTGCGCGGACGCAGCCGCATGCGGCCGCTGCCCGAGGACCATGTGTTCGACGCCACGCATACCGCCTGGCTGGTGGAAAGCGAAGACGAACTCAAAGCCTGGAAACAGAAGCTGCAGGATGCCGGGCTGGAAGTCTCCGTCGAAACCCGCCATGAAGTGATCGAGTCCATCTACGTGCGCGATCCCAATGGCTATTTCATCGAATTCACGCGCAAGCTGCGGCCCCTGGGCGAAGTCGACGCGATCGACGCCGCCTTGACGCTGCAGGCGGCCATGCAGGCTGAAGCCGATGCGGAATCGGCCGGCGGGCGCATGCAGCACATCGACGACGTCTGGGCGCGCAAGGCCGCGTTGCTGGAAGACCGGCTGGCGTTGGCGGATGGCGGCGCCGAGCCGCCCGTACGGATCTTCGTGCCGCGCGTCGAGGAGTTCTCCTCCCTGGTGCAGGACGCCTCGGGGCGCGAAAATTGCACCGTGGTGCCGGGCGAGCATTTCGACTGCATCGTCTCCGACGGCCCGGTCGAATTCCAGCGCAAGGCCCTGGGACTCAAGCCTGCCGTCTGGTATGGCTTGTTCACCGGCGGCGTCAGCGGCACGATCGACGTACTGGATCGGGACCGCGTCCGGATCTCGGCCGCGCGCCCCTGAGACACGGGCCAGGAGGAGACCATCATGCGAGATATACGCCACCCCATAGAGGGCGTGATCTACCACCACCCCGAGCGGGCCCGCCAGTACTTCGCCAGCGGCGCCTGGGAACAGTCGACCGTGGGCGCGGCGCTGCACGCCACCGCCCAGCGCTGCCCCGAGCGCGCCGCGCTGATCATCGACGAAGGCAGCCTGAGCTTCCGCGAGCTGGACGAGCAGACCGACCGGCTGGCCGCCGCCTTGCTGAAGCTGGGCCTGGCGCCCGCGGACCGAGCCATCTTCCAGATGGGGACCACGCTGGAAACGGCGCTGGCCCTGCTGGCCTGCTACAAGGCGGGGATCGTTCCCGTCTGTTCGCTGCCGCAGCACCGCGAACTGGAGATCGGCCAGCTTTCGCGCCAGACCCGCGCCCGCGGCTACTTCGTGCAGGCCGACTTCGGCAAGTTCGACCTGCCGGCCTTCGCCGCCGGCATGCTGGCCGCCAGCGACACGCTGGAATACCTGGTCGTGGCGCGTGGCGACTCGCGCCATGGCGTGTCCCTGCACGCGCTGCTGGACGCGATGCCGCTGGCCGAGGCCCGCCTCATCCTGGCGGACCAGGGACCCGGCTGCGAAGACGTGCTGAGCTTCCAGCTATCGGGCGGCACCACCGGCATGCCCAAGATCATCCCGCGCTTCCACGCCGAGTACCTGGGCCATTCGCTGGCCTGCGCCCGGCGCTACCAAATGCAGGACGACGACCGCATCATCTGGGCCTTGCCCCTGCTGCACAACGCGGCCCAGGTCTATGTGCTGATTCCCGTCATCGCCATGGGCCTGTCCGCGGTGCTGATGCCGCGGGTCGACGTGCCGCGCATGCTGGAATTGATCGAGCGCCACCGCGTCACCCGCGCCATGTCCATCGGGCCGATAGCGCCGCAGATCATGGCCTTCCCCGACCTGGCGCGCTACGACCTGTCTTCCTTGCGCCTGTTCATCACCATGAGCGCCGCCGACCGCCTCGAAGCGCATCTGAACGTGCCCTGCTCCAACCTGTTCGGCATTACGGAGGGCCTGCTGCTGGGCTCGCCCGCCGCCGCGTCCGAGTACGAGCGGCACCATACGCAGGGCCGCTCGGGCTGCCCCGAGGACGACATCCGCCTGCTCGCGCCCGGCACCGAAGAACCGGTGGCCGAAGGCCAGATGGGAGAGCTCTGCTTCCGCGGCCCCGCCACGCTGCCTGGGTTCTTCGACGCCCCCGCGGCCAACGCCGCTGCGTTCACCTCGGACGGCTATTACCGCACCGGCGACATGATGACGGCGCGCGTGATCGACGGCGCAACCTGCTACGCCTTCGAGGGCCGCCTGCGCGACAACATCAACCGCGGCGGCGAGAAGATCGGCTGCGAGGAAGTCGAAGCGCTGGTGGGCGCGCATCCCGCGATTTCGGAAGCGCGCCTGGTGGCCATGCCAGACCCTTTCTATGGCGAGAAAGGCTGCATCTTCGTCATCGTCCGGCCCGGCCACGCGGCGCCCAGCCTGACGCAGCTGGCGGACTTCCTCACCGGCCAGGGGCTCGCCAAATACAAGTGCCCGGAACGCATCGAGCAGATCGAAGCCTTCCCCGTCACCAAGGTCGGCAAGCTCGACAAGGCCGCCTTGCGCCATAGCGTCGCGGAAATGCTCAATCAGGAAGCCGCAAAGGCCAGGGAGAACGGCAATGACCAGCACTGAGTACGTCTTGAGCGAAACGCCGTTCATCGTGCGCCGCCGCGTCAAATGGGGCGACTGCGATCCCGCTGGCGTGGTCTACACCGTCACCTTCGGCGAATACGTGCTGTCGGCCGCCGAACTGTTCTACGGCCACCTGTTCCAGGGCACGCCGCAGCGCATCAAGGACGAGCACGGATTCGGCACGCCGACGCGCGCGCTGTCCTTCGACTTCCAGGCCTCGCTATGGCCGGACGAGGAATTCGACATGTGCGTCAGGGTCGAGGAAATCCGCACCCGCACCTACACCCTGCACGTGGCCGGCAGCGTGCGGGGCCAGCCGGCGTTCGACGCCAGGCTGACCCCGATCTGCGTGGCGCGCGGCGAACGGCGCGCCATCGAAGTGCCCGCCGCGCTGCGCGGCGCGCTGCAGTCATATCAGGAAGCCTGCGCGCAGGCCGAAGCAAACAGGAGTGAAACCAAATGAAGATCGCCGTCATCGGAGCGGGCCCCGCCGGCCTGTACTTTTCGCTGCTCGCCAAAAAGCATGCGCCGCAACACGACATCACCGTGTATGAACGCAACCCGCGCGGCGCCACCTATGGCTGGGGCGTGGTGTTCTCGGACATCGGCCTGTCCTTCCTGCGCGAAGCCGACCCGGAATTCTTCAAGGCCTTCGTCGCGCACCACGAACGCTGCGACTACATGGAGATCATCCACCAGGGCGCCCGCGTCCAGGTCCAGGGCAACCATTTCTCGCGCACGGCTCGCATCGACATGCTGGAAGTGCTGGAGCAGGCCTGCCTGGACGCCGGCGTCAAGATCCTGCATGAGCAGCGGATCGACGACGTGGAGCGGCTGGCCGCGGAAGTGGACATGGTGGTGGCCGCCGACGGCAGCAACAGCGCCGTGCGCAAGCAGTACGCCGAACACTTCCGGCCGAGCTTCGAACGCCGCCGCAACAAGTTCGCCTGGTACGGCACGCGCCAGCGCTTCCACCCGGTATCGCTGATCTTCCGCGAAACGGATCACGGCATCTTCATCGCGCACAGCTACCAGTACAGCAAGGATCTCAGCACCTTCCTGGTGGAAGTGGATCCGGACACCTGGCAGCGCGCCGGCCTGGACACGGCCAGCGAGGACGCAAGCCGCCGCTATTGCGCCGAGGTGTTCCGCGCCGACCTGGGCGCCAACGAACTGCTTGGCAACCGCTCCCTCTGGTTCGAGGCCAACATCGTGCGCAACGAGCGCTGGTCGCACCGCAACATCGTGCTGCTGGGCGATGCGCTGCGTACCGTGCATTTCTCGCTCGGTTCCGGCACCCGCATGGCGATGCAGGACGCGATCGCGCTGCACCAGGGTCTCACGCAGCATCCCGACGACACGCAGGCCGCGTTCGCGCACTTCGAGGCGCAGCGCCGTCCGGCCTCGGCCAACTTCCAGACCGCCGCCGCGCGCAGCCTGGACTGGTACGAGGACGTGGCGACGAAGATGCACCTGGACCCGGTGTCCTTCGCCTACGACTACATGCGACGCACGGGCCAGGTCAGCCACGACGACCTGCGCCAGCGCGACCCGGGCTTCGCCGCCGCCTACGAGGCGTTGCACCCGGAAGCCGCAACCGTGTCCTGAAGCACTCGCAGCTTGTTTTGAGTACCCGGCCGTGGCGCACCGATACGCGCTGGCGGCCTCAACGATAAGCGGCGCCGCAGGCGCCGCAACCATCCATGGGAAGTGGAGGAGACATGAAAAATACTCTCTGGTGCATGGCGCTGACGGGCGCCCTGGCCTGCGCCTCGGCGCAAGCCCAATCCGACAAGTACCCTGAACGGCCTGTACGCATCGTGCTGCCGTATTCGGTGGGCAGCGGCCCCGACGCCGTCGCCCGCATGCTCGGAGAACAGCTCACCGCGGCCTGGAAGCAGCCTCTCATCGTCGAGAACAAGCCCGGCGCCAACGGCTGGCTGGCGATCGGCGAGGTCAAGCGCGCCGCGCCCGATGGCTACTCGCTGGCCGTGGTCGACAATACCCACATGACGCTGCAGCCGCAGCTCTACCGCAATCTGCCCTTCGATCCGGTCAAGGATTTCGTCCCGGTGGCGCCGATCTACACCACGCATTTCTTCATGGTGGTGTCGGCCTCGTCCCCCTGGAACAACGTCACCGACCTGATCGCGGCGGCCAAGGCCCAGCCCGACAAGCTGACCTACGGCACCTGGGGCATGGGCAGCGTGGCGCACGTGGGCACCTCCATGTTCCAGACCGCCACGCAGACCAGCATGACGCACGTGCCCTTCAAGGACCTGGCCCAGCTCTACACGGCGGTGGCCAACGGCGAGGTCGACTGGGCCTTCGGCACGGCCGCCACGGTGCAGAACCTGTACCAGGCCAAGCGGGTCAAGCTGCTGGCGCTGGCGGCGCCGTCCCGCCTGGGCTCCTACGCCGACGTGCCCACGGTCAGCGAGGCCGGCGGCCCCAAGGACTTCGAGTTGAAGACCTGGGTCGCGGCGTTCGCGCCCAAGGGCACGCCGGATGCCGTGGTCAAGCGCATCAACGCCGCCATCGCGCAAGCCGTGGTCACGCCCGCGATACGCAAGCGCTTCGAAACCTATGGCTTCGACGCCTGGCCGCAGGACGCCGCCGCGCTGGCCCAGGCCCGCGACGCGGACTCGGCGCGCTTCGCGGCCGTGGTCAAAGAGGCCAATATCTCGCTGGATTGAAGCGCAATCCCGGGGCCGCCCGCGGCGGCCCCCTCCTACCCTTCCGGCGCCTTGGGCGTGGCCGTCAGCCGCTGCGCCATGAACGCCAGGAACTCGCGGGCCAGCGCCGGCAGGGTCCGTCCCTGCAAGGTCAGGACCTGGATGCTCCGCTGCCGCATTTCCGGATTGCTGAACGGCACCGCGGCCAGCCCCTCGCCGTCGCGCTGTCCCAGCATCGTCAGGTAGCCCGACAGCGCCACGATGTCGCTGCCCGGCAGCATGGGCAGAAAGGCCGCGGAATGGTTGGACACATAGGCCGGCTCGATATGCAGCCCGGCATTGGCGCAGGCCGCGTCGAACAACTGCCGCACCGTGGTGCCCTGGTCGCCCAGCGACAGCGGCACGCGGGTCAGGTCGCGCATGCTCAGGCTGCGGCGGCTGGCCAGCGGATGGTTGCGGCACATGACCGCATAGACCGGCGCGCGCACCAGCAGCTCGGTCTTGAGGCGGTCGTCCTGCGCGGTGGTGTAGCGCAGCGCCAGCTGCGACAGGCCTTCCAGGATCTGGCGGCTGACCTCCTCGGGGCGCTCCACGTGCAGATGGAAACGGGCCTCGGGCCTGACACGCTTGAACTCGGCCATGCACATGGGCAGGAAACGGTGGGCGAAGCCTTCGGTGCAGGCCAGGCGTATGGTCACATCGCCCAGATGGCTGCGCTGGCGGATCTCGGTGGTGACGCGCTCGGCTTCCAGCGCGGCGGCATTGGCGTAGGCGGCCAACTGGCGGCCAGCCTCGCTCAGTTCCATGCCGCGCGCCTGCCGCTCGAACAGCGCGATGCCCAGTCCGTCCTCCAGCTTGGCGATCTGCCGGCTGACGGCCGAGGCGGCCACGTGCTGCGCCGCCGCGGCGCCGGCGATCGACCCGCAGCGCGCGACCTCCAGGAAATACCTCAAGCCCAGCGAAATCATGACGGTCCCTTTTACCCATGCCTTTATGGCAATGAAGGAATGCTAATTATCTAATTGTGGCACGTGGTGAAGCGTAATAACTTTGTGCCTCTCTCAGCATCCCAGGCACCGAAGTGACACGCGAACAAGCCCTGCTCCAAGCCGTTCAAGCCTACGACAACGGCGACCTGCATGCCGCGCTGGCCCGCCGCGTCGCCTACGCGACGGAAAGCGAAGTACCCGGCCAGGCGCCGGCCCAGCACGCCTACCTCAATGAGGAACTGCTGCCCTGGCTCAAGGAACTGGGCTTCGCCTGTGAGGTGCATCCCAATCCTTCCGGGGCCGACCTGCCCATCCTGGTGGCGCGCCGCATCGAGCAGGCCGGCCTGCCCACGGTGCTGATGTACGGCCATGGCGACGTGGTGCGCGGCAACGCCGCCAAGTGGGAAGCCGGCCGCGATCCCTGGCGCCTGCAGGTCGAGGGCGACCGCTGGTACGGGCGCGGCACCGCCGACAACAAGGGCCAGCACAGCATCAATCTGGAAGCCTTGCGCCAGGTCATCGCCGCGCGCGGCGGCGCGCTGGGCTTCAACGCGATCTGGTTGATCGAGACCGGCGAGGAAGCGGGTTCGCCCGGCTTGGCCGCCTTCTGCGAAGCCCAGCGCGAGGCGCTGGCGGCGGACGTGTTCATCGCCAGCGACGGCCCGCGCCTGAGCGCCCGGCGTCCCACCCTTTTCATGGGCTCGCGCGGCGCGGTGAACTTCGAACTGAAACTGCGGGCGCGCGAACGCGGCTACCACTCTGGCAACTGGGGCGGCCTGCTGGCCAACCCCGCCATCGTGCTGGCGCACGCCATCGCCACGCTGGTCGACGCCCGCGGCCGCATCACGGTGCCCGGCCTGCGCCCGCCCTCCATCCCTGACGCGGTGGCCGAGGCGCTGGCCGACCTGGAGGTCGGCGGCGGCGAGGACGATCCCGACATCAACGCCTGGTGGGGCGAGCCCGGGCTGAGCGCGTCCGAAAAAGTGTTCGGCTGGAACAGCCTGGACGTCCTGACCTTTGGCGCCGGCGATCCGGCCAAGCCGGTCAACGCCATACCGCCCGAGGCCGTGGCCTGGTGCCAACTGCGTTTCGTGGTGGGCACGGACTGGCGGGCGCTACAGACGCAGGTGCAGGAACATCTGCGCGCGGCGGGCTTCGAGGACGTGCAGGTGCGCATCGGCATGCAGGCCGGCGCCACCCGCCTGTCGCCCGACAATCCCTGGGTGCGCTGGGCCGCGGCCTCGCTGGAACGCAGCACCGGCAAGCGGCCGGCGCTGCTGCCGAACCTGGGCGGTTCGCTGCCCAACGACATCTTCGCCGACCAACTGGGGCTGCCCACCTTGTGGGTGCCGCATTCCTATCCCGCTTGCGCCCAGCACGCGCCCAACGAACACCTGCTGGGCAGCGTTGCCCGCGAGGGGCTGGCCATCATGGCCGGTCTGTTCTGGGACCTGGGCGACCAGGGCAGCGCCCTGCGCCAGGCGGCCGCAAAACCGTCTTCCAACTCCAACTGACCGGGATCTACGTCATGACCGTCAAACTCCGCGCCGCCCTGGCGGCCGCAAGCCTTGCCGCCGCCGCGCATGCGGGCGGCGTCCATGCCGCCTATCCCGAACAGGCGATCAAGATCGTCGTGCCCTTCACCCCGGGCGGCGCGACTGACGCCGTGGCGCGGCTGCTGGCCAACAAGCTGTCGGGCAAGTTCGGCCAGCCCGTCATCGTCGAAAATCGTCCCGGCGCATCCACCGGGATCGGCGCGGAAGCGGCGGCGCGCGCGCAACCCGACGGCTATACCCTGATGCTGTCGGGCAGCACCACCTATACCGTGCTGCCGGCGCTCAAGCCTGGCCTGCCCTACGATCCGCAGAAGAGCTATGAACACATCGCCATCGTCGCCATGGCGCCCGTGGTGCTCCTGGCCAAGAACGGGCTGGCGGCCGCCACCGTGCAGGAAGCGGCCGCGCTGGCCCGGCAGCACAGCGCCAAGGGCGGCCTGATGTACGGCACCTTCGGCCCTGGATCCGCGCCGCACCTGGCCGGCGAGATGTACGCCGAGGCGGCGGGCGCCAAGATGATGCCGGTGCCCTACAAGGGCAGCGCGCAACTGGTCACGGCGATGATAGGCGGCGAGGTCGACCTGGGCGTGGACACCGTGTCTTCCGCCGCACCGCAGGTCCGCGCCGGCAAGATCCGCGCACTGGCCGTGACGGGCGAACGCCGCATGCCGCAACTGCCCGACGTGCCGACCTTCGCCGAAGCCGGCATGGCCGACGTTTCCTTCGTGGGCTGGTATGCGCTGGTGGCGCCGGCGCGCACGCCGGCCCCGGTGGTGGAAACCTTGAGCCGCGCCGTGGCGGAAATCATGGAGGATCCGCAAGTGCGCAAATCGGTCGCGGACCTGGCGCTGGATCCCGTCTATATGCCCGGGCCGGCATTCCAGGCGCAGATCGCGAAGGAACTGCGCACCTTTTCCGAAGTAGCGGCCCGCGCCGGCATCACCCTGGAATAGCCGCGGCGGGCTGGCGCCTGGCCTCAGTCCGGTTGGGTGCGGGTGATCTTGGACCCTTCCAGGCCCATGCCCGCCATCAGTCCCTGTCCGCCGAATGGCACGGCGTATACATCCTGGCTCAGGGTGGTGGTGGTAATGCTGGAGGCATAGCTGTCGTCCACCACGACCAGGCTCGGGCCGGCGCCGAGCGACCAGCCGTCGCTCTGGTCCAGGTACCGCAGCGCCGGCTCGTTCATGAAGAACAGCGCATAGCTGAACGCCTGCGCGCCGGCCTGCAGGCCGAACGATACCGCCGATATGTTGTAGTAGCCCTGGACCTTGCCGCCGCGGATGAGCGCGCCGTCGCCGGTTTCCGCGCCGACCAGCAGGCCGCCCTTCAGGATGCGGGGGAACACCAGCACACCCACCGCCTTCTTGCCCAGTTCACGCGTCCTGGGTTCCTGCTGGTACAGGCGATCCAGCGCACTCTGCGCCTCCCGGCTGAGCTCGGCCGCGGACTCCGCCCTGGCCTGCGCCGCCAGGAGGAAACAGGCAGCCCACAAAAAAAGGCTGGCCCACAGCCAACCCCAACGGTGCATAGGCAAAACGGACGCGCGACGCATACAGCCCCCTTGTCAAAAGGACGGCAAGCGCCCGACGCGCTCGCCCCGACTTGCCGGATCAGTATTGGCAGGCGTCGGGGCCTTGTCAAGATGCTACTGGCCCCTGTAGCGGTGCTCTGGTGCTCTGGCAGCGCTGGATCCTTACCATGGCATCAATGTCCCCAATTAGATTAGAATCGAAACTATTCTCAATAAAATCAGACCGTCCAGTCCGCGGCGGCATCAACAATAAAGAGGCTCGTCCTGAAATCCGGTTTCCGCCTATCCATGGCCTGGCTCCACACCTGGGTCGGCCTGTGGTTCTCATGGCTGCTGTTCGCCGTCTTCCTGACGGGATCGCTGGCCGTCTTCTCCGAACCCATCACGCACTGGATGACGCCCGAGCACCAGGAGGCGGAAGCCCAGGCTGCGCAAAAGGAAAGCGTCCCGGTGGACCGCGCCCGCCGGCTGGAGCTGGCGGTGGACTACATGGCGCGCAACCATGCTGGCGCGGGCATGTGGGAAATCTGGCCGGTGGACCGCTTTCACGAGAACGGGCTGACCGCCTATTGGTTCGACCAGAACGGCCAGTACGCGGATGCCGAGCTCGACCCCGAGACAGGCGCCGAACTGGCTGACCACCACGACGCCGAAGGCCGCGCGACGATGGGCGGCACGCATTTCGTGGACTTCCACTACACGCTGCACGACGCCGGCCTGGGGCTGTGGATCGTCGCCTTCGCCAGCATGGCGATGCTGGTCGCGCTGATTTCCGGCGTGGTCACGCACAAGCGCATCTTCAAGGACTTCTTCACCTTCCGCGCCAAGAAGGGCCAACGGTCCTGGCTGGATGCGCACAACGCGGTGGCGGTACTGACCCTGCCCTTCCAGTTCATGATCGCCTACACCGGCATCGTGATATCCAGCGCCCAGCTCATGCCCGCCCCGGTCGCGGCGACCTATGGCGCGGGCCCGCAGGCCAGCCGCCTGTACCTGGCCGAGCTGACGGGCGAAGAACGGCCAGACCGCACCGGCGTGGCGCTGGCCATGCCGGCGCTCGAGCCCATCGTGGCCCGCGGCGAACAGCTGATCGGGCAGACGGCGCGCGCCATCGTCATCAACAATCCCGAAGACAGCTCCATGCGCATCGGCGTCTACGGCTGGAACGAAGACGCAAACACCTTCCGCAACCTCAGCGCCACCACGGGCATGGCCGAGTTCTCCGCCAGCGGCGAACTGCTGCGCCTGCGGCCGGCAGGCGGCGTGCATGGCGGCGCCCCTGCGCTGGCGTTCCAGGTGATGAGCGATCTGCACATGTCCAAATTCGGCGGGCTGGCCGTCAGCTGGCTGTACTTCATCTGCGGCCTGGCGGGCGCGGCCATGATGGGCACGGGCGCGCTGCTGTTCATGGTCAAGCGCCGCGCCAAGCATGGCGGCGAATTCGGCGGCGCGACGGCGCGCATGTACCGGCTGATAGAAGGATTGAACGTGGCCGCGCTGGCCGGACTGGCCATCGCCTGCATCAGCTACTTCTGGGCCAACCGCCTGCTGCCCGTGGCGCTGGAAAATCGCGCGCTGTGGGAGCTGCGCTGCTTCTTCCTGGTCTGGGCGTGGACCCTGGCGCATGCCTGGCTGTGCAGCCCGCGCCGCGCCTGGATCTCGCAGCTGGCCCTGCTGTCGGCGCTGTGCCTGCTGCTGCCGGTACTGTCGCTCGCCACGCTGGGCGACCATCCGCTGGCGCAGATCGCGCGCGGCGACTGGGAAAGCGCCGGCGTCGAACTGACCTCCGTCGCATTCGGCGTACTATCGGGCTGGGCGGCCCTGCTGTTGTGGCGGCGGCCGGCAACCGCGCCCGCCCGGCGCAATCCCCGCAATGACGCAGAGGCGGCCGCATGAACACCAACGACCTGTACGCAATTTCCATGGCGCTGCTGCTGACCTATTCGGGCATGGCCTGCCTGAGCCTGGCCATGCCGCGCCATTACGACCAGGTCTGGGGACGCGATCCCTCCGCCCGCCATACCCGGGTGCTGCGCTGCGCCGGCGTGCTGCTGCTGGCGCTGGCGCTGCTGCCTTGCGTGGGACTGTGGGGCAATACCGTGGGCGTGGTGGCATGGCTGGGCTGGCTCTCGGCCGGCGCCCTGCTCTGGGTCGGCATGCTGTCGTGGGCGCCTCGCCCGGCGGCCCGCACCGCCGCGCTGGCCGTGGCGATATCCCTGGCCGGGGTCGGCATCGGCTTCTGAAGCGCGCGTTTGACGCGCATCAAGCAAGGCTGACATCCAGACCGTGCGGTGCGATATCTGCACCATATGTGGTGGTAGAGTTTTCACACCCTACTACATATGGTGTCAGCCATGCATATCCAGCACATCCTCAAGCGCGACGGCCGGGTCGCGGAGTTCGACCGCGACAAGATCGCCCAGGCCATGGCGGCGGCCGGCGGCAGCACCGGAGAACTGGACCTGGCAGGCGCGCAAGCCCTGACCGACACCGTCATCGCCGCGCTGGAAGGCAACCCTTGCCCCGGCGTCGAAACCATCCAGAACCGCGTGGAAGAAGCCCTGGTCCAGGCCGGCCACTGGCGCACGGCGCGCGCCTACATCGTGCACCGCGAACAGCACGCCCGGCTGCGCGCGCTGCGCCACACGCTGGTGGACGTGGAAAGCGCAATGGAGGAATACCTGGACCAGCGCGACTGGCGCGTCAACGCCAACGCCAACCAGGGCTACAGCCTGGGCGGCCTGATCCTGAACGTGGCCGGCAAGGTCACCGCCAACTACTGGCTGTCCAATGTGTTCGCGCCCGAAGCGGGCCGCGCCCACCGCGAAGGCGACATCCACATCCACGACTTGGACATGCTGAGCGGCTACTGCGCCGGCTGGTCGCTGCGCCAACTGCTGACCGAGGGCTTCAACGGCATCCCGGGCAAGGTCGAAGCCACGCCGCCGCGCCACATGTCGGCGGCCATCGGCCAGATCGTCAACTTCCTGGGCACGCTGCAGAACGAATGGGCCGGCGCCCAGGCCTTCAGTTCCTTCGACACCTACATGGCGCCCTTCATCCGCCGCGACGCCATGACGTACGCGGAAGTGAAGCAGTCCATGCAGGAGCTGATCTACAACCTGAACGTGCCCAGCCGCTGGGGTACGCAGACGCCCTTCACCAACCTCACGTTCGACTGGACCTGCCCGCCTGACTTGAAGGACCAGATCCCGTACATCGGCGGCGAGGAAATGCCGTTCTCCTACGGCGAACTGCAGACCGAGATGGACATGATCAACCGCGCCTACATCGAGGTGATGATGGCCGGCGATGCCAAGGGCCGCGTGTTCACCTTCCCCATCCCCACCTACAACATCACGCCCGACTTCGACTGGGACCATCCCAACACCGAGCGCCTGTTCGAGATGACGGCGCGCTACGGCCTGCCTTATTTCCAGAACTTCCTGAACTCGGACCTGGAGCCGCACATGGTGCGCTCGATGTGCTGCCGCCTGCAGCTGGACCTGCGCGAACTGCTCAAGCGCGGCAACGGCCTGTTCGGATCGGCCGAGCAGACCGGCTCGGTCGGCGTGGTCACGGTCAACTGCGCGCGCCTGGGCTACACCTGCCGCGGCGACGAAGCGCGGCTGATGCAGCGGCTGGACCATCTGCTGGAACTGGGCCGCGACGTGCTGGAAACCAAGCGCAAGGTGGTGCAGCGCTACATCGACCAGGGGCTCTACCCCTATACCCGCCGCTACCTGGGCACCCTGCGCAATCACTTCAGCACGCTGGGCGTGAACGGCATCAACGAGATGATCCGCAACTTCACGGACGACGCCGAAGACGTCACCACCGCGGCGGGCCACGCCCTGGCGGTGCGGCTGCTGGACCGCGTGCGCGCCCGCATGACCGAGTTCCAGGAAGAGACCGGCCACTTGTATAACCTGGAGGCCACGCCGGCCGAAGGCACCACCTACCGCTTCGCCCGCGAAGACCGGAAACGCTATCCCGCCATCCTGCAGGCCGGCAGCGAGACGCAGCCCTACTACACCAACTCCAGCCAGCTGCCGGTGGGCCACACCGACGATCCTTTCCATGCGCTGGAGCTGCAGGAAACGCTGCAGGGCAAGTACACCGGCGGCACCGTGCTGCACCTGTACATGAACGAGGCCATTTCTTCCGCCGCCGCGTGCAAGCAGCTGGTGCGCCGCGCGTTGTCGAACTTCCGGCTGCCCTACATCACGGTCACGCCGACTTTCTCCATCTGCCCCAACCATGGCTATCTGGCGGGGCACCATGAATTCTGCCCGAAATGCGATGCCGAACTGCTGGCCAAGCAGGCGGCATGCTGCACCCCGGCCTAGGGCCTGTACACGACGACAGGCTCTGGACCGGACCGCCGGGCAGCCGCCCGGCATCCACTCCTTGAGGAACCGCCATGCAAACCTTGATCGCTCCCGAAGTCACCCCCGCACCCGCCATGCAGCTGGACGACAGCCAGCGCGTGCGCTGCGAGATCTGGACTCGCGTCATGGGCTACCACCGCCCCGTCGCATCCTTCAACACCGGCAAACAGGGCGAATTCAATGAACGCCGCTTCTTCGTCGAACGCCGCGCCTGAAGGCGCCACGCCAGCCGCCGCGTCCACCACGGGCTGCGGCCCGGGCACGCGCCGGCTGACGGCGCGGCCGGCCTACCCGGCTGCGCCGCAACCGGTGGCCCAGCCCCTGCCGCGGCATTCGCACGCGGTCGGCGGGCTGGTGCCTTTTTCCACCGTGGACTGGCCCGGACAACTGGCGGCGGTCGTGTTCATCGCGGGCTGCCCCTGGCGTTGCCACTACTGCCACAACGTCGAGCTGCAGACCCGCAGCGCCCGCTACGATTGGCGCGAGACCCGCGCCTTCCTGGAAACGCGCAAGGGCCTGCTCGACGCCATCGTGTTTTCCGGCGGCGAGCCCCTGAGCGAACCGCGCCTGCCGCAGATGATCCGCGACGTCCGGCGCATGGGCTACCGCGTCGGCCTGCATACCGCCGGCATCTATCCCCTGCGCCTGGCCGACGTGCTGCGGCATCTGGACTGGGTTGGCCTGGACATCAAGGCCGACGCCCAGGGCTATGACGACATCACCGGCCGGCGCGATTCGCAGCGTCCCGCGCAGGCATGCCTGGCCCAACTGCTTTCGGCCGACATCGATTTCGAATGCCGCATCACCTGGCATCCGGACTGGCTGGACGAAACCCGGCTGCTGGCCCTGGCGCGCGAGCTGGCGCGCCGCGGCGTGCGCCGCTTTGCCGTACAGGGCGCGCGCCGCTCGCCCGATTCACCGCCGGTGCGCGCGCTGGGCGCGCCAGCCCTGGCGCTGCTGATGCAATGGTTCGAGGAGTTCGCCTATCGCTGAGCGGGGTGCAGCTCCGCTTGATCCTGCGCAAGGCGACCCGCTCCCCCTTGCTCTAGCCTCTGTCCACTTGAAAAGAGGAAAGACTCATCATGACGTGGTTCAAATCACTCACCCTCGCCGGACGCGAATTGCTGCCCATTGTCCAGGGCGGCATGGGCGTCGGCGTATCCGCCCATCGCCTGGCCGGCGCGGTCGCCAGCCAGAACGCCGTGGGCACCATCGCCAGTGTGGATTTGCGCCACCACCATCCCGATCTGATGGAGAAAACCGAGCGCTGCCATGACCGCGACGTCATCGACAGCGCCAACCAGGTCGCGCTGGACCGCGAAGTGCGCGCCGCGCTGGACACGGCGCAGGGCCGCGGCCTGGTGGCCGTGAACGTCATGAAGGCGGTGCGCGACCATCCCGCCCTGGTGCGACAGGCCTGCGAAAGCGGCGCCCAGGCCATCGTCATGGGCGCGGGCCTGCCGCTGGACCTGCCCGAGATGACCGCCGACTATCCCAAGGTGGCGCTGGTGCCCATCCTGTCCGAGGCGCGCGGCGTGGCCGTGGTGCTGAAGAAATGGATGAAGAAGGGCCGCATGGCCGACGCCGTGGTGATCGAGCACCCCGGTTACGCCGGCGGCCATCTGGGCGCGGCCCGGCTGGACGACATCCACAATGAGCGCTTCGACTTCCAGCGCGTGCTGGCCGATTGCCACACGCTGTTCCAGGAACTGGCGTTGGGCTCGGACGCTCCCCGCCTGATCGTGGCGGGCGGCGTGGGCAGCCACGAGCAGGTGCGCCATTGGCTGGCCAACGGCGCCGACGGCGTGCAGGTCGGCACGGCCTTTGCCGTCACCGACGAGGGCGACGCGCACGAGAACTTCAAGCGCGTGCTGATCGACGCCGATCCGGACAAGCTGGCCGAATTCACCAGCGTGGCGGGTCTGCCGGCCCGCGCCGTGGAAACGCCCTGGCTGACGCGCTATCTGCGCCAGGAAAAGACCTTGCAGGCCAACACCCGCTGCGACGCGCGGCGCTGCAGCCAGCGCATGGACTGCCTGACGCAATGCGGACTGCGCGATGGCCTGGCACGCTTCGGGCAATTCTGCATCGACCTGAAGCTGGCGGCCGCCATGCGCGGCGAAGTCAGCCGCGGCCTGTTCTTCCGCGGCGCGTCCAAGCTGCCCTTCGGCAGCGCCATACGCTCGGTGCGCGAATTGATGGACTATCTGCTGCACGGCGAGATGCCCGCCGCGGCCTGAGTCCCGCCGGCCTCCTTCGACCGGGGGCTTTCAAAAATAATTGAACGACGTATAATATTATTCGTCGTTCAATTATTTTCGCATCATGGACTCCTCCATCCCGCCCTCATCCGAATCCGCCGCGCCCGAGGCCGGGCGCCGGGAACGCAAACGCCTGCAAACCCTGGACCACCTGGCGCAAACCGCCTGGCGCCTGTTCGAAACCCTGGGTTATGACGCGGTCACCATGGAACAGATCGCCGCGCAGGCGGATGTTTCCAAGGGCACGCTGTACAACCATTTCCCCGTCAAGGAAGCCCTGCTGGCGCACCGCTTCCATGGCGAACTGGCCGCCAGCATCCGGGAACTCCAGCCGGCGCTGCGCGCCCTGCCCACCCTCGCCCGGCGCTTGACGCGGATACTGCATGCCTCGGCCCACTGGTCCGAATCGCATCGCGCCTACCTGGGGCCGTACCTGCGCTACCGGCTTTCCACGCTGCAGCCCGGCGCGCGCGACGACGGCCGCTATCCGCGCAGCGGCATGCAGGCGCTGTACACGGCGCTGGTCGAGGAGGCTCAGGCCGCCGGCCAGGCGCGGACCGATCTAGCCGCCGCGCAACTGGCGCATCAGCTGCAATTCCTGTACCTGGGCGCGATGCTGCGCTGGCTGGACCAACCCCGCGCCAGCTTGAAGGCGGAGTTCGACGCCGCCATCAGCCTCTTCGTGCGCGGCGTGACCCCCGAGGTGTCGGCATGACTGCCGCCGTGCTCGACTGGGCCGGCGCCGCCCTGGCCGGCCCGCAGGCGGCCGGCGGCAAGGGCTGGCAGTTGGGCCGCATGGCGCAGTTGGGCGTGCCGGTGCCCGACGGCTTCGTGCTGCCCGCCACGCTGAGCCTCGATCGGGAACCGGGCCAGGCGCTGCCGCCCGCCGTCGCCCAAGCGCTGCGCGCTGAACTGGCCGCGCGCGGCTGGCTCGAGCGGCCGCTGGCCTTGCGCTCGTCCGCTCCGCAGGAAGATTCCGCCGGCGCGTCGTTCGCGGGGATCCATCTTTCCTGCCTGAACGTGCGCGGCGCGGATGCGGCGATCGACGCCGTGCCGCAGGTCTGGGATTCGCAATGGACGCCGCAGGCCTGCGCCTACCGGGAGAAGCTGGGGCTGCACCCGGCCGGCATGGCCGTGGTCGTCATGCCGCTGATCGACGCGGCCGCGTCCGGCATCGCCTTCACCATCGACCCCGTATCGGGACGGCATGACGAGATGCTCATCCATGCCAACTGGGGCTTGGGCGAGTCCCTGGTCGACGGCGCGGCGCAAGGCGATGAATACCGTCTGCGTGAAGACTATCTGCGCCAGGCGTGGCCCCTGGCCGGCCGCCGCATCGGCGCCAAACGCCACGCCAGCCAAGCCGCGGGGGGCGCGGGCACCTTGCTTGCCCCCACGCCCGCCGCGCGCGCGGCCCAGGCCGTGCTGAGCGACGCGCAGGCCGTAGCCCTGGGCGACATCGTGCGCGACGCGGCGCGGGCGCTGGACTATGCCGGCGGCGGCTACGACATCGAATGGGTCTGGGATGGGCGGCAATTCTGGATCGTGCAAGCGCGCCCCGTCACCGCGGCGGCGCGCCACACCTATCCGGCGCTGCGCGCGCAACCTGCCTACTGGTCGCGTGGCAACACCCGCGAGGTCCTGCCGCTGGCCATGTCGGCGCTGGAATGGGACACGGGGCGTGTCATGGCGCAACGCATGCTGACCACGGGTTTTGAACTGAGCGGCTATTCCACCCTGCCAGGCGTGCGGCTGGCGGCCCTGTTCCAGGGCCGGGTCTATCTGGACGCCTCGGTCATCCAATGGGTGGGCTACGACGCGCTAGGCGTGCCGCCGAAAGCCATGAACGCCCTGCTGGGCGGCCCCCAGCCCGACATCGCGGTGGCGCCGCTGACGCTGGTGCAACGCCTGCGGCATGGCGCGCGCATCCTGCGCTACCTGCGCCGCGCAGCCCCTTTGCGCAAGCAGGCGGACCAGGACCTGCCGCGCCTGTTCGCCCGCGCCCAGGCCTGGCTGAACGAGCCCGCGCCCGCGTCCAACGCCGCGCTGGGCGCGCGCTTGCGGGAACAATTCCACACGGTGCTGGCGGCGGATCAATTGTTCTTCCTGCAAGGCTCGGGCGGCGGCGCGCTGCACAAGCTGCTGGAGCTGGTGGAAAAAGCCTGCCCCGGCGAAGGCCATGCGCTCACGGCCGCGCTGATGGCCGGCGGCGAACCCAGCGTCACCGCGGCGCAAAGCTATGCCCTCATGGCGCTGGCCAAACTGGCCGCCGATGACGTGCGCGTGATGGACTGGCTGCGCGATCCCGCGCGCGACAACGCCGGCTGGCAGAACGCCTTGCCGGACGGCCCCTTCAAGCAGGCTTTCGCGGACTTCCTGCGCCAGTACGGCCATCGCGCCGTTTATGAAACCTATCTGCGCAACCCGCGCTGGCGCGAGGATCCCGGCTATCTGCTGGACAGCGTGTTGCAGTTGACCGACGCCGATCCTGCCGCGCTGCACGCCCGGCAGGACACCGCGGCAAGCCAAGCCCAGTTGCGCCTGCGCGCGACACTACCCTTCTGGCAGCGCCCGCTGGTCGCCCGGCTGCTGGCCGCGGCCCGCATCGAGGGCAGGCAGCGCGAGGCCGCTCGCAGCGTGTTGGTGGCCTATCTTGCGGCCGCGCGCAAGAACGCGTTGGCGCTGGGCCGCCGCTTCGTTCGCCCCGACGGTCTGGCCGCCGCGGACGACATCTTCCACCTGAACGCGGCCGAACTCTTCGCCCTGGCCGAAGCCAGGCTGACGCCCGCCGCCGCGGGCCGCCGCGCCGCCCTGCGCCGGGCTCAGCTGGAAGCCTGGGCCTCGACCCCGGATCAGGACGTCATTGCCGAGCATGCCGAAAAAGGCTCCGCGGCGCTCGCGACCCCGGCGCCTGCCGATTCCGACGCCGCCGGATCCTGGCGCGGCACGCCTGCCGCGGGCGGCCATGCGCAGGCCGGCGCTTTCGTCGCCCACTCGCCGTCCGAAGGACTGGCCATGCCCGCGGGCGGCATCCTGGTCGCCGCGTCCACCGACCCGGCCTGGACGCCGCTGTTCCTGCGGGCTGGCGCCCTGGTCATGGAGGCGGGCGGCTACCTGTCGCACGGCGCCATCGTGGCGCGCGAGTTCGGCATACCGGCAATCGTCAATGTGCAAGGCATCATGCGGCACGTCGCCACCGGCGACATCCTGGAAGTGGACGCGTCGCGCGGCACGGTACGGCGGCTGGCATCCGCTTCCAGCCTAGCCACGCCCGGCCCGTAGAAACCGCGCAGCGCCCGCTAGCGCGCCGCGGCCAGGTCGAACTGGAACACCGCGCCCGCGCCGGCGCGCTCCACCAGCCGGATCTCGCTGTGGTGCAGCTGCAGAATGCGCTGCACGATCACCAGCCCCAGGCCGCCTCCGTCGCCCGGACCGCGATTCAAGGCGCTGGCCCGCGTGAAGAGGCCGGCGCGCAGCGCCTGCGGTATGCCCTCGCCGGTATCGCTGACCTGCACCTGCACCAGGTTGTGCGCGCTGCCCAGCCGCAGTTCGATGAGGCCGCCCGGCGGACTGTGGCGGATGGCGTTGTCCAGCAGATTGGTCAGCACGCGTTCGATCAGCCCCAGATCCGCGCGCACCGGCGGCAGCTCGCGCGGGATGTCCGTGGTCAGCCGTTGCTGGCGCGCCTCGGCCGCCAGTTCGAACTTCTGCATCACGTCCTGCACCAGCTCGGGCAGCGAAAAGGTTTCCGGTTCCAGCCGCACCAGGCCGGACTCCAGGCGCGCCAGCTCGAAGAGCTCCTGTGCCAGGCGGCCGACCTTGCGGCTTTGCGCCAGCGCAATGTCCAGGTAGCGGCGGCGTTCGTCCGGATCCAGCGTCTGGTCCTTCAGCCTCAGCGTTTCCAGATAGCCGTGCAGCGAGGTCAGCGGCGTGCGCAGATCGTGCGAGATGTTGGCGACCAGGTCGCGCCGCTGCTGGTCCTGCCGCGTCAGTTCGCGCCACTGGTCCGATATGCGCTTGCCCATCTGCACGAAGCTGCGCCGCAGCACCGCGATCTCATCTCCATTGCGCTCCGAGGCGTCGCCCGGGCGTTCCAGCGCAGCCAGGGCCTGCCCGTCGTCACCCTCGAAGGCGCGCACGGCCCGCGTCAGGCCGCGCAGCGGGCGCGTGATCAGCGCGAACGCCGCCAGCCCGGCCACCAACCCAAGCAGCGCGACCAGCGCGATCGACCACAGGGTCGTGCGCAGCACGGAACTGCGCGACACCGCCATCGCCAGCGCATCGTGCGCCTGGCCTTGCAGCACCACGTAGACATAGCCCTTGTCCTGCCCGCCCACGCGCACCGGCGCGGCGCTGAAGACCTTCTGCGCGTCCAGGCTGCGCGGATCGTCCCCCGTGATGGGCAGCATGCCGCCCGCCAGCAGGCGCTTGACGGGTTCGAGGTCGACGCGGTCGCGCTTGATCTGGCCAGCGGGCGCGGCATCGCCCACGATGCGGCCATCGTTGGACAGCAGATAGACTTCCACCGCGGGGTTCACGGCCATCAGCATGTCGAACAGCGAACGCACCGCGGCGGGTTTCCAGCCGTTGGTGTCCATCAATTCGTTGGCGCCGGCGATGTGCTGCGCCAGTCCGCTGGACAGGCGCTGGACCACCTCTTGCTCGTAGCGGGAATTGGCCGCGATCTGCAGCCACGCCGAAGCCCCGCAGCAAGCGAGCAGCAGCAGCGCGAACACGGCGGACAGCCGTTGGGTGAGCGTGAACCGCTTCATGATGCGCCTCCCGCGCCGGCCGGCCCCGCGGCGAATTTATAGCCCTTGCCCCATACCGTCAGAATGCGCCGCGGGTCGGACGGGTCCGCCTCGATCTTGGTGCGCAGCCGGTTGATGTGGGTATTGACCGTGTGTTCATAGCCTTCGTGCTGGTAGCCCCACACCTGGTTCAGCAGATCCATGCGCGAGAAAACCTTGTCCGGATGGCGCGCGAAGAAATGCAGCAGGTCGAACTCGCGCGGCGTCAGGTCCAGGCGGCGGCCGTCGACCTCGGCCGTGCGCGCCACCGGATCGATGGCCACGCCGTGCAGGGCCAGGCTGCCGGCGTCGATGCGCGCGTTGCGCTCCAGGGCGTCGCTGCGGCGCAGGAGCGCCCGCACCCGCGCCACCAGTTCCAGCATGGAGAACGGCTTGGCCAGGTAGTCGTCCGCGCCCAGCTCCAGCCCCAGGATGCGATGCACTTCGCTGGAGCGCGCGCTGGTGATGATGATGGGCGTATAGCGCGCCATGGCGCGGGCGCGCTTGCAGATCTCCAGTCCGTCGATGCCCGGCAGCATCAGGTCCAGCACCAGGGCGTCCCAGCTGCCTTCCTCCAGCCGCCGCATGCCTTCGTTGCCGTCGGCGGCATGTTCGACCGCATAGCCTTCGTCCCGCAGATGCAGGCGCAGCAATTCGGCGATGTGGGCGTCGTCTTCGACGATGAGTACGCGTCGGGGCGTGTCCATGGGCAGGAACTCTAAAGGGGCTATGCGCCTATTGTCGCCAATCCGCGCCGCCGAGTTATCACAATTAATTTAAGTTTGCGTGAGGACTTCGGTATCGGCCCCGGGGAAGAATGGCTCCAACGACAACACCCCCCCTGGAGTCCCGCCATGCTGGCCACCCCCGCAAGCCATGACGCCCCAGTTCCGCCGGCCCATGTTCCCATCCACCCCGGGTGGCTGCGCGCCATGCACTGGCTCAACGCCCTGGCCGTGGTGGTCATGGCGATGAGCGGCTGGCGCATCTACAACGCCTCGCCCCTGTTCGACTTCGTCTTTCCCAGGGAAATCACGCTGGGCGGCTGGCTGGGCGGCGCCCTGCAATGGCATTTCGCCGGCATGTGGCTGCTGTTCTTCAATGGCGTCCTCTATCTGGCGATGAATCTGGCCACCGGCCGTCTCTGGCGCAAGTTCTTCCCCTTGAGCGCCCGTGGCGTGGCCGCCGATCTGGGTGCGGCGCTGCGCGGCAAGCTCGCCCATGCCGACCCGCGCCGCTACAACCAGGTGCAGCGCCTGGCCTACCTGTTCGTGATGCTCGATATCGCGGTGCTGGTGCTGTCCGGACTGGTGCTGTGGAAGTCGGTGCAGTTCGAACTGCTGCGCGAACTGATGGGCGGATACGAGGCCGCGCGCCGCGTGCACTTCATCGCCATGGCCTTACTGACGGCGTTCGTGGCGGTCCACCTGCTGATGGTGGCGCTGGTGCCCCGCAGCCTGATCGCCATGATCCGCGGCAAATAAGGAGCCCTCCGTGAACAAGCACAAGCGCCCCTCCCTGCCCGGCCTGGACGGCCCCACCATCCTCAAGGACGCCGGCAGGATCCTGGAAAAACGAGTCGAACAGCCCTCGCGCCGCGCCTTCCTGCGCAACAGCCTGACCCTGGGCGGGCTGGCCATGCTGTCGGGCTGCTCGCTGTCGGACGATGAAAGCGTGGAAAAGGCCCTGACCGCCGTCTCGCGCTTCAACGACCGGGTGCAGGGCTGGATCTTCGATCCGAACAAGCTGGCGCCCACCTATCCCGAATCCATGATCACGCGGCCCTTCCCCTTCAACGCCTATTACGGCATCGACCAGGTGCGGCACGTGGACGAGGAATCGTTCCGCCTGGAAGTCAGCGGCCTGGTCGCCGACAAGCGCCGCTGGCGGCTGGAGGAACTGCGCGCCATGGCACAGATCGACCAGGTGACGCGGCACATCTGCGTGGAAGGCTGGAGCGCCATCGGCAAATGGGGCGGCGTGCCGTTTTCCGCCTTCCTCAAGCGCGTGGGCGCGGACCTGAACGCCAAGTACGTCGGCTTCCAGTGCGCCGACGACTACTACACCAGCATCGACATGCCCACCGCATTGCATCCCCAGACCATTCTGGCGCTGACCTACGACGGCCAGACGCTGCCACCAGAGTACGGCTTCCCCATGAAGCTGCGCATGCCCACCAAGCTTGGCTACAAGAACCCCAAGCACATACAGGCAATTTTCGTCACCAACACCTACCCGGGCGGTTACTGGGAGGACCAGGGCTACAACTGGTTCGGCGGCAGCTAGGTGGAATCTTTACCCAACCCCTCTCCATAAAGGAACGCATCATGAAGAAAATCGCTACCACCGCCGCGCTGTCCCTGTGCCTGGCCTTCGGCGCCGCGGCAGTCCACGCCGCCGACAACATGAGCAAGGACGCGATGGGCGGCGGCTCGATGTCCAAGGACTCGATGGCCAAGGATGGCATGTCGAAGGGCGGGATGTCCAAGGACGGCATGTCGAAAGACGGCATGGGCAAGGACTCGATGTCCAAGGATGGCATGTCCAAGGATTCAATGTCCAAGGACGGCATGTCGAAGGACGGCATGTCCAAGGATTCGATGTCCAAGGACGGCATGTCGAAAGGCGGCATGTCCAAGGA
>Ga0209699_100403_pt1 | contig 25890 bp, 26 predicted proteins | sample SynthPrep_1_END__FD_187204 | JGI IMG/M metagenome (GOLD analysis project Ga0209699, IMG submission 187204) | Synthetic microbial communities from Ohio, USA - SynthPrep_1_END_DS7_MetaG (SPAdes) (version 2) | ecosystem: Engineered > Bioreactor > Aerobic > Activated sludge | place: USA: Ohio...
CGCGCCAGGTTGGTGAGCTTGGTGCCACCGGTCACACCACCGTCCGTGGACGCGGGTCCGGCCAGGGTGATCAGTGTCTTGGGGTCGCCGGCCTTGCCGTCGTAGGCCACCGCCCGGTCGCCCAGGCTGCCCATGTTGTCAGCCACGGACTTGAGCTGGCTTACGTTTACCGCGTCCGTGTCGGTCGCGCCCGCCGCCACGTTGGTGATGCGCCGCTCGGCGCCCGCCGAACCCACGCTCACTTCGCCCACCGGCGATGCGCCGGCCACCGCCGCCGTGCCCGACCGGTATGCCGCCGCGCCCAGCGTCGCGCCGTTGGCGACTGCGTTGGCGCCCAGCGCCACGCTGCCCGCATGGCTGGCCTGGGCATCGCGGCCCAGCGCCAGCGCGTTGTCGGCCGTGGAACGCGCGTTGTAGCCCAGCGCCGTGCTGCCCACGCCCTGCGCGTAGGCATCAATGGGCGCCAGTCCCCGCTCGTTGGTCCGCGCATAACGGATGCCCAGGCCGTTGGCGTCCGTATTCGTCTGACTGGTGTCTCCGGTAAGGTTCGTCAGTGAGCCGCCAAGGTTCGTGAGCGTGTCACCCATGTTTGTCACGGTGTCGCCCAGGCTGGTCAAAGTGCCGCCCATATTCGTCAAGGTGCCGCCCAAGTTCGTCACCCTATCGCCCATCCGCAGCACGTCCTGATTGGTGTCGTGGAGCTGCGACCCATTCACCGCATCGGTGCTGCTGGCCGACACCGCTCCGCGCGCCAGGTTGCTCAGCTTGGTGCCGCCTGTCACCCCGCCATCCGTGGACGCGGGTCCACCCAAGGTGATTAGGTTCTTGGGATCTCCTGCATTGCCGTCGTAGGTCACCGCCCGGTCGCCCAGCGCGTTCACCGCCTGATTCGTGGCATGAAGTTGCGAGCCGTTGATGGCATCCGTGCTGAGAGCGCCGAGCCGCCCTGCCGCGACGTTCGTGATGGTGCGCTCCACGCCAGCACTGCCCACGCTGACCGTGCTGGCGGGCGCCGATCCGGCGAAGGAATAGGATCTTCCCGCGATGGAGACGCCGGACGTGCCGACGGCGGCCGCGGTCGCCGATCCCGCCCCCAAGGCGACGTCGCCCGAATTGGAAGCGACCGAGTCAGCCCCCAGCGACAGGCTCTGCGCCGCCAGCGCGTTGGCGTCGTCGCCAATGGCCAAGGCCCTGGCTCCCGTAGCCGCCGAGCTATTGCCTAGCGCGACGGCCCCGGGTCCGCTGGCCCGATTGGCATTGCCGAGCGCCACCGCGTTTTCGCCAAGAGCCGAACTGCCTCGGCCTATGGCCACCGCGGAGAAGTTTCCCGTCGTGCCGTCGGCCACGCTGCCTACACCGATGGCCACGTCACCGTCGCGGCGGGCCTGTGCGCGCGTGCCCACCGCAACGGAATCCGCCCCCAGGGCGCGCGACTCCCCGGCAATCGCGACGGCATTGAGCCCAGCTGCCTGCGCCCCCGCCGCCGCGGTGTTGGAAGAAATACTGCCGCCAATGGCGACGCTGCCGGCCGCCGTGGCGCGCGCCCATTGGCCAAGCGCGGTCGAACCTGCGGCCAGGGCTCCGGCCTGCATGCCCACGGCGGTGCTCCGGATTGCAGCGGTCGCGGCAAAACCAACGGCGGTCGCGGCGTTACCGGTCGCCGTCGCACTGAAACCCAATATCTGCACCCCGATATGGCCGCCGCCGTCGGCGTTGCAGCCGAGGACGTTAGACCATACGCCAGATCCATCACTCGGATTCTTGGACGCGGGGTAGGCTACGCCATCCGGCCCCGTCCCTTTTGCGCCAGCGCAGGAATCTGGTTTATATGTTCCCGCGTAGACCTCGGGCACTACGCCCGCCAGCCCCGCGCATAGCGCGAGTGCCGCCGCCATGGGCGCAAGGCGCATATCCCGCCTCTCGGTTTTCACTATGGACTTTCCGCGCATCACCGCGCATTTGTCCGCTTCGATCCATACGTTCCTGAGTATCTTGTTCATGAATGGGTGCTCCAGTTCAAAAACTCAATGTGGAACTTCTCATCTCCGCGGCCGCGCCCGGCTGCCATGACCGGCCCGGGAACAAGCCGCGGCGACTGTCGCCCTCTTGCCTCGCAAACGCTCAAGCCGAAGCCGGGCTGTCGCCAAGTGCATCAAGCAAGCTGTCGATCTACTGATGGATATGGGAAAGAAAATGGGCCGAGATCATCGCGGGTGGCCTCGCTTGCCGGCGGAGGTTTCCCGCAGCGACTGCATCGGGCGATGCATTGAGCCAGAGACTAAGCCGTGCAATTGCAATCGCACATTGCATCTGGGCCTATGGGGCTTATCGGCTTGAACCCTCTATACCGATATGTTCGATATAAGTAACACTTGTAAGATATCGATTCGACGTCCATTCCCTCTTACCAGCTAAACAAATGGATCGCTCATCCGTCTTAGGGGCCACCCAAGGTCTCATCACGAGGAGCGACCCTATGGACTTGCTGGCAACAATACGCATCTATCTAAGGGTGGTGGAACGCGGAACGATCTCCGGCGCGGCGCGTGACCTGGACATGAGCCAGCCCTCCGTCAGCGAACGCATTGACAAGCTGGAACGTTTCCTGAGTGCCCGACTGTTGGTGCGCAGTTCCCGCAAGCTAAGCTGTACCGCCGAAGGCCGGACCTTCTACGAACAAGGCAAGCACCTGCTGGACACGGCCGAGACCACAATAAATTCAGTAACATTAAACGGCAATCAGATACAAGGAAATTTGAGACTCGCGGCGCCGCAGTGCCTGGGCGAGATCGTCGTTCCCAAAGCCTTGATGAACATACGCACGGCGCACCCCGATCTATACATGGACGTCACGCTGAGCGACTCCATTGCCGACCCGGTCATCGAAGGCGTCGATATTTCGCTGCGTCTGGGTCGTCTCAACGAAAACGGCGGCTATATTGCTTTTCCGCTCGGCTGGGTGGCCCGCAAGCTGGTCGCGACGCCTTCTTATCTGGCGGCTCACGGCCCGATAGCGACACCGGCAGACCTGGCCTGCCATCCATTCATCCGCTTGAAGGCCTTTTATGCGAAGGATCAAGTGCCTCTGACACGCGAGAACGGCCCGGTGGTGCAGACGCGGATCAAGACCGCCATGACGGTCAGCCACTGGCGCCCCATGTACGACCTGATTCTCTCCGGAGGCGGCATAGGCATCCTGCAGCATCCCGCATGCGCCAAGGCGCTGGCGCAAGGACGCCTGGTTGAGCTGCTGGACGATTATCACGTTCCGCCGCTTGCGCTCAATGCGCTGATTCCACCGCTGCGGCCGCTGCCGCAACGCGTGCGGGTAGTGCTCGATCTGCTGAAGCGGGACATCCCCGCGCTGCTGCGGCCTGCTGTTTGAGCAAGCGCAAGGGCCTCAGCGCCTTGCGGCGCGAATGCTGGCGCCCCGGCCATCATCGGACCTTTCGATCCCGGCGTTTTCATGGTTTTTCCCACCGTTTGGCGCCTCGCTATACAACGCCGGGCGTGCATTGTTACGCCGTGGTGCAACATTGACGCCCTTCAAAGCCATCTGCTAAAAGCTCCGATATCCGCACGTTAAACGCAATGCCCCAACTGTCGTAGTGAGGTGCTGTGTGCAAAACGAGTCCGATGGCTACACCAAGCCTCAGGAGCTACGTAGTTTCCTGTTCCTGACGGCTGTCATGGCCCCCGTCCTATCGGTCATCATCGTGGCGGGCTACGGTTTCCTCGTCTGGTTCTATCAGCTGCTGGCCGGCCCCCCCGGCAGCTGATGCAACGCGACGGAACCCCTCCCATGTCCGCGCTCCCCCACTCCGCGCCGCCTGCGGCGCCGCCAGAGCTGCATATCGCCAGCATGGTGGTGCACGCCACGCCGCGCCGCTTGCCCGATGTCCGCCAGGCGATTCTTGCGATCGCCGGGGCGGAAATCCATGGCGCTTCCGATACCGGCAAACTGGTGGTCACCCTGGAAGCCCCCTCCACCGACGACATGATGGCCCGGATCTCCGAGATCCAGCGCCTGGATGGCGTGCTGGCTTCGGCGCTGGTCTACCAGCACGCCGATACGCTGGACGCGATGAACGAGGAGATTGACGATGGCAATGGCTCGTAGAGACTTCATCAAGCAATCCGCCGCCGCCGCGGCCGCCACCGTGGCCGGCATCCCCATCGTCGGCTACACGCAGAACATCGTCACCGAATCCGAAGCCGCCAAGCTCAAGTGGTCCAAGGCGCCCTGTAGGTTCTGCGGGACCGGCTGCGGCGTGAACGTCGCGGTGAAGGACAACCAGGTCGTGGCCACGCACGGCGATTTCAACGCCGAGGTCAACAAGGGCCTGAACTGCGTCAAGGGCTATTTCCTGTCCAAGATCATGTACGGCAACGACCGGCTGACCACGCCGCTCTTGCGCATGAAAGACGGCAAGTACGCCAAGGACGGGGAATTTGCGCCGGTATCCTGGGACCAGGCCTTCGACGTCATGGCCGAGCAGTTCAAGCGGGTGCTGAAGGACAAGGGGCCCGAGGCCGTGGGCATGTTCGGTTCCGGCCAATGGACCGTCTGGGAAGGCTACGCCGCGCTCAAGCTGATGAAGGCGGGCTTTCGCAGCAACAACCTGGACCCGAACGCGCGCCACTGCATGGCCTCGGCCGCGGTGGGCTTCATGCGCACCTTCGGCGCCGACGAGCCCATGGGCTGTTACGACGACATCGAGAACGCCGATGCCTTCGTACTGTGGGGCTCCAACATGGCGGAGATGCACCCGATCCTGTGGACCCGCGTGACCGACCGCCGGCTGTCCGCGCCCAAGACCAAAGTAGTCGTGCTGTCCACCTTCGAGCACCGTTCGTACGAGCTGGCCGACATCGCGCTGACCTTCACGCCGCAGACGGACCTGGCGATCCTGAACTACATCGCCAACCACATCATCCAGACCAAGCGCGTGAACCGCGATTTCGTCGACAAGCACACGACTTTCCGCGAGGGCAATGCCGACATCGGCTATGGCTTGCGGCCCGAGCATCCGCTGCAGAAAGCCGCCAAGAACGCAGGCGATGCCGGCGGCTCCAAGCCCATCACTTTCGACGATTTCGCCAAGTTCGTCTCCAAGTACGACCTGGACTACACCGCCAAGCTGAGCGGCCTGCCCAAGAAGCAGCTGGAGGAACTGGCCGAACTCTATGCCGACCCGAAGGTGCGCGTCACGTCCTTCTGGACCATGGGTTTCAACCAGCACACCCGCGGCGTGTGGGCCAACAACATGGTCTACAACATCCACCTGCTGACCGGCAAGATCTCCACGCCGGGCAACAGCCCCTTCTCGCTGACCGGACAGCCCTCGGCCTGTGGCACCGCCCGCGAGGTGGGCACCTTCTCGCACCGTCTGCCGGCCGACCTGGTGGTGACCAATCCCAAACACCGCGCGCACGCCGAGGAAATCTGGCAACTGCCCGACGGCACCATCCCCAGCAAGGTGGGCGCGCATGCGGTCCTGCAGAACCGCATGCTTAAGGACGGCAAGATCAACGCCTACTGGGTGATGGTCAACAACAACATGCAGGCCGCCGCCAACCTGATGAACGAAGGCTTGCCCGGCTACCGCAACCCCGACAACTTCATCGTGGTGTCGGACGCCTACCCCACCGTCACCACCATTTCGGCCGACCTGATCCTGCCGGCGGCCATGTGGGTCGAAAAGGAAGGCGCCTACGGCAACGCGGAACGCCGTACCCAGTTCTGGCATCAACTGGTCAACGCGCCGGGCGAGGCGCGCTCGGACCTGTGGCAGCTGATGGAATTCTCCAAGCGCTTCAAGGTCGAGGACGTCTGGCCCGCCGACCTGCTGGCCAAGAAACCCGAGTACCGCGGCAAGACGCTGTTCGACGTGCTGTTCGCCAACGGCAAGGTCAACCGCTATCCCAACACCGAGCGCGCCAAGGACTACGCCAACCAGGAAGCCGAGGCTTTCGGCTTCTATGCGCAGAAGGGGCTGTTCGAGGAATATGCCGAATTCGGCCGCGGCCACGGGCACGATCTGGCTCCGTTCGACACCTATCACGAAGTACGCGGCCTGCGCTGGCCGGTGGTCAAGGGCAAGGAAACGCTGTGGCGCTACCGCGAAGGCAGCGACCCCTACGTGAAGCCGGGCGCCGGCTTCGAGTTCTACGGCAACGCCGACGGCCGGGCGGTGATCTACGCCCTGCCCTATGAACCGCCCGCCGAATCGCCAGACAAGGAATACCCGTTCTGGCTGTCCACCGGGCGCGTCCTGGAGCATTGGCATTCCGGCTCGATGACGCGGCGGGTGCCGGAGCTATACCGGGCCTTTCCCAATGCGGTCTGTTTCATGCACCCCGACGACGCCCAGGAAATGGGCTTGCGGCGCGGCGTCGAGGTGGAGGTCGTGTCGCGGCGCGGCAAGATGCGCACGCGCCTGGAAACCCGCGGGCGCGACAAGCCGCCGCGCGGCCTGGTCTTCGTGCCGTGGTTCGACGCCGGCCAGCTGATCAACAAGGTCACGCTGGACGCCACCGATCCGATCTCGTTCCAGACCGACTTCAAGAAGTGCGCGGTCAAGATCGTCAAGGTCTGAAAGGCGAACCGGAGACAGCCATGAACCTACGCGCCCTTACTCTCGCGACCTGCGTCATCCTCGGTTCGGCCGCCTGGGCGGCCCCGCCGCTGGAGGTCGAAGACCCGATGCGCGGCCCCACGCCAATCGCGCAGGAAGCCGACCCGCCGCTCATCAGCCCGGTCGAAAACAAGGACATCCGGCGCATGCGCACGTATTCGATGCAGCCGCCCACCATTCCGCACAAGATCGACGGCTACCAGGTCGACAAGGACTTCAACCGCTGCCTGGCCTGTCACGCGCGCGTGAACACCGAGGAAACCCAGGCCCCGCCCCTGAGCGTGACCCACTACATGGACCGCGACAGCAACGTGCTGGCGGAAGTCTCGCCGCGCCGCTACTTCTGTGTGCAATGCCACGTGCCGCAGACCGAGGCCAAGCCTCTGGTGTCCAATACTTATCAGGACATCGATGTGATCCTCAAGCGCCTGACCGCCCCGGCGCCCGCCAAGAAGTAAGCGACCGGAGGCAGCCATGCTCGGACTCATCAAGCGCTACTGGAACATCATCCGACGGCCCAGCGTGCATTTCAGCCTGGGCTTCCTGACGGTCGGCGGATTCATCGGCGGCATCCTGTTCTGGGGCGCCTTCAACACCGCCATGGAACTCACCAACACCGAGAAGTTCTGCACCGGTTGCCACGAAATGCGCGACAACGTGTACGCCGAGTTGAAGGGCACCATCCACTTCACCAACCGCTCCGGCGTGCGGGCGCTGTGCTCGGACTGCCACGTGCCGCACAACTGGACCGACAAGATCGCGCGCAAGATGCAGGCGTCCAAGGAAGTGTGGGGCAAGATCTTCGGCACCATCGACACGCGCGAGAAGTTCGTCGAAAAGCGCCTGGAACTGGCCCAGCACGAATGGGCGCGCTTCAAGGCCAATGATTCGCTGGAATGCCGCAACTGCCACAACTACGAATACATGGACTTCACGCGCCAGAGCCCGCGCGCGCAGAACATGCATTCGACCTATCTGGCCGACAAGAGCAAGACCTGCATCGACTGCCACAAGGGCATCGCCCACAAGCTGCCCAACATGGGGCCGGGTCCGACCTCCATGGCGCCGGAGCCGGCAGGCCCCGCCAAGGAAGTGGCGCATGCGGCCCGCTGACGCGCCGCCGCCCATGCTTTGCGCGCGCGGCCTGGCCAGCCGCCGCGGCCATTGCGCGCCGGTGGATTTCGAGCTGCATGGCGGCCAGCTGCTGCACGTGCGGGGCGCCAATGGCAGCGGCAAGACCAGTCTTCTGCGCATGCTCGCGGGCCTGCTGCGGCCGCTGGCCGGCAGCGTGCTGTGGCGCGGCGGCGACGCGCGCAGCGATCCCTCAAGCTACCGCGCCTGCATGGCGTACCTGGGGCACGGCAACGGCCTGTGCGGCGAACTGAGCGCCGCCGAGAACCTGCGCTATGCCCTGCACATCGCCGGCACGCCGCTCGCGGAAACGCGCATCTTGCACGCCTTGCGCGCATGGCGCCTGGAATCCTGCGCCAAGGTCCCCGCCCTGCGCCTATCCCAGGGCCAGGGCCGCCGACTGGCGCTGGCCGCCGTCGTGCTGGGCGGCAAGCCGCTATGGCTGCTGGATGAGCCCGACGCGGGCCTGGACTCGGCCAGCCTGGCGCAACTGAGCCTGGCGCTGGAAACGCACCTGGCGGCCGGCGGCGCCGTGGTGCTGGCCTCGCACCGCGAACCCGGCTGCGCCGCCGCGCACGTCCACACCCAAACCCAAACCCTGGACATGGATGACTACGCGGATGCTGGCTACGCTGTCGCAGTTGGCATTGCGTGAAATCCGGCTGGCCTGGAGACGGCCCGCGGACACGCTGGGCGCCACCCTGTTCTTCATCGTGGCCGGCACGCTGTTCCCCTTGGCGGTCGGCCCCGATCCCGCGCTGCTGCTGGCCATCGGGCCGGGCGTGCTGTGGGTCTGCGCCCTGCTGGGCATCCTGCTGACTCTGAACCGGCCCTTCGCCCAGGACTACGACAACGGCGCGCTGGAACAACTGCTGGTGTCGCCGCATCCGCTGCCGCTGCTGGTGGGCGCGAAACTGGCGGCCCACTGGTTCAGCAGCTGCCTGCCCTTGATCCTGGCCAGCCCGGTGCTGGCCCTGCAGTTTGGCCTGTCGCCGCAGGCCATCGGCATCCTGGTCCTGTCGCTGCTGCTGGGCACGCCGACGCTGGCGCTGGTGGGCGGGCTGGGCGCGGCGCTGACGCTGGGCCTGCGCGGCGGCGCCCTGCTGCCGCTGCTGGTGCTGCCGCTGTACGTGCCGGTGCTGATCTTCGGCGCGGGCGCGGTGTCGGCCTCGCACGCCGGCATGGGCGCCGGGCCGCAATTGTCGCTGCTGGGCGCATGCCTGTGCCTGGCCATCCTGTTGTGCCCCTGGAGCGCCTCGGCGGCGCTGCGCGTGGCGCTGGACTGAGGACGCCATGCACAAGCACCCTGCCCTCAACGCGTATCCCCCCGCTGCCGCAACGGGCGCGGGCTGGCTGCGCTACGCCTCGCCTGCCGCGTTCTATCCCCTGGCCGGCAGGATGATTCCGTGGCTGGCGTTGGGCGCCGCGCTGTTCGCGGCCGCGGGCCTGTACGTGGGATTGGCGGTCGCCCCGACCGACAGCCAGCAGGGCGAGGTCTACCGCATCCTCTTCATCCACGTCGGAGCGGCGTGGATGTCGATGTTCCTGTACCTGGTCATGGCGCTGTACGCCGCGCTGGGGCTGATCTTCAATACCCGCCTGTCGTTCATGATGATGCGGGCGCTGGCCCCCACCGGCGCGCTGTTCACCTTCCTGACCCTATGGACCGGCGCACTGTGGGGCAAGCCGACCTGGGGCGCCTGGTGGGTATGGGACGCCAGGCTCACCTCCGAACTGATACTGCTGTTCCTGTACCTGGGCTTCATGGCCTTGCAGGCGGCCGCCGACGACGACACGCAGCGGGCCGACCGCGGCGGCGCCATCCTGGTGCTGGCGGGTGTGATCAACGTGCCCATCATCTATTTCTCGGTGCGCTGGTGGAGCACGCTGCATCAGGGCGCGTCGATCAATCTCACCACCGCGCCCAGCATGGCCCATGTCATGGTGACCGCGATGCTGCTGATGGTGGCGGCGTTCTGGCTCTATGGCGCGGCGGCGGCGCTGGCGCGCGTGCGCGGCATCATCGCCGAACGCGAGCCGGGCGCGGTGCGGGCCGACCGGACACGGCGGGAGGCGCCATGAGCTGGGAAGCGCTGTTCTCGCTGCAAGGCCACAGTCCCTATCTGCTGGGCGCGTATGGCGTGACGCTGGCGCTGATCGGCCTGGAAGCGTTGGTGTTGTGGCGGCGTAGCCGCGTCCGGCGCGCGGCGCAGGTTGCCGCCAGCCGCGCGGACAGGACTGCGCCATGAGCCCGCGCAAGCGCCGCGCGCTGGCCATCGTCGGCGGCCTGGGCCTGCTGGCCGCCGCCGCCGCGCTGGTGCTCAACGCCCTGCAATCCAACCTGGTGTTCTTCTTCAGCCCTACCCAGGTGGTGGCGAAGGAAGCGCCAGCCAACGGCAGCTTCCGCGTCGGCGGCCTGGTGGAGCAAGGTTCGCTGCGCCGCGAGGCCGACGGCCTGACGCTGCGCTTTGCGGTGACGGACACCGCGCACACCGTGCCGGTCACGTATCAGGGCCTGCTGCCCGACCTGTTCCGCGAGGGCAAGGGCGTGGTGGTGGCCGGCAAGCTGGGGCCGGACGGCGTGTTCCGCGCGACCGAGGTGCTGGCCAAGCACGACGAGAACTACATGCCCCCCGAAGCCGCCGACGCGCTCAAGCGCGCGGGCGCCGGGGCCAACGCCATGCGCGCGGAGGCGCAATGATTCCCGAGATCGGCCTGTTCAGTCTGATCCTGGCGCTGCTGGTGGCGCTGGCGCAAGGCGTGCTGCCGCTGGTGGGCGCCGCCACCGGCTGGCAGGCGGGGCTGAGGGTGGCTCGGCCCGCCGCGGTGGGCCAGTTCGCCCTGACCACCGTGGCCATGGGCTGCCTGGCCTGGGCCTTCGTGGACAACGATTTTTCCGTGCTGTACGTGGCCGCGAACTCGCATGCGGACCTGCCCACCGCCTATCGCTTTGCGGCGGTGTGGGGCGGACATGAAGGGTCGCTGCTGCTGTGGCTATACCTCCTTACCGCCTGGACCCTGGCCGTGGCGCTGTGCAGCCGCCGCCTGCCCCTGCCTTTCGTCGGCCGCGTGCTGGCGGTGATGGGCTGGATCAGCGTGGGCTTGTTGCTGTTCCTGCTGTTCCTGTCCAACCCCTTCGAGCGCCTGATGCCGCCGGCCATGGCCGGCCGCGACCTGAATCCGCTGTTGCAGGATCCAGGCATGATCGTGCATCCGCCCATGCTGTACATGGGCTACGTCGGCTTCTCCGTGGCCTTCGCCTTCGCCATCGCGGCGCTGCTGTCGGGCGAACTGGACGCCATGTGGGCGCGCTGGGTGCGCCCCTGGACGCTGGCGGCCTGGACCTTCCTGACCGTAGGCATCCTGCTGGGCAGCGCCTGGGCCTACTACGTGCTGGGCTGGGGCGGCTGGTGGTTCTGGGACCCGGTGGAGAACGCCTCCTTCATGCCCTGGCTGGCGGGCACCGCGCTGATCCATTCGCTGATCGTGACCGAGAGACGCGGCGCCTTCCGCAGCTGGACGGTGCTGCTGGCCATCTGCACGTTTTCGCTCAGCATCCTGGGCACTTTCCTGGTGCGATCGGGCGTGCTGACTTCCGTCCACGCCTTCGCGGTGGATCCGGGGCGCGGCCTGTACATACTGGCATTCATGCTGGTGATCGTGGGCGGATCGCTGGCCCTGTATGCGTGGCGCGCGCCCACGGTGGGGCTGGGCGGAGGCTTTTCGCTACTGTCGCGCGAGTCCCTGCTGCTGTCCAACAATGTGGTGCTGACGGTAGCGGCGGGCTCGGTGCTGCTGGGCACGCTCTACCCGGTGGTGCTGGACGTGCTGGAGTGGGGCAAGATTTCCATCGGCCCGCCCTATTTCGAAGCCGTGTTCGTGCCGCTGATGACGCCCGCCATCTTCCTGATGGGCGTAGGCCCGGTGGCGCGCTGGAAGCAGGCGGAGCTGCCCGACCTGGGCCGCCGCCTGCGCGTCGCGTTCGCGGTCAGCGTCGCGACCGCGGTGCTGCTGCCGCTGGCCATGCCGGGCCCGGCGCGGCTGGGTTCGCCCATGGTGATGCTGGGCCTATGGCTGGCGGCGTGGTCGGTCGCCAGCGCCGCGGCGCACGCCTGGCAACGGCTGACGGATGGCGACGGCCAGTGGCTGCGCCGGCTGGGCCGCCAGCCACGCTCCTGGTACGGCATGCTGCTGGCGCATGCGGGCATGGGCGTATTCATCGCCGGGGTCACGCTGGCCAACGGCTATGAGGTCAAGCAGGAATTGCGGATGGAGCTGGGCTCCACCCAGGAAGCCGGCGGCTACGCCTTCACGTTCGCCAGCATCGCGCCGGCCGCCGGACCCAACTACAGCGCGCAGCGCGCCGTATTCCCGGTGACCCGGGAGGGTAAACCGGTGCTTACGCTGTATCCGGAAAAGCGCCTCTACACGGTGCAGGACATGGCGCTGAGCCAGGCCGACATCGACAGCGGCTTCACCCGCGACCTGTTCGTGGCGCTGGGCGAACCGGTGGGTGACAAGGCCTGGACGGTGCGCCTGCAGGTCAAGCCCTTCATGACCTGGATCTGGACGGGCTGCATCCTGATGGCGCTGGGCGGCCTGCTGGCGGCCGGCGACAAGCGCTACCGCCGCGCACAGGAACCGGCGCGGGCGCCGCAGCCGGCCATGCCCGGCGCCGCGCGCGCCACGCGGGAGGGCGCCTGATGCTGCGCTACCTGGTGCCGCTGGCGGCCTTCCTGGCCATGGCCGTGTTCCTGGCGATGGGCTTGTCGCGCGATCCGCGCGCGGTCCCCTCGGCCATGATAGACAAGCCTGCCCCCGCCATCGGCCTGCCGGTGCTGCTGGCCCCCGGCAAGACGCTGGAAGTGCAATCGCTGCGTGGCCAGGTCTGGCTGCTGAACGTATGGGCGTCCTGGTGCGGACCGTGCAAGGAGGAACTGCCGGTCTTGCGCGAGGCGGCCCGACGCCACGGCATTCCGCTGTACGGTTTGAACTACAAGGACAAGCCCGAAGAAGCCGAAGCCTGGCTGGCGCGCAACGGCAATCCCTACATCGCTTCAGCCAGCGACATCGACGGCCGCGTCGGCATCGAATATGGCGTCTACGGCGTGCCCGAGACCTTCGTGATCGACCGCGACGGCCGCATCCGCTACAAGCAGCTGGGCCTGATCACGCCCGAGATCTGGCGCGACCGGATCCAGCCCGCGATCGAGGCGCTGCGATGAAGCGGCCGCCTATCCTGCCTCGCGGCCTGGCGTGGGCCGGCCTGCGCGCCCTGCTGCTGGCGCTGGCCTTGACGGCAGCCGCGCGCGCCCAGGTCCACGCCGGCGCCGCGCAGCCCTTGCCGCCTGTCCTGGAACAACGCGCCGACAAGCTGGCCCACGGACTGCGCTGCCTGGTGTGCCAGAACCAGACTCTGGCCGAGTCGAACGCGCCGTTGGCCCAGGACATGCGCAAGCTGATCCGCGACCAATTGGCCGAAGGCCGCAGCGATGCGCAGATCATGCGGTTCTTCGAAGACCGCTATGGCGACTTCGTGCGCTACGACCCGCCCTTCAAGCCCATCACCTGGCTGCTGTGGCTGGGGCCGTTCGCGCTGCTGGCGCTGGGCTTCTTCGTGCTGTTGCGCACCTTGAAGCGCCGCGCCGGCGCGCGCGCGCCCCTGACCGCCGACGAACGCGCGCGCGCGGCGCGCTTCCTGGATACCGGCTCATGACCACTCTCTGGATCACCGTGGTCCTCCTGCTGCTGGCGACCCTGCTCTGCCTGATCCCGCCGCTGCTGCGGCGCGCGCCCACCGAACAACCCGCGTCCGAGGCCAATGTGCGCGCGTTCTATCTGGCGCAGCGCGAACAATTGCGGCGCGACATGGACAACGGCAGCCTCACCGCCGCCGCTGGCATGCGCGCCGAAGAAGAGCTGCAGCGCGACCTGCTGCAGGACCTGGACTTGCGGCGCGGCCGCGGCGCGCCCTGGGCCGGGCAGCGCGCGGGGATCATGGCCGCCTGCCTGCTGACCGTGCTGATCCCGGTGGCGGCCGTGATGCTCTACGGCCAGTTGGGCAACCCGCGCGCGGCGGCCAGCGCCAGCGCGGGCCAGCCCGCCGAACCGCACGCGGCCGACACCGGCAATGACATGACGCTGGCCATCAACGCGCTGGCCCAGCGGCTGCGGGCGGCGCCAGATGATGCCGACGGCTGGTACATGCTGGCGCGTTCCTATGAAACCCTGGCACGCTACACCGACGCGGTGGCCGCCTATCAACAGGTGCTGCGCTTGGTCCCGGGCCAGCCAGCGGTACTGGCCGACCTGGCCGACGCGCTGCTGTCGGCCAACCAGGGCAACCCGGACGAGGCCTCCATCGCTGCGGTGGCGCAGGCCCTGGCCGCGCAGCCGGACCAGCCCAAGGCCCTGGCCCTGGCCGGCATGATGGCCTTGCGCCGCGGCGACGCGGCCGAGGCGCTGGCGCATTGGGAACGGCTGCAGGCCCAATTGCCGCCGGACTCGGAAGCCGCGAGGCAGATCCAGTCCAACATCGCGCAGGCGCGCAACATGGCCGCAGCACCCGCCGGCACACCTGCCGTGGCATCCACGGCCTCGCCCCCCGGCGCAGCGCCCGCTGCCGCATCCACGCCCCCCGCCGCTGGCGCAGCGCCCGCGGCCGCCGCTTCGAACGCCCGCATCAGCGGACGCGCAAGCATCGCCGATGGGCTGCGCGGCCGGGTCCAGCCCTCCGATACCGTGTTCATCCTGGCGCGTCCCGAGGAAGGTTCGCGCATGCCGCTGGCCATCCTGCGCATGCAGGTCTCCGACCTGCCACGGGATTTCGTGCTGGACGACAGCAGCGCCATGTCGCCGGACGCGACCTTGTCGCGCGCCAGCAAGGTGCGGGTGGAGATCCGCGTCAGCAAGTCCGGCACGGCGGCCGCGCGGCCGGGCGACCTGGGCGGCACGCTGCCCGGCATCGGCATCCATGCGGACGGACTGGAGCTGGTGGCCGATACCGTCGTGCCCTGAGGCACACAATACCGGCCCGCCCAGCGCTCAGACCCGCTCGATCCGCGCAGGCAGCCCCTGGCGCACCGCCGCGCCGGAGACCCAATCGATCCAGACGTTGGCATGCTCGCCGCGCGTGGCGTCGCCGAACCCCAGGTCGTTCAGGTTCACGCCCGCGGCCAGCGCCGGGTCGTGCGGCATGGGCTTGCCATCCACCACGTGGGCGCGCGCGCCCAGCTCGGTATGCCCGTAGCCGTGCTCGATGCCCACCGCGCCCGGCTGGATGCCGTCGCGCAGCAGCGCCAACCCGGTCACCGCGCCGCCCGGCGTCACGATACGTACCGCGTCGCCATTGCGGATGCCTAGGCGCTCCCCGTCCTGGCGGTTGATCGACACCGGATTGTGCGGATGCACCTGGCGCAAACGGTTCACGCCTATCGACATGGAACTCATCAGGTTGGACTTGAACGAGCTGAGCAAGAACGGCCAGTCCTTCTGCGCGTAGTGCGCCCGCATGTCGCGGCCGTCGGCCAGGCGCGTCGGATACCAGGTCGGACAGCCGCTATAGCGCTCGCCCGTCATGGAATGGCGAAAGCCCGCCAGTTCCTCGCTCCAGACCTGCAGCGGCTTGGCGTAGGCGACACGCGTCTGCCGCGTCCCCCCTTCTTCCACCCAGGCGTCCTGCATCTTGTCGAACCGCCCGCCACGGCTCATCACCATGGCGACCTGGCGCCATTCGCCCGGCTTGAGTTTCTGCTGCAGCAGCGCGCCGTAGCGGTCCACGCCGGTGAGCGCCATGTCGTCGTCGCTGGCCTCGGGCACGGGCTTGCCGGCCGCGAAAGCGATATTGGCCATGCCGCGCAGGAAGAAATCCTCCGGCGTGTCCAGCGCGTACTTGGCGCCGTCCTTGTCGGAGATGGCGCCCGCGCCGAAGCCCGGCATGCCCAGCCGCTTGGCGCAAGCGATCAGGAAGGTCTCCAGGCAGACCGGCTCGTCCGTGGCCGTGCGCGCCACGCGCGGCTGCACGGCCGGCCAGCGCACGGTGGACGCCTTGGCGACCACGTCCGCCCAGGGCGCCGAGACGCCCCAGCTTTCGTAGGTCACCGTGTCCGGCACGATGTAGTCGGCCAGCGCATTGGTCTCGTTGATGAAGGGGTTGATCGATACCGATAGCGGCAAGAGGCGCGGATCCTTCATCTTGTCGATGATGACGCTCTTCAAGCCGGCGATGCCGTAGATCGGGTTGCTCATGTGGTTGAACCAGACCTTGGCATGGTACGGATAACCCGCCAGCGCGGACGCCAGCATTTCCGAACTGAGCCCGCCGGTGGCCGGATACCAGGGCGCCGCGGCCGGATAGGCCGGCTGGCCGGCGGCTTTCTTGCGCTTGAATTCGTTGGACTTCTCGTACGGAAAGCGGTTGCGCGACAGGCCCACGCCCTTGGGCGTGGCGCGGTTGGCGAAGCCGGCGATGTTGTAGCGCGGCCCCTGCCCGTAGGGCGGGAACGGACCGGCGTCCAGCACCAGGCCGCCTTCGACGTTGAGGTTGCCCACCAGCGTGTTCAGCATGGCGATGGCGTAAGCGGTATAGAAGCCCGAGCCGCTCATGGTGCCGCCATGCGCATCGGCCACGGCGCGCTTGCCGTAGCTGGTGAAGCGCTCGGCCAGCGACGCGATCTTGGCGGCGGGCACGCCGCTCAGCTCCGCGTACTCGTCCAGCGTCTTGCGGCGCGCTTCCTCGCGCAGCAGCGACAGCGAACTGCGCACGCGCAGCGCCTGGGGCGCGCCGTTCATGCCGGGCGCGGCCACCGTGTCGTCCACGAACAGCGTGGCGGGCGCGGCCACGGTGTGCGGCGCCAGCGTGCCGTCTTCCAGGCGCACGACGTAGACGTCTTCCCACTTCTCGCCGGCATCGGCCGGGCGCGCCCAGCCCAGGTCTGCGCCGCGCAAGAAGCTGCCCAGGCGCGGATGGCCGGGCTCGGCCACCACCAGATGGGTAGCGTTGGTCCAGGCCGCCTCGCCCGCGGCCTTCATGGCCTCGGGGCCGGGCTGCGCCAGCGCGCGGGCGTCGTAGCGCTCGTTGTCCAGGATCCAGCGGATCAGGCCCATGGCCAGGCCCAGGTCGCCGGCCGGATTGACCGGAACCCACTCATTGCCCGATCCGGCCGACAGGCTGGACGAGGCCGGCAGCATGGGCGACACGACCACGTACGTAAAACCAGTCTCTTCCGGCCGCACGCGGGCCTCGGCCAACTGGCGGGCCTGGCGCTGGAACGGGTTGCCGGACTGCGCCGGGGCCGCGCCGATGAACAGGCCAAAGCGCGCATTGTCCCAATCCGGCTTGCCGTGGGGCATGCCCTTCAAATCGCCCAGCGCGGCGCCCGCGCCCACGCGGAAGCTCTGGCCGCAATAGGAACCGTGGTTGCTGAAGTTGACCGTGCCGAACGATTGTCCGGCAAAGCGCTGGATCAGCGGCGTGCGCCCTTCGTTGGACGCGTCGGTGAACAGGAACTGGTTGACCTTGGCGCCGTACTCGGGGTTCTGCGGGTCCAACGGCGTTTCGCGGTCGAAGATGGCGCGCAGGCCGTCCACCTGGCCTTCGCCGAACAGGTCGCCGCCTTCGCAGACTTCCTGCACCAGCTGTTCGAACGAAATGGTCTGCCACTTGCCCTCGCCGCGCTTGCCCACGCGCTTGAGCGGCTGCAACACACGGAAGGGGCTGTTCATCTGCTCCAGCATGGCCGAACCGCGGGCGCAGGACGTGGCGCGCCCTTCCAGGCCGTTGTCGCCGCCCAGCTGCGCATAGACTTCGCGCACCGGCGCTTCCATGGCGGCCGGCCGGGTCGTGGCCAGCGGATGATAGGGGTTGCCGGCCACGCGCAGGATGCGGTTTTCCTTCGTGTCCACGCGCAGGCGCACGCCGCACTGGGTCCAACAGCCCAGGCAGCTGGAGGGGCTGACGGTCTGCCCCGGCTGGGCGCTGAGCACGCCGGTCAAGGGATCGATGCGGAATTCCGGCGTCAGCGAGTTGCCGCGCACGGCGTGCGCCGTGGGCACGCCAGCCGTGCCTTGCGCCAGGCCCTTCACGGCCCGGACCACGGTTTCGCCATAGCCCGCCGCAAAAGCCGCCATGCCGCCGGCGACCACGCCGCCGCGCACCATCAGTTTGCGCCGCGCCTCATCGCGCGGCTGGTCGGGGGCCTCGTCCGGCGGGGCGCCGCGCTTGTCGTCTTCGTGTTGCTTGTCCATTGCTTCTATTCCATGTTCTTTCGTCTAGCGGCGGCGCTCAGGCCGCCAGGCCCCGCGTACGCGCCGGGAACAGATCCAGGGCGTAGGTCACGGCGGCGATCAGCGCCACGCACAGGCCCAGCACCCCCACCATGCCGAGCAGACCGTCGCTACCCCAGGGCATCTCGTACAGATAGAGGCCGGCGCCGTACTTGGGCACGCCCTGCACGCTCATGAAGACCACCCAGCGGAAGATCCAGGCCGCGGCCAGCATGGTCAGGGCCAGCACGGCCGAGGGCAGCGGCGCGGCCAGCGTGCGCGCCGGACGCTGCAGCAGCGCGATCATGCAGAAGCCAGTCGCCACCGCGCCTGCCAGACTGACGCGCCAGATGGGAAATTCCGCGAACAGGCGCAGGGCGGCGTCGAACGAGGGATCCATGCCCAGCAGCCCCAACAGCGTCCAGGCGCCAGCGCCCAGCGCCATCATCACCACCGCCGTCAGGCTCAAGCTGCGCAGCAGCTCCACCGGCATGGCCTGCGTGCCGCCGCGCAACCAGCGGCCCACCAGGAACATGGCCCCCAGCGCGCCCAGCCAGGCGGTCAGCGCGAAGTTCACGGGCAGGAACACCGTGTGCCACAGCGGCCGCGAACGCAGCACCATCACTTCGGCGCCGGTATAGACCAGGATGGACAGCGCCGACACCGCCAGCGCCATGCCCAGCGCGCGCACCCAGCCAATACGGCCCCACCACCAGGCGGCGCAGAACAGCAACGCCAGGGTCACGAACACCGGCAGCAGCAAGGCGCCCAGCCACATCCACGACCAGGGCGTGAGATGCGCGTAGAAATGCCAGAAGCGCCCGGGCTGGTGCAGGTCCGCCAACAGCGACACGGGCGCGGCGATGGCGCTGACCAGCAGCACCGTCACGGCCGCGGGCAGCAGGCGGCGCGCGGACGAGCCCGCGCCGCCGAAAGCCGCAAAGGCGGCGGTCAGCGCGGTGGTGGCGCTGATGCCGATGAGGAAGAAGTACTGCACGGCCCACGGCAGCCAGGCGGCGTCGTAGACCGGCGTCAACAATTCAGAGATCTGCATGGTCATCCCCTTCGATGGCTCAATGGCCGCCAGCCAGCCGCACGCCGGCCTGGCCGTCGACCTGATGGACGAACGCATCGGGCAGGCCGATGTAATAGACGTGGGGATCGGTCTTCATTTCGGGCTTGAGCACCTTGATGTCTTGCTTGTGCTCAACCAGCAGCTTGGAAATCGCGCTGTCGGGATCATTCATGTCGCCGATGACGCGCGCGCCGCCCACGCAGCTTTCCACGCAAGCCGGCAGCAGCCCCGCTTCCAGGCGGTGCTCGCAGAACGTGCATTTGTCGGCGGTCTGCGTTTCGTGGTTGATGAAGCGCGCGTCGTAGGGACAGGCCTGCACGCAATAGGCGCAGCCCACGCAACGCTCGTTGTCGACCAGCACGATGCCGTCTTCGCGCTGGAAGGTGGCCTGCACCGGACAGACCGGCACGCAAGGCGGGTTGTCGCAGTGGTTGCACAGGCGCGGCAGCATCACCATGGAGGCGGGGCCGCCGGCATCGGGCAGGACTTCGTATTGCAGGACGGTGGTGCGGAACTGCCCGATGGGGGGCAGGTTTTCCATGGAACAGCTGACCGTACAGGACTGGCAGCCGATGCACTTGCGCATGTCCACGACCATGCCGTAGCGCTTGCCCGGAATACCCGGGCGGCGCGGCGGCTGCCCATTGAGGCCGGTTGCCTCGGCGCGGATGGGTATGACGGTGGCCGCGGCCCCCAACCCCAATAAGCCCTTCAGAAAGCCTCGTTTACCCGGGAGTGGCGGTTCCGGGGGGCTGGCGGGGGTACTCATAGTGCTTCTCCAAGCGTTAATTCTGTTACGGGAATTAACTTATCACTTGGAGTTATATAGAGACTTGATAAGAATCAAACCGGGGACGGATAAGGGAAAACCCGTGGACGTAATACTCGCGTCTCGGCCCAATGCACGCTCAGAAACCGTCAATCCTCGATCTTGAGCGCCCGATTCCAGGCGGCCAGCTTGTGCTCGAACGAAGCCGCCGCATGCGCCGGGCTGGTCGACGGCAAGTCCATGTATTCCAACGGCACGGCCAGCCCGGGCAGCACGTGGCGGCGGTACAGCGCCGCGGCCTTGGCGCCGTTGAAGCAGACCCGGACGATGGCCGGGTGGCGTTCCAGGAATGCGGCGAAATCGTTGGCCACCAGGGTGTCGCCGCGGATGTCGGCGTCCAGGCTGCCGGGACGCTCGCAGGCTTGCAGCACGTCCCACAAGGCCACCCTGGCCGCCTGCAAGGCCTGCAGGCGCTGCGCATAGTCCAGGCCGGGATCGAAGCCGAAGACGCTGGCCGCGATGGGCCAGAAGGCATTGCGCGGATGGGCGTAATAGCGGCCCTGCCGCAGCGATGCCACCCCGGGCATCGAGCCCAGCACCAGCACGCGCGCGCCAGTCCCCGCCACCGGGGCGAAACCCTGGACCTGATCGTTGTTGCCGCCCGCCTGGGCCGTGCGCATGCCGTCTTCCATCTCCAAAGGATACGCGAGCCGCAAGTTCCACTCCCACTGTCCGATGCGTGGAACAGTGCTTACCAATGCCAGGGACTACCGCCCAAGGGGTTGCGCCCTTATCTTATTAACTATGACGAACGGCCCCGCTGGGGCCGCGCAACAGGAAATACGACCATGAAGAAGATCCTCGGATTGCATGCCAGCCCCCGTCCCCACTGGGTGGGCGACGGCTTCCCGGTGCGCTCCATGTTCTCCTACAACGACAAGGGCAAGAACACCAGTCCGTTCCTGCTGCTGGATTACGCCGGCCCCGCGCAGTTCGAGCCGGCCGAGCATCCGCGCGGCGTCGGGCAGCATCCGCACCGCGGCTTTGAAACCGTGACCATCGTCTACAGCGGCGAAGTCGAGCACCGCGATTCCACCGGCAACGGCGGCGTCATCGGTCCCGGCGACGTGCAATGGATGACGGCGGCCTCGGGCATCCTGCATGAGGAATTCCATTCCCACGCCTTCACCCGCAAGGGCGGCGAGCTGGAAATGGTGCAGCTCTGGGTCAACCTGCCCGCCAAGGACAAGATGGCGCCCGCCGGCTACCAGGGCATCCTCGACGCGGACATCCCGGCGGTGGAGCTGCCGGATGGCGCGGGCACGCTGCGCGTGATCGCGGGCAACTACGCGGGCCACGCGGGACCGGCGCGCACCTTCACGCCGATGGACGTGTGGGACGTCAGGCTGGCCGCCGGCAAGTCGGCGACCTTCCCCGTCGCCGCGGGCCGCAACAGCATGCTGGTGGTGCTGCGCGGCACGGTGCTGGTCAATGGCGAAACCGTCGCGCGCGACGCGCAGCTGGCGCTGTTCTCCCTGGAGGGCGAGGACATCACCGTCGAAGCCAACAACGACGCGGTGTTCCTGGTACTCAGCGGCGAGCCCATCGACGAGCCGGTGGTCGGCTACGGCCCCTTCGTGATGAACACGCAGGCGGAAATCGTCGAAGCCATCCAGGACTTCAACGCCGGCCGCTACGGCAAGATGCACTGAGGCGCCAAGGCCGGCTGGTCTCCCGTCCCGCACAGCGGGACGGGCCGCTAGGCCCGGCTCAGCGCCTGCGGGCGCCGCCGCAAGCGGCCCAGTCTGATGCCGTCGCGGATGTTCAAACCGATCAGCGTCAGGTTGGCGGCGCCTGCCGCCAGCTCCAGCGCCTGCACGCCGTAGAACACCCCATCCAGCTGCCCCGCCTGCGCGCGCAGCGCCAGGAACAACGCCGCAGGCACGAGAATCAGCAGTCCATTGGCCGCGATGAAGGGCATGCGCCTGCGCTTGGCCAATAGCAGTGGATGCCTGCCCTTGCCGCCCATCATGAAGCCGCTCGCCGCGGTCAGCATCATGCCCGGCACGAAACCCAGCAGCGCATAGGCGATGGCAAGCTTGACCTGAGCCACCGCGGACGCGGTCAGGAACAGTTCGGACACAACCGTCGATATCCAGAAGGCTGCCAGAAACAGCAGCGTCAACATCGCGGCGGCGGCATGGATTCTATGTTTCATGATCTTGCTCCGGTTGCGCGGGGACGTGCGCGGCCAGCAGGCCCGCCAGCACCCTCCCCGCCGTCTCCAGTTCGGCCGCGCTGAAGCCGCCGGCCAACTGCCGCGCGCGCTCCTTCCAGCGCGTGTCGATGGCGCCATAGACGCGCCGGCCTTCATCGGTCAGCCGGTACAGCGGCGAGCGCTTGTGCTGCGGATTGGGGCGGACTTCCACCAACTGCGCCTCGGACAGCAGATTGAGTTGCTTCTGCGCGCCCTGGCGCGTCACGCCCATGGCGGCAGCGACCTGCGGCGCGCTCAAAGGCTGCCCCGCCAGCGCCAGGGCGCCCAGCATCTGCCAGCGCGCGCTGGTGAGCGCTTCGGGCGCGACGAAGGCATCGCCCCAATCGAGCAACGCGCCGTTCAACTGGAACAAGGTCAGGATCACCCCGGTGAGCCGTTCTTCCTTGGTCGGATTCATGGTTGTCCTCCTTGGTTTTGCGTTTAATTGACAACCAGTTTCCAATAATGAAAACCGGTTGTCAATATGAATTTGCACCGCTTTTCTGCACTCCGCGGACAGCCGCCGCAAATAGCGGATAGCCCCCCCCGCCCCTGGACGGGTTTTCCACCAGTCCGCCCGGTCCGGCGCAGCTTTACTATCAGAGCCTTCAAGGCCCCGGCAGTGGAGTCCCCCCATGCTCGACACGACGCAGTCCGCCACCAGCACCGCTTGGCCGCCGGCCGCACCGCGGATCGAATCGGTCCTGGGCCTGCCGGCGCAGCAGCTATTCGCCTCCGGCGACCTGGACGAAGCGCGCTCCATGGTGGGCCGCGTGATGCGCCCGCACCACCTGGGCGTGGTCGGCGCGCTGCAGCGCCTGGACGCGCGCATGCACCACCAGCCGCTGGGCGAGGTCTCCTTGAACCGCCTGCGCTACGGCGCCAACGTCGAGATCCAGCCCGGTCCGCTGGAGGATTTCTTCCTGGTGCAGATGCCGCTGTCGGGCTGCGCCCGCATCAGCAGCGGCCCCCAGCAACTGGATTCGACGCCCGAGGTCGCCTCGGTCGTCAGCCCGGACGACGATCTGGCCATGCGCTGGGCCGACGACAACGACCAGTTCATGCTGCGCGTGGGCCGCTCGCTGCTGGAACGCACCCTGGTGGGCCATCTGGGCTGTGCGCTGGATCGGCCGCTGCGCTTCCAGCTGGGGTTCCGCTGGCGCGAATGCCCGGCCTGGCGCTGCCTGATGAGCTATCTGCTGGACTGTTCCACCCAGCACGCGAACCTGGCCGAGCACAAACTCATCGTGCATCAAATGGAACAGCTGGTCGCCGCCACTTTGCTGGCGGCCCAGCCCCACAACTACACCGGCGCCCTGCCCGGCCGCCGCGGCGCGGTGCTGCCGCGCCACGTGCGCAGCGTCCAGGACTATCTGCAGGCGCATGCGCACGAACCCGTCAGCGCCGAGCAGCTGGCGCGCATCGCGGGCGTCAGCGTGCGCAGCCTGTACGCGGGATTCAAGGAATTCCTGGGCGTGAGCCCCATGCATTACCTGCGCGACCTGCGCATGGAACGCGCGCACGCCGAACTGGTCTCGGGCGAGACCCGCAACATCGCCGGCGTGGCGCTGCGCTGGGGCTTCGCGCACATGGGGCGCTTCAGCGCCGGCTACAAGGAACGCTACGGCGTAAGCCCCAGCCAGAGCCTGCGGCGGCGCGGCTGAGGCGGCGCAGCTTCAGGGCCTGGCGGGCGAGGCTGGCTTCGCCTTGGCAGCGGCATCCTGCGCCATGACCTCGCGCGCAAGCTGGTTGATCTTGGGTGCGGCCTTCAAGGCGCCGTTCTTGTGCTGTTGCAGGAACTGACGCGCGTAGTCCTGCTCGAGCGCGCAGGGATTCACGTTCTTGCCCGTGAAGCCCACGGAGGCCTCTATCAACTTGCCGGCATGCGCCTGCTCGGCAAGGACGCGCTTGCGCATGGCCTGGATTTTTTCCGCCGCGTCCTTGCGCCCTTCCTGGGAGTTCAGGCGCTGGGCGAGCTTGGCGCGCAGCGCGGCCGGGTCTGCCGGCGCGCGGGCCAGGTCCATGCCCAGGGTCGCTTGCGCCAGGGACATGGCCACCAGCCCCTGGACCTCCGGGCCGTCTGCCGGGTACAGCCTGCAGGCGGCAATGAAACCCATGTGTGCGACCGCCCTGTCGCCGAGCCACTCCTGGCCGTCTTCGCTACCCATCGCAAAACCCAGCGAATTGCGCATCGGCTCCTGCACTTCAAAGCTGCTGCTCGCGTTCTGCGCCGCGGCAAGGCCGCCGCACAAGCAAAGCGCCAGCGCCGAAATTGTTCTTTTCATCATGTCCCCCGTGAGCGCTCGCCGGCGCGGATATCTCCACGCCGGATGCTATTCCAGCGTCAGCCAGAATGGTGAGCGAGGCCCGAAAACCCACGCGGGAGCCGGCCTACAGTTGCATCCGAACAACGCCTACTTTCCTCATCCGTTGCCCGCTCTGGCGCGGAAAGTGCATTTCCAGGACACTCGCGCAACAGAAAGCCCGCTGGTCTGGCGCAGCCCTGGGAAGGAAACTCGATGAAAACGCTAAAAAGCAGTCTTCTTCTTTGCGCTACGCTGTCCATCGGGACGGCATTCGCTTCGGACGATATCGACATGAAGGCGTTCGAGGCTTCGAGCCAGGCCTTGCGCTCGGCCGACGCGAAGGCCGAAGCCAGGCGCGCAGCCGTCGCCGCGCTTTCACCCCGCCTGCAGAAAATCCCGCTCGGCGAACGGGCCGGCGCACACATCGCGGCGGCCGGCGCTTGCGCCATCGACATTCCAATCGACGACATCAACAAGCTGTCATCGCTGGCGGTGGCGGAAGCAGTCATAGGCAAGCCGCTTGCTCAAGTCCCCTATGAGGCCAAAGCGATCTTGAAAGTCACCAGCGACGCTATTCGAACGCCGGAGGCGGTCGCTGCGGCAACCAAGCGCCAACAGCGGGCGAAAAATTTGGCTCAGAGCGAGCGCGATTGGGTTTCCCGGATACGAGTCCAGGTCAAAAAAATCAATCCCAAAGGCGAACCAAGCGACTGCCGGTATCTGCGTGGACAGATCGACGATCTGCTGGAAAACGCGGAGCGCGACAACTCCATCGACAAGGCCGAGCTCGTTCTGTTTGCCGTCCAGGAACTCCAAGGGCAACGCAAGCAGCCCCCCCGCTGACGCGCCCCTCGCCTAAGGCTGCTCGACCCAAGGCGCCGCCGCCTGGTCCCGGCTCCAGTGACGCCAGCCGTACCGGTAGGCGTGCTGCAAATAGGGCCCGCGCAGGATTCGAGGCTCACTGTCCGTGGCTTGTTCCGTGCCAAGCAAGTGCAGAACCTGAGCCCAGTCCGCCAGCCCGCCCCGGGCGCCGCGCAATGCCGCGTCCGCAAGCCGCCCGGCCTCTTCGACTGATTCCGCCCGCACCAGGAAGCAGGTATCCGCGCCATCCGGACCACCGGTGTACGGATCCCCGGATTCGTTGCCCCAGCGTATCGCTTCGTACAGATTCATGTCCCTGCCCCGTCCAATCGACAGCGCAACGATACCAGCAGAACAGCCCTGGAGAGAGGCGGCCAGCCAGGGCCTTCCGGTGCAGCCGCCAGACCTAGAACGGTATCCCCAGCTTCACATACAGCTGCGCGCCCTCGGGCCGGTTCTTGACCTTGAAGTCCTGCTGCCATTTCGCCGTGAACAGCCAGCCTTTTTCATTCATGTAGCGCACCGAGGGACCGACGCCGAAAGCGCGGGCGCGGCCGGCGGCGCTGTTGGGGCCGCTGTCGTCCGTGACC
>Ga0209699_100405_pt1 | contig 25782 bp, 28 predicted proteins | sample SynthPrep_1_END__FD_187204 | JGI IMG/M metagenome (GOLD analysis project Ga0209699, IMG submission 187204) | Synthetic microbial communities from Ohio, USA - SynthPrep_1_END_DS7_MetaG (SPAdes) (version 2) | ecosystem: Engineered > Bioreactor > Aerobic > Activated sludge | place: USA: Ohio...
CAGCGCAACGGTCAACCTGCGCTTCCCCGGCCAGTACTTCGATCAGGAAACCGGGCTGCACTACAACTACTTCCGCGATTACGATCCGCAGACCGGGCGCTATGTCGAGAGTGATCCGATTGGGTTGGATGGGGGACTGAATACCTATGGGTATGTGGAAGGGAATCCATTAAGTTATGTTGACCCAACAGGGGAGAACCCCTTAGCGGTACTTGGCTGGGCTTCCAGAGGCCTAGGCATTGCTGGAAGGGCTAGCGCTTTTTCAGGCCCCTCCAATCCTACGCTCCTGCCGCCAAGAGGATTGGCTTGGAATCCGGGCCAAGGACTGACTCTTCCTCCGCTTGCACCGCCGATGCCTACAACAGGTAGCGACAATATGTGCGAGCCTGAAGAAGGGGATAGAAAAACTGTCAGGCTCTCAAAGATAGCATTCTGAACACTTGCTATGGCTTGGAGCCTAGGAAAAGAATGAAGTGCTATGAGGCTGCTAATACAGCGTATCGCCAGTGCATGGGGTGGGAATAATTTACATGGGCATAATGAACGTAATTGCCAAAAGAGAGCTTCTTTACTCCATAAAGGGAGAGTCCACCCAGAGAGAATTTACCGTTAATATTGGTGCGCCATACCTTTTAGAAAAGGAGTTGGCAAGTTTTAACTGTGACCCTGGCGCGGCCAGCTGCACGATTGAATTCGACGGTTTGCGTGAAAGGAGTATAGAAGTACATGGAATTGATTTACTTCATGCTCTTCAAATGGCAGTGGACATAGACCCATACTTGAAGGGAATGCAGAATAAATACAACTTCTACTGGAGTACCGGCGAGCCATATTTCGAGTAAGGCTTTGTAAGGCGGGTCATTTACTCCACGCGGAAAAGAGCGCTACGACTTATATCTAGACCGTAGCGTTCCATCCCGGGTCGAGCTAGCGCCACAATCGGTGAATAAACCGAGTATTATCGGTTCTTCTTACTCGGATGCGAGGAAAATTGAGTCCCCCCAGCCAGCCCCAACGCAATCGAACTCGGGCAACCAGCTTTAGGAAGAGTGAGTATGACCACCAGCGATGGAATACAAGACAGTGACTGGGAAGAGGTCATGAGCTTGGCCGCTGCCGTTACCAATCAGATCGTCATGGGCCTGGATGCCGACCTGGAAAGAAAAAGGCTTCTCCGCCACCTAGACGAACTGGAGCAGCGGCATGGGCGGCTGCCTTCAATACTAAGCACGAGAGCAGACTACATCGACGATGCCGACACCAGCCTCTCGCTACTAAAAGAGGCTTATGTGTCCGCCGATGAAGTTGATGATTTCAAAAACAAAGTCATCATCAGCAGTTCAATAGCGGAGATATACCTTGACGCTTTCAACGACACGCCAAGAGCTGCTTTCTGGGTAGACGCCTTGAAGCGGAATCTCGAAAAATACCCTGACGATGAATATTTCAATGAACTTTATATGGCGTTAGCCCAGAGAATGGATGAATAGCTTTGCCACAAAGCGCTACACCAACTCCGAGGCGTGTACTCCACCGAAGGATTGTCCACCTGCTGGTTAGCAAAGGCTGGAGAACGCTTTTTATCCACCCTACTGGCTTCACGCATTCACCAGTAGAGGCCGCCTGGCTCCGCTCAGGGGTGATCTGAGATCGTCGTCATTCCCAGGCAGCGGCTTCATCACGGAACAACGCTTGCGCTAGCCCGAAGGGAATCATCCAGTAGGCCACGAAACGCCTGGACTCCCGCCTTCGCGGGAATGGCTCTAAACAGCGTTGTCAGAGTGTCCCTAGGGAAACGCTGAAAAAACCGTCATGACTCGCTGCGCTCGCCCTGTTCGGGCCGCACTGAAGTGCGCTCAGCGCAAGCGCTGTCACGCGTAGGCGGAACTGCGAACTTGCTGGGCGCCCGCCTTCGCGGGAGTGACGATAAATGATTTTTTCAGAACATCCCTAGGTATCCCGACGCAGATCGGGCGGGATGGGCAGGTCGGGTAGCGGCCCTGGGCGCTTGCCCTTGCCGGCACGGTACTGGCGCAACTGGTAGACGTAGGCCAGCACCTGCGCCACGGCGAGGTAGAGGCCGGCAGGGATTTCCTGTTCGAGTTCCGTGGAGTAGTACACCGCCCGTGCCAGCGCCGCAGACTCCAGCACCATCACTTCATGCTCCTGGGCGATTTCGCGAATCTTCAACGCCAGGAAGTCGCCACCCTTGGCCAGCAACACCGGCGCACCGCCCTTGTCCGGGTCGTATTTGAGCGCCACGGCGAAGTGGGTCGGGTTGGTGATCACCACGTCGGCCTGAGGCACGGCCTGCATCATGCGGCGTTCGGCCATCTCGCGCTGCAACTGGCGAATGCGCCCTTTGACTTCCGGCTTGCCTTCGGTGTCCTTGTACTCGTCGCGCACTTCCTGCTTGGTCATCTTGAGCTTGTTCTTGTGGCTCCACAGCTGGAACGGCACGTCCACCGCAGCGATCAGGATCAGCCCACACGACAGCCAAAGCGCACTCCAGCCCACCACGCTGAGACTGTGCAGGATCGCCGGCTCGACCGGCTCGTTGGCGATGGCCAGCAGGTCGTCCTGATCCATCGACAGCACCATCAGCGCCACGGCGAGGATCACCAGGAACTTGGCCAGGGCCTTGAGCAGCTCCACCAGCGCCTGCACCGAGAACATTCGCTTGAGCCCGGCCAGCGGATTCATCCGGCTCCCCTTCGGCTGCAAGGCTTCGACAGAGAACAACCAGCCGCCCAGAGCGATGGGGCCGGCGATGGAGGCGATCAGCAAGGCGATGAGAAACGGCTGCATCGCCAACAGGGCATGCTTGCCGGCAGCCAGCAGGTAGAGCGCCATGCTGCCTTCGTTCAGCAGCACGTCACGCGGCAGGCTGAAGCTGCCGCGCATCAGATCGAGCATGGCACTCCCCATCTGCGCACCGAAGATCATCAGGGCGATGGTGCCGGTCAGGGTGACCGCCAGGGTGTTGAGCTCCTTGGAGCGAGCGATCTGGCCTTTTTTCCGCGACTCTTCGAGCCGCTTGCCTGTGGGTTCCTCGCTCTTGTCGGCGCCACTCTCGCTCTCGGCCATGGCTACCTCGTGCGGGCGAATTCGCCCAGTTGCTGCAGGGCGTCACTGGCCAACCCCTGGAACAGGTTGCCGAAGTCGGAAAGCCCCACCCAGAAGATCACCAGACCGAGGGCCAGCGTCAGGGGGAAGCCGATGGAGAAGATGTTGAGTTGTGGTGCGGCGCGGGTCATCACACCGAATGCGAGGTTGATCACCAGCAGCGCGGTGACGATTGGCAGTGTCAACAGCAGGCCGGCACCGATCACCCAGCTCAGCTTGCCAGCCAGCTCCCAGTAATGGCCGAGCATCAGGCCCTGCCCCGGCGGCAAGGTGACGAAGCTCTCGGCGAGAATTTCCAGCACCACCAGGTGGCCGTTGATGGCCAGAAACAGCAGGGTCACCAGCATCAGCATGAACTGGCCGAGCACCGGCACGGAAACCCCGTTGGTCGGATCGACCATGGAGGCGAAGCCCAGGCCCATCTGCATGGCGATGATCTGCCCGGCCACGGCGAACAGGTGGAAGAACAGTTGCAGGATGAAACCGAACATGGCGCCGATCAGCACCTGTTCGAGAATCAGCAACAGGCTGCGCAGGCTGAGGGCGTCCACCTGCGGCATGGGCGGCAAGGTCGGCACCAGCACCACGCTGATGGCCAGCGCCAGGTACAGACGCACACGGGTCGGCACCAGTTGGGTACCGATGATCGGCATTACCATCAACATCGCGGCGATGCGAAACAACGGCAGCAGGAACTGGGCCACCCAGCCGCTGATCTGCTCGTTGCTCAATTCCAGCATCGCGCCCTGCCCCTCAACCTATGAGGTACGGAATGTTCTGAATCAGCGTCTGGGTGTACTCCATCAGTTGGCTCACCAGCCAGGGGCCGGCCCAGATCAGCGTCAGCAGCATCACCATCAGTCGCGGCAGGAAGCTCAACGTCTGTTCGTTGATCTGCGTGGCGGCCTGGAACATGGCGACCACCAGGCCCACCAATAGACTCGGTACCACCGCCAGGCCGACGATCAGGACGATCAGCCAGAGCGCTTCACGGAACAGGTCAACCGCAACCTCGGGAGTCATGTCGAGCCTCGCTATAAGGTGCCGAAACTGGCGGCCAGGGTGCCCATGATCAGCGCCCAGCCGTCGACCAGCACGAACAGCATGATCTTGAATGGCAGGGAGATGATCAGCGGCGAGAGCATCATCATGCCCATCGCCATGAGGATACTGGCGACCACCATGTCGATGATCAGGAACGGGATGAAGATCATGAAGCCGATCTGGAACGCGGTCTTCAGCTCGGAGGTGACGAAGGCCGGAACCAGGATGGTCAGCGGCACGTCCTCGACGCCGGCCAGGTCGGTGCGTTTGGACAGGCGCACGAACAACGCCAGGTCACTCTCACGGGTCTGCGCCAGCATGAAGTCGCGAATGGGCACCTCGGCGCGCTTCAACGCTTCCTGCGCGACGATCTCCTCGTTGAGGTAGGGCTGCAGGGCATCGGAATTGATCCGGTCGAACACCGGCGCCATGATGAACAGCGTGAGAAACAGCGCCAGACCGACCAGTATCTGGTTCGAGGGGGTCTGCTGCAGACCCAGAGCCTGACGCAGGATCGAGAATACGATGATGATCCGGGTGAAGCTGGTCATCAGCATGACGAACGCCGGAATGAAGCTCAGCGCGGTCATGATCAGCAGTATCTGCAGACTGACCGAGTACTCCTGCTGACCTTCCGCATCGGTGGACAGCGTGATGGCCGGGATCGACAAAGGGCTGTTGCCCTGCTGAATCAGCGAACTGCCTGTCGGCGGGTCTTCGGCAAACGCCAGCGAGGCGGCCAGGCTGAGCACCAACACCAGCAACAAACGCAGCATCAGGATTTGTCCTTCTGATCCTTGCCCAGCAGCTCCATCAGGCGCTGGGCGAACTCCGGCGTAGCCGGCTCGGCATCGGCCAGGTGTACCGGCTCCTTGAGCACATGCAGCGGCGTGATGCGTCCGGCGGACAGCCCCAGCAGAATCTGCTCGCTGCCCACCTGCACCAGCACCAGGCGATCACGCGGGCCGAGCGCCTGGGTCGACAGCAGCTTGATCACCTGCCCGCCACGTGGCGTCAGCCGCTGCACGCGACGCAACAGCCAGGCCAACAGGAAGATCAGGCCGATGACCAGCAACAGACCCAGCAGCAACTGGCCGAGTTGGCCGGCAATATCGCTGCCAGCCATCGGGGTCGCCGCCTTGCCGGCAGGCTCGGCAGCCAGTACGACGCCAGGCAGCGCCGACAGCAACGCAAGAAGTCGGGCCATGGTCAGCGCAGCTTCTTGATACGTTCGCTGGGGCTGATCACGTCGGTCAGACGGATACCGAACTTCTCGTTGACCACCACCACTTCGCCGTGTGCGATCAACGTACCGTTGACCAGCACATCCAGCGGCTCGCCGGCCAGGCGATCCAGTTCGATCACCGAGCCCTGGTTGAGCTGCAGCAGGTTGCGGATGGTGATGTCGGTATTGCCCACCTCCATGGAAATGGAAACCGGAATGTCCAGGATCACATCCAGGTTGGGCCCTTCCAGATTGACCGGAAGGCTCGCAGCAGGCGGCGCATTGCCGAACTCTTCCATCGGCGCACGTGGTGCCGCAGGCTGCGCCGGTTGGGCGGCCGCCTGCCCGGCCAGCATCGCGTCGATGTCGTCCTGACCGGCATCACCCGCCTCGGCCAGTGCCGCGGCCCACTCATCGGCCAGCGCCTGTTCCTCGGGGGAAGTGTTTTCTTCGTCTGCCATCGTTTTTCCTCGCCTGGCTTCAGCTGTTCGTTCGCATCGGGCCTACCGGCCCGCCAAGGTTGCCAGCCGCTCAGCGCTGGCGTTCGACCGGTTCGAGCACCTGCAAGGCCAGGTTGCCCTTGTGGGCCCCCAGCTTGACCTTGAAGGTCGGCACGCCATTGGCGCGCATGATCACGTTCTCCGGCAACTCCACGGGGATCACGTCGCCCGGCTGCATGTGCAGGATGTCGCGCAGTTTCAACTGCCGGCGGGCCACCGTGGCGCCCAGCGGCACGCTGACGTCGAGAATGTCCTCGCGCAGCGCCTTGATCCAGCGCTCGTCCTGATCGTCGACGTCGGACTGGAAACCGGCGTCGAGCATCTCGCGGATCGGCTCGATCATCGAATACGGCATGGTGATGTGCAGGTCGCCACCACCGCCATCGAGTTCGATGTGGAAGGTGGAGACCACCACCACCTCACTGGGACTGACGATATTGGCCAGCGCCGGGTTGACCTCGGAGTTGACGTACTCGAAGTTGATGTCCATGACCGCATGCCAGGCTTCACGCAGGTCGACGAAAGCCTGGTCGAGCACCATGCGCACGACACGCAGTTCGGTCGGGGTGAATTCGCGGCCTTCGATCTTCGCGTGTCGCCCGTCACCGCCGAAGAAGTTGTCCACCAGCTTGAAAACCAGCTTGGCGTCGAGGATGAACAGGCCCGTGCCGCGCAACGGCTTCATCTTGACCAGATTGAGGCTGGTCGGCACGTAGAGCGAGTGGACGTACTCGCCGAATTTCATTACCTGTACGCCGCCGACGGCCACGTCAGCCGAACGACGCAACAGGTTGAACATGCTGATGCGGGTGTAACGGGCAAACCGCTCGTTGATCATTTCCAGGGTCGGCATGCGCCCACGGACGATACGATCCTGGCTGGTCAGGTCATATTGCTTGACGCTCCCCGGCTCCGCAGCGTCTTCGGTCTCCACCAGCCCGTCGTCGACACCATGCAACAGGGCATCGATCTCATCCTGGGAAAGCAGGTCTTGCACGGCCATGTTCGGCTCCCGGCTACTGCAAAACGAAATTGGTGAACAGCACCTGTTCGACCACGGTGCTGCCGGTTTCCTTCTGAGCCAGTTCCTGCACGCTGGCCAGTGCCTGCTGCAGAAGCATCTCCTTGCCCAGCGAGGTCTGCAAAGCAGCGAAATCCTGACCGGAGAGCAACATCACCAAGCGGTTGCGCAGTACCGGCATATGTACCTTGAGCTTCTCCATGCCGGCGGCATCGCGACTCATCAGCGCCATGCTCACCTGCAGGTAGCGGGTGCGATTCTGGTAATTGAAATTGACCACGAAAGCCGGTTGCAGATCCTGATAGATCGCGGGCTGGCGTACCGGTGCAGTGCTGACGGCCTCGGCCGGCTTGGCCTCCTCGCTCTTGTCACCCTTGCTGAGGATGAACCAGGTACCGCCGATGGACAGGCCGACAGCCAGAAGCAGGCCTACGACGATGAGGATGATGAGCTTGAGTTTGCTCTTGCCGGCCGGCTGCCCGTCGGCGGCCGGTGCTGCTTCTTTCTTAGCCATGCCAATAATCCGTCACTGTCGGAGTTCTTTCCGCATTCAAGGGGTTAGGAGCAAGTGTTATGCCAGCATATGAGCAGGCTTGTCTAACAGGCCGTTGAAAAACCATCGGCGCGACGTGGCATCGACGGCCTGTTTCGACAACCTGTCAGCTCTGGGCTGCGGATTTAACAGGGCCGCGCCCTCGCTGTCACCCCAAAATGCATTCGCCCGGGTGGCCTATCGACCGCCCGGGCGAATGCAAGTCTAGCGGAGGAATGCAGACCAGCGGACATCGGGCACGGTCTGCACGGCCGAATCCTGGCCTAGCGTGGGGCGGATGACAGGTCAGCCATCCGCCAGGAGAGGATCAGGCGTAGTAGTCCACCAGACCACGCCCCGAGCTCAGGTGTTCGCTGCGCACCTCCTGATGAACGCTCGGCAGCGCCTCATCGGCCACCAGGCGACCATCGCTCGAGCCGCTGCCACCACGACCGCCCTCACCCTGCCCTTGCCAGCCACGATTGAGCGACTGATCGGAAACGTTGGCATCGGCCAGGTTCATGCCCTGCTGGGCGAACAGCTCGCGCAGCCGGTGCATCTGCCCTTCCAGCGCCTCACGCACCCCGGCGTTGGGGCTGGCGAAGGTCACCTGAGCCTGATCCTGGGAAAGGTTCACGCGTACCTCCAGACGCCCCAGCTCGGCCGGGTCGAGCTGGATCTCGGCCGATTTGAGGTTCTGGCTGGACAACCACATGACGCGATCCACCACCGCCTCGCTCCAGCCGCCCTGATGCATGGCAACGGGCTGCCCCGGCACCAGCGGCAGGCGCGGTGCGGCAGTGGTCTGCTGGTTCAACGCCTGGGTCAGGGCATTGAGCTTGCTGACGAACTGGTCGGGGCGGCTGGGCTGCACGCTATCCTTGAGGCTCTCCAGGGCCTCCCTGGCCAGATCATCGAGCGGCAACTCCAGCGTCGGCTCATCGCTGACCTTGGCTTTCTCCTCGCCCTTGCCCATGGCTGCCATCGCTGCCGCGAAATCCGTGCTGTTCGCTCGCGCGCTCTTGCCGGTGCTCTCTTGCACCACCTGGGCTTTGCTCTCCTCTTCCGGCACCTGCTGGAGCATGGCCAGCGGATCGAGCGCCTCCTCCTCCAGCACCGGCTCATCCGCCTGTTCGCTGGCAAAGCTGCTGATGACCAGCGCGGGCGCGTCCAGTGCGTCCTCGGCGGGTGGGGCCTCTTCGGACTGCGGCTGGCTGCCCCCAAGCGCCATGGCCAGTAGCGGATCGAGCGCCTCCTCTGGAGCCTCCTCGTCAGTCGGCAAGGAATTGCCGGAGGCGGCAACATCCGCCTCCTCGGCGGCAGCGCCTGGCGACTCGGAAGCAGGCTTTGCCGGCTCCTGGTTATTCTGTGCAGTGCCGTTGGTGCGCTCGCCAGGCTTGCTCTGGCGCTCTTTGGCATACACCTCGGCAAAGCTGGAAGCCCCGTTCTTGTTGGGCTCGGGTGCCTTGGCGGGAGGCTGCGCCTTACTCTTCACCTCAGGCGTGGCCTGCAGGCGCAGGTCGGGAAACGCGGACATGGACGCTCTCCGTCTGTTGGGTCGTGACGGTGTCAGAGCAAAGGATGGGCCAACTCGGGCAAGAGTGCTGAAAAAAGAAGCCAGGGGAACGCTGAAAAAGCCGTCATTACTCGCTGCGCTCGCCCAGCTCGGGCCGCACTGAAGTGCGTTCAGCGCGAGCGGGACAGTGGTTCGATCGCTGAACAGCGCTTGCGCTGGCCCGCAGGGAAATCATCCAGAACCTGCGAACCTCCCGGGCTCCAGCCTTCGCGGGAGTGACAATGAATGACTTTTTCAGAATATCCCTAGATGCGATAACGCTGGCGTTCGGACTTGAACAGGATGCGGACGATGGCAAATTCGCGCTCGATCTGCTCGATCAGCGCCGGGGCCAGATCAAGCGCCTCGCGCCGCCCCGCATCCTCGAGTTGCTTGCACAGGCCGGCGAGCATCACCGCGCCCATGTTGCTGCAACTACCCTTGAAGCTGTGGGCAGCCAGGCACAACCCCTGCGCATCGCCTTCGGCTTCGGCCTGATGAAGAAGACGCAGACGCTCTTCGGAATCGGCCACGAAGGTATCGAGCAGAATCGGGTATTCGTCTTCCATGACGTCCTGCAGCGCAGCCAGGACAGTATCGTCGAGATGGATATCGGACACCGGGTCACTCCCTGAACAGACCCTGAACATTATGCCTCAGCGGTCCAGCAAAACTCCACGCTGACACCCTGACCTGCGGAATCGCCATGAAATCGGTCGCTGAGTTCGCGCACCAGCGTCAGGCCACGACCGCACAGGGCATCATCCTGCCCGGCCGGGGCGGTCGTCGGGTCGAAGCCCGGACCACTGTCCTCGACTCTCACGATCAGGCGCCCCCCACCGGCCTGCGGAAGCATCTGCAGGTGAAAACGCACGTAGCCGTCCTCCAGCGCCGCCAGGCGCAAGCGCCGTTGGCGATAGTACTCGGCAAAGCCGCTGGCATCCTGCTTGAGTGACGAGTCCAGCCCCATGACACCGTGCTCCAGCGCATTGGAATACAGCTCGGAAAGCACCGTGTACAACTCGCCACCGCGCGGCCGCAGCGCCTGTACGTCCAGCAACAGTTGCAGGAGATAGGGCAACGGATTGAAGTGACGCAGGCTCTGCGCGCGAAATTCGAAGCTCGCCGACCAATCCAGTGGGCTGCTTTGCCCACTATCGGCAAAGGCCAGGGGCCGGGGACGCTCGTCATCATCGGCGAGGCCGACCTGGAGCATGCTGACGTCGTCCTGCTGCTCACCGCGAAATGCAACCAGCGCCTGCTGGATTTCCTCGAACAGAACCTGCGGCTGGCGATTGGCATCGAGCAGGGCCAACAGCCGTGTCTCGCCGAACAACTGGCCTTGCCGATCGGTCGCCTCCAGAACGCCGTCACTGAGCAGGAAGATGCGATCACCCGATGCCAATGGATAGACTTCGCAGCGATCACTGAAGGCAGCGGGCTCGAGAATGCCCAGTGGCAGGTGGCGCGAGACCAGCGCCTGGCGTGGTCGCCCATCGCCATGCAACAGGTGACCATCGGGCAGCCCGCCGTTCCAGACCTCCAGCAATCCCCGCTTGCTGCTGATGTTGAGCAGGGTGGCGCAGCAGAAGACCCCCACCGGCAGGATGCGCTTGAGCTTGGCGTTGATCTCGCGAAGAATCTCGCTCAGGGCATGCCCCTTGGCCGTCATGCCGTAGAACACCTCGGCCAGCGGCATGGCGCCGATGGCCGCGGGCAAGCCATGACCGGTGAAGTCGCCCAGCATCACATGCATGCCGCCCGAGGGCTTGTAGGCAGCCAGCAGCAGATCACCATTGAACAGCGCGTAGGGCGATTGCAGATAGCGGATGTTCGGTGCATCCAGGCAACCGGAATGTGCCACCTTGTCGAATACCGCCTTGGCCACGCGCTGCTCGCGCAACAGGTGCTCGTTGTGGCGGGCGATCAGGTCACGCTGCTGCAGCACGGTGCCCTGCAAGCGACGCAGGCGATCCATCGCGCCGATCTTGGCTTCGAGAATCACGCGGTTATAGGGCTTGGCGAGAAAGTCGTCGCCACCGGCCTCCAGGCAGCGCACCAACGCCTCGCTCTCGGTCAGCGAGGTAAGAAAGATGATCGGCACCAGTGCCTCGCCGGCCTGCTGCTTGATCCTGCGCGCCGCCTCGAAGCCGTCCATCACCGGCATCAGGGCATCCATCAACACCAGTTGCGGACGCTCCTGATCGAACAGGGCGACCGCTTCCAGGCCGTTGCTCGCAGTCAGTACGCGGTGCCCCTGTCGACTGACGATGGTGGACAGCAGCATGCGGTCGGCCGCATTGTCCTCGGCGATCAGGATCGACAGGCGCTCAGGCATGCTCAACTGATCTGAAAGAGTTGCTCGAAGTTGGAAATCGCGAGGATCTTGCGCACGTCGCTGCTGCAATTGAGCAGGCGAATCTGCGCCGCATCGCCACCGGCATGATCACGCAGCAGCAGAAGCATGCCAAGCGCCGAGCTGTCCAGATAACTGGTGTCCTGCAGGTCGACCTGATAGCGCCTGGGCGTGATGGTGACACGTTCGTAGGCGTCACGAAATTCCTGGTGAGAGGCGAAGTCGAATCGTCCTCGAATCACGATGGTCAACTCTTGCCCGTCAGCCGACGGTTGCGAGGTGATGGCCATTTTTGCTCCTTTGTCGAGACCTTGCCGGATTAGGTGGCGTACGCCCAAGGTGTAGCATCTGGCAGAGAGCGAGACAACTGCTATCAGGTCTCGCCGCGATCGATCAGGCGTTGCGCCAGCTCGTCGAGCAGCTTCTGCTCCCGTTTGTCCTCGGCCAGCCGCGCCTCGCTGATGTAGCGCTGCACCAGCTTGCGCAAGCCCTCCAGACGCGCGTACCGCTGCTGCCAGATGGCGCGAACCTTCTCCAGGTTGGCGCGATGCCAGTCGATGCTCTGCTGCTGTTGAGCGACGGCTGTCTCCAGCTGTGACAGGAAGCGCTGGTAGTTCATCAGCCATTGGCCCGATACGCCCTTGCTCCCCTCGCTGATCCACTGCTGCTGGTAGTCGCCGCGAAAGCGCTCCAGCTCACCGAGCTTGGCTTCGGCCTGGCTGACCAGCCCCTGGCAATGCCCAAGCTGACGCGCGGCTTCGCGCTCGGCCTTTTCCGCCATGTCGACGACCGGTTGCAGACGCTTGGCGCGGCTCAGGCTCATCGCTGGATGACTCGCTCAGACGCCGTCACTGCCCGAGCGCCATCGCCAGTTGCTCGCGACTCTGCGCCATGGGCACGCTCTCGCTGAGCCCCTGACGCAGGTACTGCGCCATCACCGGCTGACGAGCGATGGCCAGATCGGTATCGGCGTCACCACCGGGCACGTAGGCACCGACGCTGATCAGGTCGCGACTTTGCTGGTAGCGCGCCCACAACTGCTTGAAGCGTTGTGCCTGCTTCAGTTGTTCGGGCGACACCACCTGCGGCATCACCCGGCTGATGGACGCCTCGATGTCGATCGCCGGGTAGTGCCCCTCTTCGGCCAGGCGCCGCGACAGCACGAAGTGCCCGTCGAGCACCCCTCGCGCAGCGTCGGCGATGGGATCCTGCTGGTCGTCTCCCTCGCTGAGCACGGTGTAGAACGCGGTGATCGATCCGCCGCCGGCTTCGGCGTTACCGGCACGTTCCACGAGCTTGGGTAGCCTGGCGAAGACCGATGGGGGATAGCCCTTGGTCGCCGGCGGTTCACCAATGGCCAGGGCGATCTCGCGCTGGGCCTGGGCATAACGGGTGAGCGAGTCCATCAGCAGCAGGACGTTCCTGCCCTTGTCGCGGAAGTATTCGGCGATACGCGTGCAGTACTGCGCCGCACGCAGACGCATCAGCGGCGCATCATCGGCCGGTGACGCCACGACCACGGAGCGTTTGAGCCCCTCTTCGCCAAGAATCTCGTCGATGAACTCCTTGACCTCGCGCCCCCGCTCCCCGATCAGCCCGACCACGATGATCTCGGCCTCGGTGAAACGGGTCATCATGCCCAGCAGCACCGACTTGCCCACGCCGGTACCGGCGAACAGGCCCAGGCGCTGACCACGGCCAACGGTGAGCAGGCCGTTGATCGAACGAATGCCGACATCCAGCGGCTGGCTGATGGGGTCGCGATTGAGCGGGTTGATGGTCGGGCCGTCCATCGGCACCCAGTCCTCGGCCTTCATCCCGCCCTTGCCATCCAGTGCCCGGCCGGCGCCATCGAGCACCCGGCCGAGCATGGACATGCCCATGGGCAGGCGCCCGGCATCCGGCAACGGCACCACCCGCGCCCCGGGAGCGATACCCGCCAGGCTGCCGACCGGCATGAGGTAGATCTTGCCGCCGGAAAAACCCATGACTTCAGCTTCGACCTGAACCGGGTGATAGCTGTCCTCATTGATCACCAGGCAACGACTGCCGATGGCGGCACGCAGGCCTTCGGCTTCCAGGGTCAGACCGACCATGCGCAACAGGCGGCCTTCGAGAATCGGCTGGCCGGGCAGACTGATCGCATCGCTGTAGCCCTCCAGACGCCGGGCGAAGCTCACCCGTTCAAGACGCATCGTGGCTGTCCAGATCCAGGCTGATATCCGCCTCCGGCGGCTGGGTGATCTGTGCCCGCTGCTGCTCGAACAGTTGCTTGAGGGCCTGCGCCATGCGGGTTTCGATGCTGGCATCGATCTGGCTGTGCTCCGACTCGATACGGCAACCGCCAGGCAGCAGGCTGTCGTCCTCGAGAATGCGCCAGCTTTCCTCATGGCGCTCGCGCAGCGCCTTGATGGTTTCGAAATCCTGCGGGTTGACCTGGATACGCACATTGCCCGCGCCCATGGGCAGCAGCTTGAGCGCTTCGCGCAGCACTTGCCGGATCTGGCTGGAGTCGGTGGTCAATTCGCGCTGGATCACCTCGCGCGTCATGTGGCTGACCAGACGCACCAGGGCGACTTCCAGTTGCTGATCCTGCTCGGCGATGGGGTCGAGCAACTGCGCCATCAGCTTTTCCAGGCCGCCGACCTTGACCGCCAGGGCGGCGTCGGCCTCCTGCCTGGCCTTGATCTGGCCGGCATGGAAGCCGTCCTTCTCACCGGTGGCGAAACCTTCGTTGTAGGCATCCTGGCGGATGGCCTCGAGTTCATCGAGTGTCAGCGGCTTGACGTCTTCGAGCGCGACTTCCTCGATCTGGCCGCTCTCCTCGGGCTCGACGACGGGGGGCGGAGCCGCCTCGGCGATCACTTCTTCGGATTCGACCACGACCGAGCCCGGCTCGTCGAAGCTGGGCAGTGCCCAGCGGTCGAAGGTACCCAGATCCTTGGCGCGAATCAGCTCGCTCTCCGGCTCCTTGGCGGCCATGCGTCAGCTCCTAGACCATCTCTTCGCCGCCCTTGCCACCGAGGACGATCTCTCCGGCTTCGGCCATGCGGCGGGCAATGGTGAGGATTTCCTTCTGGGCGGTCTCGACGTCGCTGACGCGCACCGGCCCCTTGGCCTCCAGGTCGTCGCGCAGCAGTTCGGCGGCACGCTTGGACATGTTCTTGAACACCTTGTCCTTGATCGCGTCGTCGGCGCCCTTGAGCGCCAGCACCAGCACCTCGGACGACACTTCACGCAGCAGCGCCTGGATGCCGCGGTCGTCGACGTCGGCCAGGTTGTCGAAGACGAACATCAGGTCTTCGATCTGTGTCGACAGGTCTTCGTCCACTTCGCGGATCGAGTCCATCAGTTGGCCTTCCACCGAACTGTCGAGGAAGTTCATGATGTCCGCGGCACGCTTCACGCCGCCCATGGACGCGCGCGTGGTGTTGGCACTGCCGGAGAACTGCTTCTCGAGAATCTGGTTCAGCTCCTTGAGCGCGGAAGGCTGTACGGTGTTCAGCGAGGACACGCGCAGGATGATGTCCAGACGCACCTTGTGATCGAAATGGCTGAGCACCTCGCCGGCCTGATCCGGGTCGAGATAGGCAACCACGATGGCCTGAATCTGTGGATGCTCGTAGCGGATCACGTCGGCCACGGCACGCGGCTCCATCCACTTGAGGCTGTCCAGACCACTGGTGCTGCCGCCGAGCAGGATGCGGTCGATCAGGTTGCCGGCCTTGTCCTCGCCCAGCGCCTGGGTGAGCATCTTGCGAATGTAGCCATCGGCGCCGACCCCCAGGCTGGTCTGGTCGCCGACGATGTCGACGAACTCGGCCATCACCTGCTCCACCTGCTCGCGATGGATGTTGCGCATGCCCGCCATGGCCACGCCAACGCGCTGCACTTCCTTCGGCCCCAGGTGACGCAACACCTGAGCGGCGTCCGTCTCACCGAGCGACAGCAAGAGAATGGCGGCCTTGTCGACCTTGTTCAGCTTGGTAGCGGTACGGTTGTCACTCATCGGCGTTGATCCACTCTTTCACGACCTGGGCGACGCGGCCAGGATCTTCCGCCACCAGACTCTTGATGGCGTTCAGTTGTGCATCATACCCCTCGCTGGGGCTTGGCAACATGATGCTCTGCGGGCCACCAAGGCTGACGCGATCATCGGAAAGCTCGCCGCCCAGGCCACCCATCTCACCCAGTTCGACATCGCCGGAGGCTGCCAGATCCTTGCCCTTGCCACCGCCGGTGATGTTGTTGAGCACAGGACGCAGCACACCGAACACCAGCAGCAGGATGAACAGCACGCCCAACACCTGCTTGACGATGTCCCAGAACCACGGCTGGGTATAGAACGGAATGTCCGGAATCTCTTCGCCCATCGACGCGGTGAACGCGGTGTTGATCACGCTCACACTGTCGCCACGACTGGCATCGAAGCCTACCGAATCCTGCACCAGGCGGGTGAAGCGCGCCAGATCATCGGCCGTCCACGGCACACGGCTGGACTCGCCGGTAGCCGGGTCGACACGCACCTGGTCGTCCACCACCACGGCCACCGACAGACGGCGCAGACGCCCCTGCTGCTGACGGGTGTAGCTGATGGAGCGATCCAGTTCGAAGTTGCGGGTAGACTGCTCGCGCTTGTCGGCCGGGTATGGTGCCAGCATCGGCTGACCGGTCGCCGGATCCATGATCTGCTGACCATTGGCGTCCACCAGCGGCTGACCGGCAGCGACGGGGCCTGCTGGCGGGGCAGCACCGGCCGCCTGCTGCGGAGCGGCGGCCGGGCCGGGCGGCTGGTTGGACAAGGCGCCCGGGACGCCTTGCGGCGGCAGGCTGCTCTGACGCTGTTCGTTGACCTGCTGCTCGCTGCGCAGCGCCGGCTGATCCGGGTTGAACATCTCGGAGGTGGATTCCACCGCGCTGAAATCGACGTCAGCGGAGACCTCGGCCTTGTAGCGGCCGGTGCCCAGTACCGGCTGCAGAATGTTGTGCACGCGCTGGGTGAACAGCGTTTCCATGCGGCGGGTGTAGTCGAACTGCTTGCCAGCCATGGTCAGCTCGGACAGTTCCTGCTGATCGGAGAGCAGGTTGCCCTTCTGGTCGACGACGGTGACCTGGCCCTTGTCCAGCTCCGGCACGCTGGTCGCGACCAGATTGACGATGGCCATCACCTGGCTCGGCTCCAGGCTGCGCCCCGGGTAGAGCTCCACCAGTACCGAAGCGCTGGGCTTGCGCTCGTCACGCACGAAGACCGAAGCCTTGGGCATCGCCAGATGCACGCGCGCGGCCTTGACGTTGTTGAGGCTGGCGACGGTACGCGCCAGCTCGCCCTCGAGGCCACGGCGGTAGCGGGTCGCTTCCATGAACTGGCTGGTGCCCAGGCCCTGCTCACGGTCGAGAATCTCGAAACCGACACTGTTGTCGGTCGGCGCCACGCCGGCAGCGGCCAGGCGCATGCGTGCGCGTGCCAGATCGTCGGCCTTGACCAGCAAGGCGCCGGAATTGGGTTCGATGGTGTAATCGATGCCGGAGGTGGTCAGGGTGTCCACCACCTGGGTTGCATCCATGCCGTTGAGGCTGCCGTACAGCGGACGGTAATCCGGCTGCTGCGACCAGAGCACCACGGCGAAACCGATCGCCACGCTGGCGGCCAGACCGACCAACAGGCCGAGTTGGCGCAGCACCGACATCTCGGCGAGATTTTCCAGGAAGCTCAGGCCGAGCAACGGCCCCTTGCGCTCGCCTGCGTCGGCCTTGGCCGGTACGTTTGCTACTGCTGCTTCAGCCATGGATCAACCCTCAGACCGGCATCTGCATGATGTCTTGGTAAGCCTGGACCAACTTGTTACGCACCTGAGTCATGGCCTGGAAGGATACGCTGGCTTTCTGCGAAGCGATCATCACGTCGGTCAGATCGACTCCGCTCTGCCCCATCTCGAAGGCGGTGGCCAGCTTGTTGGAAGCCTGTTGGGTCTCGTTGACCTTGTTCACTGCCTGGCCGAGCATTTCCGAGAAGCTCGGCGCCCCTTGCACAGGCTCGCTCACGGCAGGCTTCTGGCGCGCCATGGCCTCGGCCTGCATGGCACGCATTTCCAGCATCAAGCGATTGAATTCGATACCCTGGCTCATGACTTCCTCCACTGCCCGCTTTTTGACGCTAGCGGCGCTATGCAGGGGTATCTGCAACAAGGGTGCCAGAATGTGGGGAGGAGCGCGGAGCCGCACGATCAGGGGGATCGGCCGTCATGGTCGGTGCGCACGCGCACCCTACGGATAGGACATCCGCAGGGCGTAGCGTGCACACCGCAGGCACGAATCGCCACGGAACGCCGCCCCCGACAGGCGACGCCCCCGTTGAAGCACCTCAACTGGCGTAGAGATAGGCCTCGACATCCATGCCGGCATCACGCATCTGCGCCAGCTTGTAACGCAGGGTACGCGGGCTGATGCCCAGGCGCTCGGCGGCCTCCTTGCGACGACCGCGTTCGGCGCGCAGGGTATCGATGATCACCTGGAACTCGCGGCGACGAAGATCATCGCCAAGGGCCCCGGAATCCGCCGCAGATGATGCTTCGACAACCTGAGGCAAGGCTGGCGGAGAGTTGGGCACCACGGCCAGACGCGGTGCGGCGCTCTGCACCGTTTGGCCAATGGGCGCATGCAGGCAGAGATCCTGCGCCTGGATCACCCCGCCCTGCTGCAGGATCAACGCCCGCTGGATCGCGTTGTCCAGCTCGCGCACGTTACCCGGCCACTGATGCTGCACCAGGCTCTGCGCGGCAGACTCGGACAGGCGTACCGGGGCCTGATTCATTTTTTTGACGTGTTTGGCCAACAGCCGCTCGGCCAGCGGCATAATATCGGCAGGCCGTTCACGCAGCGGTCGCCAGGCCAGCGGGAAGACCGACAGGCGATAGTACAGATCCTCGCGGAAACGTCCGGCGGCCACCTCACTGGCCAGATCCCGGTTACTGGTGGCCAGCACGCGGATGTCCAGGTTGATCGGCTTGCGCGCCCCGACCCGCTCCACTTCGCGCTCCTGCAGTACCCGCAACAGCTTGGCCTGCAAGCCCAGTGGCATTTCGGAAATCTCGTCGAGCAGGATGGTACCGCCATCGGCCAGCTCGAACTTGCCGGGCTGAGCGGTAACCGCACCGGTAAACGCGCCCTTCTCGTGGCCGAACAGCGTGGCTTCGAGCATGTTGTCGGGAATGGCCGCGCAGTTGATCGCGATGAACGGCCCCGAAGCACGCGGCGACTGCTGGTGGATATAGCGGGCCAGCACTTCCTTGCCGGTACCGGATTCGCCAGTGATCATCACCGTCGAGTCGCTCTGCGCCACACGGGATGCCAGCTCCAGCAACTGCACACTGGCGGGCTCGAGCGCCACCGGGCCGTCACGATCGCCTGCCGTCAATTTTCCAAGGGCATGCCTGGCCACCAGTTCCAGCAACGTGCGCGGCTCGAAGGGCTTCACCAGATAATCGGCAGCCCCCTGGCGAATGGCATCCACGGCACGCTCCACCGCACCGAAAGCCGTCATCAGCAACACCGGCAGTTGCGGATACTGGCTGCGAATCTGCGCCAGCAACTGATGGCCATCCATACCCGGCATGTTGACGTCGCTGACCACCAGCCCGAAAGGCTCCTCGGTGAGCGCGACCAGTGCCGCCTCGGCGCAATCGACCGCCCGATAATCATGCCCGCCCAGGCACAGGGTATCGGCCAGGGCTTCGCGCAGGGCGCGATCGTCTTCAACCAGCAGGACTTTGGCAGCCATGGGTTACTCCTGATTCGAATGAGGCGCTGCATCAAGCAGCGGCAGAGAAACGATTGCGCAGGTTCCACGCCCCGCGCGCGATTGCAGCAGCAACTGGCCCTGATGGGCACGCGCCACTGCCTTGACCACGGCCAGGCCCAGGCCGGTTCCGGTGGTCTTGGTGGTAAAGAAGGGTTCACCCAGGCGCGCCAGGGTTTCGCGACTCATCCCTGGCCCGTCGTCGCTGACGCACAGGCGCAGTTGATTGTCGCGACGGTAGAGATGAATCTTCAGACGCGCATCACGTCCGGCCGCCTGAATGGCGTTGTCGATCAGGTTGAGCATGGTGCCGACCAGCGTATCGCGGTTGCACAGCAGCTCGCCGTCACGCACATCGCACTGCCAGCGTACCGCCATGCCGCCAACATGAGCGTCTGCCGCGGCACGCAAGGCATCGAACAGCAACACCGGCGACAGGCGATCCGGCAGCGGCAGTTCGCCACGGGCGAAGATCAGCATGTCCCGCACCTGGTTTTCCAGTTCGTGCAGGCGCTCCTTGAGGCGCCCGGCAAAACGCTGCTGCTGTTCGGCGGGCAGCACCTGCTCATTGAGATGACTGGCATAGAGCAGCGCAGCCGACAGAGGCGTGCGAATCTGATGCGCGAGGGAGGCGACCATGCGCCCCAGAGCGGACAGACGCTCATGGCGCGACAGCTGATCCTGCAGACGACGGGTTTCCGTCAGGTCAGTCAGGAGCACGAGCTGCCCCGGCTCACCGTGCAACGAGCGCGTGGCGATGGACAGACGGCGCCCGTCGCGCATGGAGATCTCATGGCCATCATCTTCACGCGGCGCGAAGTTGCGCGCGATCACCTGGCGCCACAGCATTCCCACCAGCGGCTGCCCGAGCAACGCGCGTGCCACGGGGTTCGCCTCGCGAACCACGCCCTGGCCATCGATGACGATCACCCCGCCAGGCAGCAGATCCAGCAGGCTCTGCAGGCGATGAGCCAGGCGCTCCTTCTCCGCCAGTTCCTGCATGCGCTGGGCACTGACCAACGCCAGTTGCCCCTTCAGTTCATTGACCCGTGCTTCCAGCAGGCTGTAGGACTCGCTGAGCTGACTGGACATCTGGTTGAACAGGGCGAACGCCTGCTCGAGCCCGGCACGGCTGGCTTGTTCGAGCGGCGCCGAAACACCTGGCTCGACTGACTCGGAAGGACGAAGGTTGGCTGCCATCTGCTTCTCTCGCATGACGTACCGTCAGAAGACGGTCAGATACGAGAGGATTAGCAATCCTCGTGCCTACTTTTTTATCCTTTATTTTCAATGACTTGAAAAAACAAAGCCGGAGCTTGCGTCAAAGCTCCGGCTCTTCTCCTGAAAAGGACATCCGCCCTGGCAGGCCGCTGAAAAAATACCTGCGTTGGCAATGCTGCGTTAAAAATGGCCTGCCGGCAGGATCAATCCTCTTCCTGTCCGTCCTCCTCACGACGGCTCATGCCGTACTTGCGCATCTTCTCCACCAGTGTGGTTCGGCGAATGCGCAAACGCTCTGCGGCACGCGCGACGACACCACCTGCATCGTCCAGCGCCTGCTGGATGAGCCCCTGTTCCAGATTTCCGAGGTAGTCTTTGAGATCCAGGCCTTCGGGCGGCAACATCGCCGGCGTATCCAGGCCCGGCAGGCCGGCCATGATCGCCGCACGCTCTTCCATCTCGTCGCGCAGGCTGGCCGCGAGTTGCTCGTCCTCGTCATCGACGTGGCGGAACTTCTTCGGCAGCTCGCCCACACCGATCACCCCGTACGGATGCATGATCGCCATGCGTTCGACCAGGTTGGCCAGCTCACGGACGTTGCCTGCCCAGTCATGGCGGCACAGCGACATGATGGCGGCAGAGTTGAAACGGATGGAGCCGCGCTTCTCATGCTCCATGCGCGAGATCAGCTCGTTCATCAGCAGCGGAATGTCTTCGATGCGCTCGCGCAGCGGCGCCATCTCGATCGGGAAGACGTTGAGGCGATAGTACAGATCCTCGCGGAAGCTGCCGTCCTCGATCATCTTTTCCAGGTTCTTGTGGGTGGCGGCGATGATGCGCACGTCGGCAGTCTGTGTCTTGTTGCTGCCCACACGCTCGAAAGTGCGCTCCTGCAGCACGCGCAGCAGCTTGACCTGCATCGGCAACGGCATGTCGCCGATTTCGTCGAGGAACAGCGTGCCGCCGTTGGCCAGTTCGAAGCGCCCTGCCCGGCTGGTGATGGCACCGGTGAAGGCACCCTTTTCATGCCCGAACAGTTCGCTTTCCAGCAGCTCGGCCGGAATGGCGCCACAGTTGACCGGCACGAACGGGGCTTCTCGACGCTTGGAGTGATAGTGCAGATTGCGCGCCACCACTTCCTTGCCGGTTCCGGACTCGCCCAGGATCAGGACACTGGCCTCGGTGTCGGCGACCTGCTGCATCATCTGCCGCACCTGCTGAATGGCACGACTGGTACCAACCAGGCTGCGGAACAGATTGGGCTCGCGCTGCCGACCGCGATCACGCGCCTGGTCGTACATCTCGCGATAGACCTGGGCTCGGTGCAGGGAGTCGAGCAGCTTGTTGTAGCTGAGCGGTATCTCCAGGCTGGCCAATACACGCCGGCGCAAGTCTTCCGGCCATTCGCCGATGCTCGAGTCCCCGACGGTCAGCAGCGGCAGGAACTCGTCCCAGCCGGCAATGTGCTTGGTCAGCTCGAGCGCACCGCCCCTGGACTCGACGTCGCCCAGCAGCACGCTCAGCACCTCACGGCTGGAGTCCAGCTCGGCAACGGCGTTGCGCCAGTCCTGACTCGTGCAGGCCAGATGCTCTTCCCCGAGAAAACTCAGAATGATCGCCAGTTCGTGGCGACGCGCAGCATTGTCATCGATCAACAGGATTTTGGTTTCACGCCACATCTTGTGTTTGTCTGACCCGAGGAGTGAAAGAAATTGTGTGCCAGATCTTCGGCACACACCGGCAATTGGCCACTAGTAAAGTCAAAAAATTGAAGCCAGTCAATTTTATGACGTAACTTTTTTGCCCGTCCATGATAATAGCTAAGCAGCTGTTTGGATGGTCGGGTAGCGGCAACCGATGAAAAGAGAGCTGTTGCTGAAGAACGGAAGAGAGGAAAACCGAGCCGAACCAGTCGGCCAGACTCGGTCATCGAGCAGAAATCAGCCGAACAGCTGATAGACCTTGGCGCCTTGCTGGGACTGATTGAGCTGAATCAGCTCACCGGCCAGACGCTGTTGCTCTGCCTGGCAGACAGTCACCAATTCCCGGTAGAGCGCCAACAGATTTTCCATGCTGCCGCGCAGTTCTTCTTCGTCGCGGCTGTCGACCATTGCGGCATCGACCGCGAGGCGGCATTGCAGATCCAGCTCGCCAATCGCCGCCCAATCCTGCTTGGCCAGGGCGTCACGCAGAGCTGAGCCGGTCGCATCCAAACGCTGGACAGATGAACTCATTCGCTTCTCCTCCGATGCCCGCTCGTTACTGAGCGATGGCATCCCAACCCTGCTTGACGTTGCGCAGCAAAACCGACACTTCTTCGAGCAGTTCCGGCTCGTTGCTGACGTTGGCTTCGGTCAAGCGGGCGATCATGTATTCGTACAGACTATCGAGGTTGCCGGCCACCTCGCCACCCTGCTGATGGTCGAGACTCTCGCGCAGTCCCGCGATGATGGCAATACTCTTGCCGATCAACTCCCCCTTCAACGCTGTCTGTCCGCGCTCCATGGCACCCCGTGCCTGAGCGATGCGAGACAGACCGCCCTCCATCAACATCTGGATCAGACGATGGGGGCTGGCCTCCGCGGCCTGCGCCTGGTTGTTGACGGTCTGATACTGCTTGAGGGCCGCCATTGCGTTCATAGTCGCTCTCGCTCTACCGATGGGCTGATACTCTGGGTATCGGCTCTGTCGATCAAAGCTTTAGCGCTTTATCGCTCGAAAACGGCCCGTGCAACCTCGGAACCGGAAGCCACTCGCTCAGCCAGCAGGAGCCGGCTCGACCTCGGGGCCGATGGCATCCCAGGCACTCTTGATGTCGCCCAGCAGGGCCTGAACCTCGTCCAGCGTACGCGGCGTGTCATCCAGGGCCACACCTGCCAGACGGCGCGTCATGTAGTCATAGAGCGCATCCAGGTTCTCGGCGATCTCACCCCCCAGCTCCTTGTCGAGCGCTGCCTGCAACACGCCCAGGATGGTGATGGTGCTGCCTACCGCCATACCACGTATCTCGGTATCCCCCTCTGCCAGGGCATGCCTGGCGAGCATCACGCGCTGCAAAGCCCCCTCGAGCAGCAACTGCACGGTGCGATAGGGAGAAACGTCCTGGCTGGTCTTGACCTGCTTGTAGGCATCGATAGGGTTCTTGCCCATTGCTTAACTGTCCTTCTTCACGAAACCGGGGAGGTTGGCCAGCATGCCACTGAGGCTCTCGCTGGTACGAGAGAGCTGCGCCACCAGGGAGTCCATTGCGTTGTACTGGGCATAGAGACGGGTTTGCAGGCTTTCGACACGCTTGGTCAGCGTTTCACGCTGGGAGTCGATGTTCTTCAGGGTGCCACGCAGAGCACTGTCGCGCTGCTTGAGCACGCCGTCGGTCGCCACATAGCCCGAGACGAAACCGGAGAGGCGCCCCATCAGACCATCGCTGCCGGTGAGATAGCCACCCACCTGGTCGAAGTTGCTGTCCAGTGCTGCGGTCAGCTTGGTGTCGTCGAGAGACAGTTTGCCATCCTTGCCCGTGGTGATTCCCAGGTCGGCCAGGGCTCGCACACCACTCTCGCTCCCCCCCGTCGTCTTGACGATTTCATTGCGCAGGCCGGCCAGCACGCTGCGCACGGTGGAGTCACCCACCAGAGGGCCCGCCACAGGGCTGGAGCCCTCCACTTCCACGACCGCCGTAAGCTGGGCCGACGAGGTGACCAATGCATTGTAGGCATCGACGAATTTCTGCAGGTTGCTCTTCACGCTGGCCTTGTCGACGCCAACGGTAAGGTTGATGGTCTTGCCATCGGTCAGATCGGTCGCGCTCTGCGCTGCGACCAGATCGAGCGTGACGCCCTCGAGCGCATCCTCGATCTTGTTGCTGTTGCGCACCAGTTGCAGGCCGTCGATGGTCAACTTGGCCGACTTGGCCTGGCTGATCACCCCACCCGCGCCGGTATCGGAGTTGGGCTTGATGAAAGCCCCGGTGTTATCCGGGTCGGCAGTTGGTATGAATGCCTGAGTGCTCAGAGCATTGCTGCCCGTCGTCTCGCCATCCTCGGTCACGGCCACCTTGATGTCGTTGCCCTCGCCGGTCTTGGTCGAACTCAACACCAGACGAGAACCGGAGTCATCGGTGATGATGGTCGCACTGATGCCTTTGCCCTTACCGGCCTCGTTGATCGCATCACGCATGCCGGCCAGCGTGTTGTTGGCCGCCGTGACATCGACACTGATGCTGGTACTCCCGGCAGAGATCTCCAGCGTACCGCTGTTGAACGTAGCCTTCGTGCCATCCGTGCCATTCGTGACGGATTGCAGGGCCACCTTGCTGCTGGCTGCCAGTTGTTGAACCTGAACGCTGTAGGTACCGGCAGGCGCCGTCGTGGTCGCCGTGGCCTTGAGCACACTGCTGTTGGACGTGCTCGCGGTGCGGGACTCGAACAGGGAGGGCTTGTTGAGCGCGTCGAGAGCGGTCTTGAAGCTGTTCATGGCCCCCGTGAGAGTGCCAATCGCGGAAATACGAGTGGTGGTCTGCTTCTCGAGTCGGTCGAGCTGATTGGTCTTGGGCGCTTTTTCAGCATTGACCAACGCACTGACGATCTCGTCGATCTTGATGCCCGAACCGATTCCCGTGATACCCGCCATGATCTCGTACCTCGTCAAAAATTCGACTGCATCCTGTAGATACCAGGATATCAGTCAAAACTCGTGCCAAGACGTTGAAACTATGCCTCGGCCTTGAACAGCAGGCTGCGCACCTCCGACAGGTTCTCTGCCAGCTTGAGCGCCTCCTCCGATGGAATCTGTCGGATCACATCACCCGATCCGGCATCCGTTACCTTGACCACAACGCGCCCGGAACCGTCATCCACTGCGAAGTTGATACTGCGACGGACAGACTGGACGAACTCCTGGATGGTGGCTACTGCATCTTCGACCTGTTCCCGACTCACATCCTGAGCAGGAGCGACTGCGCGTGCAGTGGATTGCTCATCGGCCGAGCGGGCCGATGCGACCTCCGTCAGGTTCTGCTTCTGACGCGAATCCACCGCAGTGGAGACGTTGCCATCACGAACGAGTGCGGGATTGACTGGGGACTTTATCGAACCGACGTCCATAAATTACTCCTCACAATGAGGTAACGGGGAGAAGAGCCAGGCCCTTCCCCCCGTAGTCTAGCGCCTTCGAGCTTAGCCCAGCAGACTGAGAACAGCCTGCGGCAGCTGGTTGGCCTGGGCCAGGATCGCAGTACCAGCCTGCTGCAGGATCTGATTCTTGGTCAGTTCCGAGGTTTCGGCAGCGAAGTCGGTGTCACGAATCCGGCTACGAGCAGCGGAGGAGTTCTCAGCGATGTTCTGCAGGTTCGAGATGGTGTTCTCGAAGCGGTTCTGCACGGCACCGAGCTGAGCACGCTGGCTGTCGA
>Ga0209699_100406_pt1 | contig 25652 bp, 24 predicted proteins | sample SynthPrep_1_END__FD_187204 | JGI IMG/M metagenome (GOLD analysis project Ga0209699, IMG submission 187204) | Synthetic microbial communities from Ohio, USA - SynthPrep_1_END_DS7_MetaG (SPAdes) (version 2) | ecosystem: Engineered > Bioreactor > Aerobic > Activated sludge | place: USA: Ohio...
AGCCCACCCCTGCCGCCGCCACCGAAGCCGACCGCTACGCCCGCGGCCTCGCCCGCCTGCGCGAAATCGACGGCGACGCCGGCGAACGGGTGGTGGACAGCCTCTCCGCCATCGCCCCGGACTTCGCCCGCTACCTCATCGAATTTCCCTTCGGCGACATCTACTCCCGCCCCACCCTCGGCCTGCGCGAACGCGAGATCGCCACCGTGGCCGCGCTCACCGCGCTGGGCAATGCGGCGCCCCAGCTCAAGGTCCACATCCAGGCGGCGCTGAACGTCGGCGTGTCGCGGGACGAAGTGGTGGAAACCATCATGCAGATGGCGGTCTACGCCGGCTTCCCGGCCGCCCTCAACGGCCTCTCCGCGGCCAGGGAAGTGTTCGCCGCGCCCGCTGGTAGCTGACGCCGGCCTTGCTCCGTGCCTGTCATCCCGCCGGCAGGTCGCCCGGGCTCAAACCATCCTCCGGCGGCTGAACCACTCGCCGCACAGCTCCGGCGCGCCTTCCAGCGAGCTCAGCAGCACGCATTGCGCCGCCACCTCCTCGCCCGGCTGCACCAGGTCCGGCACCAGGATGACCTGCATGCCGGCCGCCAGCGCCGCGCGGGCGCCATTCTCGCTGTCCTCGAAGGCGAGGCAGGCGCGCGGGTCCACGCCGAGGCGCTCGGCGGCGAGCAGATACACGTCCGGCGCCGGTTTGCCGTGGGTAACCTCGTCACCGGCAGCCAGCGCATCGAAGAAGTCCAGCAGCTGCGCCTGCGCCAGACGGCGCTCCACTTTGTCGCGGTGGCTGGAAGACGCCAGCCCGCAGGCCACCTCGATGCCGCCCAGCCAGCGCAGCAGGTCGTGGGCGCCCGCCTTGGCGGTGTAACCCTGGGCGGCGTGGCGCGCCTCCAGCATGTCGGCGACGCGGCTGGCCGCGCGCTGGTAGGCCTCGACGCCGAACACCTCGCCCAGGATCGCATGCACCTCCTTCATCGTGCGGCCGATGACGCGCTGGTAGGTGGCCACTTCCAGCACCACGCCCAGCTCGCGGCCCACTTCCAGCCAGGCATCGCGTATCGGCCGCTCGGAATCCAGCAGCAGGCCATCCATGTCGAAAATCACTGCCTCGAACTTCACTCGCTCTCCCTGTCCGTGCCCGCGGGCCTGCCCTATCCGCCGAACCATACACCAGCCGGCGGCAGCCAGACGACGCCCGGCGCCGTCCTCGCGCCGTCGCGCGTCGCGGACCCCGCCGCCAGGCGCTTCAGCCCTGCCGGCCTTCCGCCTCGGATGCGGCCCCGGCCGCCACCTTTTCCTGCCGCGCGGGGGTCTCCCGCTTCGCCGCGCCGGCTGCCAGGTGCGGGAAGCCGTCCATACGCGCCAGCGTCGGGAACAGCTTCACCCAGCTGCCGGCCACCGCCAGCGTGGCCGCGCCGCCGAAGATCACCGCCGGCACCAGGCCCAGCCAGCGCGCGGTGACGCCGGACTCGAACTCGCCCAGTTCGTTGGAAGCGCCGATGAACACCGAATTGACCGCGCTGACGCGGCCGCGGATCTCGTCCGGCGTCTCGTGCTGCACCAGGATGTGGCGCACATACACGCTCACCATGTCGCCGGCGCCGCTCAGGGCCAGCGCCGCCACCGACAGCGGCAGGCTGGTGGACAGGCCGAACACCATCATGGCGACGCCGAAGGCAGCCACCCCGCCCAGCATCCAGGCACCCACATGCCGCCGCAGCGGCCGCCACACCAGCACCGCCGCCGCCAACCCGGCGCCCACTGCCGGCGCCGCCCGCAGCAAACCCATGCCGGCGGAATCGACATGCAGCACGTCGCGCGCCATCGCCGGCAGCAGCGCCACCGCGCCGCCGAACAGTACCGCGAACAGGTCCAGCGAGATCGCCCCCAGCACCACCGGGCGCGAGAACACGAAGCGCAGGCCCTCGAATACCGCGCCGGCGCCGCGCGCCGCGCCGGGCGACTGCTCCGCCGGCCGGGTGCGCACCCGGCTCATCAGCCACACCGAGCAGGCGAACAGCGCCGCCGCCGACAGGTACACCGCATGCGCGCCGCCGAGATAGATCGCGCCGCCCAGCAGCGGCCCGACGATCACCGCCACGTGAAAGGAGGAGGAATGCACCGCCACCGCCTGGGCAAAACGCGCCGGCGACACCAGGTTGATCAGCACCGCCTGGCTGGCCGGCATCATGAAGGCGCGGGCGCAGCCCAGCAGCACCAGCACCGCGTAGATCAGCCCGACCTGGCGCAGGTCCGCCAGCGTGATCGCCAGCAGCAACAGCGCCGCCAGGCACTGCACCACGTAGCACCAGCCGATGATGCGGCTGCGCGCGGCGCGATCCGCCACCTGGCCGGCGGGCAGGATGAGCACGATGAAGGGAGCGAACTGCGCCAGGCCGACGAAGCCCAGCGCCAGCACGTCGCCGGTGAGCTGATAGACCTGCCAGCCCACCGCCACGCCCACCATCTGCGCCGCCAGCGTGGCCAGCAGCTTGGCCGACAGGAAATGGAGGAAAACCTTTTCCTTGAGGACTTCCAGACGCGATCCGCTACTCATCGCACCGCACCGCCACGACCAACAGGGCATATGCCCGCACACAGGTTCAATTCCATCTCCATGAGGCAAGAAAACACCGCCCGCGAGCGGCTGCCGGACCAGGCGGCATGCCTGCAGCGGCGCTACGCGGCAGGGCGCTACGATACGGGCAGCAAGCGTGGCATCAGCGCAGTTTTCGCGCTAAGCAATGCAGCTCGCGTTCCCGCCCCGCCGGAAGCTGAGCCGCGCCCCGCTTGTCGAAGCGCAACAGCGTTAGCGCCAGGGACGTTCATCGCAACGCAGCCAGCCCCTGTTTCCCCGAAAAATACCGCCTTGAATTATCGTACGATACATCTTACGATAAAAAGCATCGTCAACCAGGAGCATTTCATGCACGGAAATCATGAAGGCCGCGGCCGCCGCTTCGCAGGCGGGTTCGGCGGTGGCATGGGGGGCCGCGGGCTGCGCAGCGGCCGCAAGCTGGGCGGCAAGGATCTCCAGGTGGTCATCCTCGCCCTGCTCGCCGAAGCCCCCGCCCACGGCTACGAGCTCATCCGCAAGCTGGAGGAGCATTCCGCCGGCTTCTATACGCCCAGCCCGGGCGTGGTCTATCCCGCCCTCACCTACTTGGAGGAACTCGGCCAGGCGGTGGTGGAAACCGAAGGCAACAAGAAGCGCTACAGCCTCACCGACATCGGCCGCGGCCGCCTCGCCGCCCACCGCGAGGTCGCCGACGGCGTGCTCGCCGAGCTGGCACGCGTCGGCGCCCGCATGGAGCGCGCCCGCCGCGCCTTCGATGGCGAGGAGGCAGGCGCAGAAGCCGGAGACGATGAAGATGACGCCGTCGCCGGTGAGCTGCACGCCGCCCGCCACGCGCTCAAGCACGCGCTGTACGACACCCTGCCCGCCTGTAGCGGCGAACAGCTTGCGCGCATCGCCGCCATCCTGCGCCGCGCCGCGGACGAGATCCGCGCCCTGCGCCAACCCGAGCAGCCGGCCTGAGCGCCGGCCCACCCCGACAGGAACGAAAAGACATGACAGATACAGAACGCATCAGCCGCCGCATCCGCCACGAATTGCGCTTCCGCCTGCTGCAGGTGAAGCAGGTTCAGCAACTGCGCCCTCGCATGCTGCGCGTCACCCTGGCCGGCGATGAGCTGGAGGGCTTTGCCAGCGCCGCCCATGACGACCATGTGAAGCTCTTCTTCCCGGAGCCTGGCCAGCTCAAGCCGCCGCTGCCGGTCGCCACGCCGGAGGGCATGAGCTTCCCCAATGGCCGCCCGCAGGCGCGCGACTACACCCCGCGCCGCTACGATGCCGCCGCCGGCGAGCTGGACATCGACTTCGCCCTGCACGAGGCCGGCCCGGCCACCGCCTGGGCGCTGCAGGCCAAACCGGGCGACTGGCTGGGCGTCGGCGGCCCGCGTGGCTCCTTCGTGCTGGAGAAGAGCTTCGACTGGTACCTGCTGGCGGGCGACGAAACCGCTTTGCCCGCCATCGCCCGGCGGCTGGAAGAACTGCCCGCCGGCGCCCGCGCCCTGGTCGTCGCCGAAGTGGATGAGGCCGCCGAGGAACTGGATCTTCACAGCGCCGCCACGCTGGCGCTGCACTGGGTACACCGCGGCGCCGGCGCCAGCCTGCGCGAAGCGGTGGCGGCGCTGCAGTTGCCGCCTGGCGAGGGCTATGCCTGGGTGGCGTGCGAATCCGACACCGCCCGCCAATTGCGCCAGCTGCTGGTGGAGGAGCGCGGCCTGCCCAAGAACCGGGTGAAGGCCGCCGGCTACTGGAAACGCGGCGCCGCCGCCACGCATGAGAGCCACGACGACTGAGCTCCGGCCCTCAGCCGGCACCGCTTCCCACGCCCGGTCGCCAGCCTCGAATCCGGCTCAGACCGGCCCGCCGGAGCGGAACGGATTCCCCCGCGGAATCCGCGCTCAGGCGCCAGCCGGAGCCGGCAACGCCAAATCCCGCCCGATGCGCGGCAGCATCAGCCACAGCACCAGCCCGCGCAGCACCATGAACAGCAGCAGCGCCAGCCACAGGCCGTGGTTGCCCCACAGCGCCTTGAGGCCGAAAGCCAGGGCGACGAAGCTGACGGAGCACAGCACCATGGCCTGCATCAGCTCGCGGGTGCGGGTAGCGCCGATGAACACGCCATCGAGCAGGAAGCCGGCCACCGAGGCCAGCGGCAGCAGCGCCGCCCAGGGCAGATAGCTGACAGCGGCCGCGCGCAATTCGGGCTGGTCGGTCAGCAGGCCGATGATGCCCTCGCCCGCCAGCGCATACACCAGCGAGAAGGCCGCCGCGCCTACCGCCGCCCACAGCATGGAGACGCGGATGGACGCCCGCAGCGCGGCACGGTCGCGCGCGCCCACCGCCGCGCCCACCAGCGCCTCCGAGGCGTGGGCGAAGCCATCCAGACCGCAGGCCATGAAGCTCTGGAAGTTCAGCAGCACCGCATTCGCCGCCAGCACCAGGTCGCCCTGGTCGGCACCGGCGCGGGCGAACCAGGCGAAGCTGCCGAGCAGGCAGACGGTGCGCAGGAAAATGTCGCGGTTGATCAGCATCATCCGGCTCAAGGCCGCCGGCGCCAGCAGCCCGGCCCAGGACGGCGGCCCGGCACTGCGCTCCGGCGCGCGCTCCCGCATCAGCCACAGCAGCGCGATGCCGAGCACGAAGCCGGCGCCATCCGCCACCGCGGTGGCCGCGCCTATGCCGCCGACGCCGAGGTCGAAGCGATACACCAGCAGCAGCACGACCAGGATGTTCACCAGATTGATCCACACCTGCAGCAGCAGACCCACCCGCACCCGCTGGCGGCCCAGCAGGTAACCCAGGATCACGTAGTTGCCCAGCGCCAGCGGCGCCGACCAGATGCGCGTCGAGGAGTACGCCAGCGCATGCGCTTGCACCGCCTCGCTGCCGCCCAGCAGCGACAGCCCGCCGCCAATCAGCGGCCCCTGCAGCAGCAGCACGACGGCGCCGATGGCGAAGGCCAGCAGCAGCGCACGCAACAGCGCGTCCCGCAGCCCGGCGGCGTCACGCGCGCCGTGGGCCTGCGCCACCAGGCCGGTGGTGCCCATGCGCAGGAAGCCGAAGCCCCAGAACAGGAAGCTGAACAGCACCCCGCCCAGCGCCACGCCGCCGAGCGCCGCCGGGTCGGGCAGGTGGCCGGCCACCGCGGTATCCACCGCCGCCAGGATGGGCTGCGTCAGGTTGGCAAGGACGATGGGAAAGGCGAGGAAAAGCACATGGCGGTGCCATTCGGCACGGCTGGCGGGGAAACGGTGGGCGGTTGCGGACATGGGCTATGGGTGGGGTATGGGATGTATTGTTTTTCGAGGGCCACAGGCCGGTCTCTACCGGCTCAGCGCGGATCGTCCATCCTCTGCCCCGGCGCCGCAAGAAGAAAAACCGCAGGCCGGTCGCGCGCCTGCGGTTCTCGTCGATCCGGCCCCGGCCGCCGGCTCGGGAGTGCGGCCGCGTGAACGTCAGACGAGGGGGGCTGCGCCCTGCTTCATCCGTTTCGCCAGCACCTCGCCCAGGCCAATGGCACAGAAGCCCAGCGCCACATGCACCACCTGGGTCAGCACCCGGCTGTCGAACAGCGGCGCCATCAGCTGCATCATGCCGAGCACAGGCACCAGCACCGCCACCGCCGCGAGGGCCAGCGCCAACCCGGTGCGCCGGCTCAGGCCCAGCAGGGCGACGCCCAGCAGCGACAGCACCATCAGGCCACCCAGGCCCATGTGGGCATGCAGCGGCACGCCCCAGCCCAGCCAGAACGCCACCCCGGCGCCCAGCGCCAGCAGCCAGCTCAGGCGGGCGACCATCAGCAGGATGCGCGCAGTGTTTCCGTTCATCTTTCCTCCTCGGTATCGGTGAATCGGCAATCAGGCCTTGGCCAGTTCGGCGTCTATCGCCTGCAGCAGGCGGGGATCGTCAGCGGTGACGTCCGGCGAGAAGCGCCCCACCACCTCGCCATTGCGGCCCACCAGGAATTTCTCGAAATTCCACAGCACCGCGGTGCGATCCGCCGAGGCCAGGCCGGCACCCGCCAGCCGCTCGCGGAACGGCCCCTCGCCGGTGGCCTCCGGTTGCGCCTGCACCAGCGCGGTGTAGAGCGGATGGCGGTCGGCGCCGGTCACCGAGATCTTGGAGAACAGCGGGAAGTGCACGTCGTAGTTGAGCGTGCAGAACTGCTGGATCTCGGCATCGCTGCCCGGCTCCTGGCCCTTGAAGTTGTTCGCCGGGAAACCCAGTACCGCCAGCCCCTGGGCCTTGCGCGACTGGTACAGCTTCTCCAGCCCCTCGTACTGCGCCGTGAGGCCGCACTTGCTGGCGACGTTGACCACCAGCAGCACCTGGCCGCGGAAGCTGGCGAGGGAGTCCGCGCTGCCATCGATGCGCTTGAGGGGGATGTCGTAGACGCTGCTCATGGGGTTCTCCTTGGAGGAAATGTTGGGAGGAATATTGGGCGCAGGCGGGAAGATAGCAGGCGCGGGCGGCGGCTGCGCTGGGTTTGGGTGGGTTCGCCGGGCCGGGTGGGCGCGGAGGCGGCACGGTTCAGGCCGGTTTCCCGTTCGGCGTAGCCTGGGCCTGCCGAAGCCGGTCAACGCAAAACGCCGTTCGACAGGCGAACGGCGTTTCGTGCTGCAAGCACCTTCCGGATTGAACCGCTGGGCAAGACCCGCAGCCGGCTTTCACCGCTGCAACCCTCATGGCCGCAATCCCGCGCGGCCCGCCCCCGCAGCGCTCAGACCACCGCAACCGCCGGCCTGGCGTCCATCTCGATCGGTGCGTACTCGCCGTAGCCGTCCGGCCAGGGGGTGAGGATTTCGAAGCCGTTTTCGGTGACCGCCACCATGTGCTCCCACTGGGCGGACAGGGAGCGGTCCTTGGTGACGACCGTCCAGCCGTCGGGCAGTTGCTTGGTATCGGCGCGGCCGGCGTTGATCATCGGTTCGATGGTAAACACCATGCCCGGCTCCAGCTTCAGGCCGGTACCGGCGCGGCCGAAGTGCAGCACTTGCGGCTCGCCGTGGTAGACCTGCCCGATGCCGTGGCCGCAGTACTCCCGCACCACGGTGAAGCCTTCGCGGTGCGCCACCGTCTGGATGGCGTGACCGACGTCACCCAGCGTGGCGCCGGGGCGAACCGCGCGGATGCCGGCGCGCATCGCCTCGTAGGTGGTATGCACCAGGCGGCGGGCGAGGATGCCGGGCTTGCCGACGAAGTACATGCGGCTGCTGTCGCCATACCAGCCGTCCTTGATGACGGCGACGTCGATGTTGACGATGTCGCCCGCCGCCAGCCGCTTGGCCGAGGGGATGCCGTGGCATACCACATGGTTCACCGAAGCGCAGACGGTCTTCGGGTAGCCGTGGTAGCCGATGTTGGCGGGGATGGCGCCCTGGACGTTGACGATGTAGTCGTGGCACAGGCGGTCCAGCTCGTCGGTGGTGACGCCGGGCTTCACATGCTCGCCTATCATGCGCAGCACATCGGCCGCCAGCGCGCCGGCCTGGCGCAGCTTGGCGAGTTCTTCCGGGGTGCGCAGCGGGATGTCTTCCTTGGCGGCCATCATGCGGCCCTGCCCAGGGTGTCGGCCGCGAGCCCGGTGCCGGCCAGCGCGGAGGCGGCCTCGCCGTCCGGCGTCAACAGCAGGCGGCAGATCTCGCCGTAGTTCAGGCCGGGGTTCAGCTCGGCCAGCATGCCGACGCGCAGCCAGTGCTCCGCCTGCGCGTTGATGGAGCGGCTGAACGCGCCGCTGGTGTGGCGCAGCGCTTCATGCATCTGCTCCGAAATCTTGACGATGCCCATGCCTATGGCTCACTCGGTGTATGGTTTGTATATGGTTCATATACTACCAGATGCGATGGCCATCGGACAGGCGGCGTTCGCCGCGAGATCTCCCCATCGGCACCTCAACGCCATCCGCATATCTGCGGAAGCGCCAATCCAAATCGGAATAAATCGGAACGGAGCGGCGGCCTGCGATGCATGATGAGGCCCGCTTGGCACTCACCGGTGCCGAGTGCCAACAGATGGCGCGCAGCCCCGGTGGCTGCGCGCGGCCGGCGGCGCATGGGCGCCGCATCGCTAACAGGAGCCCCCACATGGCCATTCGCCCTCTCCACGACCGCGTCATCGTCAAGCGCACCGAGCCCGAACGCACCACCGCCAGCGGCATCGTCATTCCCGATTCCGCCGGCGAAAAGCCGGACCAGGGCGAGGTGATCGCCGTGGGCCGCGGCAAGGCGCTGGACAACGGCGAGATCCGCCCGCTGCAACTGAAGGTCGGCGACCGCGTGCTGTTCGGCAAGTACGCCGGCCAGGCGGTGAAGCTGGAGGGCGAGGAAGTGCTGGTCGTGCGCGAAGAGGACATCTTCGCGGTGATCGAGTAAGCGCCCGCCTCGCCTCTTCCCTCCCCTGCTCAATCTGACAAAGAAACGGAGTTCTCCATGCCTGCAAAGCAAGTGCTGTTCGGTGACGACGCCCGCGCCAAGGTCGTGCAAGGCGTCAATGTGCTCGCCAATGCCGTCAAGGTCACTCTCGGCCCCAAGGGCCGCAACGTGGTGCTCGAACGCGCCTTCGGCGCCCCCACGGTGACCAAGGACGGTGTGTCCGTCGCCAAGGAAATCGAGCTGAAGGACAAGTTCGAGAACATCGGCGCCCAGCTGGTGAAGGAGGTCGCCTCCAAGACTTCCGACAACGCCGGCGACGGCACCACCACCGCCACCGTGCTGGCCCAGGCCATCGTGCGCGAAGGCTTCAAGTTCGTGGCCGCCGGCTTCAACCCGGCCGACCTCAAGCGCGGCATCGACAAGGCGGTGGCCGCGGTCGTCGCCGAGCTGCAGCAGATCGCCAAGCCGACCACCACCAGCAAGGAAATCGCCCAGGTGGGCGCCATTTCCGCCAACTCGGACGCCGACATCGGCGACATCATCGCCAAGGCCATCGACAAGGTGGGCAAGGAAGGCGTGATCACCGTGGAAGACGGCAAGAGCCTGGCCAACGAGCTGGAAGTGGTCGAGGGCCTGCAGTTCGACCGCGGCTACCTGTCGCCCTACTTCATCAACAACCCGGACAAGCAGGTTGCCGAACTGGACAACCCCTTCATCCTGCTGTTCGACAAGAAGATCTCCAACATCCGCGATCTGCTGCCGGTGCTGGAGCAGGTGGCCAAGGCCGGCCGCCCGCTGCTCATCATCGCCGAAGACGTGGAAGGCGAAGCGCTCGCCACCCTGGTGGTGAACACCATCCGCGGCATCCTCAAGGTGGTGGCGGTGAAGGCGCCCGGCTTCGGCGACCGCCGCAAGGCCATCCTGGAGGACATCGCCATCCTCACCGGCGGCCAGGTGATCGCCGAGGAAGTCGGCCTCAGCCTGGAGAAAGCCACGCTGGCCGACCTCGGCCAGGCCAAGCGCGTCGAGGTGCAGAAGGAGAACACCACGCTGATCGACGGCGCCGGCAGCGTGGACGCGATCAAGGCCCGCGTCGCCTCCATCGACGCCCTGATCGGCGCGGCCAGCTCCGACTACGACCGCGAGAAGCTGCAGGAGCGCAAGGCCAAGCTGGCCGGCGGCGTGGCCGTCATCAAGGTGGGTGCGGCAACCGAGGTCGAGCTGAAGGAGAAGAAGGCGCGCGTGGAAGATGCGCTGCATGCCACCCGCGCCGCGGTCGAGGAAGGCGTGGTGCCCGGCGGTGGCGTCGCCCTGCTGCGCGCGCGCGCCGCGATCAAGGACTTGAAGGGCGACAACCACGAGCAGGACGCCGGCATCAAGATCGTGCTGCGCGCGGTGGAAGAGCCACTGCGCCAGATCGTCGCCAATGCGGGCGACGAAGCCTCGGTGGTGGTGGCCAAGGTGCTCGAGGGCAGCGGCAACTTCGGCTACAACGCCGCCAACGGCGAGTACGGCGACCTGGTGGAGCAAGGCGTGCTGGACCCGGCCAAGGTCACCCGCTCCGCGCTGCAGAACGCCGCCTCGGTGGCCGCGCTGATCCTGACTACCGACGCGCTGGTCGCCGAACAGGCGGACGACAAGCCGGCTGGTGGCCTGCCCGCGGGCGGCCCCGGCGGCTTCGGCGGCCCGGAGTTCTAAGGCGCCGCCTGCCCTGAAGCACGCGGGCAGCGCTTGAAAGCAAGGGGCCGGGATACCCTCCCGGCCCCTTGCTTTTGCGGCCTCTGCCCAGCCATTCCGCGGCCTCGCCCTGCGGTCCGGCTTGCCGGCGGGGAAACGGCCCGCTGCGCGGCGCCTTGGAGGCAGGCCGCCGGCCGTGGCCTTTCTAGCGCGGTTCGCCGCTGTCTACGCCGTCACCCGCGCCTGGGACGGGCTCCCCGCCCTTCTCCGGCGGCAGCGATTGCAGCCAGTCGCGCAGGAGGGCGGTGACCTTGTCCGGCTGCTCCAGCGGCGAGAGGTGGCCGCACTCCGGAATGATCTCCAGCCGCGCGCCGGGAATGGCCTCGGCCATCTCCTTGTGCACCTCGGGCGGCGTCAGGCTGTCGTCGGCACCGCAGAGGATCAGCGTCGGGCAGCGGATGGCGGCAAGCGAGGGGCGGCTGTCCGGCCGGCCGATGATGGCGCGCTGCTGCTGCACGAAGACCTCGTAGCCCACGCTGATCGCCATCGACTGGAAGGCGCTGCCCACCTCCGGCGTGTTCGCATGGTCGGGCAGCGCCAGCTTGGCCAGCAAAGCCTCGACCACCTTCGGGAACTCTGTCTTGCCACGCACTATCAGCGCCTCCCGCCCGGCGGTGGCCTCCTCGGTGTCCGGCCGGGCGCTGGTATCCAGCAGCGCCAGGGCGCTCACCCGTTTCGGCGCGCGGCGCATGATCTCCAGCGCCACATATCCGCCCATGGACATGCCGACCAGCACGAAGGGCGTCTCCGGCGCCGCCGCCAGCACGTCGTCCGCCATGTCGGCGATGGTGCTGGAGCGGGTGAGATCGCCCACGGTGCATTTGGCGACATCCGCGAGTGCGCTCACCTGGTTCTCGTACAGGGTGGCGTCGTTGAGCAGGCCCGGCAGCATCAGTATTGTCTTTCTATCCATGTCGTGTCTCCCTCGACGATGGCGCGGAATGACCGCGCAGAGGCCCGGAATGCCAAGACTGCAGCGGTTTCCGGACGGGCGGCCGCGCGCACCGGATGCGGCCGTGCCTCTTCGACAGCGCAGGCCGGCGCGCAGGTTCCCAGCGCCCGGAATGGAAACGCCCGGAAACACCTTCGCCCGGAACCCACTACGGGCACATCCGCCCCCCGCCTGGGCTCGCCAGCTGGGCTACATTGAATGCGGATATTCCTGCTGTATTCCTGCCGGGCGCCGAGTGCGTCGGCTTCAATGACCAGGAGATGTCATGCCGCGTTCCGCCAACCTCCCCCCGCCGCCCTCCAACTCCGGCGCACGCTTGCGGCGCGCCCTGGCCGTCGCACTGCTCGCCCTGCTGCCCGGCCTCGCTTCCCTCGCGCAGGCGGCGCCGCTCTACCGCTACACGTATACCGGGCTGCCCTACAGCCAGGGCGATGGCAGCACCTACGGCGGCGGCAACACCGCCGGGAGCTTCCTCTCCGCCGAAATCACCTCGCGCACACCGCTCACCGCCGGCCTGGGCAACCTGATCGGCACGCCGGGCCTGAGCTTCCGCATGTGGGACGACAACAGCGACTTCACCTACGAGAAGACGGTGGCGCCGTACCTGACGCTGCTGCCGCAGTCGGTGCTGGATGAATACGAGGCCAATCCCAGCGAGGACATCTACCTCATCTATCCCGACTTCCCCTACACCCTGGTGGTACCGCCCTACCACTTCGAGGCCAGCATCATCTTTGCCGAACTGGACGCTTCGGGCGTACCGGTCGCATGGGAACTGAGCCTGCAGCTGATCACCTACGATCCGGATCGCCTCGATCCCTATACCCACGGGCTTTACAGCAGCAACTGGGCCGACGCCTGGCTTGAACCGCAGGCGGATACCAACACGGCCGGCGGCAGGGCCGGTGCCGATACCTTCGGCGCCTCTTTCAACAACCCCGGCAGCTGGCAGCTCACCGTCCTGGATGTGCAGGCGCTGCCGGAGCCGGCCTCTTCCACTCTGCTGCTCGGCGGCCTGGCGGCCCTCGCCGTGATGCGCAAGCGCCGCCGGCCCGGTCAGCCCTGATGGGCGATGAGCTCGCCGATGGAGCGCGCACCCGGCGCCCAGGCCTCCATCACCAGGCCGATTGCCACCAGGAAAACGGCGGTCAGCAGGAAAGGCAGCGCGGTGCGGCGCAAGGCGGTCACCAGCCAGTGATTCACATCGCCCCCGGTGCGCCGCAGGCGGCGGTACAGCGAGTAGGAGAGCACGCCGTCGAACAGCAGCTCGGCGAACAAGGCCGGCGCCAGGTAGATCAGGTAGAAGGACGCCAGCATCAGGCCGAGGAAGAAGGCCACCACCGCCAGCGGAATCGCCAGCTCGTCCGCCTCCGCCACCGAAGCCGCGCCCTTGCCCAAGGACCAGCCGCCCTCCGCCTCTACCGGCAAGGGCACGGCTGCCGCCGCCGGCGCCTCGAACGAAGCGCTGGCGCCGCCGCCAGCGAAATCGCCGCCGCCACCGCTGCGCGGCGCCGCCAGCCGGCCGCCGCCCTTCGGGTTCCAGTTGAAATCACCGCTCACCAGCTCGGCGAAGCCGGGGTCGTCGCCGCGGTTGCGCAGCCACAGCCACAGCATGAAGAGGAAAAAACCGTAGGCCAGGCCCAGCGCCAGCGGATAACGCACCGCCATGGAATCCAAGCCGGCCAGCAGCATCAGGAAGGAGCACAACAGGCCGGCCAGGCCAGTGAGCAGCACGATCAAGGCCATCTGCAGCCGGGGCCAGCCATTCTGTTCCAGCCGGCGTTGCAGGCGCAGCACCGCTTTCGAGCGAATCCGCAGTTTTCGGCCCATGAAATCTCCATAAAGGATGAAGGCGAGATTGAAGGCAAACACCGCCGCCCGCGCCCGCGGGCGGCGCCGGATTCTAATCAATCCGCGTTTTTCCCTCCCCCCAACCGGTCACGCTTCACACCTTTTCCCGCTCCGCCGGCGGCCAGCCCGCGGACATCGCCGTACCCGCCCCGGATCTTCAAACCGCTCTGCCCCAGGAGGAAGATGTCATGACGGATGCACTACCCCTCAAGCCCGCCAGCGCGGGAACCCTGCCGAAATCCATCCTGCCCGCCGCGCTCGCGCTGGCGGTGCTGCTGCCCGGCAGCGCCTCGGCAGCGCTTTACCGCTACAGCTACTACGGCAATCCCTATAGCGAGGGCCTGGGAGCGATCTACCAGGAAGGCAACACCGCCGAGAGTTTCCTGCGGATGGAAATCACCTCCCCCACCCGCCTCGCCGCCGGCCTCACCAACCTGATGAACCCGGGCATCAGCTTCACCGCCTGGGACGACGCCGGCTCACTGACCTACGAGAAGGTGTTCGAGCCCTACCTGGAACCCCTGCCGCAGTCCACCCTGGACAGCTGCGAGATCGACCCCGACTGGTGCAGCACCTTCTACCCTTACTTTCCCTACCGGCTGGTGACGGCGGGCTACAGCTACAACGCCAGCATCTTCTTCTACGAGATGGATGCCCTGGGCACGCCGACGCTGTGGAGCGTGTTGCTGGACTATGAGTACAGCCCGGACGACGACCCCGGCATCTTCGGCGGGCGATACATGCTCACCGAGAACTGGGGCCCCGCGGGCGAGGTCGAGCCGCAGGATCTGCATGTTGCCGGCGCCTGGCCCTCCGGCTGGAGCCCGGTAGGCGCCGGCCACGACAACCCCGGCTACTGGACGCTGGAAGTCCTCGGCGTGCCCGAACCCTCCGCCCTCGCCCTGACCCTGGGCGGCCTGATGGGGCTGTTCGGCCTGCGGAGGACGCCGGCCGGCCGCGGCAAGCCGGCCTGAGCGCACGCCGGCATCAGCGGCCTGGCGCACCCGCTCCGATGAGGCGCGCCAGGCCGCAACGCTAGCCCGGCGGCTCGGGGCGCAGCGGCTGCCCCCGGGCGCGCCCTTCACAAGCGGATCGAACAAGGGCTTTCAACACCCGGGGAGCGGGAACGCCGTTTGCTGCGCCAGCGCAACGTCTCCTGGACCCGGCCGTCGATGCGCTACTTCGCCCTCGCCTTCCTCCTCGCCCTGCTCGTCCTCGCCTGGCAGCTGCACAGCGGCCGCATCGCCATTCCGCCGCAGTGGAACCCCTGGGCGCCGCTGGAAGTGGCCGCCGCGCCCAACTGGCTCACCCGCTACAAGTTGCAGCGCCTGAACGGCGACCCGGCGCTCTGCCGGACGGTACTTGAGCAGACCGGGCTGCGGCAGGCGGCGCTACCGGACCGGGACCTGGGCAAGGGCTGTGGCTGGAAGGACGCGGTGCGCGTCAGCGACGAACGCTTCGCGCCCGCTTTCACACTTACCTGCACCGCGGCGGTGTCGCTGGCGATGTGGGAACGCCACACGCTGCAGCCGGCCGCCCAGGCTCACTTCGGCCAGCCGCTCGCCCGGGTAGAGCACCTGGGCAGCTATGCCTGCCGCAATGTGCGCGGCGGCGCCGGCGAAGGCGGCCGCCGCAGCCAGCATGCCAGTGCCAATGCCTTCGATGCCGCCGCCTTCCGCCTCGAAAACGGCCGCCGCATCCGCATCCTCGGCCACTGGCGCGGCAGCGGCGCCGAAGCGGCCTTCCTGCGCGACGCCCGCGACGGCGCCTGCCGCTTCTTCAACGGCACCCTGAGCCCGGACTACAACCAGGCCCATCAGGACCACTTCCACCTGGACTGGGGCGGCTACCGGATGTGCCGTTAGCTGCGCCCCCGGCATGTACGGGCAACACCTGCAGGCCGGCCCGCGCTGCCGGCCCGCACGGGTATGTCAGGCCAGCACCTCAGTCCGCCCGGGCAAGATGTTTGTTGCTGATTTCCCGCGCAGCCGCAATCAACGCGGCGCCGTCCAGCCCCTTGGCCTTCACCTCCTTGATCCACTCGGCTTCCACGCTCTCCGCCGCCTTGCGCATCGCCTCGTAGTCTTCCGCCTTCTGTATCACCAGCGTGTTACCCAAGGCGGCGGCGCGCTTGCGCGAGACTTCGGTGGCGCGATCCCAGGATGCACCGAACTTCTCGACCAGCGGCAGGCCGCTGTTGCGGTCTATGACCGCCTTCAGCTCGGCCGGCAGCCCCTCGTACTTCTTCTTGTTCATCAGCAGCGCCATCGAGACGGCGAAATAGGCCGGCTTGCCGGCGGGCGGTTCGGTATGGAAACGGGCGATCTCGTCGAGCTTGATCGCGGTAACCAGCTCCCACGGCGCCAGCGCGCCGTCGGCCACCCCGCGGGAGACGCTCTCGGTGATGGCGCTGGCGGGCATGTTCACCGGCGCGGCGCCGAGGGCGGAGAGCAGCCTGGAGGACACGCGCGAGGGCGAGCGGAGCTTCACCCCCTTCATGTCCGCCAGCGTCCGCACCGGCGCCTTCACCGTGTTCAGGTTCTGGCCGCTGCCGCTGTGCAGGGCCAGCACCTTGTAGCGTTCGAAATCCTTGCGTGCGTGCTGCTCGTAATAGGCCCACATTGCCCGGCTGCCGCCCAGGCCGTCAGCCGGCACCACGAAGGGCAGCTCGATGGCCTCCATCGCCGGGAACAGGTTGGGGGTGTAGCTGGGCGAGGTCCACACCACGTCGGCGATGCCGTCGCGCACATGGCTGACGAGGTTGGGCGGCGTGCCGCCTATGGCCATCGCCGGATACAGCTCGCATTGCAGGCGGCCGCCGGATTCCGTGCGCAGGGTTTCGCACCAGGGCTCCAGCACATCGCGCTGCAGGTTGGAAATCGAGGGCAGGAAGTGGGCGACCTTGATCTTCACCGGCGCGGTCTGCGCCTGGGCCCCAAAGGCGGTGGCGGCCAGGACGGCGGTGAGGATGAGCTTGAGCTTCATGCGGAGTCTCCTTCTGCTGGGATGGGAAAGGGGCCCGTCACCGCGGGCCTTGCGTAGGGAAGTGGGCGCGATCCGGGCCACGCTGGCCGGGAGCGCCTGCACGCGGCGGGATCGGCGCGGCCTCGCCCCTGCCCGGCCGGAGGCGCCGGACAGCGGACGGATGACGCCACCGGCCGCGGTGGAGAACCGCGGCTGGCATCAGCCCGGGCACGGCAGCCCGAGAGCCTTCAGGCCGTCAGCCCGAGCAGCCGGGCGGCGTTGTCCTTGAGGATGCGTTGATGCAGTTCCGGCTTGAAGCCGGCCTCCTTGAAGTCCGCCAGCCAGCGTTCCGGAGTGATCAGCGGGAAGTCGGTGCCGAACAGCACCCTGTCCTTCAGCAGGGTGTTGGCGTACTGCACCAGCGGTTTGGGAAAGTACTTGGGCGACCAGCCGGAGAGGTCTATCCACACATTGGGCTTGTGCAGGCACAGCGACAGCGCCTCGTCCTGCCACGGCCAGGAGGGGTGGGCGATGACGAACTGCATGTCGGGGAAGTCGATGGCGGCGTCTTCCAGGTGCATCGGGTTGGAATACTCCAGCTTCAGCCCGCCGCCGCCGCGCATGCCGGTGCCCATGCCGGAATGGCCGCTGTGGAAGATGGCCGGCAGCTTGTATTCGGCGATCACCTCGTACAGCGGCCAGGCCATGCGGTCGTAAGGATGGAAGCCCATCATGGTGGGGTGGAACTTGAAGCCGCGCACGCCGTGGTCCTCGATCAGCCGGCGGGCTTCGCGCGCGCCCATCTTGCCCTTGTGCGGATCGATGCTGGCGAAGGCGATCATCATGTCGCTGTTGGCCATCGCCGCTTCGGCGATCTCCTCGTTGGGGATGCGGCGGCGGCCGACGTGGGCTTCGCAATCCACGGTGAACATCACCAGCCCGAGCTTGCGCTCGCGGTAGTAAGCGATGGTCTCGGCGATGGTGGGCCGGCGGTCGGAGCCGAAGTAGCGGTCGGCCGCGCGGTCGTATTCCTCGCCGTAGGGGTCAGGCGGCTGGCAGCAGGAGACTTCGGCGTGGGTATGGATGTCGATGGCGACCAGTTCTTCCAGCTTCATGATGCGGTTCTCCTTGCGGCCGGTCAGGCGCCGGCGGGGGCGTTGAGCTGCTGCGCCAGCTCGAGGTAGAAGCCGAGGCTGGCGGGGTTGGCCATGGTGTCCGGGTTGGCCACCTTGGCCGGGTCGCCGCCCAGCAGCAGCTTGCGCACCGGCACTTCCATCTTCTTGCCGGTGAGGGTGTGCGGAATCTCCGCCACCGCGTAGATCTCGTTGGGCACATGGCGCGGCGAGGCCTTGCTGCGGATCTGGCCGCGGATGCGATCCTTCAGCGCCTCGTCCAGCACGAAGCCGGGGCGCAGCACCACGAACAGCGGCATGAAGGATTCGCGGCCCAGGTATTCCAGGTCCACCACCATGCAGTCGCGTATCTCCGGCAGCTCTTCCACCACCCGGTAGATTTCGGCGGTGCCCATGCGGATGCCGTGGCGGTTGATGGTGGAATCCGAACGGCCATAGATCACCGAGCTGCCGTAGGGGGTGAAGCGTATCCAGTCGCCGTGGCGCCACAGGCCGGGATAGACGTCGAAGTAGCTGTCCAGGTAGCGGCGGTTGCCCTCGTCGTTCCAGAAGAACAGCGGCATGGAGGGCATGGGCTTGGTGATGACCAGTTCGCCCACCTCATCCACCACCGCCTCGCCCGCTTCGTTGAAGGCATAGGCAGCCACGCCCAGTTCGGGGCACTGGATTTCGCCGGCATGCACCGGCAGCGTGGGCGCGCAGGCGACGAAGCCGGAGGCGATGTCGGTGCCGCCGCTGATGGAGGCCAGCCACACCTTCTCCTTCACCTGGCCATGCACCCATTCGTAGGCTTCCAGCGGCAGCGGCGAGCCAGTGGCGTTGATCGCCCGCAGCGCGGCGAAACCGGCGTATTCGCGCGGCACCAGGCCGTCCTTCATGCAGTTGATGAGGTAGGCGGCGCCGCAGCCGAAGTGGGTGAGCCGCGCTTCGTCGATGAAGCGCCACAGCGCGTCGCCGTCCGGCGCGGCCGGGTTGCCGTCGTACAGCACCATGGTGGCCCCGGTGAGCAGGCCGCCCACCATCAGGTTCCATACCACCCAGCCGGTGCCGGCGAGGAAGAGCATGCGGTCGCCCTCGCGCAGGTCGTGCTGCAGCACCATGGTCTTGAGGTGGGTGAGCACGATGCCGCCGTGGCCATGCACCATGGCCTTGGGCAGGCCGGTGGTGCCGGAGGAATAGACGATCCACAGCGGGTGGTCGAAGGGAACGCGGTTGAAGCCGAGCGGCGCCGGCTTCTCCACCGCGTCCGCCCAGGTGAGGCGGTTGCGCCAGGCGGGCGGGGTATCGCCGGCGCCCGGGCCGCGCACATGGATGACGTGGCGCACCGTGGGCAATTGCTCCAGCAGCTCGGCGACCAAGCCGCTGCGGTCGAACAGCTTGCCGTTGTAGCGGTAGCTGTCGATGGCGAAGATGACCTTGGGTTCGATCTGGCGGAAGCGGTCCAGCACCACGCTGGCGCCCATGTCCTGCGCGCAACTGGACCAGATGGCGCCTAGGCTGGCGGTGGCGAGGAAGGCGGCTACCGTCTGCGGCAGGTTGGGCATGTAGGAGACGACGCGGTCGCCCGGGCCGACGCCCAGTTCCCGCAGCGTGGCGGCGAGGGCGCCGGTGGTGGCGGCCAGCTCGGCCCAGCTCACCTCGTACTGCTCGCCGGCCTCGTTGCGCACGATGAGCGCCGGCCGTTCGGCGGAAGCGCGGCGGAAGATGTGCTCCGCGTAGTTCAGGCGGGCGTTGGGAAACCACTGCGCCCCCGGCATCTGCTGCGAGGCCAGGGCCGGCTCCGGGCTGCCGTCGGCCTGGATATCGAAGTAGTCCCACACCTCGCGCCAGAAGCTGTCCAGCTCATCCACCGACCACTGCCACAACGCCGCGTAGTCGGCGCCATCCACACGGTGGCGGCTGGCGATGCGGCGGCCGAAATCGCTCAACGGCGCCTGCGCCAGCATCTCGGCGTCCGGCGTCCACAGCACCTGTCCCTGCGCAATGCCCATGTCGTCCTCCATTCCCTTGTCCGGCTGCCTCTGCCCGGCGGGCGCGACAGCATCTGGGGTGGAGTCTATTTTTCGCGGCCGGCGAAGGACAAACTCAGCCGTCCCGGTCCCGTATGATCATGGTCGTTCACCGCCGTCCGCCGCAGGGCGGAAACAGCCATAAGCCGCAATCTCCGCTTTCAGCCTTGCCGGCCCGCCTCGAGCACCTGCCGGCAGACGAAGCCAGATGCGCGGCTTCGATAGCAGCAATCCGGGCAGGCGCAGCTTTGCTGCCGACGGCGGGCAGCGCCCCGCTACAGCGCAGTAAAAACGAGGTGACCGGCGAAGCGTCGCCGGACGATAATCAGTCTCGAATGATCATTTCCACCTTCATCGCCTCACCTGCCCCGCCAAGCCGCTCATGAAATCCCCCCGCCTGCACCGCCGAGCCAGTACCACGCCGGAGATCCGCGGCTACATCCGCGACTCGGACAAGACCGTGAGCGCACTGGCCACGGAGCTGGGCATCAGCCGCAACACCGTGCGCAAATGGCGGGAGCGGGCCTCGGTGGAAGACAGGCCGCACACGCCGCTGCAGCTGCGCACCGCACTGCGCCCGGGCGAGGAAACCCTGGCCCTGCTGCTGCGCCAGGTGCTCGCACTGCCGCTGGACGACCTCCTGGCGCTGCTGCGCGAAAGCACCGGCTGCACCGCCTCCCGCTCCGGGCTGGACCGCTGCTTGCGGCGCCACCATGTCGCCCGCCTGCCGGCCGGCAAGGCCGGGCACGAAGCTTCGCCCGGGGTGGTGGAACTGCACTGGCTGCGGCTGCGCACCTTGCCCACCGGCCTGCTGCTCGGCGTGGATCGCCACAGCCGCTGGGCGGGCTGCGCGCCGCTGCACACGACCCGCCCGGCCAATTGCCGTGCCGCCCTCCTCGCCCTCGCCGCCGCCGCGCCTTTCCCGGTGCGCAACTGGCTGGTCGCCGAAGAGAGTTTCGACCCCGCCCTGCGCTGGCTGGCGGAAGAAGAGCGCTACACGCTGTTCCGCAGCACCATACGCGCCTCCGCCAAGCGGCTGGCAGCCCTGTTCTCCGACGAGGCCCGCGGGGTGCTGGCAGCGCTGCTGCCGCGCTTGATAGGCGACGCGCCCTCTCCCAGCCTGCCGCCGGCGCTGCTGCGGCTGCTGGAGCGCTACAACCAGGGCTTCCGTCCGCGCCTGCTGGGCGGGCGCTCGCCGCTGGACGTCGTCGCTGCGAGCTCGGCAGCCCAACCCGCGTCGGCCCTGGCGATGAACCCGCCCGCCGCCGGAGGCAGCATTCGCCCCGCTGCCGAGCCGCCGGGCATCGCCTTCCCTACCCTGGGCGCCACCGCGAGCCGGCAGCGCCCGCGGCCGATCTCGCTCGGCACTCTGCCCAGCCTGGTCGGCTACCGCATCCGCGAGACCCAGCTCGCCCTGTTCAAGGATTTCGAGCACGAGATAGGTGCGCTCAACCTCACCCCCAGCGCCTTCAGCATGCTGGAGCTGCTCAGTTGCAACCCCGGCCTGTCCGCCGCCCGACTGGCCATGCTTATCCAGGTCGAGCCGGCGGCCCTGGCGCCGGTGGTGGACAGATTGCTGGCGCTGGGCCTGCTGCAGCGTGCAGGCCCCACCGGCCGCCGCGGCCAGTTGCTGCTCACCGCGGATGGCGTCGCCGCCCACCGCCAGGCCACCGCCCTGATCGCCCGCCACGAAGCCCGGGCACTGCAGGGATTCAGCAAACGGGAGGTCGCGCAGTTGATGAATGCGCTGGAGCGGGTGGTGGGCAATCTGGCGAGCGCAAAATGAGCCGCCGGAGCCGCCAGCGAGAGTGAGCCGCTCTACCCCGGCCAGCGCCAGGGGCGGGAAGTCCGCCGGGGTGGCGGGCTGCAAAAGGCGCGCCGCCGGCCTGGCAAACATTGAGGAGAAGGGCGGGCGGGAGAGCGCCGCCCGCCGCGCCCGGCCCCTGCTGCGGGCCGCAGGGCTGGCCGCTGGAATCAGGCGCCGGCGAACACCGGCGCGGCGCGGCGGCGCATCACGTCGGAATACTTCAGCTTGCCACCTTCCACCAGCTCCTTCAGCACCGTCTTCAACTGGTTGTCCAGCGTGCCGGTCAGCGCCTTCTCCGGCGTCGCCGCCATCGCCGGAATGAACACCAGGCCTATCCAGGTGGTGATCGAATCCTTGTTGGTGGCCTTGCTCACCACGGTGCCGCTGGTATCGGCCAGCTTCGCTTCCAGCGTGTAATTGTCGGTGGCCGCCGCCGGAATCACGCCAAAGGTGAAGCCGGAGATGAAACCGGCCGCCATCGCCAGACCGGTGTTGCCGTGGTTATAGATGTCCAGCCGCAGGGTGTAGTCGGCGCCCGCCTTGTCGGCTTCATCGAAGCTGTGGCGGGAGAACATGCCGGAGTCGCCCAGGCTCTTGCCCACCAGTTCGTGGATCTTGTCCCGGTTCACCAGGATCTCCGTCACCGGCGCGCCCGGCTCACCGCGGAAGAAATGCGTTTCGACGAACACCGAAGGCTTGTTCTGATAGCCGGAAACATCCGGCAGCGCGCCGGCGTCGGCAATCTCGTTGTTCCTGAAAGACGCGCAGCCCGACAGCACCGCCGCCGCGCAAAGCATGGCAACCCAACCCTTGAATCCCATCTTTGAACTCACCCTTTGATTTGAAATGAAACGCTGAGAAAGCAGGCGCATGAGCGCCGGCATACACCAGGCCCCACGGACCAGCCCTCACGGCCGTTGCCCGCAAGCCCGCCGGCACGCGCTCCCCTTCCTGTTCCGGGGGTAGAGCGCGGCCCTCCCTGCTGGCGCCCGCACGGGCGAAGCGGTGATACCGCCCCGGGGCGCGACGGGGCGGGATTGTATGCACTCTGCAACAAAATGGAAGCGCGTCGGTGGCGCAGCCTGTTATGCGGGGCGGGGAGATTGCGCTGCCGTCAGATGATGCTGTCGACGATTCCGCCCTCCACCCGCAGCGCAGCGCCTGTGGTGCAGCTGGCCTGGGGCGAGGCGGCGTAGACACAGAGGTGGGCGACCTCGTCCGGCTCGGCGAAGCGGCCGATCAGCGAGGTGGGGCGATTCTCGGGGACGAAGCGGGCCTTCATCTCCTCAGGGTTCAGGCCTCTCTCCGCGGCCATTTCCTCCACCATGGCGCGGGTGCCAGCGGTGTAGGTCGGGCCCGGCAGGATGGCATTCACGGTGACGCCGCTGCCAGCCAGCGCCTTCGCCAGCCCGCGCGACAAGCCCAGCAGGGCGGCCTTGGTAACGCCGTAATGCAGCATGTCCGGCGGAATGTTGATTGCCTACTCACTGGAGATGAACTGGATGCGCCCCCAGTGCCGCGCCCGCATGCCCTGGGCGTAGTGGCGCGACAGGCGCACGCCGCTCATGACGTTGACCTGGAAGAGGTGCTCCCAGTCGGCGTCGTCCAGGGCAAAGAACTCCCGCGTCTCTTAGATGCCGAGCACATTCACCAGGATGTCCGCCTCCGGCTCGGCGACCATCAGCGCGGCGCAGCCCTCCACGCGGCCCAGGTCCGCCACCACCATGCTGTAGCTGCCCTGCGGGCTGCGCCTGCGCAGGTCCTCGCAAGCGGCGGCGGTCTTGGCCTCCTCGCGGCCGGTGACGATCACATGGGCGCCGGCCTTGCCCAGGCCCTCGGCCACCGCGAAGCCGATGCCGTCGGTGGAACCGGTAACGATTGCACGCTTGCCGGAGAGATCAATGTTCATGGTGTTTCCTCCTCGCACCGCCGGTGTGGATGGATGCGGCGGAGAAAAGCCGCCTCGCGCCGCCCGAGCGGATCAAGGATGCGGATCACGCCCGCCCGGAAGCTGGCAGGCGTGCAAGCGCCATTCCCTGGAGGAGGGACAAGGGGAAGTCGTGGCGGCGAGAAGGAAAACAGGAAGGAAGCGCCGCCTGGGATGGCCCCGCAGACAGCGCCCTCCAACCTCGGCGGCCGGCTCAAGCCCAGCGCTCAAGCGCCGGCCAGTCCCGCGCCGGAGAGGGCGAAGCTCAGTTACCCGGGAGGCTGCGGCTGTTGTCGCCGGCGGCCGATGCCGATTGCGTCGGCAGCACGTAGCGCAGCTCCGCCGTCGGCGGCGCGGCGCTGCCATCAGCCTCCACGCCTTGCGCCAGCAGCTTGTCCTTGATGCGCTCGGCGATCTCGTCCTCCACGGCGGCGCGCTCTTCGGCCGGCATGGCAGCCAGATCCTCTTCGGTCAGGCCCATGTCCCTGAGGATGGCGTCGCGCATGCGCTCGGCCGGCGTCTTTTCCATGTAGTCGCGGAAATCCGCCAGAACCTTCTCTTCGCGCGCGCGCTGGATCTCAGCCTTGTCCTGCGCGGTCATCACCGTCTTGGCCGGGGTTTCGGTGCTGGCGCTGTCGCTGCCGCCGCCCACCTGGCGCGCCTTGCTCAGAGCGGCCTGGAAGCTGGCCTGGCTGTCGCCGCCAGCGGCGGCGGAGGAATAGGTCTTGAACGTCGTGCTGTCGTAGCTGGTATCGATCTTCATGGCGAACGTCTCCACTCGCATTGGCCCCGGGCGCTACGCAAGCTGCGTACCAATCCGGATACACGCGTGTGAACACGGGGAATTCCGCCACCCCCACCGGCCCGGCGCCGGGCAGGAAGCGGCAGCCTCCGCCGCCCGCCGGCAAAAGCTGCCGGCTTCGGCCGCCAGCGGGCGGCAACAAGCGCCGCCGCCCGGCCGCATATCCCCTGCCAGCCGGCCGGGGGATAATCCCGGGCTTGCCCTGCCCTCTATCGCGAAGGAAAACAACATGAGCCAGTCCCGCGACCGCGCCCCCGCTCCGCTTGCCACCCGCGCCCTGTCGCCGCGCACCCTCACCGCCCAGGCCCTGGGCCGCGTCGCCGAGCCCTACCGCGACCTGGTGCCGCCGCTGCACGCCTCCACCACCTTCGAACGCGCCGGCGACGGCAGCTACCCCGGCGGCCGCCTGTATTCCCGCGACTTCAGCCCCGCCTACGACCAGGCGGAGGAGCTGCTGACCACGCTGGAAGGCGGCCACCAGGCCCTGCTGTTCGCCTCGGGCATGGCCGCCGCCACGGCCGTGCTGCAGGCGCTGGAGCCCGGCCAGCGCATCGTTGCCTGCCGCTCCATGTACTGGGCGCTGCGCAACTGGCTGGTGGCCTTCGCCCAGCAATGGAAGCTGGACCTCGCCTTCTACGACAACGCCGACCTGGACGGCATGGTCGCCCTGCTGCGCGAGGCGCCGACCACGCTGCTGTGGCTGGAGACGCCGGCCAACCCGACCTGGGAGGTGATAGACATCGCCGCCGCCGTCAGCGCCGCCCGCGCCGGCGGCACCACGGTGCTGGTGGATTCCACCGTCGCCACCCCGGTGTTCAGCCAGCCGCTGAAGCTGGGCGCGGACATCGTCATGCACTCGGCCACCAAATACCTCAACGGCCACTCCGACGTCATCGCCGGCGCCCTGGTGTGCCGCGAGGATGGCCCGCTGTGGCAGCGCATCCGCCGCAACCGCAACCTCGGCGGCGCGGTGCTCGGCCCCTTCGAGGCCTGGCTGCTGCTGCGCGGCATGCGCACCCTGCAGCTGCGGGTGCAGCAATCCGCCGCCAACGCGCTCGCCATCGCCCAGGCGCTGGAGGGCCATCCCGGCCTGGTGGAAGTGCTCTACCCCGGCCTGCCCAGCCACCCGCAACACGCCATCGCCGCACGCCAGATGCAGGGAGGCTTCGGTGGCATGCTCTCCATCCGCAGCACCGGGGGCGAAGCGCGTTCGCGCGCAGTCACCGCCCGCCTGCAGGTGTTCAAGCGCGCCACTTCGCTGGGCTCGGTCGAAAGCCTGGCCGAACACCGCGCCAGCGTGGAAGGCCCCGGCAGCCCCTGCCCGCCCGACCTGATCCGGCTGTCGGTGGGCATCGAGGCGGCGGAGGACCTGATAGACGACCTGAAGGAAGCGCTGGCGGACTGAGTAACCGTCTTCAAAGTCAAGTGCGATGAAGCGATTTGTCCCAAGGGGAGTTGGTTCTGACCATGGCGTTGAGCATGGTCAGCAGCTTGCGCATGCAGGCTACCAGGGCCACTTTGGGCAGCT
>Ga0209699_100409_pt1 | contig 25427 bp, 22 predicted proteins | sample SynthPrep_1_END__FD_187204 | JGI IMG/M metagenome (GOLD analysis project Ga0209699, IMG submission 187204) | Synthetic microbial communities from Ohio, USA - SynthPrep_1_END_DS7_MetaG (SPAdes) (version 2) | ecosystem: Engineered > Bioreactor > Aerobic > Activated sludge | place: USA: Ohio...
GAGCAGCCCCATGTTCAGTGCTGCCCCGGCCGGCTTCATGCTCGACACCCCCGAGCAGATGAAGGCCCAGGCCGCGAAGATTCACGCACAGAGCGTGGCCACGCAGATCATGCCGCTGGGCAACATCACCCAGATGACGCAGGACGAACGCGACCTGATCGGCAACTGGATCGCCAGGGGCGCTCGGATCAACTGATTGCACGCATGCCGCCCCCAGGCATCTTTTTATCGAGACGGCTTCTCATGCCGTCGAAAGCCGCCGGCAGTGCGAACTGACCGGCGGTTTATTTTTGTGCACAATTTTTAAATAAATTGTTTTTAACAGTGTCACCAAGTTGTTATAGTCGCCACATCCTGACCGACAAGACAGGTTTCATTCGCTCAGGCCAGAGGTGCCGTGAAGCCTCGTGCAAGCCCATGACCGTATAAAAACAAATGGCAGGCTATGACATGACCACCGACCACAACGCCCAAGCTGCGCCCAGCGTTCGCAGCGAACTCATCTATCAGCTGGACGACACTCCTGCCTTCCTCCCTGCCGTGTTCGCCGCGTTGCAACACGTGCTGGCCAGCTTCGTCGCCATCATCACGCCCACACTGATCGTCGGCAGCGTTCTCGGCCTTGGCACTCACGTTCCCTACCTGGTGAGCATGGCGCTGTTCGTTTCCGGTCTCGGCACCTTCGTGCAGGCCAAGCGCATCGGCCCGGTCGGCTCCGGCCTGCTCTGCCTGCAGGGCACCAGCTTCGGCTTTCTCAGCGTGATTCTCAGCGCCGGCTTCATCGTCAAGGGTCGCGGCGGCAGCGAGGAAGAGATTCTCTCGACCATTTTCGGCATCTGTTTCTGCGCAGCCTTCGTCGAGATATTCCTCAGCCAGTTCATTGGCAAGCTGCGCAAGGTCATCACCCCGGTGGTCACCGGCACCATCATCTGCCTGATGGGTCTGTCGTTGATCAAGGTCGGCATGACAGACCTGGCCGGAGGCTACGGCGCCGAGGATCTGGGCGCACTGCACCATCTGGCGCTCGGCGCACTGGTGCTGCTGACCATCGTCCTGCTCAACCGCTCCTCGTCGCAGATGCTGCGCCTGTCTGCCGTCATCATCGCCCTGACCCTGGGCTTCGCCGTGGCCTGGCTGACCGGGCGGGTGGACTTTGCCGAGATGGCCGAGGTTCCGTTGGTCAGCGTGCCGCAGCCCTTCAGGTACGGGTTCAGCTTCGACCTGATTGCCTTCATTCCGGTGGCGGTGATCTTCCTCATCACGCCGCTGGAGACGGCTGGCGACCTGACCGCCAACTCGATCATCTCCAGGCAGCCGGTCAAGGGCCCGCTGTACATACGCCGGATCAAGTCCGGGGTACTGGCCGATGGCTGCAACTCGGCCATGGCGGCCCTGTTCAACAGCCTGCCGATGACCACCTTCAGTCAGAACAACGGGGTGATCCAGCTCACCGGCGTGGCCAGCCGCCACGTTGCGCTCTACATCGCCGCCATCCTCGTCCTGCTGGGCCTGTTCCCAATGGTCGGCGCCGTGCTGCAACTGATGCCCAAACCGGTACTGGGCGGCGCCACGCTGATCATGTTCGGTACCGTGGCAGTGGCCGGTATCAAGATTCTCACCGAGGCGGGCCTGCATCGCCGCAACATGCTCATCGTCTCCATTTCGCTGGGGCTCGGGCTCGTCGTGGCAGCAGTGCCCGAAGCACTGGCGCAGATGCCGGAGATGCTGCGCAACATCCTCGGTTCGCCAATTGCCATCGGCGCCTTCAGCGCCATCGCACTGAACATCTTCCTGCCGGAAGAACCAATGGCCGAAGATGACTACGAACCCGAGGCCCACCTGCACACCGTGCTGCAGAACCGCCAGGCCGACACCCACGAGGACAGCCTGAACACCCTCGGCCGCGACCTCGACCCGGCGCCACGCTCGAACTGACCCAGTCTTAACCGAACACTCCCGGCGGCATGCCGTCGGGAGCGCACGCCTGCACCTCAACAACAAGGAACCCCCATGAAACTCAAGCATCTGCCTCACTGCCTCGGCCTTCTCTGCGGACTCGGCGCCGCCCAGCAAAGCCTCGCCGGCGACCTGCTTTTCTGGCAGGACAACAGCCTCTCGTACCTGTACGGCGAGAACTTCCAGCGCATGAACTTCAACGGCGAGGAGCAGCGCACCCAGACCACCTTCACCTTCGAACATGCCAGCGGCTGGGCCTGGGGCGACATCTTCTACTTCCTGGACTACGTACGCGCCGACAACGTGCAGACGCGCGGCAGCTTCGACAACGGCACCTTCCGTCAGCACGACAAGGACGCCTTCTACTACATGGAGTTTTCTCCGCGCCTGAGCCTGAGCTGGCTGACCGGGCAGAAGCTGGCCGCAGGCCCGATCAGGGACGTATTCGCCGCCTTCACTTACGAGAAAGGCACCGGCGGGCCAGGCCCGGAGAACTACCTGTACGGCATCGGTCTGGACTGGGAGGTTCCCGGCTTCACCTACTTCAAGACCAACCTGTACCAGGTGAAGATCAACCACCACACCTTCTTCGCCGACAGCGGCAGCAATGGCTACGCCACCCAACTGACCGTCAGCGCGGCGTACCCATTGAGCATCGGCGACCAGGATTTCCTGGTCGATGGCTTCGTCGACTGGCGCTCCCCGTCTCGCGATGCGGGCACCCAGACCTCGGTGGGCTCCTCGATCCAGGTCAAATGGGATGCGGGCAAGGCGCTGTTCGGCAAAGAGCGCCAGCTCTATATCGGTACCGAAGTGAACATGTGGCGCGCCAAGTATGGGGTCAAGCCGGTGGACGGCTCGGACGACCGCTTCGACCAGACCGCCGTACAGGCTCTGGTCAAGTACCACTTCTGATCACGCATCACGAATCTCTGCGTGACGTCGGGTAGGGACGTCATGCCGAGCAAGGGGCAATGACGGTTTCGTCATTGCCCCTTTTCTTGGGGTTCACACTTCGGCAGGCGTACCTATCCAGATCGCGATAACGCCCCAGACGAGTGCGCAACGCTTCGTGACGGTGCAGAAATTCGTCATCACAAGCATGAGCCTGACCCAGAGGTCAATATTTTGCACCCAATAAAGCAATATTTTTGTATCCAAAAAGGCATGCAACCATGTTCAAGACCCGATTTTATGTGTACAAAGCCAAAAGGCTCCCATCCAAACCACTGTTGAACAAGCTGTATACACATCATGCATCGATGATCGTCGACAACCTGGAATGGAACCTGCAGACAAATCTCTTCACAGGCTTAGCGGCCACACAACAACATTCGAGAGCTGTCCATGTCCAACGCCGAAGATTTCCATATCAAGCACATCGATCCCTCGTTGCATAACGCGGATCTAGCCCCCCTCGCCCCCGAGCAGCGCAAGTGGGGCTGGTTCGAGATTTTCAACGTCTGGTCGAACGACATTCAGAGTCTTTTCGGCTACACCCTGGCGGCGACCCTGTTCATTTCCTACGGGCTCAACGGCTGGGCAGTGCTGGCGGGCATCATCGTCGCCGGTTTCATCGTCATGGGCCTGGTGCAACTGACCGGCAAGCCCAGCGTCAAGTACGGCATCCCCTTCCCGGTGTTCGCTCGCGCCAGCATGGGCGTGCGTGGCGCCAACTTCCCTGCCCTGGTACGCGGCATCGTGGCCATCTTCTGGTACGGCGTGCAGACCTACTTCGCCTCCACCGCCGTGGCATTGCTGCTCAATTCCCTGCTGCAGCCCGAAGCGCCTGCCACCTACCTCGGCATGACGGCCATCGGCTGGCTGTCCTACCTGCTGGTCTGCGTATTCCAGGTGGCGCTGTTCATACGCGGCCTCGACTGGATCACCCGATTCCTCAACTGGGCCGGTCCGCTGGTGTACGTGGTGATGATCGTGCTGATGGGCATGATCTGGTACCAGGCCGGCCCCAGCCTGCTGGGCGAGCTAGGCAACATCTTCCGCGGCAACGGCGAGTATGCCGCAGGCCCGGTGGCTGCCTTCTTCGCCGTGGTCGGCACCATGGTCGCGTACTTCGCCGCAGTGGTGATCAACTACGGTGACTTCGCCCGCTTCGTGAAAAGCGAAAGGCAGATGACCATCGGCAATTTTCTCGGCCTGCCGGTGAGCCTGGCGTTCTTTTCGCTGATTGCCCTGGTGATCACCGCCGGTACCGTGGTTGTGTTCGGCGAGACGCTGACCAACCCGACCGACATCGTCGCCCGAGTGGACAACCTGAGCCTGACCATCATCGCCGCGCTGACCTTCTTCGCCGCAACCGTGGGCATCAACCTGGTAGCCAACTTCATCCCGCCGGCCTATGACCTGGCCAACCTGGCCCCGGCGCATATCAGCGCCCGTACCGGCGGTTTCATCACGGCCGGTATCGCCTTCTTCATCGGCGCGCTCTGGGTGGCCTTCATCAGCAACGTCGGCATCGCTGCCTTCGTCGACACACTGGGCGCCGTGCTCGCGCCGCTGTACGGCATCATCGTTGCCGACTACTACCTGGTACGCCGGCGCAAGCTGGATCTGCAGCAGCTGTTCAGCGCCGACGCCGGTTCGGCCTATTACTTCGATGGAGGCTGGAACCGCAAGGCATTGATCGCCTTCGCCCTCGGCTCGGTGTTCTCCGTCGCCTCGGTCTGGACGCCCGGTCTGAACCAGTTGGCCGGTTACGCCTGGCTGCTCGGTGCGCTGCTTGGCGCCGTGCTGCACTATGGCCTGATGCACGGTCAGGCGCAGGCACTGAAGCGCGCAGGCGCCAGCGCCTGACCCCTCAGCGAACGGACGAAGCCGGCGCCTGTGCGCCGGCTTTGGCTTTCTGACGTTCCAGAAAGTCCACCTTCCACTGTTCCAGACCGATGTATTCGTTGTTCAGATTGGCCTCCACCCCATACCTGGACTTCAGCGCCGCAACCTGCTGCGCTCGCTCGCCAAGGAAGCGGTCGAAGCGCGCCACCACCTCGGGGTGAGCCTGGCTCGACAGATGAAACGCGCCGCGAATGTGCGGCAGCTTCGGGTCGAATACCAGCGCACCAGGCCGCGCGCGGATATTGTCGAGGTAATGGGTAGCCACCACCACGTTGAAGTAGGCACCGTCGGCATCCTGCTTCAGCGTCTGATGGATCATTTGCCGCAGATCCTTGCTGTACTGCAGCTGCACGGCCCCACTGGCGATACCGTCCTCATAACCACGGGGTGTCCAGCCCTGCACCAGCGCCAGACGGCGTATGTTGCGCAGTGCCTGGCCCTGGCGCTGCGGCGCCACCAGCACGCCGTCCACGTAGTCGACCACTGCCTGGCTGTAATGCAGCGACATGCCGGCCTTCTGCGCCTGCGCCCAGAGCGGGCTGTCCGGATACTTGAAATCGATCTCGCCACGCTGCAGCGCAGGCAACAGCCGATCCAACGGCAAGGCCCTGTAGCTCAGAGTCAGACCGGCGTCGGCAGCGAAGGCATCGAGCACCTCACGGGCAAACCCCTGGTAACGACCCTGGGCATCCAGGCTGTAATGCGGGGCGAATGGCAAATCCTCGACGCCGACCACATAGGTCTGCGCCAGAGCAACGGGGGCCAGCAGGAGGGTGGAAATCAGACACAGTCGAACCGGCTTCATCAGAAGCCTCCTTGTTGTTGTTCTCGGAATTCGATCAGACGGGCTCAGCCGCCGGTCATGCTCATGAAGCGCACCACCTGCACCTGCTCGTCGCTGGCGAAGTGATGCCGCTCGGGCTTGAGCCGTAGTGCGTCGATCAGCGCCTGACGCAAACGCTCACCATCGCCGGGGTGGGCACGCAGCAGGCGCTTGAGATCCAGGGCGTCGTCGTGCCCCAGGCAGAGCACCAGCTTGCCCTCGGCCGTGACCCGTACCCGATTGCAGTCGGCACAGAAGTTGTGGCTGTGCGGCGAGATGAAGCCGACCCGAGTCTGCGCGCCGACCACCTGCCAGTAACGTGATGGCCCACCGGTGGTCGTGCTGCTGCGCACCAGTGCATGGCGCTGCTCGATACGCTGGCGCACCTCGTCGCTGGCGCAGAAGGTCTGCTGCCGCTCGTGGCTGACCACGCTGCCCAACGGCATTTCCTCGATGAAGCTGATATCCAGCCCATGACCGATGGCGAAGTCGACCAGGTCGAGCACTTCGTCATCATTGCGTCCTCTTTGCACCACGCTATTGAGCTTGATCCGCTCGAAGCCGGCCGTGCGCGCCGCCTCGATACCAGCCAGCACCTGATCAAGCCTGTCGCGCCGGGTGAAGGCGGCGAAGCGCTCACGTCGCAGGGAATCCAGGCTGACGTTCAGGCGCCGCACGCCCGCAGCGCGCAAGGGAGCCGCCATCTCCGCCAGTTGCGAACCATTGGTGGTGATGGCCAGGTCGTCCAGTTCCGTGCGCGCGCCCAGGCGTTGCAGCAGACTCAGCAGGTTCTTGCGCACCAACGGCTCGCCGCCGGTGATGCGAATGCGCCGCACGCCCAGCCCGATGAAGGCATCGGCCACCGCGTACAGCTCCTCCAGGCTGAGGATCTGCTGGCGCGGCGCGAACTGCATGTCTTCGCTCATGCAGTAGGTGCAGCGAAAATCGCAGCGGTCGGTTACCGAGAGGCGCAGGTAGGTGATACGCCGACCGAACGGATCGACGAGTTCATGGTTATTCACGGCAGGTCTCCTGGAGCGTCGCGCGCCGGGATTTCTTTGTCATGTTGGGGGCCGCCAGGGATAAGAACAGAAAAGTGTTTTTTTGTATACAACAATCTGACTCCAGGGTCAGATTGGCGCCAGGCAGCCCGTGGCCGCTGGCTTGAGCCTCGCGCAAGGCCGGTGCTACCATGCCCGACCGCCGCCTGGCGGCAGAGGAAAACACAGGGCCCCATGACCAGCATTCGCGAGCGTAACAAAGAGCTCATCCTGCGCGCAGCCAGCGAAGAGTTCGCCGACAAGGGCTTCGCCGCCAGCAAGACCAGTGACATTGCGGCCAAGGCAGGCCTGCCCAAACCCAACGTCTACTACTACTTCAAGTCCAAGGAAAACCTCTACCGCGAGGTGCTGGAAAGTATCATCGAGCCGCTGCTGGCCGCCTCTTCCCCCTTCAACCAGCCGGGCCACCCGAGCGACGTGCTGACCGCCTACATCCGCTCGAAGATTCGTATCTCCCGCGAGCTGCCACATGCGTCCAAGGTATTCGCCAGCGAGATCATGCACGGTGCGCCGCACCTGTCGCCGGAGCAGACCGAACAGCTCAATGCCCAGGCCAGGCACAACATCGCCTGCATCCAGCGCTGGGTCGACCTCGGCCTGATGGCGAAAGTCGACCCGCACCACCTGCTGTTCAGCATCTGGGCCGCGACCCAGACCTACGCCGATTTCGACTGGCAGATTTCCATCGTCACCGGCAAGACCACCCTCGACGACGCCGACTACGAAGCCGCCGCGCAGACCATCATCCGCCTGGTGCTCAAAGGCTGCGAAGTCAGCCCGGCGCCGTCGACCGCGTCCGAACTGGTGACCAGCGCCTGACGGGCGACACCAACCTGGAGTCATCGACCTACGCCGCCCCAACCGCGCTGCCCCGTAGGGTGCGCCGCGCGCACCACGGTCAGGCGCAGCTTCGGAGCTCGCAGGACAGATCGCGGATCGCCGATTCACCGCTCTGGTGGATGTCAAAAACGACATCCACCCGACCCGATTCAAAGGTTGTGAAGTCAGCCCAGCACCTGATTCTCGGCGCTGCGCACGGCGCACCCTACGCCCATGATCGAGCCCGCCCGCGCCCTACACCCCCACATCGGCCTGCAGGCCCAGTGACTCCAGCGCGCTGACCGCGCATTGCTCGTCGATATCCGAGGTGTCGCCGGTAATGCCCACGGCACCGATTACCTCGCCGCTCGCGTCACGGATCAGCACGCCACCCGGCGCCGGCACCAGGCCGCCCTGAGCCAGGTTGCTCACCGCTGCGATGAAAGCGGGTCGTTGCTGTGCATCAGCCGCGATCAGTCGCGAGCCCTTGCCCAGCGCCAGCGCCCCCCAGGCCTTGCCAATGGCGATCTGCGGACGCAGCAGGCTGGCGCCATCCTCACGCTGCAGGCTGATCAGGTGGCCACCAGCATCCAGTACCGCCACGGTCAGTGGCGCAGCAGAGCGGTCACGTCCCGCCGTCAGGGCATTGAGCGTGATGTTCAGGGCAACGTTCAGGTTAAGGCTGCTCACAGGGGCAATCTCCGAAACTGCAAGAGTGGCATCCACGCAGGCACGTGCGCGGCATCAGAAAACGCCCTATGAAATAGCCGAACAGAAAGCGGATTACAATCACTGAGCACAATTAAAATAAATTTTGTGCACAAAAAACAAAAACAAATAACTCAATCAAAGTATCGAATAACCCCTCAAGCGTTGCGTGCCTCCCAGTAGCCCGGGGTGTTGTAGATGCCCTTGAGGTAATCGATGAAGAAACGCACCTTGGCCGGCAGATAACGCTGCTGCGGGTACACCGCCTGAATGTCATAGGCTGGCAGGGCGTACTCGTCGAGCACCGTCACCAGCTCTCCCGCCTTGAGTTCGGCCTGGATCTCCCAGGTGGAGCGCCAACCGATCCCAAGCCCCTGCTTGACCCAGTTGTAGAGCAGTTCGCCATCGTTGCAGTCGAGGTTGCCGGCAACCTTCACCGCCACCTGCCGACCGTCGCGCAGGAACGTCCAGCCGCGCTGCTGGCCGCCCTGCATGTTGAACGCCAGGCAGTTGTGCCGAACCAGATCGTCCGGCGTGCGCGGCACGCCATACAGCTCGAAATAACTGGGCGCCCCGCAGACCACGCGGCGATTGGGAAACAGCTTGAGCGCCACATAGTTGGGGTCGGTGACTTCACCGATGCGAATGCCCATGTCATAGCCCTGACGCACCAGGTCGACCAGGCTGTCGGTGAAGTTGAACGACAGCTTGAGGTCCGGGTAGCGCGCCAGAAACGCCGGTGCATGCGGCGCGATATGCCGCCGGCCGAACGCCGCCGGCGCAGAAACCACCAGATGCCCGCGTACCGACTTGCCCCCGCGAGCGACGCTGGCATCGGCCTCGTCGAAGTCCTTGAGCAGGCTACGGGCACGCTCCAGGTACTGCTCGCCAAGGTCGGTCAGTTGCAGCCCGCGCGTGGAGCGATGCATCAGCTTGACGCCCAGGTGTTGCTCCAGCGCGTCCAGCCGCCGGCCCATCACCACAGGCGTCACGCCCTCACTGAGAGCGGCCGAGGCGAAGCTGCCGTTATCGGCGACCAGAACGAAACTACGAATAAGGGTATGGCGATCCATTCGATACTCCAGATATCGACAGAACTGAAGTATCCATCAATTCCCCCGTTTTCGCCCAGCGGTCATCCTCTCCCTCAACAGAAAAACAACCGACTCGAGAGGAATGGCCATGGCCAGAATGAGAGCAATCGAGGCCGCCGTACTGGTGATGCGCCGTGAAGGCGTTGATACCGCATTCGGCGTCCCCGGCGCAGCCATCAACCCACTGTATGCCGCGCTGAAGAAACTCGGTGGCATCGATCACGTCCTGGCCCGTCACGTCGAAGGCGCTTCGCACATGGCCGAGGGTTACACCCGCACCAATGCCGGCAACATCGGCGTGTGCATCGGCACCTCCGGCCCCGCCGGCACCGACATGGTCACCGGCCTGTACTCGGCCTCTGCCGACTCCATCCCGATTCTGTGCATCACCGGCCAGGCACCGCGTGCCCGCATGCACAAGGAAGATTTCCAGGCGGTCGACATCACCAGCATCGTCGGCCCGGTCACCAAGTGGGCCACCACCGTGATGGAGCCCGGCCAGGTGCCGCGCGCCTTCCAGCGCGCCTTCCATGAAATGCGCAGCGGCCGCCCCGGCCCGGTGCTGATCGACCTGCCGTTCGACGTGCAGATGGCCGAGATCGAATTCGACATCGACGCCTACGAGCCGCTGCCGGTAGCCAAACCAGGCACCAGCCGTACCCAGGCCGAGAAAGCCATCGCCCTGCTCAACGAGGCCGAGCGCCCGCTGCTGGTCGCCGGTGGCGGTATCTTCAACGCCGATGCGGCGGATCGACTGGTGGAATTCGCCGAACTGACGGGCGTACCGGTGGTGCCAACCCTGATGGGCTGGGGCGCGATCCCCGACGACCACAAGCTGATGGTCGGGATGGTCGGCTTGCAGACCTCGCACCGCTACGGCAATGCCACCCTGCTCGCCTCCGACCTGGTATTCGGCATCGGCAACCGCTGGGCCAACCGCCACACCGGCTCGGTCGACGTCTATACGCAAGGCCGCAGGTTCATCCATGTCGACATCGAACCGACGCAGATCGGCCGCGTATTCAACCCGGATCTGGGTATCGTTTCCGATGCCGGTAGCGCGCTGGACGCCTTCCTTGAGGTAGCCCGCGAGTGGAAAGCCGCCGGCAAGCTGAAGGACCGCAGCGCCTGGGTCGAGGCCTGCCGCGAGCGCAAGCGCACCCTGCAGCGCAAGACCCACTTCGACAACGTGCCGGCCAAGCCTCAGCGCGTGTACGAGGAAATGAACGAAGCCTTCGGCAAGGACACCTGCTACGTCAGCACCATCGGCCTGTCGCAGATCGCCGGTGCGCAGTTCCTGCACGTGTACAAGCCGCGCCACTGGATCAACTGCGGCCAGGCCGGCCCGCTGGGCTGGACCATTCCGGCGGCTCTGGGCGTGGTCAAGGCCGACCCGCAGCGGCAGGTCGTGGCGCTGTCCGGCGACTACGACTTCCAGTTCATGATCGAGGAACTGGCCGTCGGTGCGCAGTTCAATCTGCCGTACATCCACGTGCTGGTGAACAACTCCTACCTGGGTCTGATCCGTCAGGCGCAGCGTGGCTTCGACATCGACTACTGCGTGCAGCTGGCGTTCGAGAACATCAATGCACCGGAGCTCAACGGCTATGGCGTCGATCACGTCGCCGTGGTCGAGGGCCTGGGCTGCAAGGCGATCCGCGTGTTCGACCCGAACGAATTGCAGAACGCCTTCGCCGAGGCCAGGCGCCTGATGGCCGAGTACCGCGTACCGGTGGTGGTCGAGGTGATCCTGGAGCGTGTCACCAACATCGCCATGGGCACCGAGATCAACGCCATCAACGAGTTCGAGGAACTGGCCGAGCGCGGCGTCGACGCCCCGACCGCCATCGCGCTGCTCGACTGATCCGCAGGGTGCGCCGCGCAGCGCCATGCCGACGCGAACCTCCCGGTGCGCACCGCGCACCCTGCGCAGACCGCAATTGCACCACGACAAGGAGCGACACCATGCCCCGCTTTGCTGCCAACCTGTCCATGCTGTTCACCGAAGTGGACTTCCTGGATCGTTTCACCGCTGCCGCCGAAGCCGGCTTCAGCGGTGTGGAGTACCTCTTCCCCTATGACTTCGCGGTCGAAGAGATCAAGGCCCGCCTGGACGCCAACCAGCTGGAGCAGGTGCTGTTCAACCTGCCGGCCGGCGACTGGGCCAAGGGCGAGCGTGGCATCGCCTGCCACCCGGATCGCGTCGAGGAGTTCCGTGCCGGCGTCGACAAGGCCATCGCCTACGCCAAGGTGCTGGGCAACAGGCAGATCAACTGCCTGGCCGGCATCCGCCCGCAAGGCGTGGACTGCGCCACCGTCGAGAAGACCTTCGTCGACAACCTGCGCTACGCCGCCGACAAGCTGGCCGGCGCCGGTATTCGCCTGGTCATGGAAGCCATCAACACCCGCGACATTCCCGGCTTCTACCTGAACAACACCCGCCAGGCGCTGGACATTCGCGACAAGGTCGGCAGCACCAACCTGTACCTGCAGTACGACATCTACCACATGCAGATCATGGAAGGTGACCTGGCCCGCACCGTGGAAAGCAACCTGGCCGCCATCAACCACGTGCAATTGGCCGATAACCCCGGCCGCAACGAGCCGGACACCGGCGAGATCAACTACCGCTTCCTCTTCGAGCACCTGGATCGCATCGGCTACCAGGGCTGGATCGGCTGCGAATACAAACCGGCCACCACCACTGCTGCCGGCCTCGGCTGGATGAAAGCGCACAACGCAATCTGACGGACTGCACCAATCCGTAGGAGCGGGTTCACCCGCGATGCATGGCACCGGCCACGCCGGTGTTCGCGGATCAATCCGCTCCTACAGGCTCACCACTTACATTGAGGTTATCTCTCATGGCTAAAATCGGATTCATCGGCACCGGCATCATGGGCAAACCCATGGCGCAGAACCTGCAGAAAGCCGGCCACACCCTGTTCCTCTCCGAGCACCACGACCCGGCCCCGGCCGACCTGCTTGCCGCTGGCGCCATCGCCCTGGCCAACCCGCAGGAAGTCGCCCAGGAAGCCGAATTCATCATCGTCATGGTGCCGGACACCCCGCAGGTCGAAGACGTGCTGTTCCGCGCCGATGGCGTTGCCGCCGGCGTCGGCGCCGGCAAGGTGGTGATCGACATGAGTTCGATCTCCCCCACCGCCACCAAGGCCTTCGCCGAGAAGATCAAGGCCACCGGCGCCGCGTACCTGGACGCCCCGGTGTCCGGCGGTGAAGTCGGTGCCAAGGCCGCCACCCTGTCGATCATGGTCGGTGGCTGCCCGAATGCCTTCGAACGCGCCCTGCCGCTGTTCCAGGCCATGGGCAAGAACATCACCCGCGTCGGCGGCAACGGCGACGGCCAGACCGCCAAGGTGGCCAACCAGATCATCGTCGCGCTGAACATCCAGGCGGTGGCCGAAGCCCTGCTGTTCGCCGCCAGGAACGGCGCCGATCCTGCCAAGGTGCGTGAAGCGCTGATGGGCGGTTTCGCCGGTTCGAAGATCCTTGAAGTGCATGGCGAGCGCATGATCAAGGGCACTTTCGATCCGGGCTTCCGCATCAGCCTGCACCAGAAGGATCTCAACCTGGCGCTGTCCGGCGCTCGCGAACTGGGCCTGAACCTGCCCAACACCGCCAATGCCCAGCAGGTCTTCAGCACCTGCGCGGCACTCGGCGGCAGCGCCTGGGATCACTCCGCTCTGATCAAGGGCCTGGAGCACATGGCCAACTTCAATATCCGCGGCGAGTAACGAGGCGGTGCGCGCGGCGCACCGACCAAGCCAACGCCCCGGTACCCTTTCGACCTTCCTGGCAGGAGGTGTCACGGCCCGATTGCCAGGTTGGTCGATTCCACTCCCCAGGCGCTGCCACCCGGCGCCTGCGGACTGGAATCGATCCACAAGAGAACACCACCATGAACCTCGACCCGCAACGCCTGCTGCGCGACCTGTTCGCCACCGCCATCGCCGCCGCACATCCACGCCAGGTGCTGGCCGACCACCTGCCCGCCGAGCGCAGCGGCCGGCTCATCGTCATCGGCGCCGGCAAGGCCGCCGCGGCCATGGCCGAAGTGATCGAGCACGAGTGGCAGGGCGAGGTCGGCGGCCTGGTGGTGACCCGCTACGGACACGGCGCCGGCTGCAGGAAGATCGAAGTGGTGGAAGCCGCCCACCCGGTGCCTGACGACGCAGGTGAACGCGTCGCGCGCCGCGTGCTGGAACGGGTATCGAACCTGACCGAAGACGACCGGGTGATCTTCCTCCTCTCCGGCGGCGGCTCCTCGCTGCTGGCACTGCCGGCAGAGGGCATCACGCTCCAGGACAAGCAGGCGATCAACAAGGCCCTGCTGAAATCCGGCGCCACCATCGGCGAGATGAACTGCGTGCGCAAGCATCTCTCGGCAATCAAGGGTGGCCGTCTGGCCAGGGCCTGCTGGCCGGCCACCGTCTATACCTACGCCATCTCCGACGTCCCCGGCGACGAAGCCACGGTGATCGCCTCCGGCCCCACCGTGGGCGACCCGACCACTTCGGCCGACGCCCTGGCGATTCTCGCCCGCTACGCCATCGACATCCCGGCCAACGTGCGCAACTGGCTGCACGATCCACGCTCGGAAACCGTCAAACCCGGCGATCCGGTGCTCGCTCGCAGCCATTTCCAGCTGATCGCCACCGCGCAGCAGTCGCTCGATGCCGCTGCCGCCAAGGCTGAGGCAGCCGGCCTGCCAGTGCTGATCCTCGGCGACCTGGAGGGCGAGTCGCGCGACGTGGCCAAGGTGCATGCCGGCATCGCTCGTCAGGTGCGGCTGCATGGCCAGCCGATCAAACCACCGTGCGTGATCCTCTCCGGCGGCGAAACTACCGTCACCGTGCGCGGCAAGGGCCGTGGAGGGCGCAACGCCGAATTCCTCCTCAGCCTCACCGACAGCCTGAAGGGCCTGCCCGGCGTCTACGCGCTGGCCGGTGACACCGACGGCATCGACGGTTCCGAAGACAACGCCGGCGCCATCATGACGCCTTACAGCTACGCCCGTGCCGCCATCAAGGGCCTCAGTGCCCGCGACGAACTGGACGACAACAACGGCTATGGCTACTTCGCCGCACTCGACGAACTGATCGTCACCGGCCCGACATGCACCAACGTCAACGATTTCCGCGCCATTGTGATCCTGGGAACATCGGAAACTGCAGGTGAAGAACCGCTGGGCGCCTCCCTGTAGGGCGGGTGCAACCCGCCAGAGCGCCGGTGGCGGGTTGTACCCGCCCTACGCCGCAACGCCATCGACAAAAACACATGACCAAGGCTGCCCAATGAACGCCGACAAGAAAGTGAAGATCCTCGCCACCCTCGGGCCGGCGATCCGCGATGCCGCGCACATCCGCCAACTGGTGGAGGCCGGGGTCAACCTGTTTCGTCTCAACTTCAGCCACGGCGAACACGCCGACCATGCCCAGCGCTATCAGTGGGTGCGCCAGGTGGAGCGCGAGCTGAACCAGCCCATCGGCATTCTCATGGATCTGCAGGGACCCAAGCTGCGCGTCGGCCGCTTCGCCGACGGCAAGGTGCAGTTGGTCAACGGCCAGAGCCTGCGCCTGGATCTGGACGCCACGCCTGGCGACGCCAGCCGGGTCAACCTGCCTCACCCGGAAATCATCGAAGCCCTGCAACCGGGCATGAGCCTGCTGCTGGACGACGGTCGCCTGCGCCTGAAGGTGACCGGCAAACAGGCCGATGCGGTGATCACGGAGGTGGTCGCCGGCGGCGAGCTGTCCGATCGCAAGGGCGTCAACGTGCCCGAGGCCGTGCTGCAACTGTCGCCGCTGACCGAGAAGGATCGTCGCGACCTGAGCTTCGGCCTGGAGCTGGGCGTGGACTGGGTGGCGCTGTCGTTCGTGCAACGCCCCGAAGACATCGTCGAAGCCCGCGAGCTGATCGGCGGCAGAGCCTTCCTCATGGCCAAGATCGAGAAACCTTCGGCGGTGACCCACCTCGAAGAGATCGCCAAACTGTGCGACGCCATCATGGTGGCGCGCGGCGACCTGGGCGTGGAAGTGCCGGCCGAAAACGTGCCGCGCATCCAGAAGGACATCGTACGCACCTGCCGCCAGCTCGGCAGGCCGGTGGTGGTGGCCACACAGATGCTCGAATCCATGCGTTTCTCCCCGGCACCGACCCGTGCCGAAGTCACCGACGTGGCCAACGCCGTGGCCGAAGGTGCCGATGCGGTGATGCTGTCGGCCGAGACCGCCTCCGGCGACTACCCGCTGGAAACCGTGCAGATGATGAGCAAGATCATCCGCCAGGTGGAGAGCGGCCCGGACTACCAGACCCAGCTCGACGTCGGTCGCCCGCAGGCCGAAGCCACCGCCAGCGACGCCATCAGCTGTGCCATTCGCCGCATCAGCTCGATCCTGCCGGTGGCTGCCCTGGTCAACTACAGCGAGTCCGGTGCCAGCAGCCTGCGCGCTTCGCGCGAACGCCCCATGGCGCCGATCCTCAGCCTGACCCCGAGCCTGGCCACCGCCCGCCGCCTGACCGTGGCCTGGGGCATCTACTCGGTGGTCAACGAGCGCTTGCGCAAGGTAGAGGAAGTCACCAGCACCGCGCTGGAAATCGCCCAGGCCCAGGGCATGGCCAAGCGCGGCGAAACAGTGGTGATCACCGCTGGCGAACCCTTCGGCCAACCTGGCAGCACCAACAGTCTGAGGATCGAAACGCTGCACTGAACACCGCAGGGTGCGCCATGCGCACCTTCCGGACGCAGGAGGTTGTGGTGCGCGCGGCGCACCCAACATCGCGAATCCTTCAAGCGACACGGACGGTTCCCCTCTGCCATTTATGGCAGAGGGGGCTGGTGAGAGGACTCTCCTGGCACACACATCATGCCTCCACGCCCCACATCCCACCCCGCCCTGCAAAGCCTGCGCGCCCTGCTCGCCGGCTTCGCCCAGATCTTTCTGCAACAACACCCCGGCTGCGGCCTGCTGGTGCTGATCGCCATCCTCATCGGCGCCCCTGACCTTCTGCCCGGCGCTCTGCTCGGCGGCCTGACCGCGATGCTGCTCGCACAACGCCGCGGCTACCCGCCTGCCGATATCGCCATCGGCCTGTACGGCTACAACGGCATCCTGCTCGGCCTGCTGCTCAGCCTGAAACTGCCATGGACACCCCTGCTGCCCGCGCTGATCATCGCCAGCGCCGCCCTGTCCAGCCTGTTGCTCGCACCCTGGATGCGGCGTATGCGCAAACAGGGCTGGCTGCCCGCCTTCACCTTTCCCTTCGTATTGCTCGGCTGGCTGCTGCTGGCACTGATCGCCCAGCTGCAACTGTCGCTCGCAACGCCGGTCGGCGTGCCTGCCACGCCGGAGCTGAGCGTCCTGCAACCGATACTTGGCGTGCTGCGCGGCCTGGGTCAGGTCATCTTTCTCGACTCCCCCCTGGCCGGCCTGTGCCTGCTGCTCGGCCTGTTGTCGAGCAACTGGCGTGCCGCCCTGTGGGCCGTCCTCGGCTCCAGCAGCGGCTTTACCCTGGCGCTGTTCCACGGCTGGCCCAGTGACAGCGCCCTGGCCGGCCTCTACGGCTACAACGCCACCCTGGCCGCCATCGCCCTGGCACAAAACCACCGCTGCCCGCTGCTCCCCGCCATCGGCATCCTGCTCGCACTCCTGCTGCAACCGGGCTTCAGCGCACTGGGCCTGCCCGCCCTGACCATGCCCTTCATCCTCGCCTGCTGGCTGATCCGCGCTGGCGCTCACAGTTGGCAGCGCGCCGTGCGCGACAGCACGCCAACGAACTGAATCCGTCACACGATCGTCATTCGACTGTCATCCCAGTGGCCTAGCGTCCCTGCGCATCAAAAGCAGGAGCTACCCAATGCATGACGAGCAATTGACCGACCTCGAACGCCTGACCCTCTCGCGCCGTCGCTTCATCGGTGCGGGCGCCCTGACCGGTGCCGCGCTGTTTCTCGGCGGCAGCCTGCTGGGCCGCAGCGCGCTGGCCGAGGCGATCGCGCCCAGCAGCGCCAGCCCGCTGATGGGCTTTACCAATATCGCGGCTTCCAGCGCCGACACCATCACCCTGCCGCCCGGCTACTCGTTCAGCACATTGATCAGCTGGGGCCAGCCGCTGCACGCCGGCGGCCCGGCCTTCAAGGGCGACGGCAGCAACAGCGCGGCCGAGCAACTGCTGCAATTCGGCGACAACACCGATGGCATGAGCTTCTTCCCCTGGCCTGGCGACGCGGATCGCGCCCTGCTGGCGATCAACAACGAGTACGTCAACTACCGCTACCTGCTGCCGCACGGCGAACTGCCGAAATCCGCCGAGGACGTACGCAAGGCGCAGAACGCCGAAGGCGTGACGGTGATCGAGGTGCGCCGCCACGACGGCGCCTGGGTCTTCGTCCAGGGCTCGCCGTACAACCGCCGCATCCACGGCAACCTGCCCATCGAAGTCAGTGGCCCGGCACGTGGCCATGACCTGCTCAAGACCCACGCCGACCCGGCCGGCATCGAAGTGCTCGGCACCTTCCAGAACTGCTCCAGTGGCCAGACCCCGTGGGGCACCTACCTGACCTGCGAAGAGAACTTCAGCGACTGCTTCGGCAGCAGCGACGCCAACCAGCAGTTCAGCCCCGACCAGAAGCGCTTCAGCGTCGTGCACGCCAGCGTCGACAACCAGTGGCACCGCTTCGACCCGCGCTTCGACCTGGCCCAGACCCCGAACGAGTTGCACCGCCACGGCTGGATCGTCGAGATCGACCCGTTCGATCCCGAATCCAAGCCGATCAAGCGCACCGCCCTGGGCCGTTTCAAGCACGAGAACGCCGCACTGACCACCAGCCGTGACGGCCGCGTGGTGGTGTACATGGGCGACGACGAGCGTGGCGAATTCATCTACAAGTTCATCACCCGCGACCGCCTGGATCGCCACGATGCCAAGGCCAACCGGCATATCCTCGACCACGGCACCCTGTACGTGGCGCAGTTCGATGCAGGTGATGGCGACGCCGACCAGCCGCGCGGCCAGGGCCGCTGGATCGAACTCAGCGCCGGCAAGAACGGCCTGACGGCCGAGAACGGCTTCGCCAACCAGGCCGAGGTGGTGATTCGCGCACGCCAGGCCGGCACCCAGGTCGGCGCGACGCGCATGGATCGCCCCGAGTGGATCACCGTCAGCCCGCAGGATGGCCAGGTCTATTGCACCCTGACCAACAACAGCAAGCGCGGCGAGGATGGCCAGCCGGTCGGCGGCCCCAACCCACGCGCCAACAACCTGTACGGGCAGATTCTGCGCTGGCGCGAAGCGGCCGATGACGCCGCGGCCGAGACCTTCGCCTGGGATCTGTTCGTGGTCGCCGGCAACCCGGTGGTGCATGCCGGCAAACCCGAGGCCGGCAGCCGCGCGATCAACGCCGACAACATGTTCAACAGCCCGGACGGCGTCGGTTTCGACGGTGGCGGCCGGTTGTGGATCCAGACCGACGGCAAGTACAGCAACGAGGGCGACTACGCCGGCATGGGCAACAATCAGATGCTCTGCGCCGATCCGCAAAGCGGCGAAATCCGCCGCTTCATGGTCGGCCCGGTGGGCTGCGAAGTCACCGGCCTGGCCTTCTCGCCGGACTACCGCACGATGTTCATCGGCATCCAGCACCCCGGCGAAGCGGGCGGCTCGTCCTTCCCCGACCACCAGCCTGGCGTGCACCCGCGCTCGACCGTGGTGACCATCACCCGCGATGACGGCGGTGTGATCGGCGCCTGAAGCGGGCAGTGGCATACGACGCGAGCCCTGCACGGGCTCGCGTCGTCGGGTTGAAATCCCATGCGCGCCGGCCCAGCGGGTATGATCCGGGTCGAATCATTCCGGCATGACCCGCATGAACATGACCCTCACCGACCTCGCCGCCCTTGCGGGACAAACCGCATGAACACGGGCTGGCAAGGACGCCTGTGGCTGGCCAGGGATTATTGCCTGCTCGACGGCTGCGCGGGCGATACCCGGGTGCACGCCCATTACGCCCACCAGTGGATGCAGGCCCAGGATGGCGAACTGCACCTGATGGTCAATGGCGCACCGCTACAGGGCCGGCGTCTGCTCGTGCCCTCGATGCAGCCGCATGCCTTCATCGAGTCAGGCCAGCCGATGCTGGCGCTGTACACCGAACCCCTGTCGTTCCGCCTGGAGCAGCTACAGAACTGGCAAGCCGAAGCCCTGGCAGAACCACAGGCACTCATCGAGCAATTGCAGCACTGGCCGAGGCCAGCACTGGATCGCCGGGTTGAACAGGCGCTGCTCGGCATCGACGCACTATTGCTGGAGAAGATCGACGCCCTCGACCTGGCCAGCCAGGTTCGCCTGTCGCTCAGCCAACTGGAGCGCCTGTTCGGTGACCAGGTCGGCCTTTCCATCCGCAGGCTGGTGCTCTGGCGGCGCCTGCGCCTGGCGCTGGCCATGGTGCTGCGTGGCAGCAACCTCACCGACGCGGCCCATGCGGCGAACTTCGCCGACTCGGCGCACTTCTCCCGTACGGTGCGCAGCATGTTCGGTATCCAGGCGCGTACGCTGCACAACCTGCAACTACAGCTGGTCGACTGAGCGGCGCAACCCGACCGGCAGAACGGGCGCAGCGACGTGCCCGGCACGCTCGACGAAGGGCTCGGCCAACTGTGCCAGATAATCGTCCGGGTAGTCCGGCTGACTGCCGATGCCCAGATCCTCACCGGCCACCCGGTAGTTGGAGTGAAAGGCCGTGCCCAGCAGACGATCCCAGAAGCTGAAGAACAGCGCGAAGTTCACATCCCCCGCGCGGCCATAACGCAGGTGGTGGAAACGGTGCACCGGCGCCCAGGCGAACAGGTGACGCAACGGACCGATACGCATGTCGACATTGCTGTGCTGCAGCAGCAACTGCACGCCGATGGCGAATGCCAGAACGCCCGCGATATCCACCGGCATGCCCAGCAGTACCAGCGGCAGTGTGCCCGCCAGCGCTTCAAGCCCCAGATGCAGCGGATGCTTCATCAGGCCGTTGAGGCCATACATGCGTCGCACCGAGTGATGCACGGCGTGCAGGCGCCAGAGCCAGGCGCTGCGGTGGCTGAGCCAGTGCATCAGGGTGATGCCAAGATCGGCGACCACGATCGCCATCAGCACCTGCAACCAGAACGGCCAGGCATGGGGCCAGAGTTCACGGGTAGGCAGCAGCGTCGCCAGCAACGGGATACTCAGCACGCCGAGACCGTTCAGCGTTTCGTTGACCAGTGCATGCCAGCGGTCGCGCCAGGCATCCTGGCGCGACTGGTTCCATTCGGGCCGATAAGGCACCTGCGCCTCGACCAGCGCGGACAGGCCGATGGCCAGCAGCAGCAGAGCCGGCAGGCACCACAGGCCCAGGTGCCAGTAGCCAATCAGGCAGATCGCCAGCGCGGTCAGACCGGCGCTGAAACACGGAGCATAGAGATAACGAAGCAGGACATGAGGCATGGTGTTCTCCTTGAGGATCGGAGCACACAGCCTGCTGCCAGGTGCCCTCCTCGTGCTTGAACAAACCACGCATCCTTGAAACCGGTCATACCGAAGGCGGCCGCTGCCCGCTATAGTCGCGGCGACCGCCTGAAGGTTGCCAACGGATGACGCACGAATGAAAGGATGGATTCTGGGCCTGAGCCTGCAACTGATGGCCGCACCGCTGCTGGCCGCTGACCTGATGACGGTGATCGGGCCAGTGGAGCGGATCGAAGTCCTCGAGATCGGCCAGGGCCCCAACACGGCCGTTGACAGCTGCAAGGACTACAGCGTGAGCGCGGAGGAAGTCGCCGATTTCCTGCGCCACGCCATCGTCATCACCAACCGCCAGGAACACGACTGGTACCTCTACGGCCCCTGCTACGCCACCGGCACGCTGACCAGCCGCTACGGCCAATGGCAATGGCTGCTGCGCAACATGGGCACGGGCTGGCTGACGGCGGTCACCGGCGAAACCTTCGTGCTCGGTGACCCGCGAGAGGAGTCGTCGCTGGAAGGCGAGTAAGACGCGAGCGGCAAGCACGGTCACGGCCTTGCCCTCGCTCCGCCTTCCTGCCTAGGCTGTGGCATTTCGCCTGATTTGGAACGTGCCATGGAAAACCGGCAGAGCTGGCGCCAGCGCCTTTACATCATCATCTTCGAAACCAGTACACCGGCAGCACAGCGCTTCGACAACTGGCTACTGGTAGCCATTCTCGCCAGCCTGGTGGTGGTGATGCTCGACAGCATCGAACGCTTTCACAATCAGTACGCGGGCGTATTCGGCACGCTGGAGTGGTTCTTCACCGCCCTGTTCGCCATCGAGTATGGCCTGCGTCTGTACAGCTCACCCAAGCCGATGCGCTATGCCTTCAGCTTCTTCGGCCTGGTCGACTTGCTGGCGGTGCTGCCGGCGATCCTGGCGCTGATATTCGCCGATGCGCAGTACCTGATGATTGTCCGGGTCATTCGCATGATTCGTATCTTCCGCGTGCTCAAGCTGCGCCAGTACCTGACCCAGGCCAACTTCCTGCTGGTGGCGCTGCGCGGGAGCAAGCAGAAGATCGTGGTGTTTCTGGTCAGCGTCTCGACTCTGGTCACGGTCTATGGTGCGCTGATGTACGTCATCGAAGGCCCGGCCAACGGCTTCACCAGCATTCCGACCAGCATCTACTGGGCGGTGGTGACACTGACCACCGTGGGCTTCGGCGACATCACGCCGCAAACACCCATAGGCCAGATGCTGGCCACACTGGTAATGATCACCGGCTATTCGATCATCGCCGTACCGACCGGCATCTTCACCGCCGAGCTGGCCAATGCCATGCGCCAGGATGGGTTGATGGAGCACGACTGCCCGCACTGCCGAAAGAACCGCCACGAACACAGCGCGGCATTCTGCAGTCGCTGTGGTGGGCCGCTGTTCAGCAGGCAGGCTGCCGTGTCATCGCCAGCGCAAGGCGCACCTGAAACAGACTGAAGCAAAACCGATCGGCCAGCGCATGGTCATAAAGTCGCCCCCTGGTCTATAAAGCCCGCCTTTTTAGCTGAAGGAAGCACGCCATGGCCGTTACAACCCATGAGTCCACGGCACCTGCCAAGGCAGCCTGGATTGGCCTGATTCTGGGCCCATTGCTACTGCTCGTCTGCCTGGTCACCGAGCCGCCCAGCGGTCTTTCCAGTACAGCCTGGGCTACCATCGGCCTGGCCCTGCTGATGGCCACCTGGTGGTCGACCGAAGCGATCCCGATTCCGGCCACCTCGCTGCTGCCGATCCTGTTGATCCCGGCACTGGGCATCGACAGCCTCAACGCCGCCACCGCGCCCTACGCCAACCCGACCATCTATCTGTTTCTCGGTGGTTTCGTACTGGGCCTGGCCATGGAGCGCTGGAACCTGCACAAGCGCATTGCCCTGATGACGCTGCTGGCCATGGGCAGCAAGCCGAGCCGGCAGATCGCCGGGTTCATGATCGCCACGGCCTTTCTCAGCATGTGGGTGAGCAACACCGCCACCACCATCATGATGCTGCCCATCGGTCTTTCGGTGATCGGCATGCTCACCGGTGAAAAGAAAACCGGCGAAGCCGATGGTGAGCGCTTCGCTACCGCTCTGCTGCTGGCGATCGCCTACGCGGCCAGCATCGGCGGTATCGCCACGCTGATCGGCACCCCGCCAAACGCCCTGTTGGCCGCCTTCCTCGCTGACAACTACGACGTACAGATCGGCTTCGGCCAATGGATGCTGCTTGGCGTGCCGGTGGCCGTGATGATGCTGGCCTTCACCTGGTGGTGGCTGACGCGAGGCGGTTTCGACCTGGCCGGGCACGACAGCACACAGCTGATCCGCAGCGAGCTGGCCGAACTCGGCCCGCTGAGCCGTGGAGAGAAGCTGGTGGCGCTGGTGTTCGTGGCCACGGCACTGGCCTGGGTATTCCAGCCACTCATCGCCGGCTGGGTCTCGGGCGTCAACGACACCAGCATTGCCATCGCAGCGGCACTGGCGCTGTTCATCATCCCGGTGGATGCCAGGCAGCGTGTGTTCCTGATGAACTGGGAAAGCGCCAGCAAGCTGCCCTGGGGCGTGCTGCTGCTGTTCGGTGGTGGCCTGTCGCTGGCCGGAGTGATCCGCAGCACCGGCCTGGCCGAGTGGATCGCGCAAAGCCTCGGTGCGTTGGGCGCCCTGCCGGTGATCGCGATGATCGGCGTGGTGGTGCTGGTGATCATCTTCCTCACCGAGATCACCTCCAACACGGCGACCGCCGCCGCCTTCCTGCCGCTGTTGGGTGCGCTGGCGGTCTCCCAGGGTATGCCGGCCGAGCTGCTGGCGATTCCAGCGGCCATCGCGGCCAGCTGCGCCTTCATGATGCCGGTCGCAACACCACCCAACGCCATCGTGTTCGGCACCGGGCACATGAAGATACAGTCGATGATCAAGGCAGGCTTTGCCCTCAACCTGTTCGGCGTGGTGCTGGTGACGCTGGTCTGCTACCTGCTGGTGGGCATGATCTGGGCCCATTGAGCAGCGCTCACGGTCAACGAAAACGGCGCCTTCGGGCGCCGCTTTCGTCAGGAGAGGAATACAGGGCGAGTGCCCCCCAGATCGGAGGTGGCGGGCTGCACCTGCCCTCGTGCCGGATCAGCGGTTCTGATACTGGCGAAACAGACCGGGCGAAATCCCCGAGCTGTCGGTTGCCTGCCACGGCCCCGATGGCCTCGGCGACCAGCTCCCGCAAAAAAGGGCCCCCAAAAAGGGGACAAGCAAAAAAGGGGACAGATTTATTTATGGAGCAACCACGTCAGCCAGAAAATAAATCTGTCCCCTTTTTCCCGAAGACATCTTTCAGCTCACGCAGATCAGAAATATAACGCTGATAATCCTGCTCAGCGGCAAACACCACCTGCCGGTTATGCCCTCGCTGCACCACATGATGTGGGTAGTTCGGCAACACAATACGCCCCATCCTTGGCATAGCGACCTCCGTCCATTGAGACCTTCAGCTTAGCCGATCAGGAGGAAAATAAATCTGTTCCCTTTTTTCCTTTTCAGTCCGCCCCCCTTTTCAGATTCCACCTGTACCAACTATAACTTAAGAGATACAGAAAATTCTGCCCCCAGCTCCTCTCTCAGACTTATAAGCAATCGCTCGCCTTCCCTCCTAAACTCAGACTCCAATTTATCACTCTTAAACCCAGAGTTTGGCGGATAATCAGAGTCCAGTGTTTCATCATAAATACTGGCCCATTTTAATAGACGCTTCCGAAGCTCTTTAGAAATAGGAAGCTCGCAAGGAGCCATATCCCCATACTCGCCCGGGGACATATTCCAAATTGGATAACACTGATAGTCCGCCATTAATCTTATATATTTCACTTGACGCTCCCCCTTGGATTCGCACCAACAACAAAGCCGTTATCACCAACCGTCATAGCTATTCGCTGAGGAAAAGGGAACCGGGAAAAGTGTACAGTTTTATTTATCGGACAATAACCGAAAAATAAACCTGTCCCGAATGGCACTTACTTAGCCCGCCTTGGATGACCGCTTCCCCTGATTTTGGTGCGTTCAGACTGGCGTTTTCGGGTCAGCAATGGATAAGGTTTCGGCCTTCGCCTGAGGGCTCGTGGCTCAATTCGTCCCGGTCGCCTACCAACACACTGTTGGGCGACTAGCGTGAGCAATTTCTGAAGGCTCTCGCCCATATCCGGGCCGTCGATTTGCGAAGCGCCAACAGTGGCCAGCCCCCAAACATTTAAACTCAAATCTTTGATGTGACATCCACATCAGCAGAATCGAAACTTGAAGACTTGAGCAAATACTCTAGAAAACCTTCCAAAATCAAATCGACATTACTCTTTAACTTATCGGGAACCAGACTATTCACATCTTCCAACTCACACCCCAAGCAAACCAACTCCACCAATCTTGCGTCCAACCCTTGCTCTGGCAATTTTCGAACCATTCGAGACAAGAAAAAACCTTCCACATCACCAAATGGAATATAGTTATCGCGAAACGAAACCAACAAGCCTATGCAATGCAGCGCAATAAACCTAGAAGCCTGAGATTCCTCACCCACCTTAAACTCAACTATCACCC
>Ga0209699_100410_pt1 | contig 25388 bp, 23 predicted proteins | sample SynthPrep_1_END__FD_187204 | JGI IMG/M metagenome (GOLD analysis project Ga0209699, IMG submission 187204) | Synthetic microbial communities from Ohio, USA - SynthPrep_1_END_DS7_MetaG (SPAdes) (version 2) | ecosystem: Engineered > Bioreactor > Aerobic > Activated sludge | place: USA: Ohio...
CGCCCGCCCAGACGGATCTCAGCGAGGCCTATGACCACGCCAGCTTCGACGCCTGGAAGCAGAGCTTCCTGGAGCGCCACGGCGGCGCCCGCAAATGGGAGTACGCCCGCGAGCTGGAGAGCGTGACGCCGAACCCCAGCATCATCCGCCTGGACCGCAACCAGCCCGAATTCTCGCGCCCCGCCGGGGTCTACATCCAGAACGCCACCACGCCCGCGCGAATCGCCATGGCGCGCCAGCGTGTCGACCGTGTGCCGTGGGACGTGACCCAAAAGTACGGCGTGCCGACCGAAATCCTGCTGGGCGTCTGGGCGCAGGAAAGCGCCTTCGGCCAGGTCCAGGGCGATTTCGACGTCATCCGCTCGCTGGCGACCCTGGCCTATGACGGCCGTCGCCGCGCCTGGGCCGAGGATCAGCTGAAACACGCCCTCGACATCGTGGTGACGGGCAAGCGCGACCGCGCGGGGCTGAAAGGCAGCTGGGCCGGAGCCATGGGCCAGACCCAGTTCATGCCGGACAACTATCTGCGGCTGGGCGTCGATCAGAACGGCGACGGCAAGGTCGACATCTGGGGCTCGGACGCCGACGCCCTGGCCTCGGCGGCGAATCTGCTGGCCCAGGCGGGCTGGAAGCGCGGCCAGGGCTGGGCCTATGAAGTCACCCTGCCCTCCAACTTCGACTACAGCCAGGCCGAGGGGCCGAAACATCCCTGGTCTTACTGGACCGCGCGCGGCGTGCGTCTGGCCGACGGCTCCTCGCCCAACAGCGCCGAGGCGGCCGAGGGCGCGGCCATCCTGCTGCCGCAGGGCGCCAAGGGCCCGGCCTTCCTGGCCCTGCCCAACCACTACGTCATCCGCCGCTACAACAACTCGGTCAGCTACGCCCTGGCCATCGGCATGATCGCTGACGGGGTGGCGGGCAAGCCTGCGCTGAAGGCCTCCTGGCCCAACGACGGCCCCCTGACGCGAGACCAGAGAATCGGCGCCCAGCAGGCCCTGACCCGCATGGGCTTCGACACCCAGGGCGTCGACGGCGTCATCGGCTCAAACACCCGCGCCGCCCTGCGCCGCTGGCAACAGGCCAATGGGCGGACGGCGGACGGCTATCTGACCGACGTGCTGGCGGATGAACTCATCCGCCGGGCGCGATAGCGTCCTTCTCCCCTTGTGGGAGAAGGAAGCCTCAGCCCTTCATCCGCCAGGTCGCGCCCTGCGGGCCGTCCATAACCACCACGTTCAGTTCGTTCAGCCGGTCGCGGATGCGGTCGGCCTCGGCCCAGTTCTTGGCCGTCCGAGCGGCGGCGCGCTGTTCCAGCAGGCCCTCGACCTCGGCCTTCAACCCTTCGTCGACGCCCGAGAACCACTCCGCCGGATCGGCCTGAAGCACGCCCAGGATCGAGGCCGCCGCGATCAACCGCCCCTTGGCCTCGGCCACCACCGCCTCATCGCCCGCCGTCATGCCGCGCTCAATGTCGCTGGACAGGGCGAACAGGGCCGCCATGGCGCCCGGCGTGTTCAGGTCGTCCTCGATGGACTTCATGAACTCCACCGGCGGCTCCACGTCCGCCGCCTCGACCCCGGCCGCGCGGTGCAGGGCGCCGTAGAGGCGATCCAGGTTCTTGCGGCTCTGCTCCAATAGGGTCTGATTCCAGTCCAGCGGCTGACGATAGTGGGCGCTCAGCAGGGCCCAGCGCACCACCTCGCCCGGCATGGCCTGCACCAGATCGTGCAGCAGCAGGACGTTGCCGATCGACTTGGACATCTTCTCGGCGTCCACGGTCAGGAAGCCGTTGTGCATCCAGTAGCGGGCGTATTCGTCGTGCGCCTCATCGCCATGCGCATGGCCGTGGGCGCAGACCCCTTGCGCGATCTCATTCTCATGGTGCGGGAAGACCAGATCGATGCCGCCGCCGTGGATGTCGATGGGCAGGCCCAGCGTCTCCTCGATCATGGCCGAGCATTCGATGTGCCAGCCTGGACGCCCTTCGCCCCACGGCGACGGCCATGACGGCTCGTCCGCCTTGGACGGCTTCCACAGCACGAAGTCGTGCGGGTTCTTCTTGTAGGGCGCGACCTCGACGCGGGCGCCGGCGATCATGTCGTCCAGATTGCGCCCCGACAGCGCGCCGTAGGACGGATAGGACGACACGTCGAACAGCACATGGCCCTCGGCGGCATAGGCGCAGCCGGAATCGATGATGGCCTGAATCTGCTTGGTGATCGCCTCGATGTAGTCGGTGACGTGCGGCGCGATGTCGGGCGGCGAGACGTTCAGCAAGCCCATGTCGGCCAGATAGGCGGCCTCATAGCGCGCCGTGATCTCGCCGATGGCGACGCCTTCCTTGGCGGCCTTGGCGTTGATCTTGTCGTCCACGTCGGTGACGTTGCGGGCGTAGACCACCTTGTCGGCGCCATAGGTGCGGCGCAGCAGGCGCACCAGCACGTCGAACACCACCGGCGGGCGGGCGTTGCCGATATGGGCGTAGTCATAGACCGTCGGGCCGCAGACATAGAGGCTCACCCGGTTCGGATCACGCGGCGCGAACAGGCGCTTTTCACGGCGCAGGGTGTCGTGGATGTGCAGGGCCATGGGTCAGGTCTTTTGCGAGTTTTCTTGCGGGACTGAGGAGGTGTCCCATATAGCGGCCTGATAGACAGTCAGGGCCGCGCGCCCAAGTCCATATATATTTGTATTCTGAACAGGCGCTCTCGCCGCCGCCGGATCGTTTCATGAGCAGCACCCCCGCCAAGCCCGTCCTCGTCGCCAATGAGGCGCCCCAGCGTCCCAGCCGCGAACAGGCTCTGGAGGCCGTGCGCACCCTGATCGCCTGGGCCGGCGACAACCCCGACCGCCCCGGCCTGCTGGACACGCCCAAGCGCGTGGTCGACGCCTATGGCGAATGGTTCGACGGCTATGACGCCGATGCGGGCAAGGAGCTGTCGCGCACCTTCGAGGACGTGACCGGCTATGACGACATGGTCATCCTGCGCGACATCGAGGTCGAGAGCCACTGCGAGCACCACCTGGCCCCCTTCCTGGGCAAGGCCTACGTCGCCTATCTGCCGGGCGAGAAGGTGGTGGGCATCTCCAAGCTGGCGCGCGTGGTCGAGATCTTCGCCCGCCGTCTCCAGAACCAGGAGACCCTGACCAACGACATCATCGACGCCATCGAATCGCACCTGCAGCCCAGGGGCGTGGCCGTGCTGGTCGATGCGGCGCACCAGTGCATGACGACGCGCGGCGTGCATCACCGCCACGTCTCGACCATCACCACCCGCTTCACCGGTGCCTTCAAGAACGACCCGGCCCTGGCCGAGCGATTCCTCAAGCTGGCCCGAGGCTGAGAGTCAGAGACGGGAATCCGGGGCTGAATTGATCGCGGCCAGGGCGGCCCTGCGCCGAATTCGCAATCTTATTCCCCTGCGGCGTCATTTCCTCGCATTCGACGGCTTTACAAGCCTGCTTCAGGACGCCAAGAGACGAGCCAGACTTTCAGTGTGGTCCGCCGGAGGGTGCGGATCTTGATGGAGACGAGGGCGTAATGGGCGCGAAACTTTCCTCAGGCGGTGGCGGCGGCAAGCTGGCGCAACAGAACGCGGACATCAACGTCACGCCGTTCGTTGACATCATGCTCGTGCTGCTGATCATCTTCATGGTCGCGGCGCCGATGGCTACCGTGTCGATCAAGCTGGACCTGCCGCCCGCGACGCCGCCGGCGCCGGACGCCGAAAAGCCGAAAGAGCCGGTCTACATCACCATCCAGGAAAACGGCTCGCTCTACATCGCCGAGACGGAAACCACGATCGCCAAGCTGACGGCTGACGTGTGCGCCGCCCAGGCCGTGGCCACCGACTGCCGTGAAGAACGCGTCTTCGTCCGCGCTCAGCCGGAAGTGAAGTACAACCAGTTCATGGAAGTCATGAACAAGCTTCAGGAAAACGGCTTCTACAAGGTCGGCCTCCTGAACGAAGACATCACCTGAGACGGTCGGTAATCGACAGTCTGGAAAAGGGTCGCCTCGGCGGCCCTTTTTCTTTGCCCGTCAGCCATCGACCGCTTGCGCCCTCCCCCTGTTCCAGCCTCAATGCGCGCCTCGAATGAGGGGGAGTAAACCATCATGCGTCGCCGTACCTTCCTGTCCGCCCTGCCCGCCGGAGCCCTGATGGCGGGGGCCGCCAGCGCCCAGCAGGCGCCGAACGCCGCCACGCCTTCCGCCAGTCCGGCCTCCGTCCAGCCCGCCCCTGCGCCAGACCCCTACGCCGGCGTCGGCATCGGCGATCGCATCACCGGGCCGCGCTTCGTCGGCCGCTCGACCGTCTGGGGCGCGAACGGCGCCGCGGCCACGGCCCATCCGGCCGCCACCCTAATCGGCCTGGACACCCTGCGACGCGGCGGCTCGGCCATCGACGCCGCCATCGCCATCAACGCCGCCCTGGGCTTCCTGGAGCCGACCGCCAACGGCATCGGCGGCGACGCCTTCTGCCTGATGTGGGATCCGGCGCAGAAGAAGGTCGTCGGCTTCAACGGCTCAGGCGCCAGCCCGCGCAGCCTGTCGCTTGAAACGGCGCGATCCAAGGCCGGAGCCGACGGCTATCTGCCCCGCTACGGCGCCGTCACGGTCAATGTGCCCGGCACGGTCGACGCCTGGTGGAGCGCCCACCAGCGCTACGGCAAGCTGCCGTGGAAGAACGTCCTGCTGCCCGTCGCCGAACTGTGCGAACAAGGCGTGCCGGTGCCGCAAGTCGTGGCCTACTATCTCGAACGCGGCATGGCCAACTTCGACAAGAGCGCCGCGACGATCGAAGAGAACGACAACCGCAAGAAGGTCTGGCTGACCGGCGGCCGCACGCCGAAAACGGGGGAAATCTTCGCCAACCCGGACCTCGGCCGCACCTACCGCATGATCGCCGAGGGCGGCCGCGACGCCTTCTATGACGGGGTGATCGCCGACCACATCGAGCGCTATTTCAAGCGCATCGGCGGCTGGATGACCCGCGCCGACCTGGCCGCCCACCGCACCGAATGGGTCGAGCCGCTGATGACCACCTATCGCGGGGTCGAGGTCTATTCGCTGGGCCCGAACACCCAGGGCCTGTCGACCAATCAGATCCTGAACATCTGCGAACAGTTCGACCTGAAGGGCATGGGCTTCCAGTCCGCCGCCTCCATCCACGTCCAGGCCGAGGCCAAGCGTCTGGCCTTCGAGGACCGCGCCCGCTACTTCGCCGACGAGCGCTTCGCCAAGGCCCCGACCGCCTGGCTGAACTCCAAGGCCTACGCCGCCGAACGGGCGAAACTGATCCGCCCCGACCGCGTCATGGACCGCGTCTTCCCCGGCGATGCGCCGACGCAGGGCGACACCACCTATTTCAGCGTCGCCGACAGCGACGGCATGATGGTCAGCTGGATCCAGTCCAACTATCGCGGCATGGGCGGCGGCCTGACGCCCGACGGCCCGGACGGCCGGACGCTGGGCTTCATGTTCCAGAACCGCGGCGAGCTGTTCGCCCTGGCCGACGGCCACCCCAACGTCTACGCCCCCGGCAAGCGCCCCTTCCACACCATCATTCCCGGCTTCGCCTGCAAGGACGGAGAGCCGTGGATGGCCTATGGCGTCATGGGCGGCGGCATGCAGCCGCAGGGACAGGCCCAGATCATCATCAACATGGTCGACTACGGCCTCGACCCGCAGGAGGCCGGCGACAGCCCGCGCTGGCAGCACTACGGCTCCTCCGAGCCGACCGGCCAACCGGCCGAGGGCGTGGGCAAGCTGCACCTTGAATCCGGCGTGCCCGAAGCGACCAAGCGGCAGCTGACGGCCATGGGCTGGGATCTGGGCCCGCCCGACGGCGGCTTCGGCGGCTATCAGAACGTGATGAAGCAGATCAACGAACAGGGCCGCTGGACCTACGGCGCGGCCACCGAGATGCGCAAGGACGGCAACGCCCTGGGCTATTGATCCGGCCTTCAGCCGCTTGAAATGCCGATCCCACAGGTCGATGGACCGACGTTTACAGCGGCTGAACTCACCTTCAGTGCCAGCGCACGCCGTTAACCCCCGCTCATCCCGGCGGACGCCGGGACCCAGTGCTTTGGCTTCAAAACGCCTAGCTCAATGGCAACGCCTCGGCTTGGCGCTCTTACTGGATCCCGGCGTCCGCCGGGATGAGCGGGGGTGAGGGAAGCGACCAACCTCTGGTGTGAATCCCCCCTCTGACCGTCCCCGCAAGCCCTTGACCTGACGCCACGTCAATCGGCTAAAGTTCGTTTTCAAACAGGACGGACCTATGACCGATCTCGTCACGCGCGACTTCATCGCCCCGGCCGCCGACGGTTATCCGCTGTCGATGCGGCTGGTGTCGGCCGCAGAGCCGCGCCTCGCCGTGCTGGTGTCATCCGGCACGGGCTTTCCCAAGGGCTTTTACGAGCGGTTCGCCCGCTATCTGGCCGAGCGGGGCGCGGCGGTGCTGACCTATGATTTCCGGGGCATCGCCGGGTCACGGCCGGATGATCTGAAGGGCTCGACCATCGACTATCCCGACTGGGGACGGTTGGACATGCCCGCCGCCCTGGACGCCCTGATCGAGGCGGCGCCGGACCTGCGCGTCGTCCATGTCAGCCACAGCGTCGGCGGCCATTTCCTCGGCTTCATGCCCAATCACGACCGGATCGAGCGGCACGCCTTCGTCTCAGTCGGGACGGGTTGGTGGGGCGGGCACCATCGCAGCTATAATCCGATGGAGCTGTTCTTCTGGCTGGGCTTCGGCCCGTTCAGCCTGATGCGGCACGGCTATATCAAGGGCGGCGGCCTGTGGGCCGGGACCGATCTGCCGCGCGGCGTCTTCACCACCTGGCGGCGCTGGTGCATGAAGCGCGCGTATTTCTCCAAGGAGCTGGAGACCAGCCTGCGGCCGCATCATTATGAGGCCGTGACCGCGCCGATCCGGTCCTGGATCTTCACCGACGATCCCATCGCCACGCCCAGCACCGCGCGCGATCTGTTGAGCGTCTATCCCAAAGCCCGCTCGGACATGAGCGTCCATGCGCCCGGCGACTTCGGCGCGCGGCGCATCGGCCACGAAGGTGCCTTCCGCAAGGGGATGGAGCCGTTGTGGGACCGGATTTTCCACTGGCTGGACAATGGCGACGCCTGAGCGGGCGCCTATATCCCAGGCTCATCTTCCCACCGGAGCCTCCCCCATGCCCTATTCCGATCAGCCGACCGTGACCGCCTCGGGCGTGGAGATTCCCCTGCTCGGTTTCGGCACCTGGCAGCTGGAGGCCGACGACGCCCGTCGCATGGTGCGCGAAGCCCTGCGCATCGGCTATCGCCACATCGACACCGCCTGGATCTACAAGAACGAGAAGGCGGTCGGCGACGGCGTCGCCGACGCCGTGGCCGAAGGGATCGTCACGCGCGACGACATCTTCGTCACCACCAAGATCTGGGTCGAGCATTTCCAGCACGACGCCCTGCTGCGTCAGGCCGAAGAGTCCGCCCTCAGCCTGGGCCTGACGCCGGACCTGCTGCTGCTGCACTGGCCCAAGCCGACGCCCGCGCTGGCGGAAACCATCGGCGCCCTGAACGAGGCGCGCGATCAGGGCTTCACCAAGAACATCGGCCTGTCCAACTTCCCCTCGGCCCTGTTCCGCGAGGCCGTCGCCCTGTCGAGCGCGCCGCTGATCACCAATCAGGTCGAATACCACCCCTATCTGTCGCAGAAGACGCTGCTCAAGACGGCGCACGATCTAGGGTCGTCCATCACCGCCTGGTCGCCGCTGGCCCAGGGCAAGATCGCCGACGACGCCGTGATCGGCGAAATCGCCAGGGCGCACGGCAAGACCAACGGCCAGATCACCCTGCGCTGGATCATCCAGCAGGGCGTCATCGCCATTCCCCGCACGGCCAAGGAAAGCCGCGCGGCCGAAAACTTCGACCTCTTCGACTTTGAGCTGTCGGCCGACGAAATGGCGCGGATCAGCGCCCTGGCCCGCCCCGACGGCCGCATCGGCGACTGGCTGGACGAGGCCTTCCAATGGGATCAGGATGCCTGATCCGACACGGTTCTAGGGCGCATGCGCCGAGGAGGACGCCATGGGTTCGGTTCTGGGCTTTCCGGGGATTGATCCGATGGACGCCGTCGTCGGCGCGCGCATCCGCCGCTGGCGCGACCGGCGCGGCGTGGCCTTCGACGACCTGGCCGCCGCCATCGACCTGACGCCCGAGGCCCTGCGCCGGGTCGAGGCGGGCCGCGAGCATCTGGATTCCGCGCAATTAGACGCCGCCACCCGCGCCCTGCGCCTGCCGGTGTGGGCGCTGGTATCCGACGCCCCGGCCTATTGATCGCCGACGCGTGACAGACGGCGCGTGTCCGCCTAAGCGTCAGCGCATGGCCTACAAGTCCCTGCGCGATTTTCTTGCGACCCTCGAAGCCGACGGCGAACTGATCCGCGTGTCGGAGCCCGTCTCCACCCATCTGGAGATGACCGAGATCCAGACCCGCCTTCTTCGCAACGGCGGCCCGGCGGTCCTGTTCGAAAAGCCGGTCATGCCCGACGGCACGATCAGCCCCATCCCCTGCCTCGCCAATCTGTTCGGCACGGTGAAGCGCGTGGCCATGGGCGTGACGCTGGAGGGCAAGCAGCGCACCACGGCGGGCGAACTGCGCGAGGTCGGCGAACTGCTGGCCTTCCTGCGCAATCCGACGCCGCCGCGCGGCCTCGGCGACGCCATGGAGATGCTGCCCCTGGCCCAGACCGTCATGTCCATGCGGCCCAAGACGGTGAAGAAGGCCCCGGTGCAGGAGGTGGTGCTGAAGGGCGACCAGATCGACCTGACCGCCCTGCCCATTCAGGGCTGCTGGCCGGGCGAGCCCGCGCCTCTGATTACCTGGGGCCTGGTCGTGACCAAGGGGCCGTCGGACGACCGCGAGGACGACTTCAACCTGGGCATCTATCGGATGCAGGTGCTGGGCAAGGACAAGGCCATCATGCGCTGGCTGGCCCATCGCGGCGGCGCCCAGCACTACGCCCGGCACAAGAAGGCGGGCAAGCGCAAGCCCCTGCCCTGCGCCGTCGTTCTGGGGGCTGATCCGGGCACCATCCTGGCCGCCGTGACCCCGGTGCCGGAGACCCTGTCGGAATATCAGTTCGCAGGGCTCATGCGCGGCTCCAAGGCCGAGCTGGTCCCGTGCAAGACCGTGCCGCTGATGGTCCCGGCCCAGGCTGAGATCGTGCTGGAAGGCCACGTCCTGCTGGACGAGTTCGAGGACGAAGGCCCCTACGGCGACCACACCGGCTACTACAACTCGGTCGAGAAGTTCCCGGTCTTCCAGGTGACGGCCATCACCATGCGGAAAGACCCCATTTATCTGACCACCTTCACCGGCCGCCCGCCGGATGAACCGTCCGTGCTGGGCGAGGCGCTGAACGAGGTCTTCATCCCCCTGATCCGCCAGCAGTTCCCCGAGATCACCGACTTCTGGCTGCCGCCCGAGGGCTGCAGCTATCGCATCGCCGTGGTGTCGATGAAGAAGGCCTATCCCGGCCACGCCAAGCGCGTGATGATGGGCTGCTGGAGCTATCTGCGCCAGTTCATGTACACCAAATGGATCATCGTCGTGGACGACGACATCAACGCCCGCGACTGGAAGGACGTCATGTGGGCGGTCTCGACTAAGATGGACCCGGCGCGCGACATCACCGTCATTGAGAACACCCCGATCGACTATCTGGACTTCGCCAGCCCCGAGAGCGGCCTGGGCTCCAAGATCGGTCTGGACGCCACCGACAAATGGGAGCCCGAGACCAAGCGCGAATGGGGCGAGGAGATCCGCATGGACGAGGCCGTGGTCGAGCGGGTCAATGACATCTGGGACAGCCTCGGCCTGCCCGGCGACGGTGCGCCGATCTGGAAGCGCTGAACCGGTCTTTAGGAACCGATTGCAAAAACTCGTCTCGCCAGAGAACCCAAATGGCTGATCGGCGTTCAGTTTCCCGGCCGAAGGAACGGCGACGCTCGGGGCGCGCTGATCGGCTTAGGGGAATCCATATGATTTCACGCACCAGCGCCGGCGTCGCCACGCTCGCACTCGCCGCCGCGCTCAGCCTTTCGGCGTGCGGCGACAGCAAGGGCAACGCCGAGAATCCGGCGCCCAAATCGGTCGCCCAGGCGGCGGGCAACGAGGCCACGCAAGAGAAGATGAGCCTCTACATCGACGCCTTCAACGCGCTGATCGACGACCCCTGGGGCGTGACCAAATACTACGGCGAGTATCAGAAGCTGGATATTCCCAACGCCTCGGCTTCGGCGACCCTGCACTTCCCCGAGAACATCTCCCATTTGGAACGGGCGATCGAGAAGCTCAAGCAGGGCCGCGCCCTGAACGGCGGCAATCAGGGCAAGAAGGCGGATGAGACGGTCGACAAGCTGATCCCGCAACTGGAGGCGCTTCTCGCCCAGTGGCGCACGTTGGACCCCTACTTCGAGTCCCGCGCCTATCGCGAAGACAATCTGGCCAAGGCCAAGGGCGCGCACCCCGCACTGATGCAGGCCTATCAGGGCAGCGTCAGCGGGATCGAGGCGCTCGACGCCGCCCTTTCCGAATATCAACGCGCCAGCAACGCCGCGAAGATGGAAGCCATGCGCAAGGCCGGCCACGCCGCCGAGGCCAGCGTCCTGGACGCCATGCAGAAGGCCGACTTCTTCACCAATGCGGTGATGGAGAACAACAAGACCGAAGCCGACCGCCTCTTGCCCGACCTGGAGGCCTCCGTCGCCAAGCTGCGCGAGGAACAGGCCAAGATGCCCTCGGACAGCCGCAACCGGTCCACCCTGAACAGCATCGCCGACAACCTCAGCGGCATGATCGGCGAGTATCGCGACTTCAAGCAGACCGGGGCCGACGGCTACCGCGAGCAGGTCGTGGACAGCTACAACAGCGCGATCGGCAACATGAACCGCGTGGAACTGCCCGCGTAACGACCCTGCGTCCGGCCGTCACGCGCGGCCGGACGCGCTTCTCGCAAACTGCGCCGGGGTTGCCAGACGGCTGTGATCGGATCACGAAGGGCCTATGCGCCTAGACCGTTTCGTCACAGCGGCCGTCGCCGCCCTAGTTTGTCTCGCGAGCCCCGCCATGTCCCAGACCCCGTCCGCTTCCGTTCCCAACGAAGCCCCGTGGGACCAGGCCTTCCTGCCGCCCGCTCCCGCCTGGGACGGCCCCAGCCGCGCCCTGCTGCGAGGCGCCGCCGATCCCTGGGTCACGGCGTTCGAGGCCGATGCGGCGCATGACTTCTCGCCCAACTACGCCGACACCCGCGCCTGGTTCGACCGGCTGGACGCCGCCAGCGACCTGATCCGCATCGAACAGTTCGGAACCTCGCCGGAAGGCCGGCCGATCTACGCCGTGATCGCCTCCAAGGACGGCGCGGCCTTCGATCCGTCCAAGCCGGTCCTGCTGGCTCAAGCGGGCATCCACCCGGGCGAGATCGACGGCAAGGACGCGGGAATGATGTTGCTGCGCGACATCGCCTTCTACGGCAAGGACGGCCTGCTGGACCGCGCCAACCTGATCCTGATCCCGATCCTCAGCGTCGACGGGCACGAGCGCGCGGGCGCCTATTCGCGCCCCAACCAGCGCGGGCCGCGCATTCAGGGCTGGCGCCACACGGCGACCAACCAGAACCTGAACCGCGATTTCATGAAGCTGGATCAGCCCGAGATGCAGGCCGTCATGGGCCTGATCCACAAATACAAGCCGGACCTCTACGTCGACATCCACGTCACCGACGGCATCGATTATCAATACGACGTCACCTTCGGCTACAACGGCGAGGACGGCGTCTGGAGCCGCAGCCCGGCCATCGCGAAGTGGCTGGACGCCGCCTTCAAGCCCGCCATGTATGAGGCGCTGGAGACCCAAGGCCACATCCCCGGCGAACTGGTCTTCGCCATCGACGACCGCGATCCGAAGAAGGGGCTGAACGACGGCGGTCTGGGCGAGCGCTTCTCCAACGGCTGGGGTTCGGCGGCCCACATCCCGACCATCCTGATCGAGAACCACAGCCTGAAACCGCATGAACAGCGGGTGCTCGGAACCTATGTCTTCCTCGAACAGGCGCTGAAGCTGCTGGCCGAAAAGTCCGGCGACCTGCGCGCCGCCATCGCCGCCGACCGCGCCCTACGCCCCGCCGAACTGCCCGCCAATTTCGACAGCGACGACACGCCCTCGCGCACCCGCCCCTTCAAGGGCATCCGCTATGAGACCTTCGACAGCATCGCCTCGGGCCGCCCCGAAATCCGCTGGCTGGGCCAGCCGGACGCCGAGCTGTGGCCCATGCCCTTCTACGGCTCGCACCCCACGCTGACGCTCAAGCGGCCGAGCGCCTATTGGGTGCCGTCCTATCGTCAGGACGTGATCGAGCGCCTGCGCGTCCACGGCGTGCAGATGGAGACGCTGGACGCCCCGCGCACCGTCGCCGTCGACATGCTGCGCCTTGTCGAGCCCAAGGTATCGGCCCGCACCAACGAAGGCCATGTGCCGATCTCGGTCAGCGAGGTCCGGCCCGAGGCCCACGACTGGACCTTCCCCATCGGATCGGTGCGCGTGCCCACCGATCAGCCGATGGGCGACGTCGCCATCCTGCTGCTGGAGCCGCAGTCGAACGAGAGCTTCTTCGCCTGGGGAATGTTCCCCGAGGTGCTGAACCGCGTCGAATACATCGAGGCCTACGCCATCGCCCCGCTGGCCGAGAAGATGCTGGCCGCCGATCCGGCCCTGAAGGCCGCGTTCGAGGCGAAGCTGGCCGCCGACCCCGCCTTCGCCGCCGACGGCGACGCGCGCCTGGCCTGGTTCTATGAGCGCACCCCCTTCTACGACCAGCGCTATCGCCTCTATCCGGTGGGGCGTGAAAATTGAGCCTGATCCCGACCATTCAGGCCGCCGCCCTATGGGGCGGCCTGCTGATCCTGCTGCTGTTCGTCCTGTCGGGCGTGGTGGTGCGGCGGCGCCGTCAGCACCTGGTCGAGTTCGGCGACGGCGGAGTGCGCGAACTGGTCTGCGCCACCCGCGCTTTCTCCAATGCGGCCGAGTACATCCCGGCCGGAATGTGCGGCCTGATCCTGCTGGCCTTCCTCGGCGCCCCGGCCCTGCTGATCCATGCGGTCGGCGGCATGCTGTTCGCCGGACGGGTGATCCATGCGCTGGGCCTGCTGTTCCAGGAAGGACCGTCGCTGGGCCGCTCGGCCGGCATGATCCTGACCTGGCTGTCCCTGCTGGTCGCAGCCGTCAGCCTGATCGCCTGGTCGATCCTGTAAGAGAGGCGACCAAAGAAGCCGACCCTCTCCCGGCGGGAGAGGGCTTAAGCGCACGGCGGCGCAGCCGTCGTCCTAGCGCGAAAGGGTGAGGGGCTTGTCCTGTCAGTCGGCGTAAGCCGCCGCGCCACGGCCTTGCGGCCGACCTCACCCGCGAACCCTCACCCTTTCGCCTTAGCCAATCGCTACGCGCTTGGAGGCTCAAGCCCTCTCCCATCGGGAGAGGGTCAGAACGGTTGCAGCCAACCCTTCCCTCCGCCATATCGGGGCATGTCCGATAAGACGCCCTCCCCCGACATCCTGAACGATCTGATCTCCGCCGCGCTGAAGGCCGGCGCTGATGCGGCCGAGGCCGTGTCCGCCCATCGCGCCTCCCTGTCCGTCGGCGTGCGCAACGGCGCGCTGGAAGACGTCGAGCGTGAAGAGGCCCGCGACCTGGGCCTGCGCGTCTTCATCGGGCGGCGTCAGGCGACGGTGTCCGCCTCCGACCTGTCCGACGCCACCCGCGCCCGTCTGGTCGAGCGCGCCGTGGCGATGGCCAAGCTGGCGCCGGAAGACCCCTACGCCGCCCTCGCGCCGCAGGACCGTCTGGCCGTCGCGCCGCACGCGGACCTCGACCTCTATGATCCCGCCGAGCGCTCGGCCGAGGCGCTTGAAGCCGCCGCTGCCGAAGCCGAGGCCGTCGCCCTCGCCGTATCGGGCGTGTCCAAATCCGAAGGCGGCCACGCCTCATGGTCGGCCAGCGAGTGGCGCCTCGTCACCTCGCACGGGTTCGACGGCCGCCATCGCGGCAGCGCCTTCTCTCTGGGCGTCGGCGTCATCGCCGAAAAGGACGGCGCCATGGAGCGCGGCGGCGAAAGCCGCGCCGTGCGCCACCTGTCCGACCTGCCCGACGCCGCCTCCATCGGCCTGAAGGCGGGCGAGCGCGCCGTCGCCCGCGTCGGCCCGCGCAAGATCGCCTCGACCACGGCCCCCGTCATCTTCGAAAACCGCGTGGCGACCCAGGTGCTGTCGCCGCTGCTGGGCGCCGTTTCCGGCCCGTCGATCGCGCGCGGCAGCTCCTTCCTGAAGGACAAGCTGAACCAGAGCGTCCTGCCGACCGGCGTCGACCTGATCGACGACCCGTTCCGTCCGCGCGGCCTGGGCTCCACCCCCTTCGACGACGAGGGCGTGGCCGTCGAACGGCGCGAGATCGTCAGCAACGGCGTCCTGACCACCTGGCTGCTGAACACCGCCTCGGCGGCCCAGCTGGGCCTTCAGACCACCGGCCACGCCTCGCGCGGACTGGCGGGACCGTCGGGCGTCTCGACCCACAACCTGCACCTGGCGCCGGGCGAAGGCGATCTGGACGCCCTGATGGCGCAGGCCGGGACAGGCCTGCTGATCACCTCCATGTTCGGCCCCTCGCTGAACGGCAACACCGGCGACTGGTCGGCCGGGGTGTCGGGCTTCTGGTTCGAGAACGGCCAGCGCGCCTATCCGGTCAGCGAAGTCACCGTGGCGGGCAATCTGATCGAGCTTTACGCCCGCCTGCAGCGCGCCGGGGATCTGGAGTTCCGCGGCGCGTTCAACAGCCCCTCCCTGCTGTTCGACAAGGTGGCGATCGCGGGCAAATGAGCGACCCCTCTTCAGCGCTCTGGGCCGCCGACCTCGCCCTGATCCGCGACGCGGCCCTGGCCGCCGGTCGACTGGCGCTCGAACACCGCGCGGCCGGGCTGAAGGTCTGGTCCAAGAACGGCGGCTCGCCCGTCACCAGCGCCGATCTGGCGGTGGACCAGCTGTTGCGCGACGCGCTGCTGACCGCCCGGCCCGACTACGGCTGGCTGTCCGAGGAAACGGCCGACAGCACGGAGCGCCTGTCGAAAAAACGCATCTTCGTCGTCGATCCGATCGACGGCACCGTCGCCTTCATGAAGAACAAGCCGTGGTGGTGCGTGCCCATCGCCGTGGTCGAGGACGGCCGCCCCGTCGCCGCCGTCATCCACGCCCCGATGATGGACGAGGTGTTCGAGGCCACGCTTGGCGGCGGCGCCCGCCTTCAGGGCCGCCCCATCAGCGCGTCGGACACCGACGATCTGGAGGACGCCGAGCTTCTGGCCGACGCCCGGCTGATGGAGGCGCGTGAATGGGACGAACCCTGGCCCTCGATGCGCTTCTCCAAACGCAACGCCCTGGCCTATCGCATGGCCCTGGTGGCGGCGGGCGCCTTCGATGCGGCCATCGCCATCAGCCCCAAATGGGATTGGGACGTCTGCGCCGGCGCCCTGATCGCCGAAGAGGCCGGGGCCAAGGTCAGCGACCATATGGGCCGTCCGTGGCGCTTTAATCGCCCCGATCCGCGTCAAACCAGCCTGATATGCGCCGCACCGGCCCTTCACCCGTTGATCGTGAGGCGCACAGCGCCTATCCCGCTGGCCATCTGACATTCCTCCCGCAATGGACCCCCTCTCCATGGCCGACTCTCACGATCCCCAACTGCTTCACCTCGTCATCGGCGGCGAGATGCGCCACCCGGCCGAGCCCGTCTTCCGCGACCTGTCGCAGGTCGAGTTCGTCGGCGCCTTCGGCAACTACGAAGAAGCCAAGAAGGCCTGGAAGGCCCGCGCCCAGGCGACCGTCGACAACGCCCACATGCGCTACTTCATCCTGCACGCGCACAAGCTGATCGACCCGCGCACCGACGCCTGATCGAGCATTCACGGCGTCATCACGCCGCTGTTCAGGAACCGCAGAGGCGGCTGATGCGCTTTCTCATCAGTCGCCTTTGTCATGAACAGGATTCGCCATGCTGCCGACCCTCATCGTCCTGCTTCTGGTGGTCGTCGCCGTGGCGGCGATCGTGTGGGTCGTGCGTAAGGGGCCGCCGCACGTCGCCCGCCCCGGCGAGGATCAGGACACCGCCTGGAACGACCCCATCACCCCCGCTGATCGGGAACGCAGACCTTGACCCTTTTCGGCCAGACGCTGGACGGCCAGCAGATTTTCGGCGTCGTCTCCCTGATCGCCGTCCTGGCCCTGTGGCTGATCGTCCTGGCCCGCCAGCGCGACCACGTGCGTCAGATCAAGCGGTGGAAGAAGGAACAGGCGGCGCGCAACGCCCCGCCGCCCGCCGCCGGGCGCGGCCCCTGGGGCTGACCCCTATTCGCGTTTCAACAGGCGGTCGACGACCAGCTTGCCCCACCATCCGGCCTTGAACTCGGCGCGGATCGCCTTGGGATCGTAGGCGTCGCTCTCGACCCAGTCCTCGAAGCTGACGCCCGTGGGTTCGACCTCGGCGACATATTTTTCGAGCGTATAGTCCAGAACCCCGGTCAGCCCCTCGCGGCTGTGCAGGGTGCGCTTGCCCAGTTCCTCCATCGCCGCCGAGATCGGCTCGCCCAGGTGGAAGTGGCGATAGAAGACCGCCATCATTCCCGCCCGGTCCGCGCCCGACTTGCAGTGGATCAGGGCCGGATACTCCATCGTCTGGAACAGGGCCTTGGCCCGGCGCACCCGGTCCTTGCCCGGCGGATCGCGCGAATCCAGCGGCGCGTCGATCAGGGTCAGGCCCAGCCGTTCGCAGGCGTCCTTCTCCAGCCAGTAATAGGCTTCGTCCCTCTGACCGCGCAGATTGACGACGGTGCGGACGCCCTGCCGCTTCCACCAGGCCAGCTGGCGCGGCGACGGCTGATTGGTCCGCACCAGATCCGGCCCGAGCCAGTGGGCGTTGGTGAACGCCGTGCGCAGGAAGGCGTGATCCTTCCAGAAATAGGACCAATGCGCCTTGAAACGGCCGAACGGCGTAGTCAGATCGTAGCGCCCCATGACGGCGAGATAGCGCCGTTTGCACCCGGCGTCACCCGTCCAAGGCCGTCTCTCTCGCGCGCGGCCGCTTGACTTGACGCCTCAGCCGTTCGACCGAAGGCCGATGACCGTTCCCGTCCCCCATGCCGACGCCCGCGAGCCGCTGCGGCCTCTGCTCGCCCGCATCTGGCGCGAGTATCTGTCGCGGCACAAGCCGGCCTTCTTCGCCTCCATGCTGCTGGCGGGCGTGTCGGGCGGGCTGACGGCCCTGCTGCTGAAGTTCCTGGAACCGGCCATCGACCTGCTGTTCGGCAAGCACGCAGGCCCCGTGACCATCTGGAACACCGTCACCATCCCGGCGGACAAGGTGCTGATCGCCATCCCCCTGTTCATCATCGCCGTGGCTGTGATCCGCTCGCTGGCCATGGCGGGTCAGGCGGCGCTGGTGAACCGGCTGGGCCACGGCATCGTCGGCGACATCCAGAAACAGCTGTTCTCGGGCATGATCAGGGCCGACCTGTCGCGCCTGCGCAGCCAGCATTCGGGGACGTTCGTCTCCTCCGTCCTGTTCGACGCCAATCTGGTGCGCGAGGCCTTCACCTCGGGCGTGGTCAACTACACCCAGAACGCCCTGATGCTGCTGGGCGTCATCGTCGCCATGGGCTTCATCGACCTGCCGCTGACGCTGATCGTCCTGCTGGGCGTGCCGCTGGTCAGCTGGATCATCGGCCGCTTCGGCAAGAAGTCGAGGAAGGCCGCCCACGGCGCCATGGTCGAGACCGAGGCCCTGTCCAGCGCCCTGATGGAGAACCTGGACGGCGTTCGCGTCATCAAGATCGAAAACCGCGAGGCGGCCGAGGAAACCCGCGTCTCCACCGTCATCGACCGCCGCCAGCGCCACGTCATCAAGGGCGCCGACAGCCGCGCCTTCGCGGGTCCGGCCAGCGACATCGTCGCCTACGGCGTCGTCGCCGCCGTCATGGCCTATGCCGGATGGAGCGCCAGCCGGGGTCATATGACGGTCGGCGCCTTCGCCTCCTTCATCGGCATGCTGCTGCTGGCCGGTCAGGCCCTGCGTCAGGTGACGAACCTGACGACCGTGCTGAGCGAAGGCTTCACCGCCGCCCGCCGCCTGTTCGCCGCCCTGGACATCGAACCCGAGATCCGAGAAGCCAGCGACGCCGCCCAGGTCGCGCCCGGTCCCGTCACCGTCGCCCTGGAGCAGGTCTCCTTCGCCTATCGCGCCGACGAGGACGGGTCCGCCCCGACCCTGTCGGACGTCAGCCTGCACGTCGCGCCGGGCGAGACAATCGCCCTGGTCGGCCCCTCGGGCGGCGGCAAATCGACCATCCTCAGCCTGCTGCCGCGCTTCTATGACGTGACGGCGGGGCGGGTGACGCTGAACGGCCGCGACATCCGCGAGCTGAGCCTGTCGTCCCTTCGCGACCACATCGCCCTGGTGACGCAGGAGCCCTTCCTGTTCGACGACACCATCGCCGCCAACATCGCCTATGGCCGCCCCGGCGCCACGGCCGAAGACATCGTGACCGCCGCCCGCGCCGCCGCCGCCCACGACTTCATCGCCGCCCTGCCCGACGGCTACGCCACCCGCGTGGGCGAGGCCGGCGCCCGCCTGTCCGGCGGCCAGCGCCAGCGCATCGCCATCGCCCGCGCCTTCCTGAAGGATGCGCCCATCCTGCTGCTGGACGAAGCCACCAGCGCCCTCGACACCGCGAGCGAGGCCCTGGTCCAGGCCGCGCTGGAGCGGCTGATGGACGGCCGCGCCACCCTGATGATCGCCCACCGCCTGTCGACGGTGAAGAACGCCGACCGCATCTACGTCATCGAGGGCGGCCGCGTGGTCGAGGAAGGAACCCACGACGCCCTGGTCGCGAGCGGCGGCCTCTACGCCCGTCTGGCCCGGCAGCAGTCGCTGGACAGCGATCCGATCGCCTTGCCCCCGCTGGCTGAACTGCCCGACGAGACCGGCGCATGAGGCCGCTTCGCAATCCGATCATCCAGAACGCCGCCGCCTGGCTTTTGTCCGAGTGGATGCGCTTCTGCTACGCCACCATCCGCTGGACGCACGAGAACGAACAGGTCGCCGAAGAGGTCTGGGCCGACGGCGGCGGCGTGCTATGCGCCTTCTGGCACTCGCGCCTCGCCCTGGGCCCCGCCTCCTGGCCCATGAAGCGGGCGCAGCCGGTCAAGGGTCTGGTCTCCCTCAGCCCTGACGGCGAGTTCTTCACCAAGGCCGTGGGCCGCCTGGGCATTCCCGCCGTGCGCGGCTCTTCCTCCAACAAGGACAAGGCCAAACAGTCCAAGGGCGGCGCCCAGGCCCTGCGCGACGGGCTGAAACAGTTGAAGGTCGGCGGTCTGGCCATCACGCCGGACGGTCCGCGCGGCCCGGCCCGCCAGATGGCCGAGGGCCTGCCGCTGATGGCGAAGATGTCCGGCGCGCCGGTTCTGTTCATCGGCCTGTCGTGCAGGCCGGCGATCCGATTGAACAGCTGGGACAAGGCGATCCTACCCCTGCCGTTCGGCAAGGGCGCCGTCGTCTGGGACAAGGCCTGGTATCCGCAAGGCGCCGACCTGGCCGAGGTCACAGCCGACTGGACCGCCCGCCTGACCGCCGTCGAGGCCCGCGCCGACGCCCTCACCGGGCTGGAGCGCGTCTGAGCGTGCCCTTCAGCCCCGCCCTGATCGCCTATCAGCTGCTGACCCGCCTGCTGGAGCCGCTGGCCCCGCGCCTGCTGGACGCCCGCGTCAAGAAGGGCAAGGAAGACCCCGCCCGCGTCGACGAACGACTGGGCCTGCCCGGCATGGCGCGCCCCGACGGGCCTCTGGTCTGGATCCACGGCGTCAGCGTCGGCGAGGCCCTGTCCATCCTTCCCCTGGCCGAGCGCATCCGCAAGGATCGGCCCGACGTGACCGTGCTGGTCACCACCGGCACCCTGACCTCGGCCCAGGTGCTGGCCAGCCGCCTGCCGCGCGGCGTCATCCATCAGTTCGCCCCGGTCGACGCCCCGTCGGCGGTCGCCGCCTTCCTCGACCACTGGCGGCCCAATGTCGGCGTCTTCGTCGAGAGCGAGCTGTGGCCCAACCTTCTGACCACCGCCCGCAAACGCGGCGTGCCTCTCGCCTTGGTCAGCGCCCGCATCACCGACAAGACGGCGCAGGGGTGGAAAAAAGCCCCCGGAATGGCCCGCGCCCTGATGAACGGGTTCCAGCACGTCTGGCCTCAGGATCAGGACAGCGCCGACCGCCTCACCGCGCTGGGCGCCCGCGTCGACGGTCAGGTGAACCTGAAGCTGTCCGGCGAGCCCCTGCCCTATGACAAGGGCGAGTTCGCCCGCCTGTCAGCCCTGATCGACGACCGCCCCGTCGTCGTCGCCGCCAGCACCCATGAGCATGAGGAAATGGCCATCGTCGGCGCACTGGACCATCTGGCCGACCGCCTGTTCCTGATCGTCGTGCCGCGCCACCCCGAACGCGCCGACGCCATCGCCGACGCCCTGACCCGCGACGGCTACGGCTTCGCCCGGCGCAGTCAGGGCCAGCCGATCTGCGACCAGACCGACATCTATCTGGCCGACACCCTGGGCGAGTTGGGCCTGTTCCTGCGGCTGGCCGATGTGGTGGTCATGGGCGGCTCCTTCGCCCCCGCATTGGGCGGCGGGTCGGTCGGCGGCCACAACCCGCTGGAGCCTGCGCGCCTGGCCAAGCCCATCGTCACCGGCCCCGACGCCAGCAACTGGCAGGCCGTGACCCGGATGCTGAAACAGGCGGGCGGTCTCGTCTCCGTCCTGTCGCCCGCCGAACTGCCCTCGGTCGTCGGCCCCATGCTGGCCGATCCCGAGGCCGCCCGCGACATGGGCGAGCGCGCCCGCCGCTCCGCCGAGGCCGCCGCCGCCGGGCTGGACCGCCTGTGGCTGGCGCTTCAGACCCACCTGCCCGCCGCCCCTTCACGCAGGCGCCCATGAAACTGAACACCCCCCGCTGGTGGTACAGCCGCGACCGCCGCCACGCCCCGATGACGCGGATGATGCTGAAGCCCGCCTCATGGCTGTGGGCGGGCGTCACGGCGCGCAGGATCGCCCGCGCCACGCCGGTCGATCCGGGCGCGGCGGTCATCTCCATCGGCAATCTGACCGTCGGCGGCTCGGGCAAGACGCCCGTCGCGCGCGAAACGCTGCGTCTGCTGCGCGCTCAAAGGGTCGAGGCCGCCGCCCTGTCGCGCGGCTATGGCGGCAGGCTGGAAGGCCCCGTCCGCGTCGACCTGAGCCGTCACACCGCCGCCGACGTCGGCGACGAACCCCTGATGCTGGCGCAAGGCTCGCCAGCATGGATCGCCCGCGACCGCGTGGCGGGCGCCCGCGCCGCCGCGGCTGACGGCGTCTCCGCCCTCGTTCTGGATGACGGCCACCAGAACCCGGCGCTGAAAAAGACCCTCAGCCTGATCGTGGTCGACGGCGAGACTCGCGGCGACGAATGGCCCTTCGGCGACGGCTCGGTCTTCCCCTCCGGCCCGATGCGCGAGCCGCTGAAGGCCGGCCTGGCCCGCGCCGACGGCGTGATCGTCATGCTGCCGACCGACATGGACGCCGCCGATCCCGAACTGCTGGAGGTCTTCGGCGACCTGCCCGTCTTCATCGCCCGGCTGGAAGCCGCCGCCCCGCCGCCGCCCGGCCCTCAGGTCGGCTTCGCCGGCATCGCCAAGCCGTGGAAGGTCGAGCGATCCCTGATCGCCGCAGGCTGCGACCTGAAGGATTTCGTCCCCTTCCCCGACCACGCCGCCCTGTCCGACCGCGACTTCGCCTTCCTGAACGACCGCGCCGCCGTCTATGACGCCGGTCTCGTCACCACCGAAAAGGACTGGGTGCGCCTGACGCCCGACCAGCGCGCCGCCGTCGCCGCCTGGCCCGTCGGCGCCCGGTTCGAGGACGAGGCGAGCTTCACCGCCTTCCTGATGCGCGCCCTCTGATTTTTTCCGACAATCGGCCAGCCTGCCCCTGCGCCTGTGCCAGACTGCCCTGTCAGCCCCAGGGGATTTCAGACGCTTCAGACGAATTGGACTCTCTTTTTTCCTTCTCCCCTTGAGGGAGAAGGTGGCTGGCGGAGCCAGACGGATGAGGGGTGTTTGCGTCACAGCTGAATTTCTAGCCTCAACAGCCCACGCCTCTTTTTCGAAGCGCCGCGTTGACACCCCTCATCCGAGCGCCTCCGGCGCCCACCTTCTCCCTCAAGGGGAGAAGGACTTACGCGTACCGACTACGATGTCTTGACTCCCCGCCCCTCTGGACCGACACGACCCAACCATGATCACGCGCTATTCCCGCCCCGACGCCGTCGCCATCTGGTCGCAAGAGACTAAGTACAAGATCTGGTTCGAGATCGAGGCCCACGCCGCCACCAAGATGGCCGAGCTGGGCGTGATCCCGAAGGAATCGGCCGAGGCCATCTGGGCCAACGGCAAGGACGCGACCTTCGACGCCGACCGCATCGACGAGATCGAGCGCACCACCAAGCACGACGTCATCGCCTTCCTGACCCACGTCGCTGAAATCGTCGGCGAGGAAGCCCGCTTCCTGCACCAGGGCATGACTTCTTCGGACGTGCTGGACACCTGTTTCGCGGTGCAGCTGGCGCGCTCGACCGACCTGCTGCTGGGCGGCGTCGACCGGGTTCTGGCCGCGCTGGAAGCCCGCGCCAAGGAGCACAAATACACCCCGACCGTGGGCCGCTCGCACGGCATCCACGCCGAGCCGGTGACCTTCGGCCTGAAGCTGGCCGGCTATCACGCCGAGTTCCAGCGCGCCAAGCGCCGCCTGATCACCGCCCGTGAAGAGATCGCCACCTGCGCCATCTCGGGCGCCGTCGGCACCTTCGCCAACGTCGATCCGGCCGTCGAACAATACGTCGCCGACCAGATGGGCCTCAGCGTCGAGCCCGTGTCGACCCAGGTCATCCCGCGCGACCGTCACGCCGCCTATTTCGCCGCGCTCGGCGTCGTCGCCTCCTCGGTCGAGCGTCTGGCCGTCGAGATCCGCCACCTGCAGCGCACCGAAGTCCTTGAAGCCGAGGAATTCTTCGACAAGGGCCAGAAGGGCTCGTCGGCCATGCCCCACAAGCGCAACCCGATCCTGACCGAGAACCTGACCGGCCTGGCCCGTCTGGTCCGCTCGGCCGTGACCCCGGCGATGGAGAACGTCGCCCTGTGGCACGAGCGCGACATCAGCCACTCCTCGGTCGAGCGCGGCATCGGCCCGGACGCCACCATCCATCTGGATTTCGCCCTGCACCGTCTGGCGGGCGTGATCGAGCGCCTGAACGTCTACCCTGAGAACATGCAGAAGAACCTCGACCGCCTGGGCGGCCTGGTCTTCTCGCAACGGGTCATGCTGGCTCTGACCCAGGCGGGCGTCTCGCGCGAGGACGCCTATGCGGCGGTTCAGGAGAACGCCATGAAGGTCTGGCGCGGCGAAGGCGCCTTCATCGACTTCCTGAAGGCCGACGCCCGCGTCACCCTCCCCCATGACCAGCTCGAAGCCCTGTTCGACCTCGGCTACCACACCAAGAACGTGGACGTGATCTTCGAGCGGGTGTTCGGGGAAGGCTGAGTACTCGCCTGGCCGGTTCATTTCCGAGATCGCAGGATATCGACCGGCCAGGCCGTCCGCCTTTCCGTAGAGACGGCGCCAGGAGCGAGTTCATTGCTCATAGCCACATCGCGCGCCCTGCCCTAATGAACAATATCGGCGCAATCTTGCGTCGTCGGAGCGCGCTAGCCCATGTCCCAGCCGACCCTTCGCCTGAACCCCGCACTCGACGTTCAGAAGTATGCGGAGACTTATGCGCGTGACGGTCTGGTGCAAATTCCGAACGTCTTCGAGCAGCCGACAGCTAAGCTGATCACCGAGATCATGGAGACGTCGCTGCCCTGGTCCTTGACCTTCCTGGGCGAGGACGGCCATCCGGTCAAAATCGCTATGGACGCCCTGCAGGGAGCCGGCGCGGACATCAAGAGTCAGGTAGCCGCCCTCATCCAGCGCAGCGGCCAGCAGTACGGCTTCATCTATTTCAACTTCGGCATGGTGTCGGCCTACAACAGCGGCGAACCGCGCGCGAACCACCCGATCCACCCGGTAACGGGCTTTCTGATGGGCGAGGAATTCGCCGCCTTTGGGCGTCAACTGACCGGCGACGATTCAATCCGCTGGGCGGATTCCCAGGCGACCCTGTACCGCCCCAACGACTTTCTGGGCCTGCACGACGACAGCGCCAGCGGCGAGGTCCAGCGGGTCGCCGCCTATACCCTGGGCTTCACCTCGCGGTGGCGCTCCGACTGGGGCGGTCAGACCCTGTTCCATGACCCCGAGACCGGCGATATCACGCGCGGGCTGATCCCGCGCTGGAACACCCTGACGCTGTTCCGCGTCCCCCAACTCCATTCCGTCGCGCCCATCGCGCCCTATGCGCGGAGCGCGCGGCTCTCCATCGTAGGCTGGTTCCGGCGCGACCATTGACGACCGCCCGCCGGATAGGCTTCCCCCCCGTCGTCGACGAACAGAGCCGCGTCCTGATCCTCGGCAGCCTGCCGGGCGACGCCTCGCTGAAGGCGGCGCAGTATTACGCTCATCCGCAGAACGGCTTCTGGCGGTTGGTCGGGGCCGTGATCGCCAAACCGGACCTGGCCGCCCTGCCCTATGAGGCGCGGCTGGAGCACTTGCGGGCGGCGCAGATCGGTCTGTGGGACGTGATCGCCTCGGCCGAGCGGCAGGGCAGCCTAGACGCCGCCATCCGCAACCCCGAAGGCGCCGACCTGACCGCCCTGATGGCGCGCCTGCCCGATCTGCGCGCCGTGGCCTTCAACGGCGGGACGGCGGCGCGGCTGGGTCGACGCGCCCTGGCGGGAGCGTCCGGCGTCGCCCTCCTTGACCTGCCGTCGTCCAGCGCGGCCCACGCCCGGCCGTTCGCCGAGAAGCTGTCGCGCTGGACCGCCCTCGGGCCCTATCTGGGCTGAGGCGAGCTTGGCCGCACATCACGCGCCGCGCCCGAAAAATTGATCGCGAACGCATCCTTTTGCGCGGGCAGCCGTATTCCTTCCCGACGCGGCCTCCCCCCGTTTGCAAGCCGGCGTCGATGGAGGACTCTCATGACATTCACCCGCATCACCGCCCTCGCCGTATCGTCCGCCGCCCTGCTGGCCGTGGCCGCCTGCGGCCAGAACGAGACGAAGAAGGAGCCGGCGCCGGTCGAGACCGCCCCGCCCGCCATGGCCCCCGCCACC
>Ga0209699_100412_pt1 | contig 25193 bp, 22 predicted proteins | sample SynthPrep_1_END__FD_187204 | JGI IMG/M metagenome (GOLD analysis project Ga0209699, IMG submission 187204) | Synthetic microbial communities from Ohio, USA - SynthPrep_1_END_DS7_MetaG (SPAdes) (version 2) | ecosystem: Engineered > Bioreactor > Aerobic > Activated sludge | place: USA: Ohio...
ATGTTAAAGAGACAGAATGGTCGAATTCACAAGTATTTTTGGTTGCGGGGGCCTGAATACACGGAGAATTGTAAAATTTCTCTGGCTCTTGAAAGGAAACGAACCAATTGCCCGTAAAGAGGTCGGTTCATAATAAAGCTTATGTGATTTTCGGTTGTAGTGCGGTGGGTTCAATGATCTGCTCATCTTCATCAAAATCTCCTCAATCCTAGAACCTGAGAAAACTCGACTTTTGAAGCTTCTTAATACGCCGGTGGATTGCCTTTGCGAGGCATCGAGCAAGATGTTTCACGAGGGCAGTCCATCCCATAATCAACAACGAAACCACGTCGCGACGATATTCAGGCTTTCACCGTATAAGATTTCGACACTTTTTTCTCGAAGAGAAGACCTCAGTACGACAGCCATCTACGGAGATATAGACGACCAATACCTCCTGTGGGGGTAATCGACGTCCCTCATGTTGAATATCGGTCAGCAATGGTAGAAAGGGCAACGGGCCACCATAACTAATGTTTCGATTGGCGCTTGCTCTGCGCCGGCCCAGATGTTTCACGGCAGATGAACCTTGCGCCCAGAACCACCTTCATATCCTGCAAGCTTTTTCCATGCAGTATAGCGTCTTGCAAAAGCTTCAACGCATGTCGCCCCGCCTCCTGCGAAAGGCCGCTCAGGGTCGAAAGAGCTGGATGGGTCATGGCGGGGAGCGCGTCGTCGCAACCGATGAGGCTCATGTCCCTCGGCACGACGATCCCTAAAGCCGAAAGCCGGGCGTGAGCGCCCTGCGCGGTCAGATCGTCAAAGGCAAGGATCGCGGTCACGCCCGCTGCGACGGACTCCTCGGCGGCCTTTTCGCCGCCTTCGAAGCTCGGCTCGGACAGCTGGATGACCTCGAAGCGGATGCCTGCACTCTTGCACGCTTCGGTTGCGGCTTCAAGTCGCTGCTGGTTCGACCAGGATTCCTTCGGGCCGGAGAGATAGGCGATATCACGATGGCCGTTCTCGATGAGGAAACCGATCGCATCCCTCACCGCCGCCTGCGTGTCTATCAGCACGCGCGGCAATCCCGCGATGTCGCGATTGATTAGGGTTATCGGGTGCCTTTCGGCATGGGCCCGCACCTGCGCCTCGCTAAGTCGGGTCGAAGCCAGGATGATGCCGTCGGTCTGGCTCGCCAGACGCTGGAAAAGCGTGTTTTCCCGCATCGCGCTTTCACCGGAAGAGCCTAGGAACAGACAGAGATCATAGGCGTCGGCATTCTGCTGAATGGCCTTGATGAGCGGCGGAAAGAACGGGTTGGCAATATCCGGGACGAGCAGACCGATATTGCCCGTCCGGCCCGTGGACAGCGCACGGGCCATGTTGTTCGGCCGATAGCCGAGTTCCTCCGCAATCGACAATATCTGCTCGACCGTCTTCGGATTTAACAGATCCGGCCGGCTGAAGGCGCGCGAAACCGTCGAGCGGGAGGTATTCGCGCGATGCGCTATTTCCTCCAGCGTCGGCTTCGCGCGTTCCTTCGACTTTTGTTCCTTCTTACCAGCGATAGTCCTGCTCCCCGTTATCGGCACTGAGAGCGGCCAGTGCCGCGATACGACTTGCCAGAAGCGCTTCCTCTGTCGATACCTGCAAAGGTGCGACCCCTGTCAATGCATCGAGAGCATCCTGCGCCGGCCCGATGGGCGACGGCAGTTCCGGCTCCCAGAGGCGGCGTCCATCGGTTTCCACCAGCAGGCGCCCCTCTCCAAACAGAATATCCATGCGTCCACGGGTTCCGACAAGACGCATTGCGTAATCGCCATGCCGGATCGCGGCTTCCGGTTGACGCCAGTCCATGTCGATTGCCGCCTGCACACCGGAATCAAGGGTCAAAACCGCACGTCCCGCAAGGGAAAATGCTGGGTGCCCCTCGGGATGGCGAGGGCTTTTCCAGCCGCTGATCCGGCCCGATGACGCCTCCGTCAGCCATAGCACAAGATCGATGTCATGCACCGCGAGATCATTGACGATCGTGCCGTAGAGCGAGGGATCAAAGAACCATGCGGGCCGCGCCGACGGCAGGAGCTTGTGCGGCCCGGTTGCGGTAACGGCGACGAGATCGCCGATCTCCCCGCCCAAGAAGAGTTCGCGGGCTTTTCTGGTCACCGGATAAAAGCGCTTTTCCAGCATCAACGCCACACGGTTGCGGCCATTATCGGCCCTTCCGATCCGCTCCACCTCTTCCACGGTCAAGGCGAGAGGTTTGTCGGCGATGACGAAAATATTCCTTTCAAGGCATGCCTCGATAAGACCGGCGCGCAGGCCAGGTTCGGCAACCACGGCGGCACCGTCGATTTCGTGCGCAGCAAGAAGCGTATCGAGATCCGCATAGGCCGGAACGCCCAGTTTTTCGCTGAAGCTGCGGCGACGTTGCTCGTCATGATCGGCCAGCGCCACAAGCTCAACGTCTTTGCGTCCAGTAAGGCCATCGGTGACATAGCTGACATGGCCATGGGCCGCACCCAGTATGGCAAGTTTTTTTACCGACATCACGCGCCTCCCACGTCGCTCATGACAATTCTGCGTCCGGTTTCAGCGGATCGATAGATGGCGGTGATGACACGCACCGCTTCGAGACCGTCCCGGAAGGTAATATCCGCCGGACGCCCATCGCGGATTGCATCGCGGATATCGAGCCACTGGTCGACGTGCCCCCGAATACCGATGCTGACCTGACTGCCGGCGCCGCTTTTGATCGAGGCATCGGCCGCGGTCGGCAGAGGCTGATCGGGGAATGTCCACTCAACGACATCCGTATGATTGATCGCCACATGGCCGCGATCCGTGAACACCATCAACGAGGCGGGGCGCCCCGGAGGCGTCGCCGTGCTGGTGACAATGATGCCCCGTGCACCATTCTGGAAGGTCAGAAGGGCCTGGCAGAGATCCTCGCTGCCGCCTTCACGTCCAGCGATATTGGTCGCCTCCGCCATGACGCTTGCGAGCGGGCCAAAAAGCCAGAGCATGAGATCGAGGGTATGGATGCCCTGGTTGAACAGCGATCCGCCGCCTTGCACATCGAGCTTTCGCCACGGCTTTTCATCGTAATAGGCATCCGCGCGGTGCCAGTAGACCTGGCCTTCGATGGCTACGGACCGCCCCAGATCACCGGAGCGCAGACGGCGATGGATATCCTGATGCTGCGCCTCCATACGCCGCTGCGACATGGTGGAGCAGACTAGACCCGCCGCCTGCGAACGCCGATAAAGATCGATCGCCTCATCGAGATCGACGGCCAGCGGTTTTTCCACGACGACATGCAGGCCCTTATCCAGTGCGGCCCGCGCCGGCGCATAATGGGTGCCGCTCGGAGTGGCGATCACGACGACATCAAGACTCGCCTGCTCGATCATCGATGCGGCATCGGAGAAAAGCCGCACGCCCTGCGGCGCGGCGAAGAGTTCCAGCTCTTCCTCGGTGCCGCCTGCGACGGCGGTCAACTCGAGACCTTCAGTGGCGCCGATCGCATCGCGATGAACTCTGCCAATTGTTCCAGGCCCAACCAGCCCGACCTTGATGACCGACACGTCTGTCTCCTTCCTGAGCGCGCGCATTACAGATGATGTCTATGCAACCGATTTCATAAAATTTTGCAATAGGCATTCCATATAAATTATTGATCTGCCTAAAATTGCTGCAATCTGGATGATTACGAATGGAAATTTCTGCAAAAACCACTATTGACTTATGCAATCGGTTGCATTTCTCTGAAGGCAACAAATGGGGAGTTTACATATGTCATCGTCATGGCAGGTCGATCGTCTCGTCATCCGGAGCGGAGCGTCGCGTAGCGATATGGCCAGGATGGCCAGTCTCGACCTTGCTGCCACGCTGCGCCAGCTTCTCGCTGCGAAGGATCGCGTTTCGGTCATGTTCGCCGCCGCTCCCAGCCAGCAGGATACGCTTGCCCTCCTCTGCCAGGAAAAGGATATCGATTGGTCGCGGATCACGGCCTTCCACATGGACGAATATATCGGACTTGAGGCCGACCATATGGCGCGTTTCGCCAACTGGCTCGACCGGCATCTGTTTTCACGCCTGCCGTTCGGAACCGTACATCGCATCGAGCCGCATCGTTTCGCTTCCGCCAAAGCCTGCGCCGCCGATTATGCCCGCCGCCTCGCCGCCGAACCGCTCGACCTCGTATGCCTCGGCGTCGGCATCAACGGCCATCTTGCCTTCAACGATCCGCCGGAAGCGCGGTTCGACGAAAAAGATGCGGTCAAAGTCGTGACGCTTGCAGATGATTGCCGCGTGCAGCAGGTGGAAGACGAATGTTTCGCCGAACTGTCAGACGTGCCGCAGCAGGCCATCACCGTTACCATTCCTGCACTTCTAGCCGCAGCCAGCATGATATGCGTCGTGCCCGGCGCGCCCAAGAAAGAGGCAATCACACGTATGCTGACCGGGCCAGTTGCGGAAGACTGCCCCGCGAGTATCCTGCGCACCCATAATCAGGCGCGGCTCTATATCGATGGTGATTCCATGCCCGACATCGACAGGAGCGCGGCATGATCGTCGGACGCGATGCGCTCAGCGGACGGCTTATCGGCCTTTCCGTCGAAAACGGCAAGATCGCCGCTCTCCGTCATATAGAGGAAGATCTCGACGGGGATATTCCCTGGCTGGCGCCGGGTCTTGTCGATCTGCAGGTGAACGGGTGGGGCGGGCATGACTTCAATGGCCATGATATCAACGAAGAGAAGGTCCTCGCTATTGCTGTGGGAATGCGCTGCCAGGGCATCAGGGCTTTCCTGCCGACGCTGATCACCGCATCAAGCGATACGATCTGCAACGCACTTTCCGTCATCGCGGCCGCCCGCAAAAAATATCAATGGCTCGCCAAGATGATTCCGGGCGTCCACGTTGAAGGCCCTTTCATCTCACCGGAAGACGGGGCACGGGGCGCTCATCCACGGGAACATGTTCGCGCCCCTTCCCGAACGGAATTCGATCAATGGCAAGAAGCCTCGGGCGGAATTGTGCGACTGGTGACCCTTTGCCCTAAACAGGCCGATGCCTGCAGCTTCATTCATCACCTGCGCAGTTCCGGTTGCCTTGTTTCCATTGGGCATTCTTCGGCAGAAAGTACCGATATCGCTGAGGCATCACAAGCGGGAGCCGGCTTCAGCACCCATCTTGGCAACGGCGTCTCCCAGACATTGCCGCGTCATCCGAACCTGATATGGGCACAGCTCGCTAATGACAGATTGCAGGCGATGTTCATCGCCGACGGCCACCATCTGGACCGGGTAACCCTCACGGCGATGTTGAGAGCGAAGGGTGTGCAACGATCGATCCTTGTCAGCGATATGGTTGCGCTCGCGGGCATGCCACCAGGGCGCTATCGGCAGCCGGTCGGCGGCGACGTGGAGCTTTCGGCCGAAGGCCGCCTGTCCATGTCGGGTACGCGACTGCTCGCCGGCGCGGCAAAACCGCTTTCGGACGGCGTCGCATTGGTCGCCGGTCTGGAAGGCTTCAGCCTTTCGGATGCCATCACCATGGCTGCGATCAATCCGGCAAAGGCGCTCGGTCTCGAAACCGGTTTGCGTGAAGGCGCTCCGGCGGACTTCATCGCCTTCCGCTGGTCGCCGGGGGAAGCGGGGTTGCGTCTTTGCGAGCCGGCATTGGGGACGGAACTTTCCGCCTCTCAACAAGCATAATGGGGAAGTAAGATGGCACGGGTGGAAATCAGAAAACTGCATAAACATTACGGCGACTTTCACGCCCTGCGCGATCTCAACGTTGCGATGGAAGATGGGGAGTTCGTGGTGCTCGTCGGACCTTCCGGTTGCGGAAAATCTACCCTCCTCAGAATGATTGCGGGGCTTGAGGATGTTTCGGACGGTCAAATCCACATCGATGGCCGGGTGATCAACGACGTCGAGTCGAAAGACCGCGATATCGCGATGGTGTTCCAGAACTACGCGCTTTATCCGCACATGACCGTTTACGACAACATGGCGTTCTCGATGAAGCTGCGCCGCGCCCCGGCCGACCGCATCCGCACGGAAGTCGAAGCCGCAGCCGGAATCCTTGGCCTCAGCGACTATCTGGGGCGCTATCCCCGCCAGCTTTCGGGCGGCCAGCGCCAGCGCGTCGCCATGGGACGCGCAATCGTGCGCAAGCCGAAGGTCTTCCTGTTTGACGAACCGCTCTCAAATCTGGACGCGAAGTTGCGCGTGAAGATGCGCTCGGAGATCAAGTCGCTGCACCGCCGGCTGGGTAACACGATGATCTACGTTACCCATGACCAGGTCGAAGCCATGACGATGGCGGACAGGATCGTGGTCATGCAGGGCGGCATCATCGAGCAGGTCGGCTCCCCGCTGGAACTGTACGACCGGCCCGCCAACCTCTTCGTCGCAGGCTTCATCGGCTCCCCGGCAATGAATTTTCTCGAAGGACTTTCGACGGAAACGGATTTCGTGATGCGGAACGGTACAAAAATCCCGCTTCCGACACGATTGGGCCGCTCCTCGGGTGAGGTGCTGCTCGGCATCAGGCCCGAAAGCCTGCTCCTCTGCACCGCGGACGATCCAGCCCGCATCGAGGCCTCAATTGTTTCCGTGGAGCCCACGGGCGCGGAAAGCCACGCTACGCTGACACTCGGCGGACAGGAAGTGACCGCCGTTTTCCGGGAAAGATTGCCGGACAATCCGGGTGGCACCCTATCGCTGAAACTATCACCTGCCGGAACGCACCTGTTCGACAAGACAACCGGGGCAAGAATCGAAAGCGATCAGCGCTAACCAATAAATACAACGATAAAAACAGTCGATTTCGTAAGAGGAGAACAGAAATGGCATTGCATCCCTTCAAGACACTACCCATTGCCGCACTTCTGGCTGGCCTTTCCTGGACAGCGCAGGCGGAAACCCTGACGCTTTGGGGCGGATCACCCGAGCTCGAACCCTTCTACAAATATGTAGCCGGACAAATGAAAGCCGCACATCCGGATTTCGAGCTGAAAGTCGAAACCATCAGTCTGCGCGAACATGAAAAGCGCCTGGCGTTTGCGCTGCCCGCTGGTTCTGCTGCCGATATCGTTGAAATGCAGTCCGAGGCACCGCGTTACGTGCAGTCCGGCCTGCTGGCGCCCGCGCCGGATAAAGTGGCCGCCTTCGTGAAAGACCCGAAAAACTTTAACTCCGTCTATTCCGCTGCCGTCTCGGATGGCGGGCATATCTATGGCGTACCGCTTTATCACGGCCAGGCGGCGCTCTATTACAACACCGAGAAATTCGCCAAGGCCGGTCTCTCCGGCGCGCCGAAGACCATGGAGCAATATTCCGAATATGCCGCCAAACTGACCGAGCGGGATGCTTCCGGAAACCCCACCGCCAGCGGCTGGTCCATGCGCCTGTCCGGTGGTGGCCAGGGCATCAGCGAAAAGTTCTGGATCAATCTTCATCAATTCGGCGGCACGCTGATCGAGAAGAAGGGCGAAGGCTGGAAAGCGGCGATTGCTAGCGAAGCCGGCCGAAAGACACTGAAGCAATATCTCGATCAGCTTTTTGTAGCGAAAACCGTCAGCCCGCAGATGAAGGCGGATGCGGAAGCATTCGAACTTGGGCAGACCGCGATGTTCATTCGCGAGTCCTGGGTCATCGGCGACATCCCCAAGAAGGCGCCGAACCTGAAATATGCGACCGCGCCGCTACCGAAGGGCTCACTGGTAGTGCCGGCGTCGCTGTTTGTGCCAGTCGAAAACGATCGCAGCGCACTTGCCTGGGAGTTCGTCGAAAAGACGAATTCGCCTGAGAACCTGCAATGGCTGCTACAGAATGTCGGCTGGCTGCCGTCGCGGGACAATATCGACTACGCGGCCGTGATCGCCCAAAACCCGGCTCTGGAAGCATTTGCCGCCCCGCCCAAGGATTACACCTATTTCAGCCTGCCGCCGATTGCGCCCTCCAGCGAAATATTGACACGTTTCGCCGCCCGTCTCGAAGCCGCTTTCGCCAATCCGGCGCTCGCGACGGACGATGCAGGTATCGATCGTGTGCTTGCCGACGCGGCCAAGGAGATCGACTCCATTCTGGAACGGGAAGGCCTGTTGGCGAAATAATCGCCAGCGCCTGAAGCAATGTGCCGGGGACAGCAAGGCTGTCCCCGCGACGAAAGGACCGTCAGATGAAACGCCGGAAACAATTGACCTTCGTGATAAGTGCGCTGGCCGTGCCGCTGACGCTGTTCGTGCTCGTCCGGGTCGTGCCTATCTTCGAGACGTTACGGCTCAGCCTGTTCAAATGGGATATCATTTCCCGCAACAAGCCATTTATCGGCCTCGCCAATTTTCAGGAACTTGCGAGCGATCCGCTGTTCCTCGAAGCCCTGCGCAACACCACGATCATCGCTGTCGGTGTGCTGGCCTTGACAATCCCCCTCGCGCTCGGTCTCGCCGCCCTCATTCAATATCGCTTTGGCAGCGCATTGGCGGGTTTTTACGAGACCAGCGTCTTCATTCCCCATATCGTATCGCTCGTGCCGGCCGCCATGGCCTGGAAATGGGTTTTCGATGGGCAACTCGGGCCGTTGAATGCTTTCCTCGGCTTCTTTGGCATACCTGCACAGGCCTGGCTTTTTGACCCCGTCTGGTCAATCGTCTGCATCATCGTTTTATGCTCCTGGCAGGCACTTGGATACGCAGTCCTGATCTTCCTGATCGGCCTGCGCAACATCCCGGTTTCGCTCTACGAGGCCGCCCGGCTGGACGGTGCGACGGCATGGGAATGTTTCCGGCACATCTCCGTGCCGCAACTACGGCCCGTGACACTTTATGTATCGGTTGTCACGATGATCGCCGCCTTCAATATTTACGGCCAGGCTTTCGTGCTCGCCTCGGACTCGCAGGGCGCGCCGGGCAAGCTCGTCAGGGTGTTGGTGCTCGACATGCTGGAAAACAGCTTCCGCAATTACCGCGTCGGATACGCTGCAGCGGAAGCCGTGGTGCTTCTCGCCATCGTACTTTTTCTGACGGCCGGTCAATTCGTTTTCTTCCGTGACAAGGCGGCACGCCGATGAACCACACGTTACAGAACCCAAAATCCGGGCGTTTTTCCTTCCGCAAACTCATCGTGGATGTCATTCTGACAGTTTTCGGCATCTTGATGATCCTGCCGCTCATCATGCTCACCGCCAATGCCTTCAAGACCCCGGCGGAACTGCTGGCATGGCCGCCGCGGCTCATACCGCAATCGCCAACGCTGGATAATTTCTCCTCCGTCATCACCGAAACGCCGCTTTTGATCTGGATGGGCAACAGTCTCGCCTTCGCGGCCATTTCGACGGTGGCCATCGTTCTTACCTCGTCCATCACCGGTTATGTCCTGGCAAAATTCCGTTTCCCCGGCGTAAACCTGATATTCTTCGGTGTCCTCGCAACCGCCATCGTGCCCTTCGAAGTATATATGATACCGCTTTATCTCGGTGTGCGGCAGCTGGGATTACTGAACTCCCTCGGCGGACTCCTGGCCGGCTACCTGGTGATGAGCTTCGGTATCTTCCTCGTTCGCCAATACGCGATTTCGTCCATCCCCGACGAACTGATGGAGGCCGCGCGCATGGACGGCGCCGGGGAATGGTGGATTTTCTTCCGTATCGTCCTGCCGCTGATGCGCGGTCCGATCGGCACACTGACCGTTCTCGCCTTCTTTCAGGCATGGACAACCTTCGCCTGGCCGATGGTCGTCAATACCGCCCGCGACAAATACGTTCTCGAGGTGGGGCTTGCCCTTTTCCAGACGGGCTTCACCGTCGATCTCGGTCGCCTCAGCGCCGCCGCAGCCCTGTCGCTTATTCCGAGCGTCATTTTCTTCGGCGCGATGCGGCGGAACTTCGTCAAAGGCGTCGCCGCCAGCGGCATGAAGGAATAGCGGGAGGTAAACCTTCCCTTTCCTCCTTCGCCAAACTCCACTCATGCACTCAGAAAAGGACTAAAAATGCGGCAGACTTGGCGTTGGTTCGGCCCTTCCGATCCGGTATCGATCGATGACATGCTGCAAGCCGGGGTCGAAGGTGTCGTCACGGCGCTACACCACGTCCCGCCCGGAGAAGTATGGTCACCGGAGGAAATCGCCCAGCGCCAGCGGGAACTCTCCATCATGCGTGACAATCAGCCATCTGGCCTCACCTGGGAGGTGGTGGAAAGCCTGCCTGTTTCGGAAGATATCAAACGCCAGAGCGGAGCCTGGCGCGCACATATCGAAAACTGGAAGACCAGCCTTTCCCATCTCGCCGATGCCGGCATCCGTACGATCTGCTACAATTTCATGCCCGTTCTCGACTGGACGCGCACGGATCTTGCCTACCGCCTCGGCAACGGTGCAACCTGCATGCGCTTCGATGCCGTGGATTTCGCCGCCTTCGATCTTTTCCTGCTCGAACGCCCCGAGGCCCACGGGGATTTCGATGCCGAGTTGATCGAAGAGGCACGGCAGCGTTTTGCGGAGATGGATGACGCCCGCAGGCAGCAGCTTGTCGCAAACATCGTGTCCGGCCTGCCCGGAGCGGCGACCCACATGACCATCGATGAGGTCAAGGCGCATCTTGATCTCTATAGCGGCATCTCCGCCGACCGGCTGCGCCAGAACCTGCTGGATTTTCTGGGCGAGGTCTCACCTTTCGCCGAGGATCTCGGTGTAAGACTATGCTGCCACCCGGACGATCCACCATTCCCGCTGCTCGGCCTGCCGCGTATCATGTCGACCGAAAAAGACTATCGCGGCCTGATCGAAGCCATCGACATACCTGCAAACGGCATCACGCTCTGCACCGGCTCGCTTGGCGTCCGCAGGGACAACGATCTGCCAGGCATGATGGCGAGGCTCGGCAGCCGCGTGCATTTCCTGCATCTGCGCAATGTGGCGCTGGAAGACAGACGCGCCGGCGGCTCCTTTCATGAAGCCGCCCATCTGGAAGGCAATACCGATATGGTTGCCGTCATCGCCGCAATACTTGCCGAGGAAGCCAAACGCAAACGGCAAGGCCGGGACAACTGGCAGATACCGTTCCGCCCGGACCACGGCCAGAACATCCTTGATGATCATGTTCGCCAGACCCGGCCCGGCTATCCGGCCATCGGCCGCCTCAAGGGACTTGCGGAACTGCGCGGCATCATGACCGCCATATCCCATCCGATGTTTTCCGGGGAACGCAACTGATGAGGCTGAGCGCCGCGAGCAAGCCAATTGACAACAGACCTGCCCGATGGCCGGGTTATCGGCCGGAAGCGCATGGTTATGGCATTGTCCATATCGGGCTCGGCAATTTCGCGCGTGCGCATCTGCTATCCTACACCGATGATGCACTCGCGGCGGCGGGGGGCGATTGGCGCGTCATCGGCGCCTCCCTGCGGGGCTCAGCGCTCGGCGGTCTCCTTTCGCCGCAGAATTACCGCTATACGCTGCTGGAAAAAGGCGCCGAAAGGAAAGCATCGGTGATCGGCTCGCTTCATTCGATAATTTCAGGGCAGGAGCGTATCCCCGACCTGCTCGCTACCATGAGCGCACCTCAATGCCGCATTGTCAGCCTGACGGTGACGGAGAAGGGTTACGCGCTGGCCGGGCATGGTCGCCTCGACACCGCTCACCCGGATATCATCCACGATCTATCGGAACCCGGATCGCCCCGTGGCGTCATCGGTGTGATCTCGGCGGCACTCGCCATGCGCCACGCAAACGGCCTCCCCCCCTTTACAACCATCAGCTGCGACAACCTTCCCGATAATGGACGAAAACTAAGGGAAGGCGTGCTGGAATTCACCCGCATCGCCCACAGGCAGTCCCTTGCAGAGTGGATTGCAGCGGAAGCAGCCTTTCCTTCCACCGTCGTCGACAGGATTACCCCGACCCCGGTCGAAACGACCTCCGCGCTGGCCCTCGCAGAAACCGGTTATGACGATTTTTCCGCCGTGGAAACAGAACCCTTCCGCCAATGGATCATCGAAGACAGTTTTTCCGCCGGACGCCCGGCATGGGACGCGGCCGGAGCAATATTGGTGCCGGATATCCGCGATTACGAGCGCATGAAATTATGGATGCTGAACGGCACCCACTCGCTGATCGCCTACTGCGGCTGCCTCAGGGGCAAGCCCTTCGTCAGGGATGTGATGGCGGATTCGGATCTGAAGGCGCTGGTCTCCCGACACCTACAGGCGGCATCGGCCGCGATCGGGCAACTCGGCATCGACCTCTCGGACTATGCCGAGAAGCTGAAGGAGCGTTTCTCCAATCCAGCAATCGCACATGCGGCCGCCCAGATCGCCATGGATGGCACCCAGAAACTCCCCCAAAGACTGACCGCCCCTGCCCTCGTAGCCCTCGAACGCGGTACCGACTTCCAGCCTTTTGCTTTCGCAATCGCCGCCTGGATCGTCTACGCCGAACGCTGGGCAAGGGGTCTGGCAAATTATGAGATATGCGATCCGCAAAGTGAGATTATTCACGATCTATTATCGAACCCCACCGAAGATGCGAAGCTTCTGTCGGCCGTTCACGGAAACTTTCCGTTGATTTTACCGGCGAGGCTTATGGGCGGCGATTTCGAGGCGGCAATACGAGGATATCTGCTCAAACTAAGATATTGGTCCTAGGCTCAGGACCCATCATCGATCCAACAGCAACATTTTGCGGCTATAAGGATTGCCGATAGGCGGGTATGGGCGCATTGATTGTGTCATGTAGCAATGCGCCCACAGGCCTTGATCCTGCCGAACATAGTCTCGATGCTGCGTCGTTGCTTGCACGTCGGTGCAGGTCTGTTTTCCTTACGCCAGTGACCGCTTGCGGGGCGAAATAGCAGTAGCGCTACCGCCAAGGATTTCAAAGCATTGTCTTGCTCTTGAACGGATCCGTCGAGTTCCATCGCAAGTTGAGCTGCTTTTCCATCTGGCGCTGATCCAGCGCAAAATGGCTACGATGCAATAGCCAACGAGTTGCCGAGAAGGTGGGTCATCCCAAATCGCACAAGTAGGGGTGCGGACGAAAACTTGGACCACCGAGGAGGTAGTTCATGTATTCCTACGCAGACGAAATCGGAAACGCCTGGCTGGTCAACGCCGGAGGTTGCCGCCGGCCTTCGGCCCGGCGGCATGGAGCAAGAGGTTTTAGGAAACAGATGGTCGTGTGAGCCCTGAGAGAGATCTGGATCGGTAACGGCCATCACCCTTCTGTCCCAGTAGTTCGCCATCCTGGATCATGACCTTCCCGCCGAGAATGACGGTCGTTGGCCAACCGGTGACGTTGATGCCTTCATAGGGGCTGTAGTCCGCTCCATCATGCAGGTCTGCGTGCCGGATGGTGCGGGTGATATTGGGGTCCCAGATAGCGATATCAGCATCCATGCCGACTGCGATCGACCCTTTTGTTTCGAGACCATAGATGCGCGCGTGGTTAGTCGCCGTCAGGGCAACAAACCGCGAAAGGTCAATTCGCCCCTTCATGACACCTTCTGAGAAAAGGATCGGCAGGCGCGTTTCGACACCAGGGATGCCATTCGGAATGTGACGAAAGCTCGTCTTGCCCTTTGGGTTCAGCTTACCCTTGGAATCGTCGTAGCGAAACGGGCAATGATCGGAGGAAAAAAGGTCGAAGACCCCGGTCTCGATCCCGCGCCAGCAGTTGGCTTGCTCCGCCTCGTCACGCGGGGGTGGCGAGCAGACGAACTTTGCGCCTTCCCAATCCATTCCTTCGAGACTATCGGCGGTCAGCGTCAAGTATTGTGGGCAGGTTTCCCCGATCACCTTGCGGCCCCGCGCCCGCGCGGCACGAATTTCTTCGATGGCGGCCCCATTGGAGACATGGACGATGACAACTGGCACGTCCACCACCTCGGCAAGCGACAGCGCGCGGTGGGTTGCCTCGCGCTCCACGACAACGGGACGTGTCGTGGCATGGGCCTTAGGAGCAACGTCCCCCGCCGCCTCATGCTGTCCGATGAGGTAGCGAATCGCATCCTCGTTCTCGCAGTGGACCATAACAAGCGCACCGGTACGACGCGCGACATCCATGGTCTGGAGAATTTGGGCATCGTTGAGCCGCAGGCCCTCATAGGTCATGAACACCTTGAAGGACGGATAACCGTCGGCCACCAGAGCTGGAAGCTCCTGTCCCAGAACCGTCGGCGACGGATCGGACACGATAAGGTGAAAGGAAACGTCGGTGTAGCAGTTGCCGTCCGCGAGAGCGTGATAGCCTCTTAGCGCCTCGCGCAAGGACTGCCCCTTCTCTTGCAGGCAGAAAGGCAGGATGGTGGTGTTACCGCCGAAGAGAGCGGAACGTGTCCCGCTTTCGAAATCGTCGGCCATCACGATGCCGTTGCCCGAAGGCTGGGAAAGGTGGACGTGGCTGTCGATCCCGCCGGGCACAACAAGGCGCCCCGCAGCATCTATGACACGCGCGGCATCTGCCAGACCTTCGCCGATCTGAACGATGCGCCCGTCAAGAACGGCGACATCCGCCTTGAAGATATCAGATGCGGTCGCAACTGTTCCGTTGCGAATAATAATGTCGAACATAGTGCTCGTCCCCAGGTAGTTAAAGCAGAACGTCGCCGCCGTTAGGCGATAGCGATTGACCGACGTAGAAAGACCCGGCTTCCGAAGCGAGTAGAAGGGCGGTCGGCGCAATCTCCCCGACCTGACCAAAGCGGCCGATCGGAAGCTGCGCCTTCTTCATCGCACGCCACTCGTCGCTGAGTCCCATCAGGATCTCGGTCTCGACCGGACCGGGTGCGATCGCGTTGACTGTCACACCTTTCGGAGCTGCCTCGTAGGCCAGCGAACGGGTAAGGCCGACGATGCCCGCCTTGGCGGCGCAGTAATGCGTGAGGCCCGGAGCACCCTTGTAGGCGAGTTGCGAGGCGAAATTGATGATACGGCCCCACCCGCGCTCGGCCATGCCGGGGTAGAACTTCTGCGTCACCATAAACGTGCCACGCAGGTTCACCCCCATCACCCGGTCGAAATTTTCCAACGAGATCGCTTCGAACGGAAGATCGCCACCAATACCTGCACAGTTCACTAGAATGTCGACGGGACCAAGGGCGTCGCGACTCCAGTCGGCCAATGACTCGACGTCGGATGGGTTGGAGACGTCGCACACCGTATGAGCGGCCGATGCTCCCTGTTCCGCGAGCCGAGCGGCAAGTGCCTGGGCATTTGCATCGTCACCGTACTGACAATACCCGACCTTCGCGCCATGGGCGGCAAAGAGTTCGACGATGGCGCCACCGATGCCACGGCTGCCACCCGTCACCAAGGCGGTCCGCCCAGTCAGATCGAATTGCTGCATGCTGTTCTCCAATGTTATAGGCTCAGCGGCGCTTGAGCCAATCCGCATAGCTGCGGATGCCCTCTTCCAACGTCCGGGATGGAACGAAACCAAGATCCTCGGCGATTGCCGAGATGTCGAAGCGATGCTGATGGTCGTCGAGCGGATCCGGTCCATCGGCGACCGCGATGTCCGCGTCCGGCATTGCCTCCTTCACCAGATCGGCGATTGCGTCGATAGACAGGAAGCGGCCGCCCGTCGCATTGTAGACGGGGCGCGGGCATGAGGGCGCATCATGTGCTGCGAGAAGCGCATTTACCGCGTCATCGACATGAATGAACTGCCGCGGGAACGCGCGTCCGTGCGAGAGCCGTGTGGATCGGCCGGCTTGGGCGTCCTCGATCATGACGCGGATGACGCAGTCCGTCGTGCGTCCGGGTCCATAGACCCAGGACAGGCGAATTGCCACGGCATCCAGCCTGTGCTGCAGACGGTAGCCCGCAAGCAACTGCTCACCCGCAACCTTCGTGGCCCCGTAGACGCTCGTGGGACGCAGCGGGGTTTCTTCCGGGAGTCCACGCGAAGCGTCATTGGGCTCGGGTGTCGGGCCGTATGCGCTCGTCGAGGAACAGAAGACGAACCGCCGCATCTGCCTGATGCGAGCAAGTTCGAGCATGTTCGCCGTTCCCATGACGTTTGCTTGGACGATGCCGTATGGGTTGTCGATCATCACCATCGGACCTGATACGGCACCGCAGTGTATGACAGAGGTCGCGTTCGTCTTTGCCGCTAGAGCATGAAGCCTATGGATGTCCCCGACATCGGCAATCTCGATCGGCAGATGCCCTGGCTTGGCCGCGAGGTCGATACCGAGCGCCGGACGTCCGTCTGCCTCGAGCCGGGCGAGAAGACGCTGCCCGACGAGGCCTGACGCGCCCGTGACGATGATTGATCCTGCGGTCATTGGATGGTTTCCCTCCAGACAGGTGTGATGCCCTGAGCTGCTGCCACATGCTCGACGGCTAACTCCGCCAGGAGCAGCTTTCTGGTGTAGGGGTCCCGCGGCTGCCGGAACACATCCTCCATCGCGCCGGTTTCCACGATGCGCCCGCGGTTCATCACCGCCACGTCATGGGCGAGCGAGCGAACCGAATTCAGGTCATGCGTGATGAACAGGGCCGACAGCCCCATGCGCGACTGAAGGTCCCGCACAAGATCGATGATCTGGGCGCGCACCCGGATATCCAGGGCGGTCGTGGGCTCGTCGAAGATCACGAAGTCCGGCTCAGTGACGAGAGCCCGCGCCATACCGATGCGTTTCTGTTCGCCAGCCGTTAGTTCGTGCGGGAAGAGCTCCGCATGGCGGCTGGGCAAGTTCACAAGATCGAGGACGTGATGGACGCGCTTCAGGCGCTCCTCGGTCGACATCCGCTCCAACATGCGAAGCGGCTCGTCGATGAGGTGGCGCACACGCCAGCGCGGGTTCAAAGCGACGTAGGGTTCCTGAAATACCATCTGGACCCTGCGGCGCAGCTTGCGGAACTTCGTCTCCGGCCACTGCGTGACATCCTCGCCATCAAACACGATCTGCCCGGACGTGCTTTGTAGCAACCGCACCAAGCATTGACCGATGGTGGTCTTGCCGGATCCGCTTTCGCCAACCAACGCCAAGGTCTCGCCTCGCCTGACGCTGAAAGACACGTCGTCGACGGCCCGAACAGTCTCTCCCGGTCGACTTCCAGGGAAGATTTTCACGAGGCTGCGTACTTCGAGAAGAGCAGCTTCATCCCGTCCCGTCGGTCGCAAGGCGGGAACGGGGCGAGCCTTCGCAGCCTCCAGAAGTTCGCGGCTGTAGGAGGTCCGCGGGCCAGCCAGGAAGCCAGCCGTGTCGCGCATCTCCTCGATCCGTCCTTGGCGCATGATGGCCACGCGATCGCAATAATGCGCTATGATGCCGAGATCGTGCGTGATGAGGACGATAGACACTCCGAGCGTCCGGGCACGCTCCACCAACATGTCAAGGACCTGCACCGACACCGTTGCATCGAGGCCGAGGGTCGCGTCGTCGGCAAGCACGATTTTTGGCTCAGTGATCAACGCCATTGCGATGACAACGCGCTGGGCCATGCCGCCGGAGAGTTCGTGCGGATAAGCTCTTGCCCGCTGCTCCGGATTAACGATCCCGACGCTGGCCAGAAGTTCCACCGCCTGTTGCCAGGCTTCCCCCTTGGACAAGCGTCGGTGGCTGCGCAGAACCCGCGCCACCTGTTTTCCAACCATCTCGACAGGGTCGAGTAGAGCCTTCGCGTTGGTGCCGATCAGGGCGATCTCTCCCCCTCTCATCGCACGACGTTCTGCGTCCCTGAACTGGCTGATGGCGTTGCCTCGCAGGAAGACTTCCCCGCTCGTGCGGCGGAAGCCCGGTGGGAGGAGATCGATCATGGCACGCGCGAGGATCGATTTCCCGGCTCCGGTTTCGCCGACGATGCCCAGGATCTCGTTTGGACGCAGTTCGAAATCGACATCCTTCAAGATGGGCTTATCCCCTTCCGGATACGCCAATGCGACGTCCAGGCCTTCGATCTTGAGCAGCGGTAGCTCGACTGATGTGCGGACGCCTCTCATCGCGTTTCTCCTATCGGTAGGGCTGGCGGTTCTTCTGCCTTTTTATCGCTTCTGCTTGCCTTGGTGGGATCGAGCAGGTCGCGCACCACATCGCCGAGGAGTGCGAAGCATAAAACCGCAATGACAATGGCGAGACCCGGAAACAAGGAGACCCACCACACACCGAGAATCATCTGCTGAGCGCCGGAAGACACCATCAAACCCCATTCGGGAACGGGCATGCGTACACCGGCTCCGATAAAGGACAGGCCGGCCGTCAAGAGGATTGCCATGCCTATGGAGATCGACACCTGCACCATGGCGGGCATCAAAGCGTTCGGCAGAAGATGGCGGAACATGATGTCGATGTCGGTGGCGCCGCTGCACCGTGCCGCCGCCACGAATGGCCGCTCCCGCAATGACAGCACCTCGGCGCGGATTAGACGGGCGAAGATAGGTATGAAGAGTATGGCGAGGACGATCGCTACATTCCAGATTTCCTGGCCCATCACCGAAACGAGCGCCATACCGAGTACGAAAATCGGGAAGGCCTGAACGAAGTCGAACAAGCGCATGGCAAGGTTCGACGGGAGGCCGCGATAATAGCCGATCAGCAATCCAAGCGGAACTCCGACCACAAACGCCAAGAGCACGGACGAGACGCTAATGAGCAGGTTGATGCGGGTCGCGTAGATGATCCGCGACAGGACGTCCATGCCGTTGATATCGGTGCCGAACCAATGCGTGGCCGATGGCGGCATGAGCGAGGCCAACGGATCGGCGTGCGTTGGATCGTAAGGACTGAGAAGCGGGGCGAAGACGATCGCCACCATCTGGAGAAGGAGCAGCGACAAGCCTATAACTGCCGCCGGGCGGCGCAGTGGAATGGGAACAATGTTCATACCTTGATCCTCGGATCGGCGAGTTCGTAGAGGATGTCGACGACGAGATAGACGAGCAGGATAAAAGCGGCCGCCACGAGGATGAATCCTTGTAGGGCCGGGTAATCGCTGCTCATCACAGCTTGGACCGCGTATTGGCCAAGTCCGCCCCACGAGAAGATGGTTTCCACCAGAACGGCTGCCCCAAGAAGGAAGCCCATCAGGAAGCCGACGATGGTGATGATCGGCGGGAGGCTGTTGCGCAGGGCTGCCCGGACGATCACTCGCTCCGGCACACCGCAGGCTCGCGCGTGGCGTACGAAGTCGCTTCTCCACACGCCGGCGAAAATGCTTTGCGTCATTTTCATCAAGGCGCCGGCATTGACAACGGCGATCGTGACAACAGGCAGTGTCAAGCGACCGACAGCGGACCGAAAGGCTTCCATGTCGCCGGCCAGCAGTGCGTCGATCGTGTAGAAGCCGGTTACGTATGGCGGAGCGGAAAGCAGGGCGTCGATGCGACCGAAGGGCGCGGCAGCCCAACCGAGCAAGGTGAAGAAGACGTAAATCAGGATCAGCCCGATCCAGAAATCTGGGATGGCTCCGGCCGCAAGACCGTAAGCGCGAGATCCGATATCGACGGCGCCGCCGGCCCGAACGACCGACATGACGGCAACGGTCACGCCGATGACGACGGTGAGGAGCATTGCATAAAAGATTAGCTCGAGGGTGGCGGGAGCGCGCTCCATCAAGTCGACCGTCACCGGATTCGAAGTGAAAATGGAAATGCCGAGATCGCCTTGAAGAACATTGCCACAGTAGGCGACGAACTGCGCCCAAATGCTGTCGTTGAGGCCGAGGCGCTCCCGTAGTTGCTCAACCGCCTCCGGCGTCGCCATGTTGCCAAGGAGGAGGACCGCCGGATCACCCGGAAGTAGACGGATCAGGAAGAAGGTGACGAACAGTACGCCGAACATCTGCGGGATGACGAGGGCGAGCCTTGCCAAGACGATTTGGAGGCTACGCGGCAGGGACTGCCACCCTCGGCGGGCTGCAATGAACATGGATGTCTCCGCGATCGAGAACGGTTTCTGGGGGTGTACCGTACCGGGACGAGCCCGATACGGTACAAGTCGCGAGCCTAGGCTTACTTGCTGAAGTCGTACCAGTTGTTGCTGTTAGGCGTGTACCAAGCGTAGCCCTTCACCTTGCTGCTGACGGCAAGCTGGTAACCGGGGTTGAACAGAAAGACCCAAGGAGCCTCCTCAACCACGATGTCCTGGACCTTCTTCATGTCGGCTTCGCGCGAGGCTTCATCGGTCGACGTCAGCGCCTTGTTGATCAGCGTATCGACCTCCTCGTTCTTGTACTTCGAGAAGTTCACCATCGACTGGCTGTTGATGAACAGGTTGGCCACGTAAGCCGCATCCGGAACGATTGCCATGTCGCGGATAAAGAACATTGGCATCGTGCCCTTGGAGTAACGCTCTACGAGGCTCGATGCGGGCAACTTGACGAGTTCTAGTTCGACGCCGGCGCGAGCAAATGCGGTCTTCAAAACGACGGCGATCTGCTCCTCCAGAGGCTCGCCGGTCCGGTAGCCAAGTTCCGTTTTAAAGCCTTCCGGATAGCCGGCCTTGGCGAGTAGTTCCTTTGCCCTTTCGACATTATCGTCATAGGCGAATGCTGCCTCGCTATAGGCTGGATAGATCTCAGACACCGGGCTCTTCGTTGGGCGAGCCGTGTTCATGTAGACGCTCTGCTCGATCTCGGGACGTGGCACGAGGTAGTTCAGCGCTTGGCGTACCTCGACCTTGTCGAAGGGAGCCGTTGAATTGTTCATCTCCAGCCGGTGCGTATAGTTGCCGAAGACCTTCCATACCTTGACGGTCGGGAGCTTTTCGACGAGTGAGATCTCGCGCGGCGTCAACCACTCGGCCACATCGATCGACCCGGCCTGAAGTGCAGCGACACGGTTCGAAGACGTCGGCATTTCGCGGAAAATGACGCGCTTCAGCTTCGCCTCACCCCGATAGTAGTTTGGGTTGGATTCGTAGACGACCTCCTGCCCAGGCGAGAACTTTGCGATGTGATAGGGGGCGAAGGATGCGGAATCGGTCGCCAGGTACCGCGCGGCCCAAGGATCCTCGGCCGTAATATGCTTCTTGACCTCGACAGAATCGATAATGCCAAGGTCGTTATTGATCCAGATGCGTGCCAAGAGGAGCGATGGATTGGGGATCGTCACCTTGACGGTGTAGTCGTCGATCTTCTGGAAGGAATCGAAGCTTTCGATCTTGAGGATCTGGGTCATGTACCAGTGGAACGTGGCCTTCATGTTCCAGCCGCGCTCGAAGGTCCACATCACGTCGTCGGCGCTCATCTCGTTGCCGACCGCGCTCTTCACGCCGCGGCGAAGATGGAAGGTGATGGACTTGTTGTCCGGCGAAAGCTCGTAGCTCTCCGCCAGCGCACCCTCGATCTTGGAGAAGTCCTCGACCTGAGCGCCGCTTTCGTCAGCTTTCATGCCGTAAACTAGAAGGCGCTCGAAGATGTTTCTGCGTGCTTCATGCCCGGCTTCCGTCGGCGGGTACTCCTGATCGAGCGACTCAGGCGTACGAGGACCCGCCACGATTAGCGTCTCGTTCGCCACCTGCGCCATGGCAGTGGAGGTTGCCGCCAAGAGGGACAAAGCCAGGGCGGAAAGGGTGGATGACCATTTGTTCATGCGCATTGCTGTCACTCCTTGAGAAGGATGTCTTGGAAGTCTGCAGTTTTCCGGTTTGGGGAGCGGCACCGGGCGCGCTTAGCAACCTCCAACCGCACCGCGACGGGAGGTATCTCGAAGAACTCGCAATCCGCGTCGGACCCGTCCTTGTGGACATGCATCGCGAAGTGGCCGCCGGAGCCCAGCGTTGTCAGCGGTGCGTGCCAGACAGCCGGACGGTACTGGATGACTGATTGACCGGGGACGACGAATGCGCGAAGGCCTGTTAGATCGGGGTTTCCGTCCGACGCAGTTTGGGCCGTCACGATGAGGTAGGGTTCGGGCGCGAGGGGGAAGAACGCCTGTGTCGAGTGGATGTGACGCTCCAGAAGGTGCAGGACGTGTTGGTCGGGCGCGAGGGGCCTCGCCGCGACCAGTCTTTCCAAAGTGGCTGCGGCATCGGAGCGGCCGTTCCACGGCTCAAGCGAACCCGATGCTCCCAAGATAACATCGCCGAAAGGCTCGAAAGCTTCTGAGGTGATAGGGATCGCGATGAGCTCAAGCATCGGCGGAGTCCGGGCGTTCCAGCCAAGCACGCGCGATGTTTTCCCGAGTTGCGAACCAGACATCACCGTACTGTCGAGCAAAGTCGAAGAAGCGCTTGAGAGAGCGGATGCGGCCTGGCCGCCCGATCATGCGGGGATGGAGACCAATCGACATCATTCGCGGACCGCTGGCAGCCTCGGCATAAAGGACTTCGAACGTCTCCCGCATGTAGAGGAAGAAGTCGTCGGCTTGGGCGAGGCCCGGGGAGTTCCAGAAGCGAATGTCATTGACGTCGCAGGTGTACGGGACCACGAGGCGACGCTGCCCGTCCACAGTCACGAAGTACGGAACGTCGTCGTTGTAGGCATCTGAGTCGTAAAGGAAACCGCCTTCCTCGGAGATCAGCTTTCGCGTGCGGACGCTTGGCCCGTATCGGCAATACCAGCCCACCGGACGCTTCCCGCAGGTCTTCTCGAATGAGCGGATCGCGAGCGCAATGTGCTCACGCTCTTCATCCTCCGTCAGGCGGAAGACCTCTTCCCAGCGGTAGCCGTGGCTGCAGATCTCATGGCCGTCATTGACTGCAATGCGTGCGACAGCCGGATTTTGCTCGAAGGCAACGGCGCAGGCGAAGAACGTAGCGGGGATGTGCGAATCCCTGAGGGCGTCGAGGATGCGCCAGATCCCGACGCGTGAGCCGTACTCGTACATTGACTCCATCGCCAAATTGCGGATGTCCTTCGGAAAGGGATAGCTTCCCCACTCCGTCATCGCCTCCTGATCGGGATCGCCCATGGCGAAGGATCGCTCCGACCCCTCTTCGTAGTTGACAACCACATTGATCGCGAGCCGCGCGCCGTTCGGCCATGTGCCGGTTGGGCGGGCTGGACCGTAGCCGACTAAGTCCCGGATCGGTGCGAAATATCCCATTGCAGCTGCTCATCCCCATTATTGCAAGCACGATTGCGTGCAATAATAAGTGAAATGCAAGTGGCGTGCCAAATGGGATGCTACATTAGCTGAGCCGTCGCATGACGCGCCTCAGCTCTTCAAAAACTCGTATATGTCAGCTTCAAGACGCCTAGTTTCACTGAGATCCAGGCTCGAAAGGATATGGTCGAAATGGTGGATCATTTCGCGCGCCGCTTCTTCGGGGCGATCCTGCTCAATGAGATCTACCAGCCCTTCATGCTCGTGTGTTAAGCACAGAATGCCGCTTTTTCGTTCATAAACGGATTGGATGAGGACGCCGCGGCGAATCAGAACGGAGAGCATCTTTTCAAAGACTGGATTGCCCCCAATCTTTGCGATTAAGTGGTGAAACTCGCTGGCAATTCGATTGACACTGGGATCCTGCCTATCAAACGACTCCCGTTCGTACTGAAGGTGATCGCGCAAGCGAGCGATATCCGCGGGCGTGGCCCGCTGACATGCCAGTTTGACAACAACAACCTCAAGTTCCCGTCGAGCCTCATAAACGTGACGCGCATCTTCGACGGTGGGTCGGCTTATAAAAGCTCCGCGGTTGAGCTCGAACACAACTACGTCTTCGTCTCGCAAACGTTCCAGCACCCGGCGGACGCGTGATCGGGGAACATCGTAGGCTTCAGCTAGCTTGACCTCGTTCAGATGTTGCCCCGCACGCAGGTGCTTGTCGATGATTGCGTCGACAAGCCGATCATAGATAAGGTCTTCAGTCGGATGCTTCCCTCTCAGTCTTACCTCTAGCTGATCGCTGGCCATTCTTCTTCCAATGCGCGCGTATGTGGGTCCAGATTGTAATCTTCTGAAGGGCGATGAGACATCCTGGTGTTGATTATAGGCGTTCGCGTAGGATTTCGTAAGGTGCCTTGCCATTGAAAGCGCCATGCGGCCTTGCAAGGTTGTAGAACCTCTCCCATTCGCTAAGCTTTTGAACGAGGTCGGTGTCATCTTTGTATGACATAAGCTGATAAAATTCTTGATCATCGGTACGGTGTGACCGTTCGACTTTCCCGTTTAGTTGGGGCGACGCTGGCTTGATATAGGCGTGCCGAATGCCCTGGTCTTCGACGTGCCAGTGGAATTTGGCCTGGAACTCGTGCCCATTATCGGTGCGCACTTCGCGAATGCGGAACGGGAATTTGGCGATTACGGTGTCGATGAAGTCTATCGCGTTGGCCTGGGTGTGGCGATCATAGACCTTCAAGGCTCTGATGCGGGTTGCATCGTCGATTGCCGTGTATTGGAAACGCTTGACGATCTTGCCGTCAACGCCTTCAAATTTCAGGAATTTTACATCGACCTGTATCTGATGCCCCGGCACACGCTGCTCGTATCTCTGAGTATGGATTTTCCTGACACGTGTACCGCCGGGAAGCCGACTGAGCCCGTTCCGCTTCAGAATTCGATAGATGCAGGCGTCGGAGATGGTGATGGCATGGTACCTGCTCATATACCAGGAAATGCGCATCGGGCCGAGATGATATCTGGTGCGCAGATGCAAGACTTTCTCGATGATTTCTGCAGGCTTCTGGTTAGCGGGATTTTTTGGTGCGCAGGATCGGTTCTCAAGCCCGGCCTCGCCAAAGCGCTCGAAAGCCGATTTCCATCGATAAAAGCTGGCTCTGCCAATACCGAAATAGCGGCAGGTTTGCGAAACGTCACCGTGACGGTCGGCATGTTGAAGAACGCGCAGCTTATGTGAAACTTCCCGTCGGAATGTCATCATCGCGATTATCCTTGTGATCGAAAGTCAAAAACAGGATGTCTCGAAGGTCCCTACTTTTCTACAGATCCTGGAACTCAGATTGACGAGAATGGTGGAAATACCCGTCGGTGGCGCGGATTCGGTCCGACAGGAGGCGTAGGCCATTCAGCACGACCAGAACGGTACCGCCTTCGTGTCCGATCACCGCGAGCGGAAGCGGCAGGTCGAAGAACAGGCCGCCGGTCACAAGTACCAGCATGGCGCCGATCGCGACGACGAGATTCTGTCGGATGATGACGGCCGTCCGCCGTGCAAGCCGGTGCGCATCCGCCAGCTTCTTCATGTCTTCCGACAGCAGGGCAACGTCGGCGGCCTGCAGTGCGACGTCCGACCCCGCCGCTCCCATCGCGATGCCGACGTCGGCGCGAGCCAATGCGGCGGCATCGTTGACGCCA
>Ga0209699_100414_pt1 | contig 25029 bp, 22 predicted proteins | sample SynthPrep_1_END__FD_187204 | JGI IMG/M metagenome (GOLD analysis project Ga0209699, IMG submission 187204) | Synthetic microbial communities from Ohio, USA - SynthPrep_1_END_DS7_MetaG (SPAdes) (version 2) | ecosystem: Engineered > Bioreactor > Aerobic > Activated sludge | place: USA: Ohio...
CAGCCCCCGCTCCGCGCCCACGCTCAAACCCGCCCTTCCAGAAAATCCCTGGCAAAGCGCTGCAGCACCCCGCCCGCCTCGTAGATGGACACCTCCTCCGCGGTGTCCAGCCGGCAGATCACCGGCACCTCCAGCGCCTTGCCGCTCCGCCGGCGGATCACCAGCGTCAGCTCGGCCCGCGGGCGGCGTTCCCCCAGCACGTCGAAGGTTTCGCTGCCGTCTATGCCCAGCGTCAGCCGGGTGGCGCCGGGCTGGAATTCCAGCGGCAGCACGCCCATGCCGATCAGGTTGGTGCGGTGGATGCGCTCGAAGCCTTCGGCGACGATGGCCTCCACGCCGGCCAGGCGCACGCCCTTGGCCGCCCAATCGCGGCTGGACCCCTGGCCGTAGTCGGCGCCGGCGATGATGATGAGCGGCTGGCGGCGCTTCATGTAGGTTTCGATGGCCTCCCACATGCGCATCACCTCGCCCTCCGGCTCCACCCGTGCCAGCGAGCCCTGGCGCACGCTGCCATCGGGATTGCGCACCATCTCGTTGAACAGCTTGGGGTTGGCGAAGGTGGCGCGCTGGGCGGTGAGGTGGTCGCCACGGTGGGTGGCGTAGGAGTTGAAGTCTTCCTCCGGCACGCCCATGCGCGCCAGGTATTCGCCCGCCGCCGAGTCGGCCAGGATGGCGTTGGAGGGGGAGAGGTGGTCGGTGGTGATGTTGTCCGGCAGCACCGCCAGCGGCCGCATGCCGCGCAGCGTGCGCTCGCCGGCCAGCGCGCCCTCGCCTTCGGTGGCCCAGTACGGCGGGCGGCGGATGTAGGTGCTCCGCGGCCGCCAGTCGTACAGCGGCGAGGCGGCGCGCCGGGTGGCCTTGCGCTCGAACATCGGCAGGTAGACCCGCTGGAACTGCTCCGGCCGCACCGCGCGGGCGACGATGGCGTCTATCTCCTCGTCGTCGGGCCAGATGTCGCGCAGGCGGATCTCGCGGCCCTCGGCTACGCCCAGCACGTCCTGCTCGATGTCGAAGCGCATGGTGCCGGCGATGGCGTAGGCCACCACCAGCGGCGGCGAGGCGAGGAAGGCCTGGCGGGCGTAGGGGTGGATGCGGCCGTCGAAATTGCGGTTGCCGGAAAGCACCGCGGTGGCATAGAGGTCGCGCGCCACGATCTCCTGCTGGATGTGCGGCGCCAGCGCGCCGCTCATGCCGTTGCAGGTGGTGCAGGCGAAGGCGACGATGCCGAAGCCCAGCTGCTCCAGCTCGCTCAGCAGGCCGGCCTCCTCCAGGTAGAGCTGCACCGCCCTGGAGCCGGGCGCCAGCGAGGTCTTCACCCAGGGCTTGCGCACCAGGCCGAGGCGGTTGGCGTTGCGCGCCAGCAGCGCGGCGGCGATGACGTTGCGCGGGTTGCTGGTGTTGGTACAGCTGGTGATGGCGGCGATGATCACCGCGCCGTCCGGCATCAGGCCGGAGGCTTCCTGTTCCCGCGCCTTGTCCAGGTCCACCGCGATGCCGCGCTCCTTCAGCGCGGACACCGGCAGGCGGCGGTGCGGGTTGCTGGGGCCGGCCATGTTGCGCACCACGCTGGAGAGGTCGAAGCGCAGCACGCGCTCGTAGCGCGCCTGCGCCAGCGCATCCGCCCAGAAGCCGGCGGCCCTGGCGTAGCTTTCCACCAGCTTCACCTGCTCGGCGCTGCGGCCGGTGAGGGTGAGGTAGTCCAGCGTCTGGCGGTCGATGTAGAACAGCGCGGCGGTGGCGCCGTATTCCGGGCACATGTTGGCGATGGTGGCGCGGTCGCCGATGGTGAGCGCGGCGGCGCCCTCGCCGTGGAATTCCAGGTAGGCGCCCACCACCTTCTGCTGGCGCAGGAACTCGGTGAGCGCCAGCACGATGTCGGTGGCGGTGATGCCCGGCCGCGGCCGGCCGGCCAGTTCCACGCCGACGATGTCCGGCAGCCGCATCCAGGAGGCGCGGCCCAGCATCACGCTCTCCGCCTCAAGCCCGCCGACGCCCACCGCGATCACGCCCAGCGCGTCTACATGCGGCGTGTGGCTGTCGGTGCCGACACAGGTATCGGGGAAGGCGACGCCGTCCTGCACCGCGACCACCGGCGACATTTTCTCCAAGTTGATCTGATGCATGATGCCGTTCCCCGCCGGGATGACATCCACGTTGTCGAAGGCCGTCTTGGTCCATTCGATGAAGTGGAAGCGGTCCTCGTTGCGGCGGTCCTCGATGGCGCGGTTCCGGGCGAAGGCGTCGGGCTCGTAGCCGCCGCATTCCACCGCCAGCGAGTGGTCCACGATGAGCTGCACCGGCACCACTGGATTCACCGCCGCCGGATCGCCGCCCTGCTCGGCGATGGCATCCCGCAAGCCGGCGAGATCCACCAGCGCGGTCTGGCCGAGGATGTCGTGGCACACCACCCGCACCGGATACCAGGGGAAATCCCGCTCGCGCCTGCGCTCCACGATCTGCGCCAGGCATTCATCCAGGATGGCCGGATCGCAGCGGCGCACCAGGTTCTCGGCATGCACCCGCGCGGTATAGGGCAGCTGCGCCCAGGCGCCGGGGCGCAGCGCTTCCACCGCCTCGCGGGCGTCAAAGTAATCCAGGGCAGTGCCGGGCAGGGGTTTGCGGTAGATCTTGTTCATGGATGTGCTCATTGGATGCTCACGCTTCCCTTGTGGGAAAGGGGGAATGGCATTTGAACAGGCGCCGCAGCCCCCTCTCTTCTCTCACGGAAGAAGAGAGGCACTGCGCGGCCCCGCTCACACCCATCCCCTTGCCTGCAAGGCAAGGCCAGCCCCGCCCTCACCCCCGTTCCTCGATCGGCACGAAGCTGAGATCGTCCGGCCCCACGTAATTCGCGCTCGGCCGGATGATCTTGTTGTCGATGCGCTGCTCGATGATGTGCGCCGCCCAGCCGCTGGTGCGGGCGATGACGAACAGCGGCGTGAACATCGCCGTGGGCACGCCCATCATGTGGTAGCTCACCGCGCTGAACCAATCGAGGTTGGGGAACATCTTCTTCACCTCCCACATCACCGCCTCCAGCCGCGCGGCGATGTCGAACATCTTGGTCGAGCCCGCCTCGTCCGAAAGCTGGCGCGCCACCCGCTTGATCACCTCGTTGCGCGGATCGCTCACCGTATAGACCGGGTGGCCGAAGCCGATCACCACCTCCTTCTCCTCCACCCGGCGGCGGATGTCGCGCTCCGCCTCGTCCGGGCTGTCGTAGCGCTTCTGGATCTCGAAGGCCACCTCGTTGGCGCCGCCGTGCTTGGGCCCGCGCAGCGCGCCGATGGCGCCGGTGATGGCGGAATACATGTCCGAGCCGGTGCCGGCGATCACCCGGCCGGTGAAGGTGGAAGCGTTGAACTCATGCTCCGCGTACAGGATCAGCGAGGTGTGCATCGCCCGCTCCCACAGCGCCGAGGGCTTCTCGCCGTGCAGCAGGTGGAGGAAATGGGCGCCGATGGAATCGTCATCGGTTTCCACGCCTATCCGCTGGCCCTTGGTGGACCAGTGGTACCAGTACAGCAGCATGGAGCCCAGCGACGCCATCAGCCGGTCGGCGATGTCGCGCGCACCGGCCAGGTTGTGGTCATCCTTCTCCGGCAGCACACAGCCCAGAGCGGACACGCCGGTGCGCATCACATCCATCGGATGCGCCGACGCCGGCAACCGCTCCAGCGCCTCCTTCACGCTCGCCGGCAGGCCGCGCATGGACTTCAGCCTGGCCTTGTAGGCGCGCAGCTCCGCCCGGTTCGGCAACTTGCCATGCACCAGCAGATGCGCCACCTCCTCGAACTCGCAGCGCTCGGCGATATCCAGGATGTCGTAACCCCGGTAGTGCAGATCGTTGCCCGTCTTCCCCACGGTGCACAGCGCGGTGTTGCCCGCGGCAACGCCGGACAGGGCAACGGATTTCTTCGGCTTGAAGCCGGCTTCGGCGGTCGTCGACATGCACATCTCCTTCGGTGATCGTCCCGCGGCCCGGGAAAGGCCCGCGTGCAATGGCGGCCACTATACGGAAAGGGGATACGCCTCAAGCCATTGAAAAGGCAGAGCTTTGCGAAGCGGAATCTGCGAATTTGCGAAGACTGCGAAAACGCCACGCAAGCGACGCCCCGCCCGCGGCCCTCGCCCCTTCAAGCCGGGAGACGCCAACCGCGAACATGACGAAAAACGGAGAAAGCCCGTCCTCGACAGGACGGGCGGAATGAAATGGCGGGAATACCGCGTCAGCAAGGTTCATGCACCCAGCCCCCCGCAGCATCTCGCCGGCAGCCGCCGTTCTGATGAACCGCAGCTCGCAGCGGAACCCAGCAAAGCTCACGCAGGATTATTGAATGTAGATACAACCGGCGGGGAATGTTCTCCCAGCTCGAAGAGGCCACCGGCATCACCAAGGGTGCCTGGAGCCACATCTACAACGGCCGCAACAAACCGAACATGGACACGCTGGAACAGCTCTGCAAGCTGTTCCCGGAATACACCCTGTGGCTGATGACCGGGCGGACCGCACCACCCGAAGCGGGTCAGAGCAGCCCGGACCTGGAGCAGTTGGAGGAGTTGACGCGGGCTGTTGGGGATTGAGCGCTTGCCTGCTCAGGCACGGCAAAGCCGGGGCGTTTTAACGCTGGCCCGCTTTTGAATATCCCGCCGCCTTGAACAGTGAAAGGGGAATGGGTACTCACTGGTTCCTTCATTGGAACGGATGCTGTGGACGGGATAGCAAGTAGCTACTACTGCATTTGATCCATCCTGGCGTTGTTGAGCAAATACCTCGGACCGCTAAATCAGCGCAGCCAATGCGGGCGGAAATATGAGCAGCAGGGCAACTCTCAAGAGTGTCGGCACTTCGGCCTTTGGCGTCGTTCACGGTAAGCGGAAGGAGTGGTGGCTATGAGGCAGTCGGCTGTCGCCCAGCTTGCTTCAACACTGAACGACAGCTTTCCCGGCCTTCGGTCGGCAGGAACCGACCCAAAAGAGACATTAGACCTTCAAGGGTGTGAAGGTCAGCAATGTGGCTGACTGCGGTCATTAGCCAGCATCCCGTCATGCACGCCCACCATTGGAAGGATAAAAACTGAGCGTCCCTCGATTTACTCCTGCTCCTCTGCAAGTTCTTCGAATTTGTCCAAGACCTCTGGCTTCAAATACTCGAGATTTGGATTTTCCGCCAACTCCTCTACACCCTCATACGGCAGATATGTGCACAGCTTCGATAGGGGACCCTGCGGGAATATCGAGAAGGCGGGGCGCATCAGCTCTTGAAATACCTTCTTTCGCCGCTCGTCGGGCGCCACGATGTGCAGCTTCGTGTGGAAATTCGGCTGCAATGCGAGCAGGTCAGCCATACGCAGGATGCCCGAGTAGACTGCAGTGGTGTGCTCAACTTCAAAAGCGCGCACGATGGTCTTCTTCTGCAGCCAGAGCACGTCTATCTGCTCTACCGTCTTAAGGGCCGGTTCGGAGAACTGGGTGTAGGGCAGGGAAGCCAGCAGTTCGGGGTTGCTCATCTCTGACGAGACCGCATCTCTGTCCGCCTTGGGAATCCAGACTTGGAACCCCATCGCCACGCCAATCTCGGCAAGGAGCGCCTGCATCTTGTGGGATGTCCTAACCGTCGGCGCCTCTCCAATTGTCGTGCTGGCTGCGGGTGCAGACGCAGGTTCACCATTAAGCTCGGAGTCAAGTTCAGATAAAGGTATCTGAATTGCCACGGTTTCGCCCTGGCTGGTCGTAATCTTAAAGCCCTGATGCTTACCCCAAGCTTCGTTAGTTATCTCATCGGGAACCCGCTTCTGGAACTGTTCCTGCAGGAAGGCTTCCACAGCCTTCCCGTCCTCTTCAAGTAGGCGGACACCGCTGCTACGTAGGACCGCATTCCAGCCACCAGCGCCGGGCGCTATGTTTTTGGTGAAAGAAAGGGCCGCCCAAACCTCTGGCCGCTTGATGGGAATGAGCGTCCCTTTCTCCAACCAGACCAAGGGCATCACCGGAAATTGGATGGTGTAATCGCTAATGACTTCATTGCCGGGCGTTACTTCCACCATCGGCCCCGTGACTTCCAGCATCCCTACCCAGCAAGACAATCCCTTGAGGTAACAAAGGATTCTGTCACCTGGTTTGATTTTCGTGAGCCAGGCTTTCCGTTTTGGATGAAAGCCTGCGCTGGTCTTTGGAGTCTTCGAGAACGCCTCATAGGTCTCGACGGAGAAGATGTCGACAAAGTAGGTCATGGATGCGCTGAAAGGTTGTTTTTCTTGCGGCATACGGGCGCCTGCAGGCAAGGTGTTCTACCGCCTGTTCACAGTTTATACCCCTAATGAATTTTGAGATGAATTGACGTTCGCCCAAAATTTTACGATCGATAAGAGCCATGTCAGACCTGAACATCAGCCGGTCAGTGTCCCCAGCGCTTCCGCAGCGCCACACACATACACATGAACTTCATGCGTCTCTGGAAATCATGCCCCTGCAGTACTGGCGACATTTCCACAGCATGGCGGATGCGCTGCCAGGTGGCGAACGGTCAGCAAATGCCTTCTGTGCGTTTGAATGCGGACGTTCCGTTGACGTCGTTCTTCCCGTTACCAATGGCCGGAACTGGCCGGTAGCGGACGATTCACCACGGCGACCCAAATAAGCGCTTTGGCCGAGGAACAGATACTAAAGCGTGGTCAAACATCGGAACACGTCGGCAACTCATCCTTTCATAGGCTGGAGAGCTCCCTTCCAACTTCTCGCCGAGCTGTTTACGGATGCCATGTAACGCCAATTCACTCGCTGATTTTTCTGTAGAGATCCGCGGCACGGGCTAATTAACCGACGCACCTCATATCAAAGCGACTGAAACCCCACCCTCATCAACTCCACGACAACGCTGAACAGCACCACCGCACCAACAATAAGAATCGCTAGCAACAACTCTCCAAACTGGGAAACGCTGTTCTTCCAGATCGGTGCCCGGAACCAGTTCTTCATTCCGATGAAATCGAGCAGGCGCCGCGCGAGCAGGTAGCCGGCCATGGCTGCGATGGCCCCGCCGATGATCTTGAGGATGAGCATTGCGCTTGCTCACTTCGTCGCGATCAACTTGTTCACGTCCACGCCCTCGATCAAATCCCCTTTGGTCCAGCTTGGCTCGAAGTACTTCTTGATGATGCCGACGGGGGTGCGCATTGTCCTGTGGTGCTCATCCATTCTTATCCCGGAAAAGGACATGCTTTCGAGGAACGCGGAGGCTTTCCTCAATACGTCTTTTCCCGAGTGGATTTCCAGCCTGCCGCCGGTCTTGAGGATGCGTTTTGCGTTGGTGTAGGTGCTGCATCCCTGCTCCGTCAGGAGAGAGGTGGGCAGGAATTCGAGGATGAGGAGGTCGAAACGCCCGTCGGGGATGAGGGCGGGCGAGAGCGGTTTTCCGAAGTCGGCGACGAGGTCGGCGGCGCATCTTTCCGCGATGTCGATGTAGTAGGAGGTGCCGGGGCTGTGGTGTTGGTCGGGGTCGTACTGGTACCAGGCCGGAGCAGAGAACTTGATCCTGTCGCCCTTGATTTTGTACTGCGATGCCCAGCTCCGCCCGACGACGCAGGTAGTACCGCTAAAGCTCGTGATGTCGCGTGCCATGAAGGTGGATTTCTGCTGGACGGAAGTGGGAGGAAAGCTGGGAGCCGTGTGCGGCGAAGATCCATACCGCATGGGCATGCTAGTTATTTGTACCGCATGCGCACAGGAATTTTTTGGCAATGACGTGGGAGTCGAGAGGCGCCGCGGCGCGGCCTTGGCCCGGGGTATCGCGCTTTGGGCGGGGCGGCCGGTTTTCCCCGGCCTTCTCCTGCGTGGGCGAGGAAGCAGGCCGGCGGTGCCTGCGCGCGACCCGAAGCGCGATCGAAGCCGGGGCGGCCCCCGGTGGAGGCGGGCCGCGGCGGCGGCAGCCGCTCAGGCCGGCTTGGCAACCATCAGGTAGAACACCGCCAGGAAGGCGACGAAGGCCGGAATACCGAGGGCGAACCACAGGCCGAAGAGCCGCCAGTAGCGGGGCGACAGGCCCAGCCTGTCCCGCGCCGAGGCCTGCGCCTCGTCGCGCAGCGCCATCTGTATCCACAGCACCGGCAGCCAGCAGGCGATCGCCACGCCGAAGAGCCAGTAGGACCACACCAGCCAGCGGCTCTCCAGCGGGAAACCGGCGCTGTGGGCCAGCCAGAAGCCGGTGAGGGGCTGCAGGATCACGGTGGTGGCGGTGAACAGCCAGTCCGCGATCACAACTTCCCGCGCCACCGCGGCGACCACCACCGGGTCGCGCCCCAGGCTGGCGCGCAGCAGGTAGAAGGCGGTGCCGATGCCGGTGCCGAACAGCAGCGTGGAAGAGAGGATGTGCAGCCATTTCAGGGTCGTGTAGTCCATGCTTTCTCCTCCATTTCGTAGAGCAGCCAGATGGCCGCGAGCATGGGCAGGTTCTTGCTCAGGGGGCCGTAGGGGTGCAGCCAGAACTCGGGCAGCTTGAGGCTGAGGATGGCGGTGTAGCCGAGGATGAGCGCTACCTGCAGGGCCCACACCAGCCGGCGCCGGCGGCGGATGAAGGTGAGCAGGCCGAGCGCCAGGTCCAGCACCGCCGCGCCGTACAAGGCGATGAGTTGCAGGCGGGGCGGCACGCCGCTGCGGGCGAGCAGCTCCAGGCTGTTGGCGACCGGATACACGCCCAGCGAGACGATGCCGGTGAAGATCCACACCGCGCCTATCGAGGTGCGCAGCGCTGGCAGCAGCCAGCCCAGGCGCGCCGCCATGCCCAACGGCCGGGCCAGCGCCGGCGGCACGAATTCTTCCGGCGGCCGCGGCGGCCGGCCGAGCACCCGGGTGAAGGTGGCGGCATCGCCGGTGTTGCCACGCTCCAGCATCGCCAGCGTTTCGCCATCCAGCGGCAAGGCTGGCCACACCGAGGCCAGGCCGGCGCCCCGGCGCGCCAGCGGCGCCGGCACCGCCAGCACGCGCAGGCGGCGGGAGTTGCCCAGCGCCCGGCGCAGGATGGCCAGGTAATCGCGCAGGCCGAGCGGCCGCGGCCCCACCACCTCCAGCCGCGCCGGCGCCGGCACGCCTTCGAGCAGGCGGCGCACCGCCTCGGCGACATCGTCCACATGCACCGGCTGTACGCGCTGCCGCCCGCCGCCGGGCAGGGGCACCAGCGGCAGCGAGGCCAGGGTGCCGAACAGGCGGGCGCTGGCGCCCTCTTCCCCATACACCAGCGAGGGCTGCAGCACGGTGGCCTGCAGCGGCAGGGAGAGCAGGAAGTCGTCGGCCGCGCGCTTGCTCAGGTGGTAGCGGCTGCGGGCGGCGGCGTCCGCCCCCAGGGCGGAGATCTGCAGCACCCGCTTCACGCCGCTGGCGGCGCAGGCGGCGAACAGGGCGCAGGGCGCCTGCCGGTGCAGCAGGTCGAAAGTCTGGCCGCCCTGCTCGCGGAGGATGCCTACCGCGTTCACCACCGCGTCCATGTCGCGCAGCGCGGGCAGCCAGTCGTCCGGGGTCAGCGCCTGGGCAAAGTCCAGCCGCATCCACTCCAGCGATGCCGCCGCGGCACGGCCCCGGCGGGCGGCGGCGCGCTGCGGGTCGCGCACGACCGCCCGTACGGTGTGGCCGTCCGCCAGCAGGCGGTCCAGGATGTGGCTGCCGAGAAAGCCGCTTGCTCCGGTCATCAGTATCTTCATGCCGTACTCCCGGCAATACCCGGCGGGGCGTAGGGAGGAAGACCGCACTTTCTTACAGCGGCCCGCCGCCTTCAGGTGCAAGGTGAGCGCTGCCCGCCGGGCCGCTGTCCAAGCCTTTTTCCAGAACACAGGAGCCCGCCATGGAAGAACAGACTCCCCTTCTCGTGCGCAGCCTCGCCGCCGGCAGCAGCGCCAGCCTCGCTTCCCTGGTGGCGCTGGCCTGGGGTGGCCGGCGCGACTGCGCGAGCACGCTGGCGCCGGTCAACGCGGTGAGCCACTGGCTGTGGCGGGAGGCCGCCCTGCATCAACAGGAGGCCTCCATGCGATATTCGCTCCCGGGCTACGCCATCCACCACGCCATGTCGGTACTGTGGGCGGTGGTGTACGAGAAAACGCTGGAGCGCGCAGCCGCCGGCAACCGGCCGGAGCGCCGCGCCCCCCGGACGGCCACGGTGGTCGTCGCCGGCCTGGGCGTGGCGGCGCTGGCCTGCCTGGTGGATCTGAAACTCACGCCCCAGCGGCTCACGCCCGGCTTCGAACGCCGCCTTGCCCCCGGACCGCTGGCGGCGGTCTATCTGCTGTTCGGCCTGGGCCTCGCCCTGCCGCGCCTGCTGCGCCGCCGCGACTCGCGGCACATGGCTTGCTGACCCTCCGGTGCAAGCCGGCCCTGGAGACCGGTGCCGGGCCTCCGCCCGGGCACAAGAGGGAGCAAGCCATGAACACCATTACCGCCACCGCGCATTTCATGACCCGGCACGAATTGCTGCTGGTGACCGCCGAATCCTGCACCGCCGGGCTGATCGCCTCGCACCTGGCCGACGTGCCGGGCGCCGGCCACCTGCTGGACTGCGCCTTCGTCGCCTACTCGGAAGGCGCCAAGCAGCACTGCCTGGGCGTAAAGGAGGAGACCATCCGCCAGTACGGCCTCACCAGCGAGGAAGTGGCCCGCGAGATGGCCCTGGGCGCCCTGCGCAACAGCCGCGCCAACCTCGCCATCTCCAATACCGGCGTGGCCGACGACAGCGGCGACGGCACCCCGGCCGGCACCCAGTGCTACGCCTGGGCCTTCCACACCCACCAGCGGCTGGACCAGGTCGCCGTCTTCACCGAAACCCGCCGCTTCGACGGCGACCGCAATGCGGTACGGGAAGCCGGCGCGGTCTATGCGCTGCTGCGGGTGCCGCACTACTACGAGCAGCTGGCGTCGGTCGCAGCGCCGGAGTGAGGGCCGGCGGGCCGGATGTGGCGCCGCCCCCTGAGGGGGCGCCCTCTCCCAGGCCCTCCCCCACGAAGGGGGGAAGTGCGCCTTGGGGAAGCGGGCGCCTCCGAAGTCATCGCCCCGGACTCACCTCCTGTTCGCCGGCATCACGGGCGACGCCGCGGCCAGGCCCTGGGGCGGAGCGCCGCTGGTTTCGGCGATCAGGGCCTGGACCTGGCGCAGGTGTTCCAGCACCACCGGCAGCGCGTCCTTCGCCAGTTGCTGCACGGCAGGGTCCTGGCCGGCGTTGATTTCCCATTCCAGCAGGTGCGCGGTCTTCTGGTGGTCAGCCAGTTGCACCGCCAGATATTCGGTGTTGAAGGCGGTGCCGGAGAGGGATTCCAGGCGCTTCTTCGCTTCCACCTGGTCGGGCTGTGGCATCGCCGGGGCCGGGAGGCCGCGCTCGCGGGCGAGGTTCTCCAGCTTGGCGCGGGTGGCGGAGTGGTCTTCCACCATCTGGCGGGCAAAGGCCTGCACCCGGGGGTCGGAGGAACGGGCGATGGCGAGCCGGCCGGCTTCCGCTTCGCCGAAGTTGCCCATGGCGGCGAGCTTGATGAAGAGGCGGTCGGGGATGTTGGTTTCGCCGGCGGCGGGCATGCCGGGGCGGGCTTCGGCGGTGGCGGGATCGGTCACGCCGGGGTTGCCGAGCTGGGCGCGGACGGGCAGCGCCAGTGCGGCCAGCAGGGCGAGGGTGAGGGTGGCGGGCGAGCGCATGGGGATCTCCTCAGAGCGTGAGCAGGTAGGCGTGCAGGGCTTTCTTCTCTTCCTGCGAGAGCTTCAGGCCCAGCACCAGGTTGAAGAACTCCACCGTGTCGGCCAGCGTGGGCAGGCGGCCGTCGTGCAGGTAGGGCGGGGAATCCTTGATGCCGCGCAGGGTGAAGGTCTTGATCGGGCCGTCGGGCAGCGCCACTAGGTCATTCACCGTCTTGCCCACCTTGTAGAAGCGCTCCAGCTTGAGGTCGTGCATGCGGTTGTCGAGGAAGTCGGGCGCGGCGTGGCATTCGGCGCAGCGGCCCTTGCCGTTGAAGACGCGCTCGCCGGCCAGTTCCTGCGCGCTGGCCTTTTCCGGGATCAGGCGGCCGGTCACGTCCAGCTTGGGCGCCGGCGGGAAGTCGATGATGTTCTGCATCTGCGCCATCATCGCCACCTGGTTGGGGCGGTCGGGCAGATGCACACCCTTGCGCGTGGCGCTGACGTGGTCGCCGTTGAAGTAGGCGGTGCGCTGCTCGAACTCGGTGAAATCCTCCACCGAGCGCAGCGAGCGCTTGGAGCCGTGGATCTGCTGGTTGAACAGGCCGCGCAGGCTGGTGGTGTCCAGCCGGAAGCGGGCCGACTGCGGGCGCACGTCCGGCGTGAGGTGGAAGGCGGCATTGGTGTGGAAGTTGGTGTGGCAGTCCAGACAGGCCACGCCCATGCTGGGGGCGGCGACCTTGCGATCCTCGGTCTGGTTGAACTCCTCCTGCGGGAAGGGAGTGAGCAGCAGCCGCAGCCCTTCCATCTGCACCGGCGTGATGATGCCGTTCATGATTTCGTAGAAATTGCGCAGCGTGAGCGCCTGCCCGCGCGACACATCGCCCAGCTCCGGATGGGTGGTGAGGAAGATGGGCGGCGGGAATTCCGGGGTGAGGTGGTCCGGCAGGTCCATGTCCACATCGAAGCGGCGCAGGTCGCGCTGCTCCAGGCTGGCGATGACGTCGATCTGGCGTTGCGGGAACACCTGGCCGCCGGTGGCCTGCTTCACATGCGGCAGCGGGCGGAAGCCCTGGGGCAGCAGATCGCGCTCGCGGATCTCCTCCGGGCTGAGGTTGGCGAGGCGCTCCCAGCTCATGCCGGCCGCCAGCTTCACCCGCGCGCCGCCCTGCACCGGCTTGCGCCCGCCGGACATCATCACCCCCGGCAGCGGGCGGTCGGCAAGGTCGTAGCGTTCGCCCAGCAGCGCGGCCTGGCGCTGCATCACCGCGGCCTTCTGCTGCTCGTCCATCCGTTTGACTTCGGAGAACGGCTGGGTGGGCAGCGGCCGGTAGGTGGCATCCGGCGGCAATGGATCGGCCTGCGCCGCTGGCACCAGGGCGGCGATGGAGAAAAGCAGGAATGCCTTCGGCTTGAACATGGTGGTCTCCCAGAAAACCGGCATGCGGAACGAATGCCGCCTGCGCCGGGTCTGCAAGCCTCGTTCCCGAGGCGGCGCCCTTCTCCCCGCCTTTCCCGGCCTTCCCCCTTCTCCCACCTTCCCTCTTTTGCCGCCGGACCGCCCTGGCGGCACCGGCCACGACCGCCGCCGGCCCGCGGGGCGAGCGCTTGCGCAGCGCCAGGCCGCCGGGCGACAGCCCGGGGGCTGCCGGGGTGGGAACCGCCCTTGCTACCTCCCTGGGGAGGCCATGCACGGCCCGTCATCGACATCAACCCAGGAGAGCACCATGCCCGTGAAGACCCTTGAAGACCTCTTCATCCACGAGCTGTCGGACATCTACAGCGCCGAGAAGCAGCTGACCAAGGCGCTGCCCAAACTTGCGCGCGCGGCGATGAATCCGGAACTGGCGGCGGCCTTCGAATCCCACCTGGAGGAAACCCAGCATCAGGTGGAGCGCATCGACCAGGTGGTGGAAGCCACCGGGGTGAAGCTGAAGCGCATGAAATGCCTGGCCATGGAAGGCCTGGTGGAGGAAGGCAAGGAAGTCATGGAGGCGATCGACAAGGGGCCGGTGCTGGACGCTGCCCTGATCGCCGCCGCGCAGAAGGTGGAACATTACGAGATCGCCAGCTACGGCACGCTGCTGGCGCTGGGGCGGCTGCTGAAGTTCGACCGCATAGAGCCCCTGCTGCAGGAAACCCTGAAGGAAGAAAAGGCGGCCGACCAGAAGCTCACCCAGCTGGCCGAAGGCGGCGCCAACCAGGCAGCAGCCGACAAAGGCTGAAGCAGCCGGCGCCAGGCAGGAGCACGGCGGCCCGCGGGCCGCCGTTTTCGTTCCGCAACGGAGGGCGGCGCCCGCGGCCGCCCCGCGGCTTCTCAGCCTCCCTTCTTCAGCACGCTGATCTGGCCGTCGCTCTCCAGGAAAGCGAACCTCACCTCCTCCAGGTCGCAATCCGCCTCGCGCAGCGCCTTGTCGAAATCGGTGGGGCCGACGTGGTTGCGGCGGAGCACATCCTTGAACAGCACTCCGTCCCGCGCGATGAGCACCGGCGAGCCCTCACTGATCTTCTCCAGCCGGCGGCTGCGGGCGGTGGCGATGGCCAGCAGCAGGTTGAGGCCGATCAGCGTGGCAGCGGCGATCAGCCCGCCGGACACCGATTCGTCGCTGCCGGTGAGGCCATTGGACACACTCTCCGACAGCAGGGTGACGACCAGCAGGTCGAAGGGCGTGAACTGGCCCACCGTACGCTTGCCGGAGACCCGCACCAGCACCAGCAGCACGACATAGACGATGGCCGCACGCAGCACGAACTCGTACCAGGGCATCTGCATGTCGAACATGGCACCTCCCCTGCACCTTGGGCTGGCGGCCGCCGGGCCCGGCACAACGGCCTTCCGGTTGCCGGCCGCTCAGGCCGTCAAGGCGGTATCCAGGATCATCATCAGCACGAAGCCGCACACCAGGCCGGCGGTGGCGTAGCGCTCGTGCCCCTGGCGGTGGGATTCCGGGATGATCTCGTGGCTCACCACGAACAGCATGGCGCCGCCGGCAAAGGCCAGGCCCCAGGGCAGCAGCGGCGCGCTGTAACTCAGCGCCGCCGCGCCCAGCACCGCCGCCAGCGGCTCCACCAGGCCGGAGGCGGCGCTGATGAGCAGCGCCGGCAGTTTCCTCAGGCCGGCGCCGAGCAGGGCCAGCGCCACCACCAGCCCTTCGGGCACGTCCTGGATGGCGATGCCGGTGGTCAGCGCGGTGGCGTGCGCCGCGTCGGCACCGGCGGTGGCCACGCCAATGGCCAGCCCTTCCGGGATGTTGTGCAGCACGATGGCGAACACGAACAGCCACAGGCGGCGCGCCCGCTGCAGGTCGGAAGCGTCGCTGCGCTCCGGCGATGCGATGTGCACATGCGGGGTGAAATGCTCCATCGCCATCAGGAAGGCGGCCCCCAGCAGCAGGCCGGCGCCGACGACGACGGAAGAAGCCCACCGGCCGCCGCCGGCCGCCGCATCCAGCGCCGGCACGATCAGCGAGAAGCAGCTGGCCGCCAGCATGACGCCGGCGCCCAGCCCCAGCAGGCTGTCATTCACCCGTGGGTTCAGCTTCTTCACCACCACGATGAGCACCGCGCCGAGCGCGGTGGCGAGCGCGGCCAGGGAGCCGGCGGAAAGCGCATCGCGCACCGGGGCCGATGCGCTCAGCCAGTGCCCCGCCTGCACCAGCCCCAGCAGCAGGCCGAGCGCGACGGCGGCGACGATGGCGAAATGAAGCGGCCGTTGCAGGCCGCCGGCTTTGACGTTCATCCCCTGCTCCCCGCGGGCGGCCCGGCGGGCGCGCCGCTCCGGCGGCGCGCCGCCGGCACCCGGTTCAGCGCTTGGCCTCCACGCCGGGCGCGGCATCCCGCGCCAGGAAGGCCTGGGTGATTTCCGGCAGATGGCTGAGCAGCCAGTTGGCCATCTCCACCTCCTGCGCCAGGATCTCCTCGCACATCAGGCGGGTTTCCCTGTCGCCGGCGGCATCGGCGGCGGCGATCAGCACCGTGTAGGAGGCAATCTCCATGTTCTCGAATACATAGCCGCTCATCGCCCCTTTGACCACCTCGTCAGGCATGAACATGCCGGCCAGCCCCTGGCCGAATGCCACCGCCTTGGCCGCCAGATCCTTGATCGCCGAGGTGCTGCCGCCGGCGCTCTTGATCGCCGCTTCCAGCAGGCGCTGCTGGCCCAGGGTTTCCTGGAGGTGCTGCTCGATGCGGCTCTTCAGCGCCGGGTAGTTCTCCAGGCGCTCGGCCTGTGCTTTCAGCATGCTCTCCGCCTGCTGCTCCATTGCGTGCGCATCGCGCAGCCAGTCCAGAAGGTTGGCCTTGTAATCGGTTGCCATCAGCGTTCTCCATCGGTGCTACGGGTTGGCTGGATACCCACCGGCTTGCGGTGGTCCCGCACTGCTTCGGCAATCGCCATTCCCGTCCCCCTGCCCTTCCCCTGCCGCCGCCCGGCAGGCGGGGCGGTCTGCCCGCCGTGTAAGGCTTACCCGCCGCGTGCATCGCCGTTACACGGACGGCGAGGCAGGCACGCACGCGGCGGTGGAGTGCGGATGCGGCGCCCGCAGCCGGAGAGGAAGAGCAGCGGCGCAGGCGGCGCGCGGCCCGTCCTGCTCAGCGCTCCGGCGGCGCCGGCCTGCGGATGGGGCGGCGGCGGCCCAGCAGGCTGGCGACGGCCGCCACCAGTTCGGCGGTGGCCACCGGCTTGGCGAGATGGACCTGGAAGCCCGCCAGCAGCGCCCGCATGCGGTGTTCGCTGCGGTCATAGGCGCTGAGGGCAATGGCGGGCAGGTGCTCGGCGAGGCCGAAGCCCTGCTCCGCCTCGTAGCGGCGCAGCTGCTTCATCACCTCGTAGCCATCCTCCTCGCCCAGGGCGACGTCGCAGATCATCGCGTCCGGCCAGGCATCGCGCGGCGTGCCGAACAACCAGCGCAGCGCCTCGGCGCCGGAGGCACTGGCGTGCGACAGCGCGCCCTCGCGCTGCAGCGCCGCCTCCACCTGGGCGCGCGCCTCGGCGTTGTCATCCACCACCAGCACGAAGGCGCCGGCAATGGAGGAAGCCGGCAGCGCCGGGGGCGCGCCACCAGCCGCTGGCGGCGTTTCCTCCACTGCCTGCAGCGGGAACTCCAGCCGCGTTTCCACGATGTCGCCGTCGGCCGTGCGCACTTCGTAGCGGCCGCCGTGTTGTTCGACGATGGCGCGCACCTCCGCCGGCGACAGGCCCTTGTCCTCCGCCAGCGCGCCAGGCGCCGCCGCATGCCGGAAGCTGACGCGCAGATGGGCGCCGGCGCGCTCGATGCGCCACTCCACCCGGCCGCCGGGCGGGCTGGCGGCCACCGCGCGCGAGGCCAGGCTCCACATCGCCTGCTGCAGCCGCCCGGGGTCGCCGACGATGCGCGCCGACTCGGCGGCGATGGTGCTGTAGAAGCCGACGCCGCGGGCGTCGATCTCCGCCCGCAGGCCGTCTATCACCCCCGCCAGCAGGGCCAGCAGGTTCACCTGCTGCATCGCCAAGCCGCGCTCGGCCTGCTCCATTTCCTGCTGCTGGCGCTGCAGGTGCCACAGCTGGGCGTAGAGGCCGTCCTGTTTCATCAGCTGTTCGTGGGTGCCGCGCTCGACGATGCGGCCATGCTCCAGCACCAGGATTTCGTCCGCCTCCACCACGGTGGACAGGCGGTGGGCGATGACGAGCGTGCTGCGGTTGCGGGCGAGACGGTCCAGTTCCTCCTGGATGGCGCGCTCGGAGCGGGTGTCCAGCGCCGAGGTGGCCTCGTCGAACACCATGATGGGCGGGTTCTTGAGGATGGCGCGGGCAATGGCGATGCGTTGCTTCTCGCCGCCGGAGAGGATCACCCCGCGCTCGCCGACCTCGGTGTCGTACTGCGCCGGCAGGGTGGCGATGAAATCGTGCACATGGGCGGCCCGCGCCGCCTCGATGACGTCCGCCAGGTTGGCCCCCGGCCGACCGTAGGCGATGTTGTAGGCGATGGTGTCGTTGAACAGGATGGTGTCCTGCGGAACGATGCCCAGCACCGCGCGCAGGCTGTGCTGCGAGATGTCGCGGATGTCGGTGCCGTCTATGGTGATGCGGCCGCCGCCCACCTCGTAGAACCGGAACAGCAGCCGCGCCAGGGTGGATTTGCCGGAGCCGCTGCCGCCCACCACCGCCACCGTGGCGCCGGGCGGAATGGTGAAGCTCACGTCCCACAGGATCTGGCGGCTGGGTTCGTAGGCGAAATCCACATGCTCGAAGCGCACCTCGCCGCGCGCCACCGTCAGCCCGGGGGCGGCGGCGGCATCCTGTATCTCCGGCTTCTGCTCCAGCAGGCGCAGCATCTTCTCGGCATTGACCACCGCGTCGCGCGCCTGGCGGAAAACGAAGCCGAGGGAGTTCAGCGGCAGGCAGATCTGGATCAGGTAGGCGTTCACCAGCACCAGGTCGCCCACCGACATCCTGCCCTGCACCACGTTGTGGGTGGCCAGCAGCATCACGCTGGCCACCCCGAGGGCGATCACCCCGCTCTGGCCGATGTGCAGGGTGGAAAGCGCCTGCTGGTTCTTCACGCCTATCTCCACCCACTCGTCCAGGATGCTGCCGAAGCGGCGCTGCTCGAAAGCCTCGTTGGTGTAGTACTTCACCGTTTCCTGGTTGAGCAGGCTGTCCACCAGCCGGCCGTTGGCGGTGGAGTCCAGGTTGTTCAGCGCGCGCTGGTAGATCGCCCGCTTCTCGGTGAACACCACGGTGAAGCTGGTGTAGAGCAGGAAGGTGACCAGGATGATGGCGGTGAAGCCATTGCTGTAGTTGAGGCTCATGATCGCGATCACCGCCGCGATCTCCACCAGCGTGGGCAGGATCGTGAACAGGCCGACGCCGAGCAGGAAGCCGATGCCGGCGGTGCCGCGCTCCACGTCGCGGGTGAGGCCGCCGGTGCGCCGCCTGGCATGGAAGCGGGTGCTCAGGCGGTGCAGGTGGGCGAACACCCGCAGCAGGAAGTCCGCCACCGTGCTCTGGGTGACGCGGACGAAGACGAGGTCGCGCAGCTCGCTGAAGAAGGTGCCGAGGAAGCGCAACACGGCGTAGCCCAGCACCAGGAACACCGGCAGCACCACCGAGGCCGGTACCGCGCCGAGCTGGTCGATGATGCCCTTCAGCGCCAGCGGCACCGCCACCGCCGCCAGTTTGGCGAGGATCACCAGTGCCAGCGCCGCCAGGGTGCGCCGGCGATGGCGCGACAGCGCCGACCCCAGCAGGCGGAAGACGAAGGCGGTGGTCGACGGAGAGGCCGGTTCTGCCATGGGAGTCGGGATGCCTCGCCGCGCCGGGGCCGCGACGGTTGAAGGTGGAAGAGCGGAGGCCGGGCTCGGCGTCGAGCGGCGGCCCCGTGGAAACACCGGAGGAAGCAGAGGCGGCAGGCAAGGGGAAAGAAACCCCTCCGCCTCTGCCCGCCACGCCCCGGGCGCACGGCCTCGGCCGCCCCGCTTGCCGGGAGGGCAGTCGGAAGACCGCGCCGCCGTGCCTACAAGCGATCGGCCGGCTGCCAGTAGGCGCGCCGGCCGTAATAGGCGTGCACCTCCTTGGCCCAGGTACTGTCGGCCATGCTCGGCCAGTGGTCCTTGTCGAAGCCGGGCGCGTTCTTCAGCCGCTCGGCGTCCACGTCCAGCACGAAGCACTTGCGGCCGACGTCCAGCGCGAGGGCCGTCCACGGAATGGCGTACAGCCTGTCGCCCAGGCCGAGGAAGCCGCCGGAAGACAGCACCGCGTACGCCACCTGGCCGCTGGGCACGTCGATCATGATCTCCTTGATCTTGCCCAGATCCTCGCCGTCGGCATTGACCACCGCATCGCCCTGCAGCGTGCCGGCGGCCATCACCTCCGGGCCCGGCCCGCGCGGCGTGCCGGTTTCGTTGCCGACGATGGCAAGCGGTTCATCCCCGGGCGGATATGCATCGGCCAGGGCCGTTTCCTCCATTGGGCCCGGCGATGCGCCTGTGCCGCCGGTGGCGGCAAAGCGGCGCATCGCCGGCTTCACTCCTTTGACGGCTGCCCTCCGGCAACGGAGGCGACCGCCTGGGGATCGGCTTCGGAGGCGCCAACGCCGGCCGCCTGCCCCTGGCCGCCCCAGGCACCGCCTTCGCCACCACGCCATCCGCCGCGCGGCGCCACCCGGATGTGGTTCTCCACATCCCGCACGCCCCAGCAGTTGTCGGCGGTTTCCTCGATCGCATACTTCATCGAGCGTTCCGGCACCGTGCCTTCCAGGGTGACGCAGCCATTGCTGACCTCCACGCCGACGTCGCTGACATCCAGCCGGTGGTGCTGGGCGAGGCGCTCGCAGATGAATTCGCGTATGCGTTCGTCCGAGCGCACGTAGCCGCGCGGCCCCTTGCGGTCGCGGGCGACGTCGCTCCAGGCCTGGCCGCCTGCATTCACGCCGTAGCCGCTGCTGGAGCCGCTGGCCAAGGTGGAACGCAGGTCGCCCTGGTCGGCCCCCCAGTGCCCGGGCTGACTGCGCCCGCCGCTACCGGCACGGCTGCTGGACTCACCGGCGCGGGGGCCCCCACGCTCTGCGCCTGCGCCGGGCTTGTCCCGGCCGAAGCCGCGCCGCAGGGCGTAGCTCTGGTCGTAGGGCGCTTCGTCGAAGTCGCGCCCGCCGCCGCGTTCGCTTTCATATTCACCGTAGGCGCCGCCGAAACGCGGTTCATCGCGGCCGAAGGGGTCGGTGGTGTAGTCCTCTCCGCCATAGCGCGAGGTTTCTTCCTCGCGGTAGCCGCGGCGGCCGGCGGGGCGCAGGGCGTCCTCGCCGCGCTGGCCGCCGCGCTGGCCGCCGCCCTGCCGCTGGCTGCCGGCGCCGGCGCGGTGGCCGAAGCGGCGGCCGTAGATGTCCGGCACCTCCTGCTCATCGCGCCATTGCCCGGACGGCGACTCGTAGTCGGAATCCTCGCCCACGCCGCGGGCCCCGATCTCGTTGCGCCGCTGCTCGCGTTCCTGCTGGTAAGGGAAGGACTGCGGATATCGTGTTCTCATCGTCTCGGCTCCTCTTTTCTCCGCCCCTGGCGGGGCGCATGGGACGGAACAGCGCCGCAGCGAGCGGGTGATACACCGCACCTGCCGCCGCCGCGCCTTCCGCCTCCCAGGCGACGCAATCGCCGTGCCCTGCCCGCCCTGCCGCCGGCGCCGGCACGCTGACGCGCCGCGCCGCCGGCCAGGGGGAAAAGCCCCTGCGCCCCGGCCCGGAACCCGCGCCCGCCGGCCCTCTCCGCAGGCGGCGCCGACATGCCGCGACGCACAAACCAGAAAGCGCCGCGCCGGCCGCCCTCGCCACCCACTCCAGCAATTCCAAGGCATTTGGCGCGACCGCCCGCACCTTTCATGCCCCGGGAGGCAGGTCGAGCGCTGCGGCGGCGCAGTAATTCTTTCCCCCGCCGGGCGAACTTACACGGTGGCAGAAGCGGCCCGCCCGCCCTGCGGTTCCTCCGTGCCGGGCACAGCGCTTGCCGTGCCCGAGACACAAGCGATTCCTACGACATAGGTTCCCCAAAATGAAAATTGCGCTCATCAGCGACCATGCGTCGCCGCTTGCCGTGCAGGGCGGTACCGACAGCGGCGGCCAGAACGTCTACGTCGCCTATGTCGCCCGCGAACTCGGGCGCGCCGGCCACACGGTGGATGTCTTCACCCGCCGCGACGATCCCGGCCTGCCGCCGGCCATCGCCTTCGCCCCCAACGTGCGCGTGCTGCCGGTGGCCGCCGGCCCCGCCCGGCCGGTGCCCAAGGAGCGGCTGCTGCCCTACATGGCGGAGTTCGGCGAGCGGGTGGCGCAGCACTGCGCGCCGCCCTCGCGCCCCTATGACGTGGTGCATGCCAACTTCTTCATGTCCGGCCTGGTGGGCCTGCGCCTGCGGCAGGAGTTCGGCCTGCCGCTGGTGGTCACCTTCCACGCCCTGGGCAAGGTGCGCCGCCTCCACCAGGGCAGCGCCGACACCTTCCCGGAAGCCCGCCTGCGCATCGAAGAAACGCTGGCGCTCAATGCCGACCGCCTTATCGCCGAATGCCCGCAGGACAAGGCCGACCTCATCTCCCTCTACGGCGCCGACGCGCGTTGCATCTCCACCGTGCCCTGCGGGGTGGACATCGCCGAGCTGGGGCCGGGCGACGGCGGCGCGCGCCGGCGCCTGGGCCTGGCGGAGGATGAATTCGTGGTGCTGCAGTTGGGCCGCATGGTGCCGCGCAAGGGGGTGGACAACGTGATACGGGCGGTGGGCGAGCTGCGCCGCCGCCACGGCCTGAAGGCCAGGCTGCTGGTGGTGGGCGGCGAATCCGCCGAGCCGGATGCGGCACTGACGCCCGAAATAGGCCGCCTGCAGGCGGTGGCCCGCGAGGCCGGCGTGGACGGACAGGTGGTGTTCACCGGCCGGCGCGAGCGCCATGCCCTGCGCGACTTCTACGCCGCCGCCGACGTTTTCGTCACCACGCCCTGGTACGAACCCTTCGGCATCACCCCGCTGGAGGCCATGGCCTGCGGCTGCCCGGTGATAGGCGCCGACGTGGGCGGCATACGCCACACGGTGGTAGACGGCAGCACCGGCTACCTGGTGCCGCCGCGCGAGCCGGCGCAGCTCGCCGACCGCCTCGCCCGCCTGCAGCGCGATCCGGCGCTGGCGCGCGCCTTCGGCAAGACGGGCATGCGGCGGGTGCGCCGCCTGTTCACCTGGCGCCATGTCGCCGGGGCGCTGGAAACCGTCTATGGCGGCCTGCAGCCCTCCCCCACCCGCCAGACCACTGAAAGGATGATCAGCCTATGAATACCCAGACCCGCCCCCTGGAAGGCAAGACCGCCCTCGTCACCGGCGGCGCCCGCGGCCTCGGCAAGGCGCTGTGCGACGCCCTGTGCGGCGCCGGCGCCCGCGTGGTGGTGGTGGACGTGCGCTCCGACCTCGCCGAGCAGGCCACGCGCCAGCTGGTGGAGTGCGGCCACCAGGCCATGCACTGCGTGGTGGACGTCGGCGACGACATCCAGGTGGCCGACTGCATCGCCGCCGCCCGCGAACGCTTCGGCGGCATCGACATCCTGATCAACAACGCCGGGGTGGACTACACCCTGCCCATCGGCGAGCTAGAGGTCGCGCAATGGGACCATGTGATGGCCACCAACCTGCGCGGCCCCTTCCTGTTCACCAAGCGGGTGGTGGCGCAGATGAAGCCGGGCGCGGGCGGCCACATCGTCAACATCGCCTCCACCGCCGCCAAGCGTGCCTGGCCCAACGCCTCCGCCTACCACGCCAGCAAGTGGGCGCTGCTCGGCTTCTCGCATGCGCTGCATGCGGAGCTGCGGCCGCAGGGCATCAAGGTCACCGCGGTGATCGCCGGCGGCATGCGCACGCCCTTCCTGCTCGACCGCTTCCCGGACATCGACCCCGGCGTGCTGCAGCCGCCGGAAGCAGTGGCCGCGGCGGTGCTCCAGGTGCTCACGCTACCGGCCGGCAGCGTCATCGGCGAGATCTCGGTGCTGCCGATGGGAGAAACCTCATGGCCGTGAGCATCACCGTCGATGCCGCTGCCGCCGCCGCGCCGGTGCCGGCGGTGTTCATCGACAAGGACGGCACCCTGATCCACGACCTGCCCTACAACGTGGACCCGGCGCGGGTGCGCCTGCGCGAGGACGCCGGGCCGGCGCTGGCGCGGCTGCGGCAGGCCGGCTACCGGCTGGTGCTGATCACCAACCAGGCCGGCCTCGCCCACCAGAAGTTCGAGGAAGCGGCACTGCTGCCGGTGTGGGACATCCTCGCCAGCCTGCTGGGCCTCTACGGCGTCACGCTGGACGCGATCTACTACTGCCCCCACCACCCGCAGGGCAGCCACCCGGAGTTCGGCCGCGGCTGCGACTGCCGCAAGCCGGCGCCCGGCCTGCTGCTGCGCGCCGCCCGCGAGCACCGGCTGGACCTGCCGCGCTCCTGGTTCATCGGCGACATCCTGGACGACGTCGAGGCCGGCCACCGCGCCGGCTGCCGCACGGTGCTGCTGGACGTCGGCTCCGAAACCGAATGGCGCAGCTCGCCGCTGCGGCGGCCGGACCGCGTCGCCGCCAGCCTCACCGAAGCGGCGGCCGACATCCTGGCCGCCACCGTGCCAGCCGGCGCCGCAATGGAAATGGCGGAATGAAACGGCCGCCCCCGCATTCCGGCGCGCAGGCTGGCGCCCCCCCGGCCGCGCTCGAAGGCCTGCCCGGCGGCGCCTGGATGGCGCAGCGGGTAGCCGCGCCCGGCAGCGCGGCGGCACCGCCGGTGGCGCTGCCGGCCGCCGCCACCTCGCCCTGGGCCCAGGCCGGCCGCATCCTGGCGATACGGCTGGACAACCTCGGCGACATCCTGATGACCACGCCGGCGCTGCGGGCGCTGCGGCAGCAGCTGCCGGGCCGCCACATCGCCCTGCTGGCCGGCGGCGCCGGGCTGGCGCTGGCGCCCTTCCTGCCGGAGGTGGACGAAGTCATCCCCGCCGCCTGCCCGTGGGTGCCAGGCCCGGCGCCGACGCCGGCGGCGCTGGAGGAAACCCTGGCGCGGCTGCGCGCCGGCCGCTTCGACGCCGCCGTCATCTTCACCGTCTACAGCCAGAGCGCACTGCCAGCGGCCATGCTGTGCTGGCAGGCCGGCATTCCGCTGCGGCTGGCCTACGGCCGCGAGAACCCCTACCACCTGCTCACCGACTGGATCGCCGACCCGGAGCCGCACGAGCTGCTGCGCCACGAGGTGCGCCGCCAGCTCGACCTGGTGGCCCGCGTCGGCGCGGTGGCCGACGACGACCGCCTGTCCTTCGCCATTCCGCCGCAGGCACGCGACCGCGCCCGCGCCAGGCTGGCCGAAGCCGGCATCGATCCCGGCCGCCCCTACGTGGTGGTGCATCCCGGCGCCAGCGCGGCCTCGCGGCGCTATCCGCCGGCGCAGTTCGCCGCCGCGCTGCGCCGGCTCGCCGAACTGAGCGGCCTGCGGGCGCCGCAGCTGGTGTTCACCGGCGACGGCGGCGAAGTGGCGCTGGTGGAAGAAATCCGCCTCGGCGCCGGGCCCTCGGCCACGCTGGCCGGCAGGCTGCAGCTGGGCGAGCTGGCCGCGGTACTGGACGGCGCGGCCCTGCTGCTGGCCAACAACACCGGCCCGGTGCACCTGGCCGCCGCCCTGGGCACCCCGGTGGTGGATCTCTACGCCCTCACCAATCCGCAGCACGCGCCGTGGAAGACCCCGGCGGCGGTGCTGTACGAGGACGTGCCCTGCCGCTACTGCTACCGCAGCGTCTGCCCGCAGGGCCACCACGCCTGCCTGCACCTGCTGGCGCCGGAGCGGGTGGCCGCCGCCGCCCGCCAGCTGCTGGACGAAGGCGCCGAAACCGCGGCGGCCCCGGCTCCGCGGTGCCCACCCCCGGTG
>Ga0209699_100415_pt1 | contig 24997 bp, 19 predicted proteins | sample SynthPrep_1_END__FD_187204 | JGI IMG/M metagenome (GOLD analysis project Ga0209699, IMG submission 187204) | Synthetic microbial communities from Ohio, USA - SynthPrep_1_END_DS7_MetaG (SPAdes) (version 2) | ecosystem: Engineered > Bioreactor > Aerobic > Activated sludge | place: USA: Ohio...
TGCCCTCTTGCAGGTGGAAATCCACCAATTTGCTCAGGGCCTCCCAATCCAGACCACCCTGCGCATCCATGGGCGTGACCAGTGCCACCATACTGCCCGCAATCATGCAACCGCTCCTGCCGGAAAAATTGAGCCGTAATGGTACTGGTGCCACCAGTCCGGCACAAGCAACGGACAAGGGCTTGTCGGTACTCATCGTCACGCTCGGCGCACGGCCTCGCCATTCCCCTGAGCGGTGCTTTTCGCTAACCTGCTGTCTTTGGTCTGCGGCTGCTCGTGCGCAGACCGTTCATCGCTTTAGGAAGGCTGCATGTCCACCCCCCTCGTTCGCGAACAATTCCTCGTTATCAGCGCTCTCGGCCGCGATGCCATGGCCCTGACCAACCTGCTCAGCCGCGCCAGCCATGAAAACCGCTGCGCCGTGGTCAGCACCCGCCTGAGCCGCCACGGAGAGTTCAGCGCCCTGGTGCTGCAGGTGTCCGGCAGTTGGGACGCCCTGGCCCGCCTGGAGTCGAGCCTGCCGCTGCTGGCCAAGAAGCACGATTTCTCGGTCAATCTGGTTCGCAGCGCCGCCGCCGAGGTTCGCCCGCAGGCCCTGCCGTATGTCGCCTACGTCAGCGCGGTCTACCGTCCGGACATCCTCAACGAGCTGTGCCAGTTCTTCATCGATCACCGCGTCGAGCTGGAAAACCTGACCTGCGACACCTACCAGGCACCGCAGACCGGCGGCACCATGCTCAACGCGACGCTGACCGTGACGCTGCCGGCCGGCACGCAGATCAGCTGGTTGCGCGATCAGTTCCTGGATTTTGCCGATGCGCTGAACCTGGATGCCCTGATCGAACCCTGGCGTCCGCAGAATCCGTGACGATCCGACCGCGATGAACACGGGCTCGCGCCACTCATCGCCCCCGTCGCTCGATACGCTCGCCAGGTTTCGGCCTGCGAGCCTCACCAGCATCCAGAAGGAGTCAACATGACCGTAACCCTCGACCAACCCGTTGCCGACTTCCAGGCCCAGGCCACCAGCGGCCAGCAGGTGAAACTGTCCGACCTCAGGGGCAAGCAGGTGGTGCTGTACTTCTATCCCAAGGACGCCACGCCGGGCTGCACCACCGAGGGCCTGGACTTCCGCGCCCGCTTCGAGCAGTTCCAGGCCGCCAACACGGTGATCTTCGGCGTGTCGATGGACAGCCTGAAGAAGCACGAAAGCTTCAAGTGCAAGCAGGAATTCCCCTTCGAGCTGATCAGCGACGAGGCGCACGCGCTGTGCGACCTGTTCGGCGTCTATCAACTGAAGAAGAACTACGGCAAGGAATACATGGGGATCGTGCGCAGCACCTTCCTGATCGACAAGGACGGTGTGCTGCGCGAGGAATGGCGCAACCTGAAGGTCGCCGGCCACGTCGACAAGGTGCTGGCCGCCGCCGAGGCACTGCACAGGAGCTGAGCGCCAGGGTGCGCTCGCTGCCTACCCCTGAAACCTGATAAAGGCCGCATTTGCGGCCTTTATCATTGGGCGGTATAACAGGCCTGCGCGGCTGGAGCCGCTTCTACCGATCCGATCAGGCTTGTACGGGATCCGGCTCGATGCGTGGCCAGGCGTTGAGCACGGCCTTGAACAGGGTGGCCAGGGGAATGGCGAAGAAGACGCCCCAGAAGCCCCACAGGCCGCCGAACAGCAGCACCGCGCAGATGATCGCCACCGGATGCAGGTTGACCGCCTCGGAGAACAGCAGCGGCACCAGCACGTTGCCGTCCAGCGCCTGAATGACGCCGTAGACCACCATCAGGTAGAAGAACTGGTCGCTCCAGCCCCACTGGAACAGGGCGATCAACGCCACCGGCAGCGTCACCACCACCGCGCCGATATAGGGCACCACCACCGACAGACCGACCAGCAGCGCCAGCAGGGCGGCGTAGTTGAGACCCATGTAGGCGAAGGCGATGTAGGTCACCACACCACAGACGACGATCTCGATGAACTTGCCACGAATGTAGTTGGCGATCTGCTCGTTCATCTCCTGCGCCACCTGGGTGATCAGGGCGCGTTCACGCGGCAGGTAGCCGCGAAACCACTGGCCGATCAGTTCACGATCCTTGAGGAAGAAGAACACCAGGATCGGCACCAGCACCAGGTAGATCATCAGGCTCATCAGCATCGGCAGGCTGGACAGCGAGAACGACAGCGCCCACTGCCCCATCTTGCCCGTCTCGCCGCGCATGCTGTCCATCAGCTGGACGATCTGCGCATCGGTGATCAGGTTCGGATAGCGCTCCGGCAACAGCAGGAACATCGACTGCCATTCGGCGGCCATGCGGGGCAGTTCGTTGAACAGCGTGCTCAGTTGCTGCCAGAGCAGCGGCATCAGCACCAGCAGGAAAACCGCCAGGGCGCCCATGAACAGGGTGAAGACGATCCACACGGCCAGTACCTGCGGCACCCTCAGGCGCTCCAGACCATTCACCAGGCCCTGCATGAGAAACGCCAACACCATGCCGGTCAGCACCGGCGCGAGCATGCCGCCAAGGGTCAGTACCACGCCAAAGCCGAGCACCAGCAGCACGGCCAACACCACCGCCTGCTCGTCGGAAAAATAGCGATGCACCCAATCACGCAGAACCTTGACCATGAACGCTTCCTTCATTAACCGGAAAATACCGGCCCGCCCATGCGCCTGGCGCACAAGGGACACAACGCGACGGCAGGAGGTTTGTTTCAGGCTGCTACGGGCTCTCAGGCCTTGCGCAACCAGTAACGGTAGACGCCAGCCTCGACCTCTTCATGCAGCAGAGTATGGCCGGCCAGGCTGGCAAAGGCCCGAAAATCGCGCTGTGAGCCGGCATCGGTGGCACTCACCTTGAGCACCGCACCACTGGTCAGGCGATTGAGTTCGAGCTTGGCCTTGAGCAAGGGCAGCGGGCAGTTGAGCCCGCAGGCGTCCAGTTCGGCATCGAAGGCCACTACGTCTGTCATCGTCGACTCCCTGGGAAAGCCGCTAGGATACCCAAGCCCTTGCAACCCTGGCCAGCGCGGTAGCTGGCCGGCTACAGTAACGCCTTTGCCGCCCGAGAGCCTTGAGTGCATGACTTTTCTGCGCCCCACCCTGTTGACGCTTGCCTGCCTGTTTGCCGCACATACCGGCGCCAGTGACCTGCCGTCGCTGGGCGACGCGAGTTCCTCGATCGTTTCGCCACAGCAGGAACACCAACTCGGCCGCGCCTGGCTCGGCCTGCTGCGGGGGCAGGTGTCCCAGCTGGACGATCCACAGCTCAAGGACTTCGTCGAGACCAGCGTCTATCGCCTGTCGGAAACCAGCCAGTTGCAGGATCGACGCCTGGAGTTCGTCCTGCTCAACAGTCCGCAACTGAATGCCTTCGCCGCACCGGGCGGTATCGTCGGGGTCAACGGTGGTCTGTTCCTCTATGCCCAGACCGAAGCCGAGTACGCTTCGGTCATGGCGCACGAACTGGCGCACCTGTCGCAGCGTCACTTCGCCCGTGGCGTCGAGGCCCAGCAACGCATGCAGTTGCCGCTGATGGCGGCCATGCTCGCCGGTATCGTCGCCGCCGCAGCCGGTGCCGGTGACGCCGGTATCGCCACGATCATGTCGACCCAGGCTGCGGCCATTCAGGAACAACGGCGCTTCTCCCGGCAGAATGAGCAGGAGGCCGACCGCATTGGCCTGGTCAACCTGGAGAAAGCCGGCTACGACCCACGTGCCATGCCGCTGATGTTCGAACGCCTGATGCGCCAGTACCGTTACGATGCCAAGCCGCCGGAGTTCCTGCTGACTCACCCGGTATCGGAATCGCGTATCGCCGACACCCGCAACCGCGCCGAGCAGTATCCGGTCAAGGGCCGCGAAGACAGCCTGCGCTACCAGTTGATGCGCGCCCGCGTGCAACTGACCTATGAAGAAACGCCCGGCGTCGCGGCCAAGCGTTTCCGCGCCATGCTCGACGAGAACCCCAATCTGGACGCTGCCCGCTATGGCCTGGTCCTGGCGCAGATGAAGGGCGGCCAGCTCGGTGAGGCCGGGCAGACTCTGGCGCCACTGCTGAGCAAGGAGCCGGACGATGTCGTCTACAACCTGGCGCAGATCGAGATCGATATGGCGGCCAACCACCTGGATGCCGCCGCACGCCGCCAGGAGCGCCTGTTAACCCTGTATCCCGGCAATTACCCGCTGCAACAGACGCGTATCGACCTGCTGCTCAAGCAACAGCGCACTCACGACGCCGAACGCGCACTGGACGAGCTGCTCAAGACACGTCCCAAGGATCCCGATGTCTGGTACCAGGTTGCCGAGGTTCGTGGCCTGAGCGGCAACACCATCGGCCTGCACCAGGCACGGGCCGAGTTCTTCGCCCTGGTCGGTGATTACAACCAGGCCATCGAACAACTCGACTTCGCCAAGCGTCGTGCCAGCAACAACTTCCAGCTGGCCTCGCGCATCGATGCGCGTCAGCGTGAGTTGACAGAAGAGAAGCGACTGGTCGAGCAGATGCTGCGCTGACCGGGACGATGACGGTGCGCACGGCGTCCCCTGCGACTGTATCGCCCGCAGGGGGCGCCATGTGCAGCGATGACAGCCTCACCCGAGCGCAACGAAGAAGCCCCGCACTTGGCGGGGCTTGTTCGTTTCAGCCTGAGGTCAGGCGCTCTGCGCCAGATCCATCAGCTCGCGGTTGGCCACGGCGTACATGGCGTAGTCGCTACCGGTGGCCGCGCGCAGCTCGGTGAGCATGGCCTTCCAGCGATCCACCAGGCGCTGATGCTGTTCGAGCCACAACGCCACACGCGCTTCGATCTCCTGCGGGCCATCGGCCATCTGCAGGACCGAGACGGTAATCGCCCGCTGCTGCCAGTCCAGATCGTCGCGGAAGGCTTCGCGGGCCAGTGCCTGCCAGTTGCTTTCCACCGCCAATCCGGTGATCTGCTGCAGGTACCAGGACAGATCCAGCGCGCCTCCCACGGCGAAGTAGGCCGTGGCCACTTCGCTGGCATCCTTGCCGGTGACGTCGGCCGCCTCGATGATCGGCAGCAGCGTATAGAGGTGGCTGGTGCCCGCCACGACGCGGGCCAGTTCCTCCGGCGCACCGGCTTCGACGTAGCTCTGGTAGCGCGCCAGCCATTGCTCGCGGGCCGGCCCTTCGAGCAGTTCGTCCAGACGGCCGACCAGCGCCTCGATGCGTGGCGCGAAGTGCGCCACGTCACGCGCGGCATCCAGATCGTTGCGGCGGCTACGCAGGAACCAGCGGGTGGTGCGGCGCCCCAGGCGCATCAGCTCGTCCATCAGTTGCAGTTGCAGATCGGCCGGCACCTTGTAGTCCAGTGCCTCGATCTGCGCCCACCAGTGTGGCAGACGGAACAGGTCGCGCACGATCACGTAGGCACCGGCGACGTTGGCCGCACTCATGCCGGTGGACTCCTTCAGGCGCTGCACGAAAGTGATGCCCATGTGGTTGACCAGGTCGTTGGCGATCTGCGTGCTGACAATCTCACGCTTGAGGCGATGACGTCGCATGGCATCGCCGAACTTCTCGGTGAGCACGGCCGGGAAAGCGGTTTCCATCTCGCGGGCCAGGTAGTCGTCATCCGGCACCAGGGACTTGAGCAGCGATTCCTTGAGGTCGATCTTGCTGTAGGAGATCAGTACCGACAGCTCCGGACGGGTCAGGCCGCGACCACTGGAGGCACGCTCGTTGAGTGCCTCGTCCGAGGGCAGGAACTCCAGGGCACGATCCAGCTTGCCGGCGCTTTCCAGCGCGTTCATCAGGCGCTTGTACTCGCCGATGCGCTCGCGGGCGCGGCGTTCGGCCAGCGACAGCGCCTGGGTCTGCTTGTAGTTGTTGGCCAGCACCAGCTCGGAGACGTCATCGGTCATCTCGGCCAGCAGCTTGTTGCGCTGCTTCTCGGTCATGTCGCCGGCGGCGACGATCTCACCGAGCAGAATCTTGATGTTCACCTCATGGTCGGAGCAGTCCACGCCACCGGCGTTGTCGATGAAGTCGGTGTTGCTGGCACCGCCGCCCAGGCCGAACTCGACGCGGCCGAGCTGGGTCATGCCCAGGTTGCCGCCCTCGCCCACTACCTTGGCGCGCAGCTCGCAGCCATCCACGCGCAGGGCATCGTTGGCCTTGTCGCCAACGTCACCATGACTTTCCCTGCTGGATTTCACGTAGGTGCCGATGCCGCCGTTCCACAGCAGGTCGACCGGCGCCTTGAGCAGCGCATTGAGCAGCTCGGTGGGCGCCAGCTTGTCGGCGGCGATGTCGAAGCGCGCCTTCATCTGCGGGGTGATGGCGATGCTCTTGGCGCTGCGCAGGAAGATGCCGCCACCTTCGGAAATCAGCTTGGCATCGTAGTCGGCCCAGCTCGAACGCGGCAAGTCGAACAGGCGCTTGCGCTCGACGAAGCTCCTGGCCGCATCCGGGTTGGGATCGATGAAGATGTGCATGTGGTTGAAGGCCGCGACCAGTTGCAGCTTGTCCGACAGCAGCATGCCGTTACCGAACACGTCGCCGGCCATGTCACCGATGCCGATCACGGTGAAGTTGTCCTTCTGCACGTCGATGCCGCGCTCGCGGAAGTGACGCTGCACGCTGACCCAGCCGCCCTTGGCGGTGATGCCCATGCCCTTGTGGTCGTAGCCGGCCGAACCACCGGAGGCGAAGGCATCGCCCAGCCAGAAGCCGTACTCGGCGGCGATGCCGTTGGCGATGTCGGAGAAGGTCGCGGTGCCCTTGTCCGCCGCCACCACCAGGTAGGGGTCGTCGGCGTCGTGGCGTACCACATGGGCCGGCGGAACCACTTCGCCTTCCTTGAGGTTGTCGGTGATGTCCAGCAGACCGGAGATGAAGATGCGGTAGCAGGCAATGCCCTCGGCCATCACCTCGTCACGCGAGCCACCCACCGGCATCCGGCGCGGCACGAAGCCGCCCTTGGCGCCCATCGGCACGATCACCGCGTTCTTCACCTGCTGCGCCTTGACCAGGCCAAGCACCTCGGTGCGGAAGTCTTCCTCGCGGTCGGACCAGCGCAGGCCACCGCGGGCGACGTCGCCGAAGCGCAGGTGCACGCCCTCGACGCGCGGGCTGTAGACGAAGATCTCGAACTTCGGCACCGGACGCGGGATGTCCGGAATCAGCCGTGGGCTGAGCTTGAAGCTGAAGTAGTTCCTGGCCTGGCCGCCCTCGCCCGGCTGGTAGAAGTTGGTGCGCAGGGTGGCCTTGATCAGGTCGAGGTAGCGCCGCAGGATGCGATCCTCGTTGAGCACCGCGACGTTGTCCAGCTCGCCGAGGATGGCCTGTTCGAGCTTCTGCTGCTTGTCTTCCAGATCCTCGGCGCCAAGTTTGCGCGCCAGGTAGAAGCGCGTCTTGAACAGGCGCACCAGCTCCTTGGCGATATCGGCGTGGTTGATCAGGGTCGCGGCAATGTAGCTGAGGTCGAAACCCAGGCGAATCTGCTTGAGGTAACGCGCGTAGGCCCGCAGCAGCGCCACGTCGCGCCAGGGCATGGCGGCAGTCAATACCAGGCGGTTGAAGGCGTCGTTCTCGGCATCGCCACCAACGATGTGGATGAAGGCATCCTGCAGGGTGTCGTTGAGCTGCTGGATATCGACGTTCAGGCCTTCGGCATAGGTGAAGGCGAAGTCGTGAATCCAGAACTCGCGCCCGTCGGCACGACGCAGCTTGTAGGGGAATTCACCGAGCACGCGCAGGCCCAGGTTTTCCAGGATCGGCAGCACATCGGACAACGGCAGCGGCGTATCGGCGTGGTAGAGCTTGCAGTGCAGTTGCTGGTCGCCTTGCGCCAGCGGCTGGTAGAAGCTCATCACCAGCGGTCGTTCAGCGCTCAGCCTGAGCAGGTGTTGCATGTCCACCACCGCCGAATGCGGGGCGAAGCGCTCGCGATAACCGGCGGGGAAGTTCTTCGGGAAGTCGCCCAGCACGCGGGTGCCCTTGGCTTCACCAAGGCTGTCGACCACCAGTGCAGCGTAATCATCGGTCCAGGAACGGCAGGCCTGGATCACTTCACGTTCGAGCTGCTGCGGATCGATGTCGAGCTTGTTCCTGGGATCGACGCGCAGGATGAACTGCACGCGTGCCAGTACCGATTCGGAGAAATAGGTCCAGAACTCGCAATCGCTGGCCTGCAGGCGGTCGACCAGCACCTGCTGGATACGCATGCGGGTTTCCGTGGAGTAGACGTCACGCGGTACATAGGCCAGGGCATAGACGAAACGGCCATAGGGGTCGAAGCGCAGGAACAGGCGAACCTTGTTGCGTTCCTGGATCTGCACGATCGACAGGGCGGTGCTGAACAGTTCGTCCACCGGGGTCTGGAACAGGTCGTCACGCGGCAGCACTTCCAGCACCTTGACCAGTTCCTTGCTCAGGTGGCCATGGGCGGTGAAGCCGGAGCGTTTCGCCACCTCGGCGACCTTGCGACGAATGTAGGGAATCTCGCGCACGCTCTCGCTGTAGGCGATGGAGGTGTAGATACCGAGGAAACGGCATTCCTTGATCACCCGGCCCTTGGCATCGATCTCGCGGATGGAGACGAAATCCGGGTAAGCCGGGCGATGCACGCGGCTCGGCTGCGCAGCCTTGGCGAACGACAGCAGCATGGGCTCGCGCAGGTAGTTCAGGGCATAGGGCTCGATGTGCAGATCGGCGCGGCTCAAGCCACTGCGCAGGCGTGTGGAAAGCCCCAGCAGCGAGCTTTCGTCGTACTCGATGTAGCCACCATCGGCGGCCTCGTGCACGGTGAATTCTTCATAGCCGAGGAAGGTGAAATGGTCGTCACGCAGCCATTGCAGGAAGACCTTGACCTCCTCCAGCTCCGCCGCCTCGATCTTCAGCTTGCTCTTGTCCAGCTTGCCGAGCAGCTCCAGCGCCTTGGCCTTCATCGGCTGGAAGTCGGCCACGCTCAGGCGCACTTCCTCCAGCACTTCGAGCAGCGCGCTGTGCAGCGACTTCATGTCGGCATTGCTGGCGCAGCGGTTGATTTCCAGGAACATCAGCGATTCCTGGGTCACGCCCTTGCCGGTGCTGCCCTTGGCCAGCACGTCCTGCAGATTGCCGTTCTTGTCACGGCGCACGCTGAGCACGCTGTTCTGCAGGGTATGGATGCTGTAGCCGCGACGATTGAGCTCGATGCGCACCGAGTCGACCAGGAACGGAATATCCGGATGCAGCACCTCGATGGCCGTGTGGGTGCTCTGCCAGCCATGCTTCTCGTAATCGGGGTTGAACACCCGCACCTGCGGCTGCGCAGGGTCGAAACTGCCGAGCAGGCGCCAGGCGGACAAGGTGCAACCGACCAGGTCGGAGAGACGCCGCTGGGTCAGCTCCTCCAGGGCGATGATGCCGAAGAATTGCTCAGCGAACAGCGTCACTTGTGGCAGCGCCTGTTCGCTCACGTGCTGAGCCAGAGCCGCTTGCAGTTGATGCTGGAAGTCGGCTTTGCTGGCCGCCGTAAAGAACGCCATGGTTATGCTCCATTGGGCTTGTGGTTCGACAGGAGGACAATCGCTGGTCTTCCACGCGTTGGTTCAACGTTAGCCCATGAAGCGCCAATGACACCGGCAGACAGCACGAGAACCCCGACGAGAAATGGCGACCGATCGGTCACATATGGCGAATCAGCTTAACGAGGGATGGCCCGCGACCGCTTGCGAGGCTGCGACATTTTCGTTCAAGGCCGCACCACGGCAGGGCAAGCCCCCAGGTGATGGCCCACCCGCACGAGGCGAGTGGGCGCAGGGGATGGATACCTCAGGCGCCGCGCATCGCTTCGGGCAGCGACAGGACGATCTGCGGGAACAGGGTGATGAGAACCGCCGTCAGCACCAGCAGCATGAAGAACGGGAAGCTGGCCTTGGCCACCGTCCACATGTCGCGTCCGGTGAGGTTCTGGATCACGAACAGGTTGAAGCCGACCGGCGGCGTGATCTGCGCCATCTCCACGGTGAGGATGATGAAGATGCCGAACCACAGCAGGTCGATGCCCGCAGCCTGCACGGCCGGCAGGATCACGGCGGTGGCCAGGAGGATGATCGAGATACCGTCCAGGCAGCTGCCGAGAATGATGAAGAACACCAGCAATGCGGCGAGCAGCACGTAGGGCGACATCTGCTTGGCGACGATCCAGTCGGCCAGCGCCGCCGGCAGCCCGGTGAAGCTCATCGCGGCGGTCAGGTAGGCAGCACCGAGCAGGATGAAGAAGATCATGCACGAGGTGCATACCGCGCCAAGCAGGCTGGACATGAAGGTCTCGACCGTCAGCGAACGCGAGTACAGGGCGATGCCCAGCGCACCGACCACGCCCAGCGCCGCCGCTTCGGTGGCGGTGGCCAGGCCGGTGTAGATCGAACCGATCACGGCGACGATCAGTGCCACCACGGGGATCAGCAAACGTGCCCGGCGCAGCTTCTCGCGCAACGGCAGGCCCGGTTCTTCCGCTGGCAGCTTGTCGCGGTTGAGTTTCGACCAGATCATCAGGTAACCGGAGAAAACGGCCAGCAACAGCAGACCCGGCAGGATGCCGGCGATGAACAGGCGCGACACAGAAACCTGCGCGCCCACGGCGTAGACGATCATCATGATCGACGGCGGAATCAGCAGCCCCAGGGTACCGGCACCGGCCAGCGAGCCCATGGCGATGCTCTGCGGATAACCGCGGCTCTTCAGCTCGGGCAACGCGATACGGCCGATGGTGGCAGTGGTGGCGGCAGAGGAGCCACTCACCGCCGCGAAGATGCCGCAGCCCAGTACGTTGACATGCAGCAACCGCCCCGGCAGCCCGCGCACCCAGGGCGACAGACCACGGAACATGTCTTCCGAGAGCTTGGTGCGATAGAGGATTTCACCCATCCAGATGAACAGCGGCAGGGCCGTCAATGTCCAGCTGGCGCTGGCCGTCCAACTGGTGGAGGCGAGAATAGAACCGGCGGGTGCCCCGCCGAACAGCTCCATGCCGATGATGCCGACGCCCAGCAGCGACAGGGCGACCCATACACCGCCGCCGAGCAGGACGAACAGCGCCACCAGCAGGGTGATTGCAATGATTGTGTATTCCACGGCGAACTCACTGTTGTTTTAGACGGCAGGTGCCGCCACATCTGAAAGGCGCCCCTGATAGGGATACGCGATGCTCACTCGGTCATCACGCCAGGAACCTCGTCTTCGAAACGCTGACCACGGCACACCAGAACCAGGCGTTCGAACATCGCGATCACCAGGATCAGGGTACCCAGAACCATCGGCACCTGCGGTATCCACATCGGGATCGGCAGCAGCCCGGAAGAGACCTCGTTGAACGCGTAGGACTCCAGCACGAACAGCGCGCAGTACCAGGCGAGGTAGGCCGCGATCAGCAGACCGATCAGATTGCCCATCACCTCGACGGCGAACAGGCTGCGCTGCGGCAGCAGGCGAAAGAGCAACTCGACGCGGATGTGCGCACCACGCATCAGCGCATAGGGCAGCGCCAGGAAACCCGAAGCGGCCATGCTGTAGGCGGCGAACTCGTCGGTGGACGGAATCATGGTGCCGAATTGCCGGGCCACGATCTGCGCCACGATGATCACGCAGATGAGGATCAGAAACAGACCAGCCAGCAGGCCGGACAGGGTGTACAACTTACGTAGCCAACTCATGAGACGAATGCCTCGCACGCGAAGGAAGCGATGGACGAGCCCTGACGAACTCACCCGGGAGGCGGCGCGGCAGGCCGCGCCACCCTGGATCAGTTGCGGTAGGCGTCGATCAAGGCCTTGCCTTCGTCACCGGTTCGCTGCAGCCACTCGGCCGCCATGGTCGAGCCGATGCTCTCGAAGCCGGCTTCCACTTCAGCCGGCGCGCTTTCACTGATTTCCATGCCGTTCTCCGCCAGGGTCGCCACCAGCGCACTGGTTTCTGCCTGGGCAGCCGCCCAGCCCTGCTCTTCCGCGCGCTTGGCGGCGGCCAGCACGGCTTGCTGAGAAGCTTCAGGCAAGCGAGCGAAGGCGCGAGCGTTGACGATGACGAAGTTCTTCGGGATGAACGCCTTGACGTCGTAGTAGTACCTGGAAAAGTCCCAGGCCTGGGTATCCACGCCGGTGGTCGGCGAGGTCAGCATGCCGCTGATCATGCCGGTGCTGAAGGCCTGCGGTACTTCACCGGTCTGGATCACGGTAGGAACCGCGCCCATCAGTTCGGTCATGCGCGAGGTGGCCGGATTGTAGGCGCGGAACTTCATCCCCTTGAAGTCGGCCATGGTGTTGACCGGCGTCTTGGTGAAGATGCTCTGCGGCGACCAGGGCATGGCGTAGAGCAGCTTCACGCCCTGCTTCTCCAGGCGCGCCTCGATGGCCGGACGGCTGACCTCCCAGAGTTTCCTGGCATCGTCGTAGTTGCGCGCGAGAAAGGGCACGCTGTCGATCTCGAAAATCGCGTCTTCGTTACCCAGTACCGACATCAGCACGTCACCAAGCTGGATCTGCCCGGTCTGCACGGCACGCTTGACCTCCGGACGCTTGAACAGTGCGGAGTTGCTGTGTACGCGAATCTGCAGCTCGCCGTTGGTGGCCTCGGTGACGTCCTTGGCGAACGCCTTGGCAACCTTGGTGATGGAGTTGCCGTCGGGCTGCTCGGCGCTCATGTTCCAGCGCTCGGCGGCCTGGACACTCAGGCTGGCGAAACCGATGAGGCACGCGGCCAGAGCGGAAAGTGCAAAACCTGATGCGGTACTTTTCATGCAGTGCTCCTGATCGTTGTTATGGGGCGCGGGTCGAAGCGCCGAGGTGTTGACGAAACCGAGTCTCGGCAGATCGTCCAGACCTGTCCAACTAGAAAAACCGGGGGGCACATGATCGAAATTCGTTATGAGACGAAACGAGGCAAAAGCAGCCCACGCGCACCATAAACGGGCGACCGGCAAGGCGTTCGGGGCAGGCGAAAGGTCAGGCGAGCTTCTGCTCCGGCTGAGGCGCCATGCAGGTCATCATCCCCTGCCCCATCTCTTCTACATAGGCACTCAGGGCCTCACGGGCCAGGGAGATGATGTCTTCGCTCAGCTCCAGGCCGACACCGGTACGCCAGGTGGCGACGACCGGCAGCGATGGCGGCTCGGGAACGTCTTCCAGAACCGTCAGCAAGCCCTGCTTGAGTTCGTCGCGCACCAGCGCCGGCGGCAAGGCGCCGACCCCGAAGCCGTCGCGGATCAGCCGCGTCATGGCGGCGATGGAGTTCACGCAACTGATGCGCGGCGCACTGACGTTGCCGATATGCAGCAGATTGAGAATGTCCTGGTGCGGCCGCGAGTTCTTCGAGAAGGTAATGATGCGTTCGCGCGCCAGCTCGTCCATGGAGGCATAGGAGCGGTGGTAGAGCGAGCCGGTGGGTACGATCCAGCGCACGGGAAAACTGGCCAGTTCGAGATTGCGCACGCTGTCGCCGTTGACCATGTCGGTCTGAAACACGATGTCCAGGTAGCCCTTGAGCAATTGATCGTTGAGGTTGCGCGCGGTGTCGGCGGTCAGTTCGATCTCCACCGCCGGGTAGCGCTCCATCACCCGTGTTACGAACGGACTCAGCCAGGTGTGAATGACGGTATCCATCGCCCCCACGCGAATCCGCCCCTGGATGCTGCCGGTATCGCTGATCGACTGCTTCATCGCATGCATGGTGTCGATCATGCGCTCGGCGTACTCGAGCACCTTCTGCCCCTCCGGCGTCAGGGAAACGCCCTTGGAGTCACGCAGGAACAGACGCGTGCCCAGCTCGTCCTCGAGCGCGGCGATACGGCTGGAGATGGACGCCTGGGTGCTGAACAGCTTCTCTGCGGTGAGACGAAAACTCTTCAGTCGCGCCACCCAGACGAAGGTCTCGAGAAATCTCAGATTCATGCCACGACGCCTCTTCGCAATGCTGAAAGAACGGGCCTCGCCAACTGCGTTTCCCGGCATCGGGCGTAGCAGGTTGCATGCCAGGCAAATTCTATTCGGAGGATGAATTTTCTTATCGCCCGCCCCCTGTTTTTTCTCGTTGGACGCCATCGAAGAACGCTTTGAAGAATGGCGCCGCGCTCTGCGCAGACCACAACAACATCATTCCAAACGCGCTCTGCCAAGCAGCCGCTCTCGCGCTGCGCGCTCCCAACAGGAGACACTGCACAACATGACCCCTCGTACCCAACTGGCAGCCGTGCTGATGCTCGGCAGCGCCGTGCCAAGCCTGACTCACGCGCAGTTCATCGATGACAGCAAGGCCAGTCTCGAAATGCGCAATTTCTATTTCAACCGCGATTTCCGCCAGAGCGGCGCCCGTGACAAGGCGGAGGAATGGGCGCAGGGCTTTCTGCTGCGCATGGAATCGGGCTATACCGACGGCACCGTCGGCTTCGGTATCGACGCATTGGGGATGCTCGGTCTGAAGCTCGACTCCGGCGACGGCACCGCAGGTAGCGGCCTGCTCCCGGCGGATCGTTCCGGCGGCTCGCAGGACGAATATTCCAAACTCGGCCTGACCGCCAAGGTGAAGGTCTCCAACAGCACGCTGAAAGCCGGCGCCCTGCACTTTCGCAGCCCGATCGTCTCGGCCAACGATTCACGCCTGCTGCCGCAGACCTTCCAGGGTGCACTGCTGAACGTTCAGGAAATCGACAACCTGACCCTGCAGGGCGGCAAGATCAACCGCATCAAGGCCAACAGTTCCACCGACTACACCGAGATGACGGGCAACCGCATCGGCGGCAACAGCGACTCCTTCGTGTTCGGCGGCGGCGAATACAAGATCACCCCGCAGCTCACTGCCGGCCTGCACTACGGCACCCTCGAGGATGTCTACCGGCAGTACTACGGCACCCTGGTGCATGTGCTGCCCATCGCCGACGGCCAGTCGCTGAAGAGCGACCTGCGTTACTCGCAGAGCCGCGAGGACGGCAACTTCCGCAACCTCGACAACAAGGCCTTCGGCGCCATGTTCACCTACAGCCTCGGCGGCCACGCCTTCGGTGCCGGCTACCAGCGCATGAGCGGCGACGACCCCTTCCCCTACATCGCCAGCAGCGATCCGTTTCTGGTCAACTTCGTCCAGATCAACGATTTCGCCAACACCGAGGAACGATCCTGGCAAGTCCGCTACGACTACAACTTCGCCAGCATGGGCATCCCGGGCCTGACCTTCATGACCCGCTACATCTCCGGCGACAACGTCGAAGTGGCCGGGCGCAGCAGTGAGGGCAAGGAGTGGGAACGCAACATGGATCTGACCTACGTGATCCAGAACGGCCCACTGAAGAACCTCGGGCTGAAATGGCGCAACGCAACGGTTCGCTCCAACTTCGGCAACGATCTCGACGAGAACCGTCTGATTCTCAGCTACACCCTGCCGCTCTGGTAAACGGAGACTCACTGACGGGGCCACGCCAGGTGGCGGGAAAGCGACTGCGCTCGGTTTCCCGGCACTGGCTACGGCCCCGTTTTTTTGTTTCTCGGGAGGCAATACGGCCATAGACTTTTCTTCAAGTTGTATGACAACTTGCCGATTCCCGAGAATCATCCTGTAGAAGATGGCGAGGCGTTATCGTGAGCTTTTTACTGTCCTGGCAACAAAAATTCCGCTTGCTCGTCGCAATGACGCTGATCAGCCTGACGCTGATGGCAGCGGCTTCATTCTGGGCCAACCAGCGCCTGGGCGATGCGCTACAGGCACGCAGCAGTGCCGGGGCCTACGCCAGCGCCACCACCGAGCTGATGAACCACTGGTGGCGCACCAGTGCCCAGCGCCAGCAGATCACCCCCAACGATGTGGCCGGCTACACGGCGAATCTGACCGAGCTGGAGAGCCTCGTCAGACAACTACTGGAACAAGCCAGGCAGTTGAACGATGCCAGCCTGATCGAAGATGCCCAGCAGATCGAGGCGGTCGTGCAACGTGACGTGGCCGAGCAACGCACCTGGCTGGCCCTGATGCAGGGCCTGGGGCTGAGCCCTTTCGAAGGCCAGCGCAAGGCGCTGGCCGACGCCGCCCGCGAGCTGGAATCGATCACCATCAGCCTGATCCAGCCCGCCATCAGCGAGGCGCTGAGCGCTCAGCGCGACTACCTGTCGACCTTCGATCCGGCCTTCGCCCAGAGCACCCAGGCCGCCATCGGCGAACTGCAGGCGAAGATCACCGACCTGGACTGGCAGGAAACACCCATCGGCCAGAACGCACAAAAATTTGCGGCTGCCTTCGCCCAGGCGCAACAGAGCATCGAGCGCATCAATGCGGCTAACCAGCAGCTCACCGAACTCGCCCGGCAGTTGCAGGAACGCGTCGATGCGCAGAGTCGCAACCTCGAAGGCGGCCTGCTGGTACGCACCGAAACGGCCGCGCAACAGGCGCGCAGTTCATCGCAGTGGATCATGGGCCTGAGCTTCGTCATCGTCGCCGGCCTGCTCACCATCACCCTGCTGCAGGCCTCGCGCGTGCTGGTGGCGCGTCTGCACAACGCCACGCAACTGCTCAGCCAGGTGGCCTCCGGCGATCTGACCGGCAAGCTGCCGGTGGGCACCAACCCCAAGGATGAATTCAACCAGCTGGCCGACGCCGCCAACCGCATGATCCAGGGCATTGGCGGCATCGTTTCCCAGGTGGTGAAGGCCAACGGCGAGCTGAGCCGCCTGCACGGCCATCTCGGCGAGGCCATGCGCCAGCTCGGCGACAGCAGCATGCAGGTGGAGATGCAGACCGAGCAGGCGGCCTCCGCCTCGCACCAGATCAGCGCCACGCTCAACGACATGGCACAACGCACCGCCGAAGTCGGCACCGCGACCACCAGTGCCTACGACGCCGCGCGCAATGGCGGCCAGGTGATCGCCGCCAGCGTCGAGAGCATGAGCCGCCTGGCCCAGCTGATACAGGACACCCACGCTCAGGTCGACGCCCTGGGGCAGAGCAGCGCACGGGTCAGCGGCATCGTCGATGTGATCAACAGCCTGGCCGATCAGACCAACCTGCTCGCGCTCAACGCCGCCATCGAGGCCGCGCGTGCGGGTGAAGCCGGACGCGGCTTCTCCGTGGTTGCCGACGAAGTCCGCTCACTGGCGCAAAAGACCACCGACATCAGCGCCATCGTCGGCGAGTTTCAGCAGCAGACCCGGCACATGCATCAACTGATGAGCAACGGCCTTGGCCTGGCGGCCGACAGTGAACGCCACGCCGGCGAAGTGGCCGGCGCCATCGACGCCATCACCCAGGCCATGGAGCGTCTGAACGGTGAAATGAATCAGGTTGTGGTCGCCATCGAGGAAGTGTCCACGACCACCGACGACATCGCCGACAAGATGGAAGCCATCAACCTGCATACCGGCCAGAGCAAGGATCTGCGCCACAACCTCGGCCATCACACCGAAGGGCTCTCTTCCCAGGTCGATGCCCTGGGCCGCAGCGCCAATCAGTTCCGCCTGGTCTGACGGCAGGGTATTGGCTCGAATATCGGTTGTTGCCATCGAGTTCCCTCGCCCCTCTGGGGCGAGTTCGGTCAGCGCTGCGCCTATCCTCCCCCATCCCCTCGCCCGCTCATGAGAGAGATGGGCGGACGCGCACGAGGGCGCCGACGCCAACGGGCGGCGCCGGGCTAGCGCTCACTGCCCGCGCGGTAATCGTCGATGATGCGTGCACGCTCCTCGCCCGCACGCGCCAACCATTCGCGAGTCAGGGTCTGGCCGACCTCGGTCAGGCCCTGATGCAGCGCCGGCGGGATGTCCTGCACGACGGTGATGCCACGCCGGGCCAGCATGCGCGTCTGGTAGCCGGTCAGCGCCCAGGAGAGCTCCCAGCCGGCCCGCTCGGCGCGCTCGCCGGCGCGCAGCAGGGCTAGCCGATGCGCTTCGGGCAGACGCTGGAACGCCCGTTCGTTGACGATGACGATGTTCTTGGGAATGAACGCCCTGACGTCATAGAAGTAGGAAACGAAGTCCCAGGCCCGCAGATCCATGCCCGTGGCGCTGGAGGTCAGCATGATGTCGACCTTGCGCTCGCGAAAGGCCTGCGCCACATCTTCGGTATCGATGGTCGTCGGCCGGGCGTGCAGCAGGTGCGCCAGGCGCGAGATGGTCGGGTTGTAACTGCGAAAGCGCAGGCCGCGAAGATCGCCGACCTGCTGCAACGGGCGATCACTGAACAGGCTCTGCGCCGGCCACGGCACCGCGTAAACCAGGCGCACGCCATCGGCCAGCAGACGCTGCTCGACAGCACTGCGGCTGACGGCCCAGAGTGTGCGCGCCTGCTCGTAATCGGTAGCGAGAAAAGGCAGGCTGTCGAGTTCGTAGATGGGGTCTTCGTTGCCCAGCGCGGACATGAACAGATCACCGAGCTGGATGTCGCCGCGACTCACCGCAGGCTTCACCTCGAGGCGGCGATACAGGGACGAGTTGGGGTGTACGCGGATATCCAGCTGGCCCTCGGTGGCCTGTCGCACGTTGCGGGCGAAGTCCACCGCGACGCGGCTGATGAAGTTGCCGGCGGGCTGTTCGACAGACATGGACCAGTGTTCCTTGCCCTGCACCGGCAGCGCCATGGGCAAGGCGAAAAGCAGGGCGCAAAGCGCCGACAGACAGTGTACGGTCTTCATGGAGTTTCCCCACTGGAGAGGTGGTCTGGTGCAGAATCGGCCCGACTCTGCACAGCGAAAGGCAAAAACCCCCGGCACGGGGGCCGGGGGTGCGCCAGGAGGGCGCCAAGGAGCGTCTCACCCGGCGCACTGTCGAGTGCGCAGGCGAAGCTGTCCAACGGGAAAAAACCGGGTCGTCCGATCAGAAAATCCGATAACCGCCACCATCAGCTTTTCCTATCTCGGGCGGATGTTTTTATTAGTTGGACGCATTCGGCGGCACGCTGAAAAATGAACCACGACCCTAGGGTCTGCTGACGTTTCGCCGCGACCGCGCCGTAGCCGGTTTTGGACCCTGAGAACAGCCTGTGCGCCTGGCGTCATATCCACGCACTCCATCATTAGGATGCTCCCTTGAACAGCCTGCTTCTGAACTGCGACATCGGCGAAAGCTTCGGTGCCTGGACCATGGGTCTGGATGCCGAGGTCATGCCCTTCATCGATTGCGCCAACATCGCTTGCGGCTTCCATGCCTCCGACCCCGGCACCATGCGCAAGACCGTGGCCCTGGCGGTCGAACATGGCGTGCGCATCGGCGCGCACACCGCCTACCCCGATCTGGTCGGCTTCGGCCGCCGCTCGATGGACTGCACACCGCAGGAAGTCGAAGACCTGATGCTCTACCAGATCGGTGCGCTGGAAGGCATCTGCCGTAGCCAGGGCACCCACGTCAGCTACGTCAAGCCACACGGCGCGCTGTATCAGGACATGATGCGCAAACCCGCCACCCTGAGCGCGGTGATGAGCGCCGTGGCCAGGTACAACCGCCACCTGCCGCTGATGCTGATGTGCACCCGCGACAACAGTCAGGCCCAGGCACTGGGTGACGAGTACGGCCTGACCTTGTGGTTCGAGGCCTTCGCCGACCGCGCCTACGATGCTGCCGGTTTCCTGGTCAGCCGCAGCCTGCCCGGCGCCGTGCATCACGACAGTGAAACCATCGTCACCCAGGCCGTACTCCTGGCCCGTGGTGAAGCACTGGTCGCCAGCGACGGCAGCGCCCTGAACCTGCACGCACAGACACTTTGCGTACATGGCGACAACGCCAGCTCGGTAGCGGCGGTCAAACGTATCCGCCAGGCATTCGATACGCTGGATCAGGCATGAAAGCACCCATCCCACAGCTCGAAGTCGCCGGCATCGATAGCCTGATCCTGCGTCTGTTCGAGCGGATCGACGAAGACAACATGCCCTGGCTGCTGGCAGCCAGCGTGCGCCTGAAGGAGGTCTTCGGCGCCGCTCTGATCGACCTGGTGCCCTCCTACACCACGCTGCTGCTGCATTACGACCTGAACCTGCTCGACGCGCAGCAGGTGCGTGCCCTCGTGGCACAGGCCTTCGACGGCCTGCAACCCGCCACGACCGGCTGTGGTCGCGAGCATCGCCTGCCCACCTGGTACGACCGCAGCGTCGGCCCGGAACTGGCGCTGCTGAGCGACCGAACCGGCCTCAGCGAAGCCGACGTGATCGCACGTCACAGCGATCACGAATATCAGGTGTTCGCCCTGGGCTTCGCCCCTGGCTTCGCCTTCATGGGGCTGGTGGACGAGCTGCTCGCCACACCGCGCCTGAGCACCCCGCGCAAGCGCATCGCCCCCGGCAGCGTCGGCATCGCCGAGCGTCAGACCGCCGCCTACCCGGTGGTATCCCCCGGTGGCTGGAACCTGCTCGGACGCACGCCGGTGAAACTCTTCGGCGATGACATCGAAGGCTACAGCCTCCTGCAACCGGGCGACCGGGTACGTTTCGTGCCCGTCGAGCGCGCCGAATTCATCCGTCTGGGCGGCGACGACAGCCCGCTGGAGACCTTGCAATGACCCAGCCCTGCACCGGACTGCGCGTCCTGCGCAGCAGCCCTTTCATCCAGTTGCAGGATGCTGGCCGCTTCGGCGTGCGCCACCTGGGCGTGACCCAGAGCGGCGCGCTGGACTGGATCGCCCAGTACTGGGCCAACTGGCTACTGGGCAATTCACTCACCGCCGCCGTAGTGGAAATCACCCTGGGCAATGCCGAGTTCGAGTGCACCCGCGACGCCAGCCTGGCGCTGACTGGCGCCGACCTGGACGCTCGTCTCGATGAACAGAGCCTGCAACCCTGGCGCAGCTTCCGTGTTCGTGCCGGCCAGCGCCTGACGTTCGCCCAGCCACGCCAGGGTGCCCGCGCCTACCTCGCCGCCCCGGGTGGTTTCCAGGCACCGGACGTGCTCGGCAGTTGCGCCAGCATGCTGCGTGAAGGGCTCGGCGGTCTGCATGGTGATGGCCAGGCGCTGGCCCATGCTGACGAGCTGGGCTGGAACGCAGCGACCGATGCCGGGCGTGAAGTCCCCCGCGCGTTCATTCCCCGGTACTCGCCCTGCCCTCGCCTGAGCCTGGTCATGGGCGCGCAGATAGGCGACTTCGGCGGGCAGAGCCTGTTCGATGCCTTCAACTGCGAATGGCTGATCGACACCCGCGCCGACCGCATGGGCATCCGCCTCGATGGCCCGCCGTTGCAGTGCAACCGTAGCTCGATGGTCTCCGAAGGCATTCCCCTGGGCGCGGTGCAGGTGCCGCCGGATGGCCAGCCGATCATTCTGCTCAACGACCGCCAGACCATCGGCGGCTATCCACGTCTTGGCGCCCTGACGCCGCAGGCCGTCGCCCGCCTGGCCCAGTGCCTGCCCGGGCAGAAGGTACGCCTGGTGCCCAGCACCCAGGACAGCGCCCAACGCCAGCAACGCGAACTGCTGAAACAATGGCAATGACCGGTCTACTGCATAGGGCGGGTTAAACCCGCCCTATGCCTGTTGAGAGACCGTTCATAACGCGCACGCGACGCATAGCGGCTGAAGCGGCAAATGCATTAAAGTCGGCGGTCTGCACGCGAGGCTGTGACAGCCCTCGCCCATTGCCCAGAAGAGCCCGACGATGGAACACCGTGACGCGCTGGTCGCCCTGCGACAATTCCTCTCCAGTCAGATTCTCGGCCAGGACAGGCTCATCGACCGCCTGCTGGTCGCCCTGCTCGCCGACGGCCACCTGCTGGTCGAAGGTGCCCCCGGTCTGGCCAAGACCAAGGCGATCAAGGAGCTGGCCGAAGGCATCGAAGGCGAGTTCCATCGCATCCAGTTCACCCCGGATCTGCTTCCCGCCGATATCACCGGCACCGAAATCTACCGCCCGGAAACCGGCAGTTTCGTGTTCCAGCAGGGGCCGATCTTCCACAATCTGGTATTGGCCGACGAGATCAACCGCGCCCCGGCCAAGGTGCAGTCGGCGCTGCTCGAAGCCATGGCCGAGCGCCAGGTTTCCGTAGGACGCAGCACCTATGACCTGTCGCCGCTGTTCCTGGTAATGGCCACGCAGAACCCCATCGAGCAGGAAGGCACCTACCCCTTGCCGGAAGCCCAGCTCGACCGCTTCCTGATGCACGTGAAGATCGGTTTCCCCGATGCCGCGGTGGAACGCAAGATTCTCGCCCAGGCCCGTGGCGACGCACTCAACGGCGAAGCCAAGCCCGAGCACCGGGTCAGCCAGCAGGCGATCTTCGCCGCACGCAAGGAAATTCTCGGCCTGTACATGGCCGACGCCGTGGAGGAATACCTGGTGCAACTGGTGATGGCCAGTCGCACCCCAGCCAAATTCGACGCCGAACTGGCCGACTGGATCGCCTACGGCGCCAGCCCGCGCGGCTCCATCTCGCTGGATCGTTGCGCCCGCGCTCATGCCTGGCTGGCCGGGCGTGACTTCGTCAGCCCCGAGGACATCCAGGCGGTGCTGTTCGACGTGCTGCGCCACCGCATCATTCTGTCCTTCGAGGCGGAAGCTTCGGGCGTGGATCAGGATCGTGTGATCCAGCGCATCCTCGACGTGGTGGCGGTGGCCTGATGCAGCGCAATAGGCCTGTCTCCCCTCTCCCGCTTGCGGGAGACGACTGCATGGATGCAGGAGGTAGAGCGACGCGGGATGCCAAAGCCGAGTGGCCGGGGGAGAGAGTAGCGAGACGCCCCACCCTCTCCCCAGCCCTCTCCCATGAATGGGAGAGGGCGCACGACAGGATCGCGTGAGATCGCCATGTCCAGCCCACCCCTGTCACCCGGCATCCACGTCACGCTCGGCGAACTGATCGACATGCGCCACAAGGTGCATGAAGTGCCGCTGTTCTCTACACCCGCACGGCGCAGCCCGTTGATCGGCCTGCACCATTCGCGCCTGCGTGGGCGTGGTGTGGACTTCGACCAGGTGCGCGTCTACCAGGCGGGCGACGACGTGCGCACCATCGACTGGCGCGTCACCGCACGCACCCAGGAACCGCACACCAAGCTGTTCCATGAAGAGCGCGAGCGGCCCATTTTCATCATCGTCGAGCAGAGCCAGCGCCTGTTCTTCGGCTCATCTCTGTGTTTCAAGTCGGTGCTGGCGGCACACGCGGCAGCACTGGTCGGTTGGGCCGCGCTCGGTCACAACGACCGTATCGGCGGCCTGGTGTTCGCCGACAACGAACACCATGAGGTCAAGCCACGGCGCAGCAAGCAGAGCCTGCTGCAATTGCTCAACCTGCTGGCGCGCGCCAATCAGGCCCTGGTGGCGGAGCCACAACCCGGCGCGCTGCGTGATGCCTTCGGCCTGGCCCTGCGCCGCGCCCGCGAGGTGCTGCGCCCCGGCAGCCTGGTGGTGGTGCTGTGCGACGAACGGGCGCTGAGCGACAACGCCGAACAACAACTGACTCTGCTCGCCCGGCATACCGACCTGCTGCTGTTGCCGCTGTCCGACCCGCTCGACCATGCCCTGCCTGCCGCCGGCCTGCTGCGCTTCACCCAGCACGCTGCCCAGCTTGAACTGGACAGCCACAACGGTGATCTGCGTCAGCGCTACCGCAGCCAGGCAGAGGCCCGCGAGCAACGCTGGCAGCGCCTGGCACAGAAGCTCGGCGTGCCGCTGCTGCCACTGAGCACGCAATTCGAACTGGTCGAGCAATTGCAGGAACAGCTCAGTGCATTGCGGCCGAGGAAGGCGCCATGAATCCGCTCGACCAGTTGCTACCGCTGATCGACCCCGCTCCCGTGCACTGGTGGCCGCCCGCACCTGGCTGGTGGCTGCTGGCGGTGCTCGTACCGCTCCTCGGCTGGGGGCTCTGGCACCTGCTGCAACGTTGGCGCAACAGGGCACGACCGATCGTTCGCGAACAATCGCTCGACCCTCTGCGTCAGGCCGCGCTGAATGAGCTGGCGCTGTTGCGCAAACCCTACGACGGCCAGGCCGCCGGCCCCTGGCTGCAGCAGCTCAATGCCCTGCTCAAACGCCTTTGCCGCGAGCGCTACCCGGATTCGGGCAGCCATGTACTGAGCAGCCGTGCCTGGCTGGCTTTCCTCGACAACCGCTGCCCGGCCGCCGGCCTGACACGCTGGATGGTGCTCGTCGAAGGCACCTACAAACCGCAGTGCACCCTCAGCGACAAGGCCATCGAGGAGCTCGATCAGGCCGTCGCCACCTGGATTCGCAAGCATGTTTGAGTTCGCCTGGCCCTGGATCTTTCTGCTGGCGCCACTGCCCTGGGTGCTGCGCCTGCTGCTGCCGCCAGCCGACAGCGGTGATGCGGCGCTACGCATCGGCTTTCTCGACGAATTGCAGAGCATGAGCGGCCGCCGCGCGCGCGCCACGCTACCGAGCTGGCGTCAACAGGCGCCACTGGCATTGCTCTGGCTGTTGCTGCTGTGCGCGGCAGCGCGACCGCAGTGGGTAGGCGAGCCGCTGCCGCTGCCGGCCAGCGGACGCGACCTGCTGCTGGCGGTGGATGTCTCCGGCTCCATGGACTACGCCGACATGCAGTGGGACGGTGAACCGATCAGTCGCCTGGAACTGGTCAAACGCCTGCTTGGTGACTTCATCGAAGATCGCCGCGGCGACCGCGTCGGACTGATCCTGTTCGGCAGTCAGGCGTATCTGCAGGCACCGCTGACCTTCGACCGCCCCACAGTGCGCACCTGGCTGGACGAAGCCCTGATCGGCATTGCCGGAAAGAACACCGCCATCGGTGACGCCATCGGCCTGGCGGTCAAGCGCCTGCGTCAGCGCCCGGCACAGAGCCGCGTGCTGGTGCTGATCACCGATGGCGCCAGCAACGGCGGCGAACTCGATCCGATGCTCGCCGCGCAACTGGCCGCCAGCGAGGGCGTACGCGTCTACACCATCGGGATCGGCGCCGACCCTCAGCAAAGCGGTGTTCTCGGTGCCCTGGGCTTCAGCAGCGGTCTCGATCTCGACGAACCGACGTTGCGCGCGATTGCCGATGCCACCGGAGGCGAATACTTCCGTGCGCGCAACCAGGCCGAACTGGAACAGATCGAACACAGCCTCGATCGTCTGGAGC
>Ga0209699_100421_pt1 | contig 24403 bp, 24 predicted proteins | sample SynthPrep_1_END__FD_187204 | JGI IMG/M metagenome (GOLD analysis project Ga0209699, IMG submission 187204) | Synthetic microbial communities from Ohio, USA - SynthPrep_1_END_DS7_MetaG (SPAdes) (version 2) | ecosystem: Engineered > Bioreactor > Aerobic > Activated sludge | place: USA: Ohio...
CCTCGTGCGCAAGACCGCCGTCGAACTGGTGGTCGACGAACTGCGCGACCGCATCCTGTCCGGCGCGATTCCTCCCGGCTCGGCGCTGCGCCAGGAACTATTCGCCGAGGAACTGGGCGTGAGCCGGCTGCCGGTGCGCGAGGCCATCCGCCAGCTTAGCGCCGAAGGGCTGATAGACATGATTCCGCACCGCGGCGCCTACGTCTCCATGCTGTCGCGCGCCGAGGTGCAGGAGTTCTTCGACATCCGCCTGCGGTTGGAGCCATGGCTGTTGCGCTTGGCCGTGCAGCAGCGCGAGACCCAGGATCTGGACCTGGCGAGCCAGGTGGTGGCGCAGATGGACACGGCCGAGCCCGAGCAATGGGGGCGCCTGAACTGGCAGCTGCACGAACTGCTGTACCGTTCGGCGCAACGTCCCGCCGCGCTGGCCATGGTGCGCGCGCTGCACGAAAAATCCGAACGCTACTTCCGCTTCCAGGTCGTCAACGCGCCGATCCGCCAGCAGGCCCACGACGAGCATAGCGCGCTGATCACGCTGGCGCGGCAGGGCCGGGCCGAAGAAGCCGAGGCCGCGCTGGAGCGGCACATCGCCGAAGCCGCCGAGCAGATACTCGCCATCGTCGACCATCTGCTGGATGCGTCGGCCTTGCAGGAACCCGCCTAGACGTCCAGCTCCAGCGTGCCGCGGCCGCGCGACACGCAGACCATCATGCTGCGGTTGGCGGCGCGTTCCTCGTCGCTGAGCACGTAGTCGCGGTGATTCACCTCGCCGGACAGCACGCCCGCTTCGCAGCTGCGGCACAGGCCTTCGCGGCAGGAGTATGGCCAGGCGACGCCGGCCGCTTCCAGCACATCCAGCACCGACTTGTCCGCGGGCACTTCGTGGCAGCCGCCGCTGCGCGCGAGCCGCAGCGTAAAGCTTGAGCCGGGTTCGGCCGTGGCGGGCGCGCTGGCGGCAAAGCGCTCGAAATGCACGCGCGCCGAGGCGATTGCGCCGCGTGCACAGGCCGCGGCCACCGCATCCATCAACGGCCCGGGTCCGCAGCAATAGACATGCTGGCCCGGTTCCCCCAGCGCGCCCAGATAGGCATCGAGGTCGCAGCGCGCGCCGCCCTGTTCGCTGTCGACATGCAGCGCCACGCGCTCGCCGTGGACGGCGAGTTCAGGCAGGTAGGCGGCCGCGTCGCGGTCGCGCACGCAGTACAGCAGCCGCCAGGGCTCGCCGCGCCTGACGCATGCATGGATCATGCTGAGGATGGGCGTGATGCCTATGCCGCCCGCGATGAAGACATGGCCGGCGGCCTGCGCATGCAGCCCGAACAATTGCCTGGGCTCTCCGATATCCACCAGGTCGCCCTGGCGCAGCTGTTCATGGACGTAGCGCGAGCCGCCGCGTGTATCCGCCGCCAGGCCGATGCCCAGCCGGTAGACGGCCAACTGCGCCGGATCGCCGCACAGGGAATACTGCCTGACCAGGCCATTGCCCAGCGCCACATCCACATGCGCGCCGGCCTCGAAGGCTGGCAGCATGGCGCCGTCGGGACTGCGCAGATGCAGGCCGAGCACGCCGCGCGCCTCGCTCACGATGCGGCTGACGACTAGCCGCCGCATCTCAGGCTACCGCCTGCGCGGCCCGCACGCCGGACGCGCCCGCCGTTGCCTGCTGCTGCTCTTCCTCGACGCGGCGCGCCACCACCCAGCGGAACTGGGACAGCGCGGCGTCGATGGACAGCGGCACCATCTTGAAGTCCGGCGACAGGGACAGTGAGCGCTGCTGCGCGGTGATGATGTCGCGGTCTTCGTCGAAGGCATCCACCACGCTCTGGTGGATCGACGCGGTGATCTCCGGCCGGTCGATGGAGAAGTTGTGCGGATGCGCGAAGAAGTAATGGGTCGAGGTCGAGGTCTCTGGCGTCAGGGCCTGGCAGCCGCGGAACTCGATGGCGCCTGCGCGATTGCCTTCCTGCGCGCCGCCGCCGGCCGGGGCCATGCCCGAATCCATCAGCAGGATGCCCGGCAGGGTGAAGTTGTAGATGTTCCAGCGGTCCACCCGGCCGGGCCATTCGCGGACTTTCTTGGCAAAGGCGGGCGCTTCGGTATCGAGCGTCCAGCGCGTGATGCGCACGCCGTCGGGCAGCCGGTCGACCTTGGGCGAGACCGAAGCATAGTCTTCGCTGCCGCCCAGGGTGGTCGGATGCACGAAGGGCAGGTGCGAGAAATCGAGCAGGTTGTCGGCAATCAGCAGATAGTTGACGTCGTAATGGATATAGCCGTCCAGGCTGCGCCAATCGGGATGATCCAGCCATTGGGTGTCGGGGATGAGGGCCGGATCGGCGCGTTCCGGATCGCCCATCCAGATCCAGATCCAGCGGTGCCGCTCCACCACCGGAAAGGTGCGCACCCGGGCCTGCGGCGGAATGCGCGCCTGCGCCGGCGCTTCGACACAGGCGCCGGTGGGATCGAATTTCAGGCCGTGGTACATGCAGCGCACGCAATCGCCTTCGCGCCGTCCCACCGACAAGGGCGCGCCGCGATGGCAGCAGCGGTCTTCCAGCGCCACCAGCCGGCCGCCGCCGTCGCGGTACATCAGCACGGGCACGCCGGTGATGGTGCGCGAGAACAGGCCGTCGGCGCTGACTTCCTGGTCCCAGGCGGCGACGTACCAGGTGTTTTTGATGAACATGGGTTTGCTCCTGTTTATTTGACGTAGCGCCAGGCGCCGTCCTTGATCTGCACCATGACAGCGGCGCGCTCGTCATAGCCCACGTGGTCGGTGGGCGACATGGTGGACACGCCTTGGGAAGTGACGGCGTCGCGGGTCGCTTCCAGCGCGTCGCGCAGGCCGGCCCGGAATTCCGGCGTGCCCGGCCGGGCCTTGGGCAAGGTGGCCTTCAATGCCTGCTGCAGCACGATGCCGGCATCCCAGGCATTGGCCGCGAACACCGACATGGAGTCCTTGCCGTGGGCGGCTTCGTAGCGCTGCGTCAGGTCCATGGCGACGGCGCGTATCGGGTTGGCCTCGTCCAGCTGGCTGGCGACCACGACCGGGCCCACGGCGAACAGCGCGCCCTCGGCGTCCTTGCCGGCGATGCGCAGGAACTCGCGGTTGGCGATGCCGTAGGTCTGGTAGATGCGGCCGGCATAGCCGCGCTCGCGCAGGGACTTCTGCGGCAGCGCGCCAGGCGTGCCGGACGCCGCCACGATGACCGCATCCGGTCTGGCGGCCAGCAGCTTCAGGGTCTGCGCCGTGACGCTGGTGTCGGTCTTCACGTAGCGCTCGGTGGCGACCAGCTTGATGCCGGCGCGCTGCGCCTGCGCGGAAACTTCGGCCAGCCAGCTGTCGCCGTAGGCGTCGGCAAAGCCGATGTAACCCAGCGTCTTCACGCCCGCGGCCTGCATGTGCGCGACGGTGCTGGCGACCATCAGGTTTTCGTTCTGCACCACCTTGAACACCCAGTGGCGCTGCGGGTCCATGGGCTCGACCAGCTTGGCGCCGGCCGCCAAGCTCATCAAGGGCACCTTCTTCTCCTGGGCAATGGGCAGCAGGGTCAGGGTGGCAGGCGTGACCGAGGTGCCCAGCACCACGTCCACGTTGTGCTCGTCGACCAGCCTGCGGAAGGCGCGGGCGGCGCCGGTGGCGTCCGAGGCGTCGTCCAGCACGATGTAGCGCACCGCCTCGCCCGCGATCGCGCGCGGCAGCAGGTCGATGGCGTTTTTGGCCGGGCCGCCCAGCGATGCGGCCGGGCCGGTGAGCGAGAGGATGACGCCGACGCCGACATCGGCCGAGGCGGCGCTACAGGACAGCAGGGCGCACGAAACCAGCACCGCGCGCACGGGGTGTAGAAGGGGCTTCAAGATCTTGTCTCCTTGTGGAAACGCCGGTCTGCGCGGCGTTTGACAAGACGATAGATAGCGGCGGAATATGCGTCAATGTCATGAGCATGATTCTGGAAATGCACGCTATGCATAACGAGAAGCTAGACCTCAACCTGCTCGCCGTCTTCGACAGCCTGATGCGTGAACGCAGCGTGACCCGCGCCGGCGAACAGCTCGGCCTGTCGCAAAGCGCCATGAGCCATGCCGTGAACCGCTTGCGCGTGTTCTTTGACGATCCGCTGTTCGTGAAGACCGGCCAGGGCATGCAGCCCACCCCCAAGTCCGAGAGCCTGGCGCCCACCATCCTGGCGTTGATGGCGACCATACGCGGACAGGTGTTGTCGCAGGCGCAGTTCGATCCGGCCTCGGCCATGCGCGTGTTCACCCTGTGCATGACGGACATGGGCGAGCTGGTGTTCCTGCCGCCGCTGATCAAGCGCCTGCGGGAACTGGCGCCGCATTGCACGCTGCGCACGCGTCAGGTGCCGCTGCAGCAGGTCGAGCCGCTATTGGCCTCGGGCGAGGTGGATCTGGTGCTGGGGTCGCTGCGCGCGGCGCCGCAGGGCTTGTTCCAGCAGCAGCTCTTCATGCACCGCTTCGTGACCCTGGTCAGCGTGAAGAACAAGGAGGTGGGCGATGCGCTGACGCTGGAACAGTTCCAGCGCATGCCGCAGATCGTGGTGACCTTGGCCGGACGCTCGTCCGAAGCCTATGACAGCGCGCTGGAAGAGCAGGGCGTCAAGCGCAACATCTTCCTGTCCACGCCGCACTTCCTGGTGGTGCCGCTATTGCTGGACCAGCATCCGGACCTGATCGCCACCGTGCCGCAGGAATTGGGCAATGTGTTCAGCGGCTACGGCGTGGTCAAGGTGCTGGAGCCGCCGCTGCCGCTGCCGTCCTTTGCGTTGCGCCAGCATTGGCATCCGCGGTTTCACCAGGATCCCGCCATCATCTGGCTGCGGGAACTGGTGAAGGATACGTTCGATGGGTACCCGTGGGACGCCATGCCCGCCGCAGGCCGCAAGGCATGAGCTGGCGCGCCAGCCTCAATTGATCTTGATGTTGCGTTCCTTCACCAGCGCCTTCCACTGCGTGGTCTCGCGCGCCAGGTGGTCGCGCAGTTCATCCGGCGTGCCGCCGATGGGCTCGGCGCCGATGGAGTCCAGCGTGGCGCGCACCTTGGCGTCGTTCAACGCGGCGCGCATGGCGGCGTTCAGTTTCGCGACCACCTCGGGCGGCGTGCCGGCGGGGGCGAAGGCCGCGAACCAGGGCATCAGCTCGTAGCCGGGCAGCCCGCTTTCGGCCACGGTGGGGACGTCGGGCAGGGCGGCCGAACGCTTGCTGGTGGTCACGGCCAGCGCGCGCAGCTTGCCGGCTTCGATGTGCGGCTTGGCGGAGGTGATGCTGTCGAACATGTAGTCCACCTGGCCGCCCAGCAGGTCGGCGATGGCCGGACCGCTGCCCTTGTACGGCACATGCAGCATGTCCACCTGAGCCATGGACAGGAACAACTCGCCCGCCAGATGGATGGACGTGCCCACGCCGGCCGAGGCGTAGGTGTAGTGGTTGGGCTGAGCCTTTGCCTTGGCGATCACGTCCTGCACGCTGGTGGCGCCGGTGCGCGCGGGATTGGTGACCAGCACATTGGGCACCACGGCCAGCAGCGAGATCGGGGCGAAGTCCTTGATCGGGTCGTAGTTCAGGTCCGCATACAACGCCGGATTGACGGCCATGCCGTTGGCGACGATCAGGATGGTGTAGCCGTCGGCCTTGGCGCGGGCCACGCTGGCCGCGCCGATATTGCCGCCGGCGCCCGCGCGGTTTTCCACGATGAAGGTCGTGTTGAGCTGCTTGCCCATGGATTCGCCCAGGGTGCGGGCGATGCTGTCCATCGCGCCGCCGGGCGGGAAGGGCACGATCCACTTGACCGGATGATCCGGATAGGTTTGGCCCAGGGCGGCGGATGCGCCGCCCAGCAGCGCCAGGCCTACGCAGGCCCGGGCGAGTCGTTGGAATGCAGTGCGCAAGCGCATGATGGTCTCCGTAATGCTGGAATTATTGTGTCGCCGCGCACCGACGGTCCGCAGACCCACGGGAAGATGTTCCCGCGATTCATACTTTCCACGATCAGGTGCGTGCGATGGCTTAGTATGGCTTGCGTTTTCCCTGCGAGTCCAAGACTATATGGGTTCCGATTGATACCTTTATGGTATGTATAAGGCCATGCCATGCAACTGAGGCAACTGCGTTATTTCCAGGCCGTGGCGGAAGAAGGCAGCTTCACCCGCGCGGCCGCCAGGCTGCACATGGCCCAACCGCCGCTCAGCCGCCAGATCCGCCTGTTCGAGGAAGAACTCGGCGTGCAGCTGTTCGAGCGCACCACGCGGGCGCTGCGCCTGACGGAAGCGGGCCGCTTCCTGCTGGAGCAATCGCGCCTGTTGACCGCGCGCCTGGAAGAGGTGCTGGAGGGCACGCGCCGGCTGGGGCAGACGCAGCGGCGCTGGTTCGGCATAGGCTTCGTGCCATCCACCCTCTACGGTTTCGTGCCGGAGCTGATCCGACAACTGCGCAACGCCGATCCGCAGGTCGAGGTCGGCCTCACGGAAATGACCACCTTGCCGCAGCTGGAGGCGCTGAAGGCTGGACGCATCGATCTGGGCATAGGCCGCATCCTGTTCGACGATCCCGCCATCGAGCGGCGCGTGCTGATGACCGAAGCACTGATGGCGGCGGTGCCGCTGGGCCATCCGATAGCGCGGCTGCGGCGGGTGTCCGTTGAACGCCTGGCGCGCGAACCCTTCGTGCTGTATCCGGCGCGCCCGCGCCCGAACTTCTCCGACCATGTGCTGGGCCTGTTCCGCGCGGCGGGACATGCGCCGCAGGTGGTGCAGGAAGCCAACGAACTGCAGACCGCCATCGGCCTGGTGGCGGCGGGGCTGGGCGTGACGGTGGTGCCGGCGTCGGTGCAGCGCTTGCAGCGGCAGGATGTGGCGCACGTGGCGATCGACGCCGATACTTTTGTGTCGCCGGTGATCGTCAGTTACCGCAAGGATGATACGTCGGCGTTTCTGGCGCGGGCGTTGGGGCTGGCGCAGGCGCTGGCGGCTTAGCATCAAGGAAACATGGCCATGCCGGATCAGGCAGCAAAATCCCTCTCCCTCAGACAGCTGGAGCTGTTGCTTTCCTTGTCGTCCGCCGACAGTATCGCGGGCGCCGGCGCGCGGTTGGGCATGACGCCCTCGGCCACCAGCCACGCCTTGCGCACGCTGGAGGCCACGCTGGGGGCGCCCTTGCTCGACCGCAATGCGGCGGGCGTGCATTTCACCTATGCCGGCCAGCAGATCCTGCCGCATGTCAGGGATGTGTTCGCGTCCCTGCAGATCGTGCGGGCGACGGCCAGCGCCAGCGCGGGCCTGCGTTCGGGCCTGCTGAATCTCGGTTCCCTGGGCGCGAGTTCCTCCTTGAACATCCTGCCGCAGCTGTTGGAAATGTTCAAAGCCCGCTATCCAGGCGTCGACGTTTTCGTGACCGAGAAACCGGACCCTGAACTGGAGCGCGCGCTGGTCGAGCGCCGCATCGAGATCGGCGTGGTGGCCTTGCCCAAGCTTGATTTCGACACGCTGCCGCTGGTCACGGATGAACTGATGGTGGTGCTTCCGGCCGGCCATCCGCTGGCCGAGCGCAAGGCCATCGCGGTGAAGGATCTGATCGACTATCCCCTGATCATGACGCGCGCCGGTTCGCAGCCCGTCATTACACGGATGTTCGAACGCGCCGGCGCCAAGCCGCATATCGCGCACGACCTCTCGCAGATCATGTCCATCCTGGAGTTCGTCAGGCGCGGGCAGGGCATCTCCGTGCTGGCGTCGCTGGTGCTGCCGCAGGCCTACGACGGGCTGGTCTACCGGAAGATCAGCCCCGCCTCCAAGCGCAGGATCGGTTTGGCCTGCCTCAACGAACGCAAGCTGTCGCCCGCCGCGCATGCCTTCTGGGCCATGGTCAGGGAGGCCGCGCCCAAGCTGAAGTTTCCGGTCAAGTAAAGCCGCGCATCGCTCTTCCGGCTGGCGCGGCGAGCGTCGCTTCATATTGAAAAAAAACTCAATTGAAGGTGAGGATTGCGAATTTTAGACTGCATCGATCGACTCTGATGGAGAAGGCGTATGCAGTCAGTGGAAGCTTCCGCGCTCAAGGGCGTGCGTGTCCTGGACCTCTCGCGCATCCTGGCGGGTCCGAGCGCGACGCAGCTGTTGGGCGATCTGGGCGCGGACGTGGTCAAGGTGGAAAAGCCGGACGAGGGCGATGACACCCGGAAATGGGGGCCGCCTTACATCAACGGCCAGGACGGCCGCGCGACCGCCGAAAGCGCCTACTACCTGAGCGCCAACCGCAACAAACGATCCATCGCGCTGGATATCGCCACCGAGGCTGGGCGGGACGCGCTGCATCAGCTGCTGGTCCATGCCGACGTGCTGGTCGAGAACTACAAGGTCGGCGGCTTGGCCAAGCATGGGCTGGACTATGCGCAGCTCAAGCACAGGTATCCGCGCCTGGTCTATTGCTCCATCACCGGATTCGGGCAGACGGGTCCGTACGCCAAGCGCGCGGGCTACGACTTCCTGATCCAGGGCATGGGCGGAATCATGAGCCTTACCGGCGAGCCGCAGGGCACGCCCATGAAGGTGGGCGTGGGCATTGCCGACGTCATGACCGGCATGTATGCCGCGGTCGGCATTCTGGCGGCGCTGCGCCACCGCGACCTGACCGGCCAGGGGCAGCACATCGACATCTCGCTGCTGGACAGCCAGATTGCCTGGCTGGTGAACGCCGGAACCAACTATCTGGCAGAGCAGGAGCCACCCACGCGCCTGGGCAACGGCCACCCCAACATCGTGCCTTATCAGGTGTTCGACGCCGCCGACGGCCCCATGATTCTTGCCGTGGGCAACGATGCGCAGTTCCGGCGCTTCTGCGAGGCCGCTGGCGTCGCTGGCTTGGCCGACGACGCGCGCTACGCCTCCAATGCCGCCCGGGTCGCCCATCGCGCGGAACTCTGCCAGCGGGTACAGGAAGCGCTGGCCCTGCGCCCCAGGCAGGCCTGGCTGGAACAGTTGGAAGCCGTGGGCGTGCCTTGCGGCCCGGTCAACGACCTGTGCGATGTGTTCAACGATCCGCACGTCCAGGCGCGCGGCGCGCATCTGCGCATGCCCTGCGCCTGGGCGCAGGGCGGCGAACTGAACCTGCTGGCCAACCCGCTGAAGCTGTCCGCCACGCCGGTTTCGTACCGCAGGCCGCCGCCCCGCCTGAACGAGCACGCGCAGCAAATCCTGGGCGATTGGACGGCAGACGGTTTGCCGGGCTGACGTCGCACACCTTAGACAACACCGCCCCGCACGAGGGCGGACACATGAGGAGAGAGGCATGGATAGGAGACAGTTGTTGGCGCTGGCCGCATTGACGCCATTGAGCCGCGCATTTGCGCAAGGCAAGTATCCGTCGCAAAGCATCAGGCTGATTGCGCCCTATGCGCCGGGCGGCACCGTGGACATCCTGTCGCGGCAGCTGGCCGAGCCGATGCGCGCCAGCCTGGCCCAGTCGGTCATCGTGGAGAACCGTGGCGGCGCCGGCGGCACGCTGGGCGCGGACGCCGTGGCCAAGGCCCGGCCCGATGGTTACGCGATCCTGTTCGGGGCGGTGCATCACGCGATTGCCCAGTCCGTGTATCCGAAGCTGGGATACGACATCCGCGAGATGGCGGCGGTAGGCTTTCTGGGACGCGTCAACCACGCGTTGATCGTCAACAAGGATCTGCCCGCGCGGAATGTGCAGGAATTGGTGGCGCTGCTGAAGGCCAATCCGGACAAGTACAGCTATGCCACGCCGGGCGCGGGCACCATGCAGCACCTGATGGCCGAATACTTCAAGAACGTCACCGGCACCCAGATGATGCACGTGCCTTATCGCGGTTCCGCGCCGGCGATCGTGGACATCATTGCCGGGAACGTACACATGATGTTCGAAACCATGCCGTCGGCCATCCAGCACATCAGGGCCGGCAGCGTGCGCGCGATCGCGGTGACATCCAAGGTGCGCTCGCCCAGCCTGCCCGACGTGCCCACGGCGGCGGAGAGCGGGGCGGCCAACTACGACGCGACCAGCTGGTACGGCATCTATGCGCCGCCGTCCACGCCGGCGGAAGTGGTGCGCGTGCTCAACGCGGCGGTCAATGCCGCATTTGCGGACCCGGGTTTCGTGCAGCGCTGGATCGCTTTGGGCGCGGATGCGGGCGGAGGCACGCCGCAGGAACTGGCCGCGTTGACGCGCAGCGAGGTGGAGCGCTGGGCCGAAGTGGCGCGGCGCGCCGATATCAAGGTGGGTTGATGCCGGCGGGCCTCGCGGCCCGGCCGGAGTTTGCATGGAGCAAGGATGAACGATGACTGAACTTTCGAAAGAACAATTGGCGCTGCGGCAGCGCGCGCGCGAACTGGCGCAGACCGTATTCAAACCGACGGCCGCGGCTACCGACCAAGCCGAACAATATCCCTGGAACAATGTGGGCCTGCTGCGCGAAGGCGGCTTCATGGGCATGACGGTCCCGCGGGAATACGGCGGGCAGGGACTGGGCTATCTCGATACCGTCCTGGTCGTGGAGGAAATGGCCCGCGCCTGCGCCACCATGGGACGCATCACGGTCGAAGCCAACATGGGCGCAATCGGCGCCATCATGCAGTACGGCACCCATGAACAGAAGACGCTGGCCGCCGGCTGCGTGCTGGCGGGCGACAAGCCCGCCATCTGCATCTCGGAGCCCCAGGCCGGCAGCGCAGCCAGCGAAATGGGCACCCGGGCTGACCGCCAGGGCGACGACTATCTCATCAACGGCGAGAAATACTGGATCACCGGGGGCGGGGTCTCGCGCCTGCATCTGATCTTTGCGCGCGTGTTCGACGAGGGCGTGGATCTGGGCATAGGCGCCTTCATCCACGTGCGCGAGCCGGACGCGGCCGACGATGGCCTGGAAATCGCCAAGCGCTCCTACGCCATGGGCGTGCGGGGCATACCCGAGACCTACATCAAGTTCCGCGACCTCAAAGTGCACAAGTCCATGCTGGTGGTGCCGCCCGAGGGCTTGAAGCGCGGCTTCGCCGGCCTGATGCAGGCCTACAACGCCCAGCGCGTGGGCGCGGGCACCGTGGCGCTGGGCATCGCGCAGGGCGCCTTCGAGGAAGCCGTCGACTACGTCAAGCAACGCCAGCAATTCGGCCGGCCGATAGCGGAGTTCCAGGGTTTGCAGTGGATGGTCGCCGACATGGCCATCCAGCTGAATGCGGCCCGGCACATGCTGCACGCGGCCGCGCGCAGCGGCACGCCGCAAACCTTCGGCTTCCCGGACCTGTCACAAGCCGCGCAGGCCAAGATATTCGCGGCCGAAACCGCGCAGCGCGTGACCAACGACGCCTTGCAGCTGCATGGCTCGTCCGGCTATGGGCGCGACCTGCCGATGGAACGCCACGTGCGCGACGCGCGCATGTTCACCATCGCGGGCGGCACGGCGCAGATCCTGCGCACCCAGGTTGCTTCCGCCGTGCTTGGGATGAAGCTGCCGCAGACGCGGGATGGGTATATCCGAGGGCGGTGATGCTTGACGACGAATTCCACCGCGCGTAGTATCTTTTGAACCGATCGGTATAAAAGGAGCTTTAGCGATGGAATTCCAAGGCAAAGTCGCGCTGGTCACCGGGGGGACGCGCGGCATCGGCGCCGCCATCGTTCGACGGTTCGCAGAACGGGGCGCCGATGTCGCTTTCACCTATGCCAGGTCGGATCAGGCCGCAAAAGACCACGCCCGCGAACTTGGCAAAAGCGGCGCCAAGGTCCTGGCCATCAAGGCGGACAGCCGCGATCCAGCCGCCGTCCGGGCGGCGGTGGAGCAGACTGCCCAGGAACTGGGCAGGCTGGACATACTGGTCAATAGCGCTGGCGTGTTCCCCTACGGGCCTGTCGAGGACGCCACGCTCGAGGAAATCGACGACACCCTGGCGATCCACGCCAGAGCGGTATTCGTGGCCTCGCAAGCCGCGCTGGCTCATATGGGGGCCGGCGGGCGCATCATTTCCATCGGCTCCTGCTTCGCGCAACGAGTGCCTTATGGGGGCGTGACACTCTATGCGATGAGCAAGTCGGCGCTCATCGGATTCACCAAGGGCCTGGCTCGCGAGGTCGGCGGCCGCGGCATCACGGTCAATATTGTCGATCCGGGATCGACCGACACCGATATGAATCCCGCCGATGGTCCGGCGGTAGCCGCCGAGTTGGAACTCATGGCGGTCAAACGCTACGCCGAACCCGAGGAAATTGCCGCCGCCGTGGCTTATCTTGCGGGGGCCGAGAGCCAATTCATCACCGGCGCATCGCTCGCCATCGATGGCGGCTTCACCGCCTAGGGTTTCGGGAAGTCCAACAGAAATGGGGATTCAGATGGCCTGGGTATTTCTGATTCTGGCCGGCATGCTTGAAATCGTCTGGGCATTGGCGCTGAAGCAGGCCGATGGATTGACGAGGTTCTGGCCGAGCCTGATCGGCATAAGCGTCGCCATGCTGAGTCTCGTCCTGCTTTCCCTGGCCCTGAAGCATCTGCCGGTGGGCACCGCTTACGCCATCTGGGTAGGCATCGGCGCGTTCGGCGTGGCGGTTTTCGGTACATTGGTGCTTGGCGAGCAGATGCCGCCGGCCAAACTGTTGTGCCTGGGGTTGATAGGCATGGGCGTAGCGGGCCTGCGGATAATTGAATCGTGAATTCTGGCAATCAAGCAAAATCGGCCACCGTGCCGAAAATCGGGCGTCCGAAGGAGTTCGACAAGGACCTGGCCTTGCTGGCGGCCATGCGCATCTTCTGGACGCAAGGATATGAAGGCACCTCGATCCAGGATCTCGTCAGCGCCACGGGCGTCAACAAACCCAGCCTCTATGCGACCTTCGGTTGCAAGGAGGAGATCTTCCGGCAGGCGGTCGAGCTGTACGACCGCGTCGAGGGGCGAGCGACGTCGCAGAGCCTCAGCGCAGCCCGTACGGCCCGCGATGCCGTCGAAACCATGCTGCGATCGAACGCCCGAGCCTATGCCGTCGCCGAGGGGCCGAGAGGCTGCATGATCGTATTGTCTTCGCTGCTGGGCGCGCCCGAGAACGAAAGCGTGCGCGCGTTTCTGGCCGCAAACCGGGAGGACGGGGAATCGATGCTGAGGCAACGGCTATCGCAAGGCATGGCAGAGGGCGACCTCTCGCCGTCCGCGGACGTCCATCAGCTTGCCGCCTTCTATACGACCGTGCTCGAAGGCCTGTCGATCCAGGCCCGCGACGGCGCGGGCGTGAAGAAGCTCAACATGATCATCGATGCCGCGATGCTAGCGTGGCCGGCCGATTGACGTACGCCGACGCGGCCACGCAGGGTTCATGCGGGCGCTGCCCAGCCTATGGCTGGACCACCATCCAGGCGACGATCCGCCGCACGACGGGCAGCAGGAGCAATAGGCTGGGAAAGGCCACGATCCAGGAGGCCCCCCAGGCGCCGGGCCAATTGATGACAAAATCCGGGCCCACGCCCACGCTCGCGGCAGTCGCCACCGCTGAGACGATGGCCGACATGAAAACCGAAAGAACCAGCGGCATCAAGAAGGGGGCATAGCGCTGCGGGAGTCTTTTCCGCGCGGGTCTGGGCGTGTGCTCAGGCATCTGGATACTCCTTGCGGCTGGGTGCGGACTGTTTCTCGGCCACCAGGTCCTTGATGTACCCGCGCAGTGAACGAGGGTCCCGTCCGAGCGCGGCCTTCAGCGCAAGGCTGTTGCCCCCGAGCCCGCAGGCCCGATAGTGATCGAAAACCTTGGACAGCAGACGCAACTGCTGCTCGCCATAAGGCAGGCGCGCGCTTTCCGCCCATGCGCTGAAACCGGGCTCCAGCGCGGCAACTGGAGATCCCAGTTCCTCGCCCAAGGCCGCCACGATATCCATGCGGCTGTACATGCCGGCGCACAGCTCCAAGGTCGCGTAGGCCAGTCTGTCTTCGGTCAGGGCGATTGCGGCGACCTCCGCCACATCGCGATAGTCCACGCGAGCGATTTTGGTGTTCTTGGGAAAGGGTTCGCCGAAACTGGAATGGTTGCGGATCGATGGCCAGGCCAAACCGATGTTCTGCATGAAGTTCGCGGGATGCAGGATCGTGTAGTCCAGCCCCGACGAGTAAAGCGCGTCCTCCACAGGGATCTTGCTGGCGTGATTGGCCAGGCGCACGTTCGTGGGCTGGATGACCGATGAAAAGACGAACTTCCTCGCGCCGCCGCGCTTGGCTGCGTCTACCAGGGCAACGCCCATCGGCGCTTCGTCAGCGGTGAACGCGGGGCCGATATGAAAGACCCCGTCCACGCCTTGGGTCGCGGCCACGAGGCTGTCGACGTCGCGGAGGTCGCCGAGGGTGGTCTCGGTCGCTCCCAGCGAGCGGGCCTGAGCGGCGCGTGTTTCGTCGCGGACGAGCGCCCGGACAGCGACCTTGCGCCGCTGCAATTCGGGAACCACCAGGCTGGCGAATTTGCCGGTGGCGCCGACCACCAGAACGATAGGCTGAGTGCCGTTCACAGGTTTCTCCTTCGTATGCGTGTGAGTACGAAGGCAGTGTATTTTCTACTGTTTGGTGGAACAATACGTGCAGAAATTGAAAATGAATCACGATATTCGAGATAAATAATGAGCCGCCTCGAAGACCTGGAAGCGTTCATCCATATCGCTGAAACGGGAAGCCTGACGAAAGCCGCCCGCCGCCTCGGCCGCTCGCTGCAGGCCGTCAGCCGTTCTCTGGCAGCGCTGGAAGAGGACGTTGGAGTGCAACTGGTCCATCGCACCACGCGCCATTCCTCGCTCAGCGAAGCCGGCGAGGCGTTCTTTCGGCGGGTCAAGCCGGCGATGGAGGAAATCGGCGAGGCCCGGCTCGAGGTCGCGGACCGTAGAGCCGCGCCGTCGGGCATATTGCGCGTGGGCGCCCCGGTGCTGTTCGGTCCGGACTTCCTGGTTCCGATCATCGCGCAGTACATGCGCGCGTACCCGCAGATCGAAGTCGATCTGCAACTGACGGACTCCTTTGTCGACCTTTCCGCCGCAGGCCTCGATCTGGTCGTGCGCATCGCAGACCTGCCGGATTCCGGTTTGCAAGGCAGGCGATTGGGAGCCTTGCGCAGAGTCGTGTTCGGCGCGCCTTCCTATTTCGAAGAGCATGGCCGTCCCGCGCATCCTTCGGAACTGCGCCAGCACGACTGCATTGTCAGGACCATCGATCAACGCTCGGGGCAGTGGGCCTTTGAGATAGACGGCAAACGGCGCAGCGTCGGGGTTCGTGGTCCGTTTCGGACCAACACGATGGCGGCGATCTATTCCGCCGTCAGCGCCGGGCTCGGCATCGGCTATTCGCCGCTGTGGCAGATCAGGCATCTGCTGGACGCGGGGCAGGTGGAGGTCATACTCGAAGAGTTCGAGTCCAAGCCTGTGCCCATACACGTGCTTTGGCAGGAGCACAGGCTTCCCCCCGCCAAGGTGCGCGCTTTCATTGATTATCTGGCGGCGGGGCTGAAGCTCGATCGGTTCTAGCTGGCACGGTAGACTAAGAATCCTCCCATCATGATGCCCGGCGATCATGTCTGCCCAAACGCACGTCCGAATAGCCCAGAGCGGAGACATCGATTCGATGGTTGAACTGGATCCGATCGCCAGGCAAGAACCGGGCAGGAGGACCTTTATCGCCCAGGCCGTGGCTGCTGGCCAATGCTGGGCCGCGACAGAAGCGGAGGATGCTTCGGCGCTGATCGGTTACGGGGTGCTTGACCGCTCGTTCTTCGAACACGATTTCATCCCGTTGATCGTCGTCAAGCATTCGGCACGACGCCGTGGCGTCGCTACGGCCATCATGCGGACGCTGGAATTGCAATGCCGGGGAGGAAAGTTGTTCACGTCGACCAATACTTCCAATATCGCGATGCGCCAATTGCTCGGCCAGCTTGGCTTTATCGGAAGCGGCCAAATCGACAACCTGGATGACGGCGACCCCGAGCTCGTGTTCGTGAAGCTTCGATCATCCCGTTGAGGGGTGCCATACGTCTGGAGTTGGCCAATACCAACCTTATCTCTCTCGGCCCAGGAGGATCATCATGCCGGCATTTCAGATCAAGCACTTGGACCATGTCGTGCTCAGGGTTCAGGACCTGGCGCGTAGCGTGGACTTTTATACGAAAGTACTAGGCTGTGAGATCAGCAAGAAGAACGATAAGTACGCGATGATCCATCTGCGCGCCGGCGCTTCCATGATCGATCTGGTCGATGTGCAAGGGCCATTGGGTGCCGCGGGCGGGGGAGCGCCAGGGAAAGACCGGCACAACCTGGACCACTTTTGCCTGCGGGTCGAGCCGTTCGATGAAACGTCCGTCCTCGAGCATCTGCGTACTTTCGGCATTACGGCGGACAAGGCCGTGGTGCGATATGGCGCGGAAGGCGAAGGGCTTTCGATCTATTGCTTCGATCCCGACGGCAATCAGATCGAACTGAAGGGGCCTGCGAGCTAGAGCAGGCGCATCCGTTTCGCACCTGCACCATGGATTCAGGTCGGACCTCTGTATTTGGTCAGCGCACCGGCAGCAGATATCTCAGGGCCTGCATGAAACCGCGCGGCGCCACGGTGAGATGGTCCTCGTCATTCAGGACCACGGACTTCAGTTTCAAGCCTGGATATTTCCGGCTTTGTAGCGCCGCCTCCAGCGCCCGGTTGTCGGCGACCATGTCCACCGTCTGGTTGTAGCGCCGGTCGCCTTTGCGCAGGGCTTCGTAGGCGCCGACGTAAAGATAGACATTCGCCGTCAGGTCCCGATGCTGCTGGGCATAGCGCGCTTCGAGCTTCAAGGCATGCCGTTTGTCGTACCAGAGGGACGGGCTGCCGAGGACATAGCCGTTGAACATGCCGGGCTCGGTGAACAGGATCTGTGTTCCCAACAACGCCCCATAAGAGTGGCCGAGAAAGAAGGCCCTGTCCGGCTCGGTCCGGTAGCGGGCGGCAACGTATGGCTTTACCTGATCGCGCAGATACGCTTGATAGGCGCGTGCCTGGCCATGGACCGCGTTGGCCGGTGCCGTGCTTGGGCCGTTCGGTGTAGGCGTGTAGTCGCGCTGGCGGCTGGCTCCGCCATCCTCGCCTTTGCCATATGACAGGCCGACAAGAACGAATTCCTCGATCTGCGGTCCTTCCACGTTCAGGCGGCGCGCCAACTGACGGATGATCGGGAAGGCGTAGTCGGCGTCGGTCACATACAGCACGGGGTAGCGCCGCTGCGGCTGCTTCGCGTAGGACGGCGGCAAGGCGACGTAGACCTGGTAGCCCCGGCCTGACACCGGATCGGGCACGTCCCATACTTCGCTATCGGCGATTTCGTATGGGCGGCCCTCGCCAGGTTGTATCTTTGGCGTCGATTGGGGCTGGGCTTGCGCTGGACCGCCAGGCATGCCGACGTTGACGAGGAGGGCAATCAACAGGGCATTCAGAAGGCGTCGTTGCATGTGGGGAAGCGGTGTCAACCAGCGAATTTTTGAGCGCATGAGGTGGGCGGAATTGTAGACTGAAACCATTATTCCAATCCGTTGGGGCCGGCAAGCGCGATGAGTTCTTCATGGCGAGACTGGCTGCCAGGAAGACCGCCCGTTAGACCCGCCGCGGCGCCCGTACCGCAAGGAGCAAGATCATGTCCACTAGCCTGCGCGCAATCCGTTCAGATATCACGAAGCTTCATGTGGACGCCATCGTCAACGCCGCAAACTCCTCGTTGCTGGGCGGGGGCGGCGTCGATGGCGCCATCCATCGCGCCGCGGGCCCGGATCTTCTGCATGAATGCAGCTTGCTGGGCGGCTGCAAGACGGGGGATGCGAAAGTGACCCAAGCCTATCGCCTGTCCGCGCAGTACATCATCCATACCGTGGGTCCGGTATGGCGGGGCGGCGATCGCGGGGAACCGGCGCTGCTGGCCAGCTGCTATCGCCGATGCATCGAGCTGGCGGAGGAACGGGCGGTCAAGTCGATTGCGTTCCCCAGCATCAGCACGGGGATATACGGGTATCCCATCGAATTGGCGGCGCAGGTGGCCGTCGAAAGCGTCCGCGTAAGCCTGGCCGAGGACTCATCCATACTGGAGGTGATCTTCTGCTGCTTCTCAGCGGAAGATCTCCTTCAATATGAGCGCATCTTGAATGGGCCACAGGCATGACTCTGCAAAGGCGCGGTCGCCAAGGCGCAACATGGTCCGCACCCGGGTCCGCTGACCTAGTTCAGCGTACGAATGAACCGGTGCAGCCGCCAAAGCGCCAGTCCAACGAAGAGGCTCAGGCAGGCCGAAATGAAGGCTGCCGCGAGCGCGGCCGGATTGACTTTTTCTAGTGTCCAGGCGAGAGCCGCCGCTGCGGACAATGGCAGGGCGGCGGCAGAAATCAGAGTCGCCGCCAGCATGCTGGCCGAAGGATGTAGTCCGAACCATGCTGCGTGATCCGGTTTTTGGTTTGACTTTTGAATGCGCCTGAGCAAGTCATGCAGAAGAATCAGGAAGTACGCTTGCACGCAAGCCAAAATGACCATAGCCCCAAAAATCGCACCCTCACGGGGCAGCTTGAGGCCAAATAGATCTACTGCCTGGTCGCTTGCGGAGTGAAGAGCCTTCACGCGCTGAATGGCCTCGTCAATATCAAAATCCTGAAAACCGTCGGAGACTTCCGCCAACTCATGAAACGCGGTGGCGTATGTGCCGCCGCGCCATGCCGGATACAATTTTTGGAGTGCGGATGGGTCGATGGGCGCCTGCACAAGATCGAACGGGATGGTGATTTGCACGTCGCGCCTGGGCTCATAACGGGTAGGCCCGAGTTCCAGGATCAGGTCGACTACCTGATTCTTGTCAACCCCGGAAGGTGCATGAGGCTTGCTCAAGCGTGTCGACGCCGGCGGATAGTCATCGTCGGGTGGTTGCGATCGTGCCTTGAAGCACATGCTGTGGATGTAGGAATCGGCTTCAACACCAGAGAACGAGCGGCGAACCCGCACCTTACAGTTCCTTTCCTGGATGTCGCTTGGGAACTTTATGTTGGGGCCCGAGACGACCACGCCGCGTCGTAGTGCGTCCCAAAGATCCTCGAAGCTTGCAAGCGAGCGGTTGGACAAGGACAAGTCGGCGTCAAATTGCCACGCTGCGTATGCCCACAGCTGCTCGGGCTGCAGTTCCGCGCGCCCCTGAAACCACAGCTCAATTGGGGGAGGATTGTTCATCTGCATCACTCCGATTGCACTAAGCGATGCAAAGTCGCCTGCCACTGGAATGATCGAGTCCAGGTAAATCTGCTGTCGTAGGGCAGGCCAGCGGCTCATGACCTCCCGGATCTGAAGGGCTTGTGTCAGCGCGGTGTTCAGCTTATGGAATTGGCTATTTACAACGCCGATGAAGATCGCGATCGAAAGCATGATCAAGCCGAATTGCATGCCGCGGAGCTGGCTAAGCAGCTCTGCCGGAAGGCTCGCGGGCACCATAGCGGCGGTTGGCGCCGACTTCTTTTTGCGCTTCATGCGTATCTTTCCGTACTCGTTCGGATGCGTTGCACCGCTCGCCAACGGTTTTCGGAACAGCAAGTGTGACGCGGATCGCCGGCCTGAACGTCGTGGCGATGACGTTGACTTTAGCGCTGAACATTCGAGTTCGTCGAGCTTTGGAAGCTGGCAAGGCAGTCGCCTATCTCGGGACGTACACTAGCCGGTATTCAGTATGGCGATTGTCCACATGGCCGGCACCTTGGTGGCCAGGCCGGCGGGTATGCGCGTATTTCCGGATATGCGCCGCGGGTGCTCATGGAGGACACGTTGACAATGCGCCCATGATCGCGCAGGACGGGCAGGGCTTGCTGGATCAGGAAATGGGGATCTTCAGGTTGACTTGGGGTGCCCGATCGAACGCGTCCACCGGTAGGTGGCCGCGCAGGCCTACGCTTGCGTTGTTGATCAGAATGTCCAGGCGCAGGGATAGCGCCTCGGTGTTTCTTTGGCGGAAAAACGGGTCGACGCACAACGGCGATACTTCGACAGGCGTCGTACATCCACGGGCGCCTATCGGAATATCGGAAGCAGATGAGACCTCATTTCAAGTTCCAGCCAGGCTTCAAATGCCTGTTCAAGATGGCTGAATTCTCCGTGGATCGTCCTCCGGATGCCTCGTTCCAGGTACAAGGTTGCGTAGCCTGACTCAGTTTCCACTAGCCAATTGCCATCCTCGTTTGGCTTCGCAGTGATAAAGCAGCCCAAACCGCGTCGCCGAGCTTCCGCAGAAATTTCCGAAAACGAAACAGTCCAACTCGGTGGCAGATGGCTCCAGGCGCCACCACAGTAGCGATGGACCAAGTTCCACACGCGGCCCGACAATACTGCGTCGATTTGCTCAAGCTCTGGAATTTCCAACTCATCCCCTTACTATCGGACTCCCGGAGAATTGGCGATTTTCAGGGAAATTCCCGCGCATGTCTACGACCGTGCTTGGGTCGGTCTTGCTGTATACACGATGATGCGGCTAGCCAATCCTACAGCCGCTGCCCACCTGTCGCATCGATACTCTGCCCCGTAATCCAGCGCCCCTCATGCGACGCCAGAAAGGCGACGATGTCCGCGATATCCTCAGGCTGTCCCACGCGTCCCAATGCAATCGTCTTGGCGATGACCTTGCTCTGCTCCGGATCGCGGGCGCGGGCATTGAGGTCGGTGGCCGTGGCGCCCGGCAGCACCGCATTGATGGTGATGCCGCGTGCGCCGAGTTCGCTCGTCAGCAGCAGGGTCAGCGCTTCCAGCCCGGCCTTGGCGGGCGCGTAGACGCTCATTTCCGGATAGGCGGCGCGGGTGCCCATGGAGGACACGTTGACGATGCGGCCATGGTCGCGCAAGAAGGGCAGGGTCTGCTGGATCAGGAAGAAGGGGGTCTTCAGGTTGACTTGCAGCACCCGGTCGAACGCGTCCGGCGTGACGTCCGGCAGGCGGGCGCGCAGGCCCACGCCGGCGTTGTTGACCAGGATGTCCAGGCCGTCGTCGGCGTAGCGTTCCTTGAGCGAGGCGCGCAGCTCGCCCGCCAACGCTGACGCGGCATCCGCTTGCGCCAGGTCGGCCCGCAAGGCCCAGGCTTGGCCGCCGGCTGCCTGGATCTGGCGGACGACTTCGTCGGCGGCATCGCCTGCGTTGTTGTAGTGCACCGCGACGCGCGCGCCGCGCCGGCCCAGGGCCAGGGCGATGGCGCGACCGATGCCGCGGCTGGCGCCGGTGACCAGGGCGGTCTTGCCGGCGAGGCTGTCGGGGGTTTCAGTCTGGCTCATGCCGTTTCCGTTTCGGGTTGGGTCCACGCATGTTGCGCTTCCAGTTCGCGCGCGGCAAGCAGCAGCGCATTGCGGTCGACTTTGTTGGTGCCGGCCCAAGGCAGTTCATCCACGAAGCGGATGCGGCGCGGGTGCTGATAGGCCGGGCCGTGCTCGAGCGCGTGGCGCTTGAGCGCGTCGGCATGCAACTGGCTGCCGTCGCGGCGCACGACGAAGGCGACGGGGATATGGCCGCGTTCCTCGTCGGCCAGCGGCACGACGCAACTTTGGCGCACGTCGGGATGGGATTCCAGTAGCTTCTCGACCTCGACCGGATAGATGTTTTCGCCGGAGCAGACGAACATGTCGTCGGCGCGGCCCACGAAGTAGTAGAAGCCGTCGGCATCGCGCCGCAGCACGTCGCCGCTGTGGTACCAACCGTCCTTGAGCACCTGGGCGCTCTTTTCGGGCAGGTTGTGATAGCCGGCGAGCACGGCAGGGTTCTTCATCAGCAGCACGCCCTGGTCCGGGCCGGGGCCGTCCGCGAGCCGCACCTGGGTGGGATCGAGCGGGTAGCCCAGCGCCAGCGCGGGCGTGGGCAGGCCGTCGGGGTGCGGGCCGAACACCGCCGGGCCGGCCTCGGTGGTGCCGTAGCCGTGGGTCACGCGCACGCCCGGCAGGGCGCGCTGGATGCGTTCCAGCAGCGCCGCGGTCATGGGGGCCGAACCCAGCATGACGCGGGTCAGCGCCGACAGGTCGCGTTCTTGCAGCAGCGCCGGATCCTTGACCAGCCGCGCGAACATGGTGGGCACGGCGGTCAGGACGGAGATGCGGTAACGCTCCAGCGCGGCGGCGTAGGCGGCGACGTCGAACGAAGGCTGGATCACGAGCAGGCTGTTGCTGGCGAAGGCGCGCTTGGCCATGAACAGGCCGTTCATGTGGAATAGCGGCTGGGCCAGCAGATAGCGTTCCTGCGTATCGGCGCGTGTGACGACGGCGCCGGAGGTGGCGGCCAGCGCCCACAGCTGGCCACGGTGCGTAAGCGGCACGCCCTTGGGCTTGCCGGTGGAACCCGAGGTATACAGCATCTGGGCGATATCGTCGGCCTGCGGCGTGACGAAGCCGAAGTCCGTGGGCGCGATCTGCGCGGCAAAGCCCTGCGGACCGGCGTCGTCGAAGTCCAGCACCGGCACCTTGGCCTCGAAGGCGGCGCGGCGTGGTCCGTCCACCAGCGCGAGTGCGATGCCGGCGTCGCGCAGCACGTAGTCGATGTTCTCCTGTGACTGCTTGATGTTGACGGGGACGGCCACGTAGCCCGCCCGCATGATGCCGAAGTAGGCGATCAGGTATTCGGCCCGGTTCAGCGCGGCGATGGCGATGCGGCTTCCGGCTGCGAGGCCGCGCGCGGACAGCCAGGCGGCCACGCCGCCCGCCAGCAGGCGGACCTGGGCATGGGTGTAATGCAGCGGCGCGTCGGGCAGGCGCAGGTCGATGATGGCCGGAAGGCCCGTGGACTGTTCAGGATCGGCCAGATGGCCCAGGTTGAGCAGGGAATGCGTCATGGAATTTTCCGAAGAGAATGCGGCTCAGCGCTTTTGCAGCTTGGGATTGAGCGCGTCGTTCAGGCCGTCGCCGACCAGGTTCAACGACAGCACGGCCAGCATGATGGCCACGCCCGGCACGGCGCAGATGTACCAGGAGGAGCGGATCAGGCTGCGGCCTTCGCCGACCAGCCGGCCCCAGCTGGCGATGTTGGGGTCGCCCAGGCCCAGGAAGGAAACCACCGATTCGTAGAGGATGGCGCCGGCCACCACCAGCGAGGACATCACGATGACGGGCGGCAGGGCGTTGGGCAGGATTTCGGCGGCGACGATGCGCAGTGGACTCATGCCCAGCGCCCGGCAGGCCTGCACGAACTCGCGTTCCTTGAAGGACAGGAACTCGGCCCGGGTCAAGCGCGCGATGGGCGGCCAGGACACCAGCCCCACGGCCAGCGTGATGTGCTCGATGCGCGGTCCCAGGATGGACACCACCGTCAGCACGAACACGACGTTGGGAATGATCTGGAACAGTTCGGCCACGCGCATCAGGCCTTCGTCCACCCAGCCGCCGGCCCAGGCCGCGGCCGCGCCCACGCTCACGCCGATCAGCGTGGCGGTGGCCGCGGCCACCAGGCCGATCAGCAGGGTGGCGCGCGCGCCATGGGCGATCATGGCGGCGATGTCGCGGCCCATGGAATCGGTGCCCAACGGATGGCGCCAGGACTCGAACGGCCAGATCTCGGGGGCGCCGACGATGCGCAGCGGGTCGGTGGGATACAGCCAGCCGGCGCCCACCGCCAGAAAGGCGACCAGGACCAGCAGCGCGGCGCCCGCGACGGCGCCCCGGTTGCGCGCAAAGCGCGCGGCGAACGAGGCGCGGCGGTGGGGGGATGCTGCGGGAAGGGCGAGGGTAGGGGATGCGGACATGTCAGGCAGCCTTGATGCGCGGGTCCAGCCGCGTGTAGATCAGGTCGACGGCGATGTTGGCGATGATCACCACGAAGGAGCTGAGCACCAGGATGCCCAGGACGACGGGATAGTTGCGGCTCATGACGCTGTCGAACAGTACGGCGCCTATGCCGGGCCAGCTGAACACCGCTTCGACCACGATGCTGCCGCCCAGCACCGCGCCCAGTTGCAGGCCCAGCAGCGTGACGATGGGCAGGAAGGCGTTGCGCAACACATGGCGCAGGACCACGGCGCTGCGCGTCAGGCCCTTGGCGTAAGCGGTGCGCACGAAGTCCATGCGGCTGACCTCCAGCATCGAGGCGCGCATCACGCGGGCATAGGCGGCGGAATAGAACAGCCCCAGGGCCAGCGCCGGCAGCGCCAGGTGATGCAGCACGTCCAGCGCCTGGCGCCAGGCGCCGCCGGACAGGCCGATGGTGACCATGCCGCCGACCGGAAACCAGCCCAGCTTCACCGAGAAAAGAACGATGAGCATGATGCCCAGCCAGAAACTGGGCGCGGCAAAGCACAGCACCGCGAACACCGATACGGCGCTGTCCCACCAGGTGTTGACCTTGACGGCCGAGACGATGCCCGCCGCCATGCCCACCAGCACCGCGATGGCCAGGCTGGCGCCCATGAGCAGCAGCGTGGC